>ERZ808037.1939-NODE-1939-length-11763-cov-3.065720_pt1 | contig 11763 bp, 8 predicted proteins | sample MGYA00380190_ERZ808037 | MGnify/ENA primary metagenome ERZ808037 (study PRJEB31490, sample SAMN06133399) | mouse gut metagenome | isolation source: J9 | host: mice | place: China: Chengdu | collected 2015-05 ...
ATATATACCCTGCCCCACTTATCCATACTAATTTGTTCCCCGGGCAGCCCGATTACCCGTTTCACCAATATCTTATCGCCGCTGTAAAACGCCACTATATCCCCCCGTTTTGGCATTGTGTACCTTATGGCCACTACAAAATCCCCTTCATGGAGCGCAGGCTCCATGCTGGAGCCGATAATCTGAATCACCGGCAAAAATAACGTTTCCAGCAGGACAGCTACCGCCATTGCGGCCGCCAGCATTACCATGCCGTCAAAAAATGAATGCTTCCTATCCTTAAATGCATGCGTCTTGCGGTGCACCTTCCTATAAAGTAAAATGGGCTCCTCCCCATCCCCATGTGCCTTGCAGTGCCCCTCCCCATAGGGCGTTGGGGGCCCTGCCGGGCTGCCGCACTGCCTCATACATCCCACCCCACGGCCAGCTGCTCCTCCTCCACCATCCTCTGGTAAGCCTGTTCAACCAGCACCGAAATATTGGAACGTATGCCCAGGCAAGTATTCTGGTACATCTTCCACAGGCACCGGGGATTGGCTTTCCCTTCCCCTACATGGGCTTCCCGGCTTACCATGGCAATGCAGTAGTTGATGCTGGAACGTGCCATAGGGGTTCCTTCTGCGGACTGGAACACCGGCCCTTCCCGAAGCCCTTCCCTCTCCACATAATCCCACAGTTCCCTGCGCAGGCCCTCCGGCAGATACAGGACCCTTTTCTGGCGGGCATTATGGTATTCCAGTTCCACCATCCCACGCTTTACGACATCCACTGTCAGCTGGGGCAGTTCCTGGATACGCACCCCTGCCCCGCCCAGTGTCTTAATCAGCAGATAGGGCTTTTCTTTCCCCATATGCTTCGCCGACGAAAGCAGCCTAAGGTATTCTGTCCGGCTCAGTTCGGGCTGCGCTTCCCCCTTTTCCCTGCAAAAGTCATCCATCTGCCACTCCCGATGCCCCAGGTACTGCACCAGCCCGTTCCACACCGCCGCCCCGGTGAGGGCCTGGGCGGCGGCGTTGATGGGCATGCCCGCCCCGGCGTGAAAGTGGTAGCCGGTGGAGAACATGCCCACCGCCACCAGAAGCACGGGGAGAAGGGCCCCGGCCAGCACCTTGACGTTGGCGCGGGAGAGAAGCAGGGCGGCCAGACATACCGCAAATACTGCCAGGTTGACCGCCGGGTGATGGAGTCCGGCCAGCAGAAGGGTGGGCACCACCAGCCCGATGAGCTTACAGGCGGGATTGAGCGACTTCATACAGGCTCCCCTCCTTCAGCTCGTAGAGAATGTCGGCGTAGTCCTGAGCCAGTGCCCGGTCGTGGGTGGACAGGATGAGGGTGAGGCCCCGCTCCACCACCTCCTGCTGGAGGGCGTCCATGATGGCGGCGGTGCGGCCGCGATCCTGGGCGTAGGTGGGCTCGTCGCACACCAGCACCTGGCAGTCGTAGGCCAGCAGGGCGGCCACCCCCAGCCGCCGCTGCTGGCCCTGGCTGAGCATATAGGGGGACAGGCGGCGGAAGCGCCAGAGCTGGATCCGGCGGAGCACCTCTTCGGCCCCGGCGGCGGGATCGCCCGCCCCGGCGCTGTGGCGCAGGCTGACCGTCACCTCGTCCAGAACGGTGTCCGCCACGAACTGGTCCTGGGGACTCTGGGTGACGAAGCCCATGCGGCCGGTCAGCCGGCGGCGGTGCCTGGACAGCTCCATCCCCTCCAGCCGGGCGGAGCCCTGATAGCGGTAAAGGCCGCTGAGGGCGCCGAACAGGGTGCTCTTGCCGCTGCCGCTGGGGCCCACGATGGCGTGGATGCGCCCCCGGAAGAAGTCGGCGTTCACGTCCCGCAGCACCTCGCGCCCATCCTGGGAGACCCGCAGGCCCCGCAGGGAGAGCACCACCTCCTCCGGCCCGGTCTTGACCGGCCGGGCGGCCTGGTAGGGGCAGCCGGGGACGCTGACGCCCCGCTCCGCCCACGCCTGAGGGGAGAGGGCGCTGGGGGCATAGGCGGCGCCGTCCAGCGTGCCGTCCTGGGCCATGAGGCGGATCTCGTCGGCGATGGACAGCCAGTGGTCCAGCCGGTGGTCGATGGCCAGAATGCCGGTGCCGCATTCCCGGTGGAGCCGGGCGAGCTGTCCGCAGAGAAGGGCGGCGGTTTGGTCGTCCAAATTGGCGAAGGGCTCGTCCAGCAGGATCCAGGCCGGCCGCAGTGCGGCCAGACAGGCCAGCGCGGCCCGCTGCTTCTCCCCGCCGGACAGGGAGCGGAGGGGGCGGCGGCGCAGGTGGGCGATGCCGCAGAAGTCCAGGGCGGCGCTCAGCCGCTCCTCCATCTCCGCCCGGGGCACCCGCCGGTTCTCCAGACAGAAGAACAGCTCGTTCTCCACCGTGTCCATACAGAACTGGAGCTCCGGGTTTTGAAACAGCATGCCCACCAGGGCGCACCGCTCCCCCGGCCCCAGGGCGGCGGGCTCCTGTCCCTCCACCCGCACCGTGCCCTCCTGGAGGAACCCGGCGTTCTGGGGATAGATCCCCGCCGCCAGATAGAGCAGGGTGCTCTTGCCGCAGCCGGAGGGGCCGGTGAGGACGGTGATGCGGCTCCGGTCAAAGGAGGCGCTGACCTCGTCCAGCACCGGGCGCTTGCTCTGCTCCAGGTAGCGGAAGGTGACGCGCTCCAGGGTGATGCGGCCCACCTCAGACGGGGAGGAAGTCATTGGTGTACTCGGTGGGGCGGCGGCGGTCGTAGTAGCCGTTGGCCACCAGCCAGTCGGCCATCCGCTCCCAGCGCTCCGGGCGGATGGCGCCCCAGTGGCCCCGCTGATTCAGCAGCAGGGGGGCCAGGTGCCTCTGGCTGCGCACCAGCATGGCCTCGGACACGGCGGGCAGGCCGTCCTTTACCGCCAGGACGGCGCCCTCCGGATCGCGGGCCGCCTCCTGATAGCCCCGGTCCAGGGCGGCCAGGAAGGCCCGTACCTCGGCGGGGCGGTCCCGCAGAACCTGGTGCGTGGCGGCGATGGCGGGGGCGCAGAAGTCGAAGAGGGGATCCACGTCGGCCAGATTGATGAAGTTGATCTCTTTGCCCGCCGCGATAAGCTCCTCGTTCTCCCAGTTGGCGTAGACCCAGGTGGCGTCGGCCGCGGCGCCCAGGGTGGATACGATGTCGCCCACGTCCATGGGCACCAGCTCCACCTTGCCGTAGTCGCCGCCGTCCAGGCGCACGGCCTCGCCGATCACGCCGTGGAACCAGCGGGGGGCCCAGTGGGTAAGGCGCTTGCCCTCCAGATGCCGGGGGGAGGTGATGCCGCTCTCCTTCAGGGAGACGATGCCGGAGTCGGAACGCTGGGTGAGGACGGCCACGCCGGTGAGCTCCACCCCGCGGGACATGCAGTCCAGCATGGAAATCTGGGGGCCCAGCACGAAATCGGCGCCGTGGAGATCCATAACGCCGTGAACCTCGCCGTCGATGTGCACCTCCAGGCCCGCCTCCGCGAAGTAGCCCCGCTTCTCCGCCAGCAGAAAGCCGGTGTGATTGGTATTTGCAAACCAGTCCAGAACCACATTCAGTTTACCCATTGCTTATTCCTCCTCATCGTCGATGGATACCGGGGCAAGCCGGGCGCCCACGGCGTAGCTGCGCAGTACCCCCGTCCGGGCCAGGCCGTCGCAGGCCAGCTTGGCGATGACGCCGGAGAAGACCACGGCGCTGGCAAAGCGGACGGCCAACTGGGCGGCCAGCATGGTGGGGGCCAGCAGATAGTAGCTCAGGTAGTACAGCTCGTAGCAGAAGATGCACACGGCGGCAAAGACGCCGGACAGGGCCATGGAGAGCAGGTTGTACTTCCGGTAGCGGAATACGGCGAAACCCAGCTCGCACCCGACGCCCTGGATGAAGCCGGTGAGCACCACGGTGGCGCCGCCGGAGTTGCCCATGAGCAGCTCGATGGCGGAGGCCAGCACCTCGGTGATGAGGGCCGCGCCGGGCTTGCGGATGATGTAGGCGGCAATGGTGGCAGCCATAAACCACACGCCGTAGATGAGTTCAAAGCCGAAGGCCGACAGGCCCAGAGGGGTGAGGGCCACCGAAATGGCGGTACCGCCGTAAAACACGGCCATGTAGACCACCGCGAACAGCACACCCAGTATGGCCATCATGACCACGTCCTTGAGTTTCCAGGGTTCTCGTCTCATTCTTGCAGATACCTCCGTTTTAGGCAAAAGTAAAAGCCGCACAGCCTTCGCTGAGCGACTTTGCAAAAAACGGCAAAACGGCGTGAACCGCGCTCCCTACGATGGCATTACCCAACAGGTTCCATGGGTCATAGGCAGAACAGCCTAACTCTCAGCCGGATTCCATCCGGCCCCCCAGCATTCAGTTGTGCAGACTTTTCTGTGGCAACTATAGCACGCCTTTCCGCAAATTGCAAGGGCGGATTTCAAACCCAGTGGCGGGGCCAGCGGTCCCAGTAGGCCCGGTAGGTGGGCCACGTGCCGTTCAAATCCATCTGGTACATAACGGAAGATGACCAGCCGGTTTTTCGGCTGCCACAGCTCCTCGTAGGAGTAGCGGTAGGTCATACCGATGCGCTCCATGACCGCCCCGCTCTTGGGATTGTCCGCGTCGTGGGTGGCCGTGAGGAAGGGCAGGCCGTCGGCGCGCAGACGCTCCACCACCGCAGCGGCGGCCTCGGTCATGTAGCCGCGGCCCCAGGATGGCCGGGCCAGGGCGTAGCCCAGATCATGGCTCTCCCCGTCGTCCACATGGAGGTAGCCGATGGGGCGGTCGTTCTCCCGCAGGCAGATGGCGTAGCGGCAGCCGGAGGGACGGCGGTAGTAGTCCAGGTAGTGCTCCTCCAGATATCTGGCGGCGTCCGCCTCGGTCTCCAGCGGGAACCAGGGCAGGAAGGTGTTGACCTCCCGGTCGCGCATCAGGGAAAACAGCGGCTCCACATCCGCCGGGGTAAACCGGCGGAGCACCAGACGTTCGGTCTCCAGACGGGGGGTGTTGGCGGGCATGGGACATTCCTCCTTTTTACCCAGCATAGCACGCCCCAGACCATGCCGCAACTGCCGCTTGACTTTCCGCCGGGGCTGGGGTACTCTGAACAGTACGCACGGAAAGAGAGGACACGCCATGACCTACCCCGAATTCAAAGCCAGATACGCCCTCACCCCCGATCCCCAGCAGGAGGCGGCCATCCTCCGGGCCGAGGGGCCCACCCTGCTGCTGGCGGTGCCGGGCAGCGGCAAGACCACCACCCTGGTGACCCGGCTGGGCTATCTCATCCACTGCCTGGGGGTGGAGCCGGGGCGCATCCTCACCGTCACCTACACTGTAGCCGCCGCCGGGGACATGAAGCGGCGCTTTGCCGCCCTCTTTGGGGAGGCGCACGCCGGCGCGCTGGCCTTCCGCACCATCAACGGCATCTGCCAGTCCATCATCTCCTACTACGCCTGGGCCAAGGGGGCGGAGCCTTTCGCTTTGTGGACCAACGAGGGGGAGCTGAACGCCCTGGTGCGCTGGCTGATGCAGTCCCACGGGGCCGAGTGGCCGGGGGAGCAGGAGGTGAAGGAGGTGCGCACCCGCATCACCTGCTGCAAGAACGGGATGCTGCGGGATGAGGAGGTGCGGGCCATCGAGATGGACGGGGTGGATTTCCCCGCCGTCTATTTCGGTTACCGGGAGTATCTGGAGCGCAACCGCCGCATGGACTACGACGACCAGATGGTCTTTGCCCTGCGGATTCTCCGCCGGTACCCCGACATCCTGGCCCACTTCCAGAGCAAATACCCCTACCTCTGTGTGGACGAGGCCCAGGATACGTCCAAAATCCAGCACGCCATCCTCCGCCTGCTGGCTGCCCGGAGCCGCAACCTGTTCATGGTGGGGGACGAGGATCAGAGCATCTACGGCTTCCGGGCCGCCTGGCCCCAGGCGCTGATGGAGTTCCGGCAGATCTACCCGGAGGGGGAGGTGCTGCTGATGGAGACCAACTACCGCTCCGCCGGGGCCATCGTGGAGAAGGCGGACGCCTTCATCCAGCGCAACGGCAGCCGCCACCCCAAGCACATGCGGGCCAGCCGTCCCCAGGGGGAGCCGGTGCGCCACGTGAATCTCAACGACTTCGGGCAGCAGGCCCACTATCTGGCCCAGGCGGCGGCGGACTGCACGGAGTCCACCGCCGTGCTCTACCGCAACAACGACAGCGCCCTACCCCTCATCGACCTGCTGGAGCGCCGGGGCATCCCCTACGCCTGCCGCCAGCGGGAGAGCTTCTTCTTCACCAGCCCGGCGGTGCGGGATCTCACCGACGTGCTCCGCTTTGCCTTAGATGGCACGGATCGGGAGCGGTTTCTGCGGATTTACTACAAGCTGGAGGTGCGCGTCAAGCGGAGCGTCCTCCAGGAGAAGCTGCGCCGGGTGCCGGAGGGGGCACCGGTGCTGGACGCCCTCATCGACGGGGGCGGCTTCGAGCCCTGGCAGACGGGGCGGCTCAAGGCCCTGCGCACCCACCTGTCCAAGCTGCCCCAGCTCTCCAGCTTTGCCGCCCTCCAGCGCATCGTCAAATACATGGGCTATGGGGACTACCTGTCCAGCCAGGGGGGCGACAAGAGCCGGGTGGAGCTGCTGCTGGCCCTGGCCCGGCAGGAGCCGGGGGTGGAGGGCTTTCTCTGCCGCCTGGAGGCGCTGCGGGACACGGTGGAGGCGGGGGGCGGCGACCCGGCCTGCCCCTTTGTGCTCTCCACCATCCACGCCAGCAAGGGCCTGGAGTATGACCGGGTGTTCCTCATCGACGCGGTGGACGGCATTTTCCCATCGGTGAACCCCCGGAAGGGAAACGACCTGTCCGACGAGGAGCGGGCGGCCCTGGAGGAGGAGCGGCGGCTCTTCTACGTGGGGGCCACCCGGGCCCGGCGGCAGCTTGTTCTGCTCACCTGTGACAACCGCTTTGGCGAGCCGTTACCCCCGGCCTCCTTCGTGGGGCAGTTCCTGGGCACGCCGGAGTGGGCGTCCCAGAGACCCGGGACTCCGGGCAAGGCCCCGGCGGAGCCTGACGCCGCCACGGTGGCGGCGTGGGAAAAGGACTACCTGCCCGGCACGGCGGTGGTACACCGGGCCTTCGGGCCCGGCATGGTGGTGAGCCGCTCCGGCGCGGTGGCGGTGATCGCCTTCGACGAGGTTGGCACCAAAAAGGTGGAGCTGACGGCCTGCCTGCGGAAGCGGCTGCTCCGGCTGGCCTCCGCCCCGGACTTCTGAGGACCTGTTACCAAATTTTCACCGTTTGAAACCGCGTAGGGGTTTCCTTTCGGGCTGTGGGGGTGGTATCATGACGGCATAACCGCCCGAAGGAGGAATACCGCTGTGAACCGCACGTCCATAACGGGGCTGGCCTGTCTGCTGGCCGTTGCCCTTACCGCCTGCGCGGGAGGCGGAGAGCCGCCGGCACCGTCCAGCAGCCCCGCGTCCGCCCCGCTGGAAGCTCTGAAAGAACCCGCCAACTCCATGCCTGTTTCGCCTCCGTTGTCCCCCACGCCTGTGTCGGCCGAGGCCCTGGCGGCCTACCGGGCCCTGCTGGCAGGGGAGCCGGGGGCGCTGGATCGCCCGCCGGAGGGGCTGGAGCTGCACCAGGTCACCCTGCCCCCGGCGGAGGAGCTGGAGTATGTGCTGCTGGATCTGGACGGGGACGGCGGGGCGGAGCTGGTGGTGCAGATGGTAGAGCAGCCCCAACAGTTCAACGCCGTGTTCCACTATGGGAACGGGGAGCTGAGCTGCTGGCAGTACGACATCGTGGAGATGAGCTGTCGGGACTACCCCCTGGAGGACGGCGCCATGGTACGGCAGTATGACACGGGCACCGGGCCCAATCGGTATTCCCACCTCTACACGGTGTTCCGCTATCTGCCCGATGGGGAGACGGAGGAGTGCGCCTCCCTGGCGGTACACCAGGATACGCAGGAGGATGGCACGGAGGTATTCACCTATCTGGTGGACGACGCGGAGGTGGATCAGGACACCTTTGCGGCGGAGTTTGAGGAACTGGTGGGGAGCCGGCTTCTGTCTCTGGAGGACTGGATTCCGGCTACGGAGCGGCCCGGCTGAAAAACGAACGCGGCCCGTCGGTCATTGACCGATGGGCCGCATTTTGTCTGCTTGACTTACCCGTTGAGAGAGTCCAGAATACGGTCTCTGAGCTGGAAGAGCGGTTCCAGAGAGCTGTCCTTGAGGGCGGACTTGAGGGAGACCACGGGCTCAAGCACCTGGAAACCCTTCAGCTCACCCAGCATCTCACGCATCAGCTTGCCGCTGACCGGAGCCCAGGAGCCGTTCTCCACCAAGGCCACCGTGCGGTTTTGCAGGCCAAGGGCCTTCATGTCATGGAGGAAGGTGGCCATGGCGGGATAGACCCCGTTGTTATAGGTGGGGGCGGCCAGCACCAGGTGGCTGCACCGGAAGACCTCGGAGATAAGGGTGGAGACATGGGTGGAGGAAATGTCGTGCATGGCGATGTTCTTTACCCCGCTGTCAGCCAGACCCGCAGCCAGAAGGTTGACAGCGTTCTCGGTGTCGCCGTACATGGAGGCGTACAGCACCGCAACGGCCCGCTCCTCCGGCTCGTAGCGGCTCCACTTGTCGTACTTGTCCAGAAGGTAGTCCAGATTGCTGCGCCAGATGGGGCCGTGGAGGGGGCAGATCATGGCAATGTCCAGTCCGGAGAGCTTCTTCAGCGCGGCCTGCACCTGGAGGCCGTACTTGCCCACGATATTGCCGTAATAGCGGCGGGCGTCGTCCAGCCAGTCCCGGTCGAAGTTCAGCTCGTCGTTAAACAGATTGCCGCCCGTGGCGCCGAAGGAGCCGAAAGCATCGGCGGAGAAAAGAAGCTTCTCGCTGGACTCATAGGTCATCATGACCTCCGGCCAGTGGACCATGGGAGTCATATGGAAGTGGAGGGTATGCCCGCCCAGGGAGAGGGTATCCCCCTCCTTGACGGTGACGGTGCGCCCGTCCAGGGGGAAATCATAGAATTGCCCCATAAAGGCGAAGGTCTTGGCGTTGCCCACCAGTTTGAGAGTGGGGAAGCGGAGCAGCAGCGTCTCAATGCTGGCGCAGTGGTCGGGCTCCATGTGGTTGATCACCAGGTAGTCCAGCGGACGGCCGTCCAGGGTGTGGAGCACGTTCTCCAGGAACTGGCGGGAGATGGAGGAGTCCACGGTGTCCACCACGGCAGTCTGCTCGTCCAGGATCAAATAGGAGTTGTAAGAGACGCCGCGGGTGATGGGAAAGAGGTTCTCGAACAGGGCCAGCCGGCGGTCGCTTCCGCCCACCCACCAGACCTGCTCTGTCAGCTTGCGGGTACAATACATATGGCATTCTCCTTTGAAACGGGGCCTGGCGCCAGTGCGGGAAAGCCCGGCGGGACCAGGCGAAATCTGTCTTTTCCAATCCATTATCATAGCAGACCTGCGATACTCCGTCAAGGGTACAGACGGAGAGGAATGGCCGGAAAACACAAGATTTATGGGGGGTCTTCACAAAAAAAGTTAGATTCCTCTTTCCAAACAGGAATCAACCGCCACCGGGACCTCCAACCGTCCGAAATAGTCCCCCGTATCCTGGACGGAGAGCTCGTCCAGCAGCAGCTCTCCGTAGGCGCTGCCGGTGGGGCGCAGGCTCCGGCTCGCCAGAAAGGCGTGGAGTCCTGCCCAAGCCCGCTCGAAATCGTCTGGAATGCTCCGTCCATAGGCGACGGCGTACCGCCCAGCCGGCTTCCAGGCGTTACCCCGTCGGCCGCCGGTTTTAAAATAGAAGCGGTAGACCCAGCCGCCGCCGGACGGTGTGGCCAGAACTCCGGCGGGGTAGCCTGCGTGGATTCCCTTCCCGGCGGCGTATTCGTAGGCGAAGCTCTCGCTCTCCTCGTCGCTCATCCCCTCCGGCGGAGGGGGACAGAGAAAAATGCGCTCCCGTGGGCGCTCCTCCACCAGCACCTCGCCGTCGGCGTGGGCCAAGGCCTCCCGGGCCAGGGAGGCCCGCAGCTTCATGATTTCGCTGGTCTCCCGCAGGCGGGCGATCTCGGCCTGGATGCGCTCCTCCTGCCGGGCAAAGAGGGCGAGCATCCGCTCCGGCGTGCGGCCGGCGGAGTAGTGCCGGATATCCTCCAGCCCCACCTCCAGCAGCCGGAGGGAGCCGATCAGATAGGCGGAGTTGAGCTGGTGCCGGGCGTAATAGCGGTAGTTGTTCTCCCCCCGCTGCTCCGGGCAGAGCAGACCGATGCGGTCGTAGAAGCGCAGGTTGTCCCGGCTGATGCCCGTCAGGCGGGAGAACTCCAGGATGGAGAGCTTTTTCTTCTGATTCATGGCGGGCCTCCGGCTCTCTTAATTTTTTCTTGACATTGAAGTCGCTCTAAAGTTTATGATACCTCTTGCCGGTAAAAAAAGCAAGACGGCAAAGGAGGCCCTCATGAAATACCTGCGATCCTTTTACAAGCGGCACCGGGGTATGGCGGCGCTGGCCCTGCTCCTTCTGCTGGGCCAGGTGGTGGGCACGCTGCTCATCCCGGCCCTGATTGCCAACGTGGTGGACCTGGGCATTTTGCCTGGGGATATGGACGCCATTCTCCGCACGGGCGGGCAGATGCTGGCCGTGGCCCTGCTGTCGGCGGCGGTGGCCGCCGCCGGGAGCTGGGTGACCGCCGACCTGGGCGCCCGCTTCGGTTTTGAAATGCGCCCCCTGCTCCTGCGCAAGAGCCAGGAGCTCTCCCTCCACCAGTTCGACGAGGTGGGCGTTTCATCTATGATCACCCGCACCACCTCCGACATCACCAACCTGCAGCAGACCATGGGGATGGTGCTCCAGATGGTGGTGCCCGCTCCCCTCATTGTAGGCGCGTCCATCGTGATGACGGCCATGGTCACCCCGGTCATGGCCGTCATACAGGTGGGCTTTATGGCGGCGCTGGCGGCGGTGGCCGCCGTGGTGCTCCGAAAGTCCAACGCCCTCTCCCGCAGCATCCAGGTGCGCCTGGACCGCATCAACCGTGTGGTGCGGGAGGCGGTCACCGGCGTGCGGGTGATCCGGGCCTTCGGCAATGAGGCCTATGAGGAGGCCCGCTCCGGCGACGCCTACCGCTCCTACGCCGACAACATGATCCGCCTGAACCGGCTCTTTGCCGTGGCTATTCCGGTGGTGTGGATGCTCATGGGCGCTCTCATGGCTGTGGTGCTGTGGGCGGGCGGCGTGCTCACCCTGGGCGGCGGCATGGAGGTGGGGCAGATCACCGCCGTCACCGAGTACTCCATCCTGACCATGGGTTACCTGCTCATGGCGGTGTCGGTGTTCACCACGCTGCCCAAGGCCAGGGCCTGCCTGGCCCGCCTCACCGCCCTGCTGGACACCCGGCCCGACGTGGAGGACGGGACCGCCTCCGCCGCCGCGGCCGGGCCCGGCCGCCCGGCGGTGGAGTTTGACCACGTGAGCTTCTCTTACCCAGGGGCGGAGGAGCCTGTGCTCCGGGATATCTCCTTCACCCTGTATCCAGGCCAGACCGCCGCCGTGATCGGCAGCACCGGCTCGGGCAAGAGCACCCTGGCCGATCTGCTGCTGCGGCTTCACGATGTGGGGGAGGGGGCCATCCGCGTGGGCGGCGTCGATGTGCGTACCCTCACCCAGCAGGAGCTGCGGGAGCGCATCGGCTGCGTCCCCCAGAAGGCGTTCCTGTTCAGCGGCACCATCGCGGAGAATCTGCGCATGGGTCGGCCGGACGCTACGGATGAGGCGCTGTGGCGGGC
>ERZ808037.1940-NODE-1940-length-11754-cov-2.814507_pt1 | contig 11754 bp, 9 predicted proteins | sample MGYA00380190_ERZ808037 | MGnify/ENA primary metagenome ERZ808037 (study PRJEB31490, sample SAMN06133399) | mouse gut metagenome | isolation source: J9 | host: mice | place: China: Chengdu | collected 2015-05 ...
CGATGGGGTACGCATAGATGCCCGGCTCGTTGATGTTGAAGAGGCCGGGCAGGATGGAAAGCTTCGCAACCTCCTTGGAGCTCTTGTTCCTGGAGAACAGGAAGGTGACGAGCAAAAGCGCAAAGGTGCAGCCAGAAGCGCCGATCAGTGCGAAGGAGTTGACGATCTGCATGTTCATGTAGTGGTCCGCGGGGATGGGCTGACCAGCAGCGAAGGTGGCCATGTTGTCGATGATGAGCATCGTAAGAATGGGCTCAGCAAGGACGCCAGAGATCGTGGACTGGTGGATGCCAAGGCAGAACAGAAGGTTGGCGAGCGTGTAGATGACGATGACGGCCCAGGGGCCAGCGTTCATGATGCCCTTGAGAGGAGCAGCGACGCCGGTCGCGATCAGGGTCAGCAGGTCGGTGCCAAAGCCGGCGAGCACGGCAGCAACGAGAGCAAACAGCGAAAGGGTCAGGAGCATCGGGATCATGACGTTGAAGGAGTCGGCAACCGCGGGAGGCACGCCCTCGCCCAGGTTGACCTTCAGCTTCTCGAGGCCCGAAAGCTTGATAAAGACCGTGGCGGCAAGAAGGCCGATGATGATGGCACCGAAGAGGCCGTTGGCACCGGTGTTGCTCGTGGCGAAGGCGCCGGTGACATCGACGCCGGAAAGGGCGTAGCCGTCGGCCATGCCAAGGGTGCCGGAGAAGCTGTCGACCGCATAGCTCAGCGTAGCCGCAGTCTTGTCAGCAGCGTTCGTCGCATAGACCGCGCTACCCAGCGTGGCGACGATGGTCTGGGGCATCATGATAACGAATGCAGAGATGCCGACGACAACACAGGAGATGGCGTTCTCGAAGTGCTTGTTCACGGCGAAGCAGTAGCCCAACACGCCAGCAAGGATAACTGCCGCGAAGTTGAGCGTGCCCAGGGTCACCGCGCTGCCCCAGACCTGCGCCGCGCTCAGCGAGTCACCGGAGAGGAACAGGGGGAAGAGGACCTGGCTGACGAACACGGCAATACCCGCAAGGATGTAGAGGGGCATCACCGTTGCGAACGCGTCACGGAGCGTCCTTAGGTGAATCTGGTTGCCAATCCTGGCCGAGACTTCGGCGAACTTATCAAGAAACGCCTGTCCCTTACTTTCTTCTGCCATACATAACTCCTTTCCCGAGCGTCTAAGGCAGATTTCAACCGAAACGTCGCAGTCTCTTATGCGACCTCGTGAGTAGTGGCGACCTGACGGAGCCATTCGGCGGACTTCTTGAGGTGGCGGCTGTAGCCATCCATGAGGTCAACCTCAACGAAGCCATACCTGTTCTTAAAGGCGTTGTTCCAGGACCAGTTGTCGATGACGGCCCAGTAGTGGTACCCGCGGCACTTTGCGCCATCCTCGATGGCCTTTGCGATCCACTTCAGGTGCTGGCCCACGAAGTCAATGCGATAGTCGTCCTGAATGGTGCCGTTCTCGTCCTTGGAGGCATCCTCGCCCTCGATGCCAATGCCATTCTCGGAGACATACCACTCGAGGTCGGGGTAGTCGTGCTTCATGGTCATCGCGAAATCGTAGATGCCCTTGGGATAGATCTCCCAGCCGCGAGACTCGTTCATGACGGCGTCGGGCCACACGTACTCCTGCGCAAAGACCGGATTGCCGAACTCGTCCTCAGACTTCTCGGGTGCCTGGACGCGAGCCGGGTGATAGTAGTTGAATCCCAGCCAGTCGACGACGCCCTGCGCGAGAATCTGCTCGTCGCCCGGACGGACGGGAAGGTCAATGCCACGCGCAGAGAGGGTGTCGATAACGTCCTGGGGCAGAGAGCCCTTGGTCACGAGGTCGAGCCACCAGCGATTGTCCACGCCATCGGTCATGCGCACGGCCTCGAGGTCGGCCTCGCTCGGGTTCTCCTTGGTGTAAGGCGGGGTAAAGCAGTTGATGAGGCCAATCTTGGCATCGGAGCGAATCGTTCCGTCGGCCTTGAGCTCACGGAAGGCCTCGACGCCCAGGGAGTGGGCAAGCGAGATGCCGTACTGGATGCGGCAGGCCTGGGCAAAGTCGCGGTGGAAGGTGTACCAGCCACCGTTGGTGTAGCGGTTCTGGGGCTCGACGACAGGCTCGTTGAAAGTGAACCAATATTTGATCTCCTGGCCGAACTCACCAAAGGCCGCACGCGCGAAGTTGGCATACGCCTCGATGACCTCGCGGCTCTCCCAGCCGCCACGGCGGAAGAGGTACGTAGGCATGTCAAAGTGGTAGAGATTCACGAAGGTCTCGAGGCCGGCCTCATGGGCATCGGCGAAGAGCTCGTGATAGTACTTGGCGCCCTCGGGGTTCAGGAGACCGTCTTCGTCCATCAGACGGGACCACTGGATAGACGTGCGCCACGTGGTAAGGCCCAGACTCTTGAGAAGGGCAAAGTCCTCGTTGTGCCGGTTGGTGAAATCGTTACCCGCATAGGAGCCCACACGGTTAAAGAAGTCCTCGATCCTCTCGTTGGACCAGGTGTCCCAAAGGCTGTCAATCTTTCCAAAGCGACGCCACGCACCCTCGGTCTGGGGACCAGACATGGCGGCGCCAAAGAAGAAGTCCTTGGGAAGCTTGCTCGTCTGCAACACGTTCTCCTCTCGCTGCCTTTTTACACGTCCAAATTTGAGAACTATTAGACATGTTTTTTCTTTCGTGTCTCTATGTTGTTTCGTACTTTTGCGCATTGGCTATGGGAAGTCAAGGGATATTTATTTTAAATCGCCAAGCGATATTGATGATGTTCCCAAACGGGGATATTGGTAAGATACGGATGATAGAAAGTGAGGCGATATGCTCAAGTACGAGTCAGTTGCAAGCGACATCCGAGACAAGATTGCCTCTGGTGCCTACGCGCCCAACGACCAGCTGCCAACGACTCCGGAACTCTGTGACCAGTACCGGGTCAGCAAGATAACCATCAAGAAGGCCATGGACGAGCTGTCCCAGCAGGGCCTCGTGGCACGTCGCCGCGGTTCGGGCACGTACGTCAAGCGCGTCACGACCCCCGAGGCCAAGTCGCCCACCGGATGGGACATGTCTTCTCAGATGACCGGCTTCTGCGCCGACCACAAGGGACACAAGGTCACCTCTGAGGTGCATGACTTTTCGGTCGTGCGCCCGACGGTCGAAATAGCATCTCTTCTGGGGGTCGAGAGCGACGAGTTTGCCTATCACGTATGCCGCACACGCCTGGTTGACGGCATCCCGCACGTAATCGAGTACACCTACATGCCGATCAAGCTCATTCCCGACCTGCGCGAGCGCAACGTCGAAAGCACCATCTACGGCTACCTCGAGGATGAGCTGGGCCTGAAGATCGGAAGCGCCCACCGCATCATCAAGGCAGTCCTCCCCACCCCCGACGAGGTCGAGTGGCTCGACATCGAACCGACGCAGCCGCTGCTCGAGGTCAAGCAGGTGGGATTCCTGGATGACGGCGTTCCCTTCGAGTACTCAATCGCGCGCCACTGCCGCGGCTACGAGTTCTACTCCATTTCAACCCACTAGCCAATGCGGGAGACGACGATCCGGACGCCAGGCAACGGCAAGCAAAGCCCACAATACGCAAAAAGCAGGCGAGAAGGACGTGTTCCCTTCTCGCCTGCTTCTGTTTATGAGTGCGCCTCTTGGAGCCGAGGCCCCTTACTCGGCGCTCTGTCCGGACTGATCCTTGACGTAGATGTCGCCAACCGGCGCGATTGCCTTCATGGCCTCGAGCACACTGGCCATCATGTCGTCGAGCTCCATCTCGTTGAGCTCGGCACCGTGGCGGATGACGTCACGGTCGCAGCCGGCAGCGAAGCGCTTGTCCTTGAACTTCTTCTTGAGGGACTTGAGCGGCATGTCGGTGACGGAGCCGGAAGGACGCATGCGGGCGGCTGCCTGGATCAGGCCGGAGAGCTCGTCGCAGGCGTAGAGGACCTTCTCCATCTTGTGCTCGGGAGCGGGAAGCTCCTCATTGAGGTCGTAGTTGTGCGTCTGGATGGAGTGGGCCAGGCGAGGGTCGGCCCCAGCCCCCTCAAGCAGCTCAGCCGCCTTGACGGTATGAGTCTGATCATCCTGCCACTTCTCCCAATCGAGGTCGTGGAGCAGGCCGACCTGACCCCAGAACTCGACGTTCTCGGGATCGTACTGCTCGGCGAAGTGACGCATGAGGCCCTCGAGGGTCTCGCCGTGGCTCACATGGAAGGGATCCTCGTTGTACTTCTTGAGCAGCTCGAACGCCTGGTCGCGCGTGAGGCCGGTCTCAAGCTTGGGAGCTTCCTGCTTGCCCATCTTGGCAACCTCTGCGGAAGCGCCGGTCTCGGAGTCGGAGTAGAGCGTGTCGACATCTGCCGAGGCGTTGTCGGTCTTCGCGCCAGCCACCTGAGCCTGGATGTCAGCCTTGGTGACGACCTCGGGCTTCATCTGGGGGAACAGGAGGACATCGCGGATGGACGCGGAGTCGGTGAACAGCATGGCCATGCGGTCGATGCCGTAGCCGATGCCACCCGCAGGCGGCATGCCGTACTCGAGTGCGCGGACGTAGTCATAGTCGTAGCCCATGGCCTCGTCGTCACCGAAGCCCTTGGCAGCAACCTGCTCGGCAAAGCGCCCGGCCTGGTCGACAGGATCGTTGAGCTCAGAGAACGCATTAGCGTACTCGTGGCCGGCGATAACGAGCTCGAAGCGGTCGGTAATGCGGGGGTCATCGTCCTTGCGCTTGGCAAGCGGGCTGACCTCCTCGGGGTAGTCACACACGAAGGTCGGATTGATGAGGGTTTCCTCGCCCAGCTCGTCGTAGAGCTCGAACAGGAGCTTGCCGGCACCCCAGTTCTCCTGCCACTCGATGCCGTGGGCGGCGTTGACCTCGCGAAGGTGCTCGATCGGAGTGTCGATGGAAAGCTCTTCTCCGCAGACCTCGGAGGCAATCTCGGCGACGGTCGCAGAGCGCCAGGTTCCGGAGAGGTCGATCTGCTGGCCCTGGTACGTGATGACCTCGTGGCCCTCCTCGCAGCCGCAGACCTCACGGGCGATGATCTTGAAAAGGCCCATGGTCAGGTCCTTCATGCCCTGCAGATCAGAGTAGGCACAGTAGGCCTCCATCGAGGTGAACTCGGGATTGTGCGTGAGGTCCATGCCCTCGTTGCGGAAGATGCGGCCGATCTCGAAGACGCGCTCCATGCCGCCGACGATGAGGCGCTTGAGCGGGAGCTCGGTTGCGATGCGCATGAAGTAGTCGCGATCGAGCGCGTTGAAGTGCGTGACGAAGGGCTTGGCGTTGGCGCCACCGAGAATCGCGTGCATCATGGGGGTCTCGACCTCGATGTAGCCGTCGCCCTCCATGTAGCGACGGATCAGCGAGACCATGCGGCTGCGCTTGCGCATGGTGTCACGAACGTCGGGGTTCATGATGAGGTCGACGTAGCGCTGACGGTAGCGGACCTCACGGTCGGTCAGGCCGTGGAACTTCTCGGGCAGGGGACGCACGGACTTGGAGAGCAGCACGATCTGCGTGGGCGAGATGGAGAGCTCGCCACGCTTGGTGCGAATGACGGTGCCCTTGGCCTGGATGATGTCGCCCAGGTCGAGCTGGCCCAGAAGCTCCCAGGCACCCTCGCCCAGGGTGTTCGCACGGCAGAAGAGCTGAATCTCGCCAGAGACGTCCTCCAGGACGATGAAGCGAATCTTGCCCTGCTTGCGGTAGGCGCGGATACGACCCGCGAGGGAGTACTCGTCCTCGGTCACGCCGCCGTCCTCAAGGTCAGCGTACTTCTCTGCGAGCTCAGCGGCATGAGCGGTAATCTCGCTCTTGATGGGGTATGGGTTAATACCAGCGTCGATCAGGGCCTGGCGCTTGGCGCGGCGGACTGCCCTCTCGTCATTAATGTTGGTCTCGGGGGCTGTGCTCTGGTCGGCCATTCCAACTCCTGTTCTCGCGGCTGGGCGCCTGTCGGTCCAGACGTTTGGTCCAATGATGCTCTTGGCTAGTTTTATTCAATAGTACTGTAGCCGTTCGCGACGGGATTCCGCGCGTTACCACGGAATGTGCGCACCCGTGACCCCAAGCGGAAACGACTAGTCGCCACGCACGGCCGAAACAAAAACGGGCCCCGCCTGAACGGGACCCGCCGCGTGCGAATGGTTGCGAGACTAGCGCGTGATGTTCCTAATGGTGAACTCGCGCGTCTTGCCGGTCGGCGTCTCGTAGGAGACGGTGTCGCCGGCGACGTGGCCGATGAGCGCAGCACCCAGGGGCGACTCGTTGGAGATGCGGTGGTTAATCGAGTCAGTCTCGGTGGTGCCGACGATGGTCACCTTGGAGACGCCCTTGGCATCCTCGATCTCGACGGTGGTGCCGATGGAGACGGAGATCTGGGCATCGTCGTCGTGCTCGATGACCTTGGCGGTCGCGAGGATATGACGGATCTCGTTCACGCGAGACTCGTTCTGGGACTGCTCCTCCTTCGCGGCGTCGTACTCGGCGTTCTCGGAGAGGTCGCCGAAGCCGCGAGCCTCCTTGATGCGCTCGACGATCTCGTCGTGCTTCTCGCCCTCACGATAGGCGAGCTCGTCAACGAGCTTCTGACGTCCCTCGGGGGTAAGGATGATTTCCTTGGCTGCCATATGCGTACTTTCTACTTGGTGACTTCTGGTGACTGGCGACTACTCGCCGAGCTTCGCGCCGCAAGCGGAGCAGAAGGCGGCACCCTTGGCGTTCTTGGCGCCGCACTTGGTGCAGAAGACCGCGTCAGACTCGACGGCCTCGACGTCCTCGGCCTCGTCAGAGCCCTCGGCATCCTCACTGGCCTCGACCTTGGGCTCCTCGCCCTCGTCCATACCCTCGCGAACGTTCTTGACCGTCTGGCCAAGGGACTTGCCGAGCTTCGGGAGGTTCTTGGGCCCGAAGATAACCAGAACGATGACGAGGATGATAAGAATCTCGGGAACGCCAAGACCAAGAATCATGCGATGCCTCCAAACAAGCGGTGCTAAACAAGAGTTCTGTTGAGATGGTAACGCCCTATGATGAGCGATAACGCAACGGTTAGTATAGCCGAGACGTGCAAGAACTCACAATCTCTACTCGCGCCATGCACCATTTGGCCCGCAAAAGGAAACACCATGCCACTCCCCCTGATTGTTCTGGCTAGCGTCATCTGCGCGCTGGACGTGTTTATCCTGCTACTGCCGCGGATCCTCAGGAGCCGAGGGGTCTTCCTGTACCCGAGGACCAAGTTTGGCCCCGCCCTGGTATTCGACTCGAACGACGACGAGGGGACCGAAGTTCGCCTGCTAAACGTTGGTGGCAAGTTCCAGTCCATCTGCTACGTGGCACACGAGCTGCGCTACCGCCTGGTCTGCGTCTACCACCTCTACTTCTCGCAAGTCGTGCAAATGCAGGGAGAAGTGCATGCCGCCTCGGCCGAAGGCCGTGACACCCGACGCAAGGCGCTCGTCATCGGTGGCGGCGGATACTCGTTTCCCAAGTGGCTCGTAAGCGACAATGACGACGTAGACGTGACCGTGGTCGAGATTGACGAGGTCGTCACCAAGATCGCGCGCGAGCACTTCTACCTAGACGAGCTCATTCGCGAGTTCGATGCCGAGCGCGGCGGCCGCCTGCGCCTGGTGTGCGACGACGGCTGGGCGTTCCTGGGCAATGCCGACGAGCGCTTCGACATCATCGTGAACGACGCCTTCGGTGGACGCAAGCCGCTGGGCCCCTTGGCCACGCAGGAGGGTGCGCAGGCGGTGCTCGAGCACCTCTCCCCCACTGGCGTGTACCTGGCAAACGTCATCAGCCCCCTGGAGGGCTCCGCCAAGAAGACGAAGATTTTGCGCGACTCGCTCGATGCGTGCAAGGATGCCTTCGAGCACGTGTACCTGATTCCCGAGGACGGGGACGACCCCACGATCGTCGGCGACAACGTCCTGGTCGCCTCGAACGCAAGGCTGCCCTTGGCCAAGGCGTACGTGATCAAGTAGCGAGCGCCGCGCGTCCGGCGGCCCACGTCACGGCCGTCGTGCCCTTTTATTCCCACCGCCGAGGTGGGTTTTGTTTCCGATTGTTTATTCCCACTTGCTAGCTAGGTTTTATCGTGCCATCCTTGTGCCTATGACGAGTTAGGAAGGCCCGCCGGACGGCGCCCCCGATGGCGCCAGGCCCGCCAACGTACCTCGTCTCCAGAAAAATGCCCCGCTCGGGGCAGTCATAAGGAGGACGTATGTTCGTAGCAGGCAAGACCGAGGCCCTCATTGGCTCCACCCCCCTGGTGGACCTTTCCGACCTCGCCAGCGGCAAAGCAACCATCCTCGGAAAGTACGAGGCGACCAACCCCGGCGGCTCCATCAAGGACCGCGTGGCCCGAGCCATGCTCGACGCCGCCGAGGCCGACGGCAGCCTCAAGCCGGGCGGCACGGTAATCGAGCCCACCAGCGGCAACACCGGCGTTGGCCTGGCCATGCTGGCAGCCGAGCGTGGCTACCGCATGATCTTGGTCATGCCAGAGACCATGTCCATCGAGCGCCGCAAGCTCGCGGCTTCGTACGGCGCAGAGATTGTCCTGACCCCCGGCACCGAGGGCATGAGGGGCGCCGTCGCCAAGGCCGACGAGCTTCGCGCCAACACCCCCGGATCCATCGTCGCCGGCCAGTTCGTCAATCCCGCCAACCCGCGCGCCCACTACGAGACCACCGGCCCCGAGATCTGGCGTGACACCGAGGGCACCGTCGACATCATCGTCGCAGGTGTGGGCACCGGCGGAACGATCTCTGGCTCCGGCAAGTTCCTCAAGGAGAAGAACCCCGCCATCGAGGCAGTGGCGGTTGAGCCCGCCGAGTCCCAGGTGCTCGCCGGCAAGCCCTCCGGCGCCCACAAGATCCAAGGCATTGGCGCAGGCTTCGTGCCCAAGACCTTTGACGCCAGCGTTGTCGACGAGATTCTCCCCATCGCCTCGGCAGACGCCATCGCGACCAAGAAGGAGCTCGCCTCCAAGTCCGGCTTGCTTGTGGGCATTAGCTCCGGAGCTGCCGTGGCGGCGGCCATCGAGCTGGCCAACCGTCCCGAGAACGCTGGGAAGACCATTGTCGCCGTGCTCCCCGACACCGGAGAGCGCTACCTCTCGATGGAGCTCTAATGTCTAAGGCACTCGTTGACACCACCGCGCGCGACCAGGGCGGGGCAGAGGCCGCGGCCGACCGCCGCGTAAAGGAGCCCTCGCTCTTCCAACTGATGCGCGAGGACACCCAAGCGGCATTCGAGCGCGACCCCGCGGCGGAGAGCAAGAGCGATATCATCCTCTTCTCCACGGGTACCCGCATCGTCTGGGCGTATCGCCGTCACCACTGGCTCTGGACCCACGGCATGCGCAGGCTCGCCCTGTGGCTGGCCAAGCGCATGCGCCGCAAGCTGGGCGCAGACATTCATCCCGGCGCGCAGATCGGGCGCCGCTTCACGATCGATCACGGCATCGGCGTCGTCATCGGTGGCACGGCCATCATCGGAGACGATTGTCTGATCTACCAGAACGTGACACTGGGCATGACCGGCAAGCACGGCGGCAAGCGCCACCCCACGCTGGGCAACAACGTGATGGTGGGCGCAGGTGCGACGCTCTTGGGCAACATCAACGTGGGAGATGACGTCAAGGTCGCAGCGGGCTCGGTCGTCGTGCACGACGTCCCCAGCTGCACCACCGTGGCAGGCGTACCCGCGAAGGTCGTGCGAGAGGGGCACAACAAGCTCCTTCGCCTGGTCTCAAGTGGCTTCAACCCCGCACAGCTCGACAACGAGAACGTGCGCTGGTCCTGCGCGCTGTAAGACGCGCCAGCCGCCCGCAGCGGCAAGCCCCCCCGCACCCACCCGAACGCACAGACGGTCCCGCCGGCAGCGACTCGCCGGCGGGACCGTCTCTAATGCAGAAGCTGCCTCGGCCGCGAAGGCGGTCACTTCTTGGCCACAGAGGTGCCCGAAGGCTACTCCAGGGGTGCGCCGTAGATCTCGCTTGCCGCTATGTTGACTGCCTCCTCGGGGTCGTCTGTCATCACAAACGACAGGTCGTCGATGTTGCCCGATGCCAGCACGGTGTCGCGGAGCCAGTCCTGGAGGCCAGACCAGTACTCCGAGCCATACAGGACCACTGGCGTCCGGTCGACCTTGTGCGTCTGGTGCAGCGTCAGCAGCTCGAAGAGCTCGTCCAGAGTCCCCATGCCACCCGGGCAGACGATGGCGCCCTGTGAGTACTTGACAAACATGGTCTTGCGCACGAAGAAGTACCTGAAGTTCATGGCAAGGTTCACCCACTCGTTCAGCCCCTGCTCATGGGGAAGCTCGATGCCCAGGCCCACGGAGACGCCGTTGTTCAGCGTGGCGCCACGGTTGGCCGCCTCCATGATGCCGGGGCCACCTCCCGTGATGGTCGCGATGCCGTTCTGCGCAAGCAGGGCACCCATGCGCTCGGCTGCCTTGTAGTAGGGGTCCTCGGGCTTCGTGCGCGCCGAGCCGAACACCGCCACGGCCGGGCCAAGCTCCGCAAGGGCGTCGAAGCCCTCGACGAACTCCGACTGGATGCGCAGGACGCGCCATGGATCCATGTGCAGCCAGTCGGTAGGCCCATCCTCTTCCAGAAGGTGCTCGGTCGACGTGCCGCGCGGAATCATGCGGTCGCGATAGATGACGGCGCCCTTGCGGTACGTGCGCGTCTTCCTGTCCATGAGAGCCTCCTTTGCTGCGTTTTGCGTACGTGTACAGACAGCGTACCCAAGCAACCCGCCCCGCAAGCACATGCCACGGGATGGGTCGGACGTATGGATACGCTTTGATATGCACCGGCGCAGGCAAGAAGTGCGCGGTACCCGGCCTCGCTAGGCAAACTGGCTCTGGTAGAGCTCCGCGTAGCGCCCGCCCTTGGCCAGAAGCTCGAGATGCGTGCCCTGCTCGATGATGTCACCGTGGTCCATCACCAGAATCAGGTCAGCGTCGACCACCGTCGAGAGGCGATGAGCGATCACGAAGCTGGTGCGATCCTCCATGATCGCCTCCATGGCGCGCGTGATGTACTGCTCGGTGCGCGTGTCGACGCTCGACGTTGCCTCGTCCAGGATGAGCATGGCCGGATCGGCGAGCATGGCGCGCGCTATGGTCAGCAGCTGGCGCTGGCCCTGGCTCACGCTCTCGGCGTCGTTGGTGAGCACGGTGTCATAGCCCTGGGGCAGCGTGCGCACGAAGAAGTCGACGTGCGCGGCACGCGCGGCGGCCTCGACCTCGTCGCGTGTGGCGTCCAGCTTGCCATAGGCTATGTTCTGGGCAATCGTGCCCTCGAACAGCCAGGAGTCCTGCAGGACCATGCCGAAGCTCCTACGCAGCTCCGAGCGAGAGATCGAGCGCGTGTCGACACCGTCTATCGTGATGTGTCCGCCATCCACCTCATAGAAGCGCATCAGCAGGTTGATGAGAGTCGTCTTGCCCGCACCGGTCGCGCCCACGATGGCCACCTTCTGGCCGGGCTCGGCCACCAAGTTGACATCCTTCATGAGGGGGCAACCAGGCCTGTAACCAAAGCGCACGTGCTCGAAGGCCACGCGTCCGCGAAGCGGCTCGGGAAGCGCCAGGCGCTCCTTGTCCTCTGTGCTGGCCAGGTAAAGCTTTCTGTCCGAGGGGTCTTTGATGTAGACGATCTTATCCTTGGAAATCACGCTGTAACGGACAATATCGGAATCCAGCCTCTGGGAATCGTCTCCCTTTCCGCCGGCCTTCTGGA
>ERZ808037.1941-NODE-1941-length-11740-cov-12.266655_pt1 | contig 11740 bp, 15 predicted proteins | sample MGYA00380190_ERZ808037 | MGnify/ENA primary metagenome ERZ808037 (study PRJEB31490, sample SAMN06133399) | mouse gut metagenome | isolation source: J9 | host: mice | place: China: Chengdu | collected 2015-05 ...
GGATATCCATCCACTGTGCTCCTTTCATTTTCTGACTCCCTTTCCGGGCGCTTTCTCGCCCTGATTGGGAGTCTATCCTTTTCCCTTCACCTCCGCCACAAAACTACATTTTTTCCTCGGCGTTTTTTTACATTTTATCACTGGCGATGACAGATAAGGCCGGGGTTAAAATAGCGTTCCGCTGGCAGGCGGCATATCTTCACAAGTTGCAGTATCACGGGTACGCTGGGTATCGCTTCCCCTAACTCAATGCTGGCAAGATAGCGGGGCGCAATATTTACTTCTTCCGCTAATGCCTTGCGGGTAATCCCCTGTGCTTCCCGTCCGGCCCTTACGTCTGCTCCAAATGTTTCAAAGCCGGGGCAATCCTTGACCTCTGCCATATTACATCACCCAAGCACATTGTATAGTTCATACTCATTCTTTGGAATGATGCAATTTTCTCTTTATTTCCCTTTATAATTCATCTTCGTTGAATAGAAAGCCCTGTCTTACGTTGTATCAGCCATGAAATTGTGCTATAATCGAAGCGAAACTTTAGAAAAACGGGGTGCCCCATGTACGATGTAATTGTTATCGGTGCTGGCCCTGCCGGAAGTACCGCCGCAAAGGTGCTGGCTGAAAGAGAGCTTCACGTCCTGCTGGTAGAACAGCATATACGCTGGGTGAGGAAGGCATAACGAACTGCAAGAGAGGTACTTTCACCGAGTTGATTTGTTCCCTAAGCTGTACTATACTTTAATTTAGTCCAGAGTGACAAATGATAATTGCGCAGAGGAGTCCCCTATGAAAGAACAGATAATCGAAGTCAAAGATTATGTAACAAAATCCAATTTACCTGCAAGTGATTTTGTGATAAATCCTTATGTGGGATGTCCCCATGGATGTAAATATTGCTATGCTTGCTTTATGAAGCGTTTTACAAAGCATGATGAAGAATGGGGAACATTTATTGATATAAAAAGTTGCTCAAAACCCATTAGTAAAAGAAAGCTGAAGGGTAAAACTGTTTTTCTTTCTTCTGTTACAGACTGCTATAATCCTTATGAGGAAAAATATTGTATCACCCAAAGCATATTGAAGCAGTTAAGGTCTATTGATTGTGCGGTAAACATTTCGACAAAATCATCGCTGATTTTAAGAGATGTGGATTTACTGAAGCAGTTACAATCCTTGACAGTATCTTTATCGATTAACACATTAGACGAAGATTTCAGAAATGATATGGATAATGCCAGCAGCATAGCCGATAGATTAAACACATTAAGGATACTGCACGAAAACGGAATTTACACTGTGCTTTTTATGTCGCCAATCTTTCCGAAGATAACGGATTTCCGGCAAATAATTCAATGTAGTTATCCCTTTGTTGATGAATATTGGTTTGAAAATCTCAACCTTAGAGGAAGCTACAAAGAAAAAATTTTAAGCTACATTAAACACAAATATCCCCAGCACACAAAGCTATATGAACAAATTTATTTAGATGGTCAAAAGCAATATTGGGACCAGTTAGCTACAGAGATTGAAAGATATTGCCACGAACATTCAATTAGACACACGAATTTCTTTTACCACGATAAGCTTGTTGAACAAAAGAAAAACCAAACTTAAATTTTAGTGAGATTTTTACAAGTGCAATACCCTGACGAAAAGCAGGGAACAATTCATACACGGTTTGCGACCATGTATAAATTGCACTCTACTAAGGGATAGTGGGGTACTACAGTTATCTGAAAATAAAGCGGAAGGACAAGGCCCAGCCGAGCCTTGTCCTTCCGCTTTATTTTCAGAGGGATTATCACAAAATCGCTCCACCACCCCAAACCTGGGACTGTGTGATTGCCAGAACGGTTTCAGTGGGAATACCGGCAATCTCGCTGCCAAAAATCTCCCGCAGGTTCCCGTTGTTCAGCATAGCGGCAAGCTGGGACTTGGCCGCAGCGGAAGCGGCCAGTTGAGATGCTTGTATGTGGCGCTCAATCTGTTTTTCCGCTGCCAGCTTCATAAACTCGGCGTGGCGGGCCATACGCAAATCCCACCAGCTTTCTTCATTGTCGGAGCCGCTCTTGGAATAGGTGATCTCACCGCCCGCGCTGGAGGAACAGGCGTTGCAGATGTTCCCGTCCTCCCCGATGGCAACGGCCTGGGACATATCCCATGTACTACCGGGCATGATGGCCTCGTTCCGAGCCGCATCAAAAGCAAACCATGTGTCGATTTTGGCAAAAATCTCCTGGGCATAGGCCGGGTCTTGCTCCATGCGCTCCTGCACCTTGGGATGAATGACCACGGCTTTACTCCCAGGTGGAACGTTGCCCAGGGCGTGAATCTCCTTGGGAGCGGTAAACCTGCCGTCAATGGAGCCGTAGAAAGGATTAGCCCCGGTGGGTTGCCAATTTTCCAGCGTTTCCTTTGCTTTGTCCCCGTCCTGATACAACAGGTAATGAGGGTAGTCGTTCCTGGTGCGCCAATAGCCGCTGCTGGCGTCAAAAACGTGGTAGTGGATGTTGGGATACTTGGCTTTCAGCATGGTTTCCAGGGAAGGGGCCTCCGTTGCTTCTGTTGCATCCACACCCCCCGTCTGAACCTGCCCGGTAGCCCGCACTGACAAATCCATCATAAGGCTGGTAGGCAAACCCGCCATACCCATGAGGCCGCTCATGCCGGTGGTCAGCGTGTCCGTTCTGCCCCGGCTGGTCTGCGCCGCCATATCAAGAAAACTGTTGGCCCGTGTCCCGGTCTGCTTGGCTTCATGGGCCTTTGTGGGGGCACTATATGCCTGCGTCCCATAACTTGGCTGAATTGTGTTGCTCACAACATTTCCTCCCTTAAAGCAGCCCCATCAACAGCTCTGCGGCGCTGACAGAACCGCCGTTCATACGGAGTTTCATCATCAGTCGCCGCTTTGCCGCGGCTTCCTCGGCAAGTTCCATATATTTTTTGTGGCGTTCCATGCGTTGCTCCCAAAAACTGTTTTTTGAGCGCAAATGAAATTCAGAATCATTTCCAACAGGCCATGAATCAGCTCTGTATTGATTGAGGTCTGTTCCAACGGTAATCAGAATAGAACAGTTTCTCGGAGCAAAAGAAGCGCCCAAATCCCTTTGAAGCAAGGAGAGAACCTGTGCCCTATATTCTGGATCATCTTTCATAGCTTGAAATGCTGCATCCGAAATATTGACAGCCGCATTACTTACGGTCGGATTACAGACTATTTTCGATAAGTCCTCATAAAACTCTTTCTTAAAGAGCTGCATTTCCTCTGCTTCGGATAGCTCCGTTTTCTGTTGGGTGGATTCGGTACTGTTAATTTCCAAAACATCCGTTGTACTTCTGCTGGCCCGTGCCGCTAAGTCGAGGAAACTGCTGCTTTGTGTCCCGGTCTGTTTTGTCTCACGGGCCTTAATGGGGGCGCTATATGCTCTTGTCGCGTAATTCGGTTGGATGATACTGCTCATAAACTGCTCCTTTCCTGCAATAGAACTGTTGCGGAAAATTCCCGCTGATCTGTTCTCAATTCTAATTCTCCCATATACTTCTCCGCCTCCCGGCGCACGTTGGACAGGCCGATGCCGTGCATGGGAGCATCCTCTTTTTTCGTTGTGACAGGCAAACCGTCCTGCCCGAATACCACCTCACCCGCGAAAGAGTTTTTGACCTCTATCAGAAAGAAACGTCCTTTTCTCTTTCCAGTCAGCACAATAAACCGCTCACCCTCGCTGACCTTCTCGCAAGCCTCCATCGCGTTTTGCAGAAGGTTTTGCAGGATGATACCTACGTCAAAGGCGTCGTACCCCGGCGACCAGTAATGGAAATCCACTTGAAAGCGGATGCCCAAATCAAGGCTCCGCCGTCGTGTATCGTTGACGATTACATCCGTGACCGGGTTTCCCGTTTGAAGCGTCAATTCAAAGTCGCTGATACTCTCGTCCATCCGGGCGATATAGTCCTCCAAACTGGCGTACTCGCCCTGACCGGTCAGCACTTTGATGTTGGTCATGTGGCCCCGCATTTCATGTTTCAGTTGACGGATGCGGGTATAAAACTGCTCCGCCTCATGGATACGCGCCCGGATTGCCTGGGTCTGCTGGTGTTCTGCATAGAGGGCGGACTGTTCCTCCCGCAGCGCCGCCATACCCTGCTGAAAGGCAATGGTCAGGTAGGCCCCAGCGTAGAACAGCAGGGCCAGCACCGGGATCACCGCCAGAAACGCCGGGTGGCGCTCGTAGAGTTGGAGCAGAACGCCGTCCTTGAACTCAATCAGCAGCCGGGAGATCACCTGCCCGAACAGAATCCCCGCCATTGGCACTAAGCTGAGGTAGCATAGCTCCCGCCGACGGAGCGTCATACGCTGTTTCCGTATTTGACGCTGTAGGGTGTAGAGCATGACGGCCAGCATGGAGGCGTGGGACAGCAGGAACAGCATGACCAGCAGGGCGGCACGGAGAAAGACCGCCTCCGGTGGTTCCAGTTGGAAGGGCTGCGACCTCTCCACGATAAAGTACAGACTTTGCACCATCAGGCCGCTGGAAATTCTGGCGTTGAAGTAGAACAGCGTCAGGAGGAACACAAAGGGCTTTTCCAAGTCAATCCACTTTGATACCGCCAGCAGCAACGCCGTCAGAATCAGCCCAAAGGAGCCTTGCGGGAGCGCGGCCCGATTGCAGACAATCTCAAACAGGATGTAGACGAAAAATACAATGAGCAGCCTTCGCCACTTCCGACCCTGGGAGGGGATAAAGGGCTTGAAAAAGGCGGTGAGCAGGACGGCGTAGGTTAACTCTGCCCCAGCGGAAAAAACACTGTTGAAAATGCAGAATCCTGTTTCACTCATAGGCCAGCTCCCCTTTTCAAAAAGCGGAGATATGCCTTTACAAAGTCCTGGTACTTATACTTTGAGAGTAAGAGCTTTTCCCCATTTGTCAGTGTTACTTCCGTTTTGCTGTACCCGGCCACATAGGAGAGGTTGACCAGATACCCCTTGTGGATGCGAAAAAACTGGTCTTGCAGTTCCAGCTCCAAATCCCCGATTTTTGCATAGCAGGCAAATTCGCCATCCTTCAAATGCAGTTCGACCTTGTGATTGCTGCTTTCGATATAGAAGATACTGTCCAGCGGTACGGTTTTGCTGGTGTTGGCGGATTGGAGCGTCAGCACAGGCCCCAGCTTTTCCTTGGCAGTTCCGATCTGTGCAACTGCGCGGGAAAAGACCTGGGAAAACTTTTCCTCGTCCACCGGCTTCAGCAGGTATTGGAACGCCCCCACGTCAAAGGCATCGAATACATACCGCTCATAGCCAGTCACAAAGATAATGACTGGCTGCGGCCCGGTTGCCCGTTCCCGGATCGTCCGGGCCAGGGCCATACCATCCAGGCGGTCGCTGTCGGGAGCCAGCTCTATGTCCAGAAAGAGAAGGTCAACTTCCCGGGTGTCCGCAAGGCAGTCACCGGCAGAGACGTACTCCACAATCTCACAGGGGCAGGACTGCGCCCTAATCAATGACAAGAGATAGGCGCGGGTATTGGCTTCATCATCACAAATTGCAATTCTTATCATGTTGATATCCCTCTATATCTTTCGTTCAAATGGGTGTTGAGGTAAAGCCGGTTGACGTGAATGGACGGTTCGAGAGCGTAACTGGACAATTCATCATACACCTTTTCCGGCAAATATGCTATAATTCGAAAGGCAGAGCATATCGTTGGCAACAAACACCATTAGGAGGAGCTATGGACATTTTAGAATTTACCTGTACCGGCATTAAAAATGGCGGGAAATTTCCCATAGAGAATACCGGGCGCGGGCGGGACGTATCGCCAGAGTTTATTTTTATGAACCTGTCTCCAAAGGCCAAAACACTTGCAATCACACTGGAAGATATATCGCATCCTATCAAGGATTTCACGCATTGGCTTATTTGGAACATTCCCGCAGCCAATGAGATAAAAAGCGGAATTCCCGCCGGAAGCCATGTGCCAGAATTGGACGGCGCATGTCAGGGAGTCGGGTACGGCTTTCACCGATATGCGGGGCCGAAACCACCAAAGGGGAAAACACATACATATCGTTTTACCGTGTACGCGCTGGACTGTGACGTTCAATTAAGCGTTCATTCTATGAAAAAAGCCTTTTTGAAAAAGGCGGAAGGCCACATTTTCCAAAAAGGCAGCATCACAGCAAATTTCGGGTAACAAATGGGAGGCGTGTCAACCATGTATGAATTGATTCAAGTTTCGGAACAAAGCTATTACATCCAAAGCCCGGCCAAGATCGGGCTGGTGAAGCTGAACGAGCAGGACGTTTGCCTGATCGACAGCGGAAACGATAAGGACGCGGGCCGCAAAGTCCGTCAGCTTCTGGACGCCAACGGCTGGCGGCTCACCGCTATCTACAACACTCACTCCAACGCTGACCACATCGGCGGCAACAGGTACTTGCAGGGCCAGACCGGGTGCAAAATCTACGCGCCGGGGATTGACTGCGCTTTTACCCGCCACCCTGTCCTGGAACCGTCCTTTTTGTACGGCGGCTACCCGTGTAAGGAGCTGCGGCACAAATTCCTCATGGCCCAGGAGAGCGGCGCCCAGGAGCTGACCAAGGAATCCTTGCCAGAGGGCTTTGAGACCATCCCCCTGCTGGGGCATTTCTTTGATATGGTGGGCTTTCGGACACCCGATGATGTGGTCTATCTGGCGGATTGCCTGTCCAGCCGGGAAACGCTGGACAAGTATCAGATCGGCTTCATCTATGATGTTGCTGCCTATCTGAAAACGCTGGAAATGGTGAAGTCCCTGCAAGCGAAGATGTTTGTCCCTGCCCACGCCGCTGTCTCCGAAGACATAGCCGGCCTCGCTCAGTACAACATCGACAAGGTGTTGGAAATTGCGGACAAGATTACCGGCATCTGCCAGGAGCCGCTTTGCTTTGAAGTAATTCTGCAAAGGCTGTTTGCAGACTACGGGCTGACAATGAATTTTGAGCAGTACGTTTTGGTGGGAAGCACCGTCCGCTCCTATCTGGCGTGGCTGAAGGATACCGGCAAGGTGAACGCCCTGTTTGAAAACAATATGCTGCTCTGGCAGCGGGTATAGGAGGACGTTATGGCTATTGAGAAAGTAAAGGAGTATTTTGCCCAATTCGGTATCGCAGACCGGGTGCAGGAATTTGAAGTGTCCAGCGCCACCGTGGAACTGGCGGCACAGGCCCTGAATTGCAAACCCTGCCGGATTGCAAAGACGCTCTCGTTTATGGTGGACGGTCACGCTGTCCTGATCGTTGCGGCTGGTGACGCCAAAATCGACAATCCCAAGTATAAGGCCCAATTCGGCACAAAGGCGAAAATGCTCACCCCTGATGAAGCCGAAACGCTCATCGGCCATGCGGTGGGCGGCGTATGCCCGTTCGCGGTCAATGAAGGCGTGACCGTCTATCTCGACAATTCCTTAAAACGGTTTGAAACAGTTTTCCCCGCCTGCGGCAGCAGCAACAGCGCCATTGAGCTGACGATTGCAGAATTAGAGAAATACTCCGGCTTTACCTCCTGGGTGGACGTATGCAAAGGATGGGACGCATCAGTATGAAAATGCGAACAGAGTACACCTGCCCCTTAGAGCTTGTCCACGACATGATAAAAGGCAAGTGGAAACCTATCATACTATGGAGGCTTCGTTTAGGCGCTACCCCCGTAGCAAAGCTGGAAAAGGATATAGACGGCATCACTCAAAAAATGCTGTTAGAGCAGTTGAAAGAACTGATTGATTATGGATTTGTCCAAAAGAAGTCATTTGAAGGGTATCCGCTTCATGTGGAATACTCCTTGACCTCCGATATGGGCGAACAGATATTAGAAGCGTTGCGGATCATGCAGCACATCGGCATTGATTATCTGAAGGCCAACGGAATGGAGCATATCTTGGAGGAAAAAGGGGTAGTTCCCGATTAGCACCCACAAAAAAGTGGGTAATTTACATTTCACTGAATGCCTCCTATACTGTGTGCAGAACATCAGATTTGGAGGTATCACAATGAAAGTTACCAGCAGCGGTATTATTGACGGGGTAATCCAGCCTCAGTATGGGGGCCGGGGAACCCAATTCAACGAGAACAATATTCCTACCTATTCTATGCCCTTTGTAGTAGAGGACGCTCCTTCCGGCACAGCTTCGATTGCTGTTGTCCTGGAGGATAAGGACGCCTACCCGGTGACAGGCGGATTTGCCTGGATACACTGGCTGGCTGCGAACATCACCCGTCTTGAGATCAAGGGCAACGAGAGCCAGACGGCCACCGACTTCATTCAGGGCCGGAATAGCTGGACGAGCATTCAGGGCGGTGAACAGTCTGCGGAGTTGTCCTCCTACTATGGTGGAATGACCCCGCCGGATCAGCCGCACATCTATGAGCTTCATGTATATGCTTTGGACAAGCTGCTGGATTTGCGGCGAGGATTTCTGTTGAATGAACTCCATCGGGAAATGGACGGCCATATTCTGGCAGAATATACCCTCAAAGGCATATATGAAAATTAGCCCCTTAAAGGTGGGGGGCCGTACTATAAAACCGTTATCGCTGTCTTTTTGTGCTTTTTAGTTGATACGGTCAGAAGTTCTAACACAGCGTTCTATGCGGCGATTGCCGCTATTCTGTGCATCCAGCGCACTCCAAAGGATAGCCTGCGAGAAGCATTAAACCGGGAGATCGCAACAATCATTGGCGGAGTGTGGGGAATGGCCGTCTTGCTCATTGAGAAGAACACATACTTAATTCCCTGCGAGATATTGAGATATTTGTGCTTGTCAATTCTGCTTATCCCACTTATTAACTTTTCTGTACTTATAAAGCAGGAAAAAGGAACATTCCTGATGTGCGTTGTATTTCTTTGCATAGCGGTAACGCATGGAACTGATGAAAGCCCCCTGACTTTTGGCCTCAACAGGATTGCCGATACTACGGTTGGTATCATGATCGCTTTGCTTATCAATCAAATTCCAGCAACGGAGCAAAAGGTGAAGTAAACCAAAACAGCGCAGGGATTGGCTGACCCATCCCTGCGCTGTTTTGTCAGTCCTGCGAAAAATGAAGATATTTTACAAGCCAGCTCAATCCTCGACTGTTATAATGGGACGGACAAGGAGGTACACCGAATGAAAAAAGAAGTGCGAACGGTGGTCTACGATGATGAACTCCGCATAGAGGCTTACCGTTTTGAGGGCATTGTGCAGCCTTTTCCGAACCATTTTCACGAATACTATGTGATCGGCTTCATGGAAGATGGGGAGCGTGTCCTGTCCTGCAAAAATCAGGAGTACACCATCACAAGGGGCGATGTTCTTCTGTTCAACCCAGGGGACAACCACGTCTGTGCCCAGAGTGACGGCGGTACGCTGGATTATCGTGGCTTCAACATCACCAAGGAGGTCATGCTGGACTTGGCGGAGGAAGTCACCGGCAGACGGGAGCTGCCCGGATTTTCCCAAAACGTAATCTTTGATGAAGAAGTCACCTGCTATCTGCGCCCGCTCCATGAACTAGTGATGAAAGGCTCCAATGAGTTTGGCAAAGAGGAAAATCTGCTGCTCCTGATTTCTCTGCTGATTCAGCAATACGGCCAGCCCTTTGAGAACTGTGTCCCGGAATGCCGGGAGGAAATTGAAAGAGCCTGTGCCTTTATGGAACAGCATTATGCCGAGCGAATTTATCTGGATCAGATCTGCCGTTGTGCCGGATTGAGCAAATCCACCCTGCTCCGGGCCTTTACCTACTCAAAGGGCGTCACACCGTATAGCTACCTGGAAAACATTCGTATTGGCAAGGCCAAAAAGCTGCTGGAACAAGGTGTTCCCCCCGTTGAGGCGGCGCTACAAACCGGCTTCTCCGATCAAAGCCACTTCTCCAACTATTTCAACCGATTTATTGGACTGGCCCCCGGTATCTATCGGGACATCTTCAAGGATACGGAGGAAATGCCGCATGAAGGGTAACGGAACAGCGGGCCATCTCTCCGCCCTGCTCACGATCATCATTTGGGGAACGACTTTTATCTCCACCAAAATTCTGCTGGTGGACTTCCAGCCGGTAGAAATATTGTTCTTCCGCTTCGTCATGGGGCTACTGGCCCTGTTGATTGTTTATCCCTGGCGCTTGAAGGGGACGAACCGCCAGCAGGAATTGACCTTTGCCGCAGCGGGGCTGTGTGGGATATGCCTTTACTACTTGCTGGAAAACATCGCACTCACCTACACAATGGCCTCCAATATCGGGGTGATTATCTCCGTAGCTCCGTTTTTCACGGCCATCCTGTCCCACCTGTTTCTGAAAGAGGAAAAACCCCAGGCCAGCTTTTTCATTGGCTTTATAGTCGCAATGGCCGGGATTGCCCTTATTAGCTTCAATGGTTCCAAGCTGGAGCTGAACCCCGCCGGGGACTTGCTGGCGCTGCTGGCCGCACTAATTTGGGCCTGTTATTCTGTGCTGACAAAGAAAATCAGCGGTTACGGCTACCACACCATTCTCACCACCCGGCGGGTGTTTTGCTACGGTATCCTGTTCATGCTCCCGACACTATTCCTGTTCGATTTCAAGCTGGAATTGACAAGGTTTGCAAATCCTGTGTACCTGTTCAATATTCTCTTTTTGGGCTTGGGCGCATCGGCCCTGTGCTTTGTCACCTGGAATTTCGCGGTCAAGGCGCTGGGAGCGGTCAAAACGAGCGTTTATATCTATATGGTTCCTGTTATTACAGTGGTGACTTCCGTGGCAATCCTCCATGAAAAAATCACCGCCCTGGCTGCTGTCGGAACAGCTTTGACACTGGCGGGTCTGCTCCTGTCCGAGAGCAAACTATTTTTGAGAAAAGAGGCATAGTAAAATGGACTGGCAAAGTGAGAAGTGCGTCATGGTCATTGACGAGAGCCTGCCCCTGGGCATTATCGCAAATACGGCGGCAATCATGGGGATCACCCTGGGAAAGAAAATGCCGGAGGTGGTAGGGGCTGACGTGACCGACCAAAGCGGCAACGAGCATCTTGGTATCATCGAATTTCCTGTGCCGATCCTGCGGGGTTCGCCGGAAATTATCAAGCAGATACGGGAAAAACTCTACCAGCCTGATTTTCAAGATTTGACGGTGGTGGACTTCTCCGATCTGGCCCAGGGCTGCAAGACCTATGACGAATTTATTGAGAAGATGGGCCACGTTCCCGAAAGCACTTTGCAATATTTCGGCGTTGCCATCTGCGGCCCAAAGAAAAAGGTCAATAGGTTGACCGGGAGTATGCCGCTGTTGCGGTAAAGCCTAATTTATTTGTCGGGTTGTATTTACAAATTTGCAAAGCAAGAACGGCGAAATTATGTCTTTGCGATTTTCACTTTTTTTGTATATCAAAGATGGCATGGGATATTATAAAATTTTCAATCGGGCCAAAATAAGACAGCGGTAGTATTGACATTCGTTTAAGGCTGTGGTAGTATATGGGCGTAGCCACTACTACAGTCTTAAAAAGGAGGTGTTACCGAATGGACATTAAGCTGTTTGCTTCTGAACTGAAAGTGATGTCCGTCCTTTGGCGCGATGGCGACGTTCCAGCGAAACATATCGCCAAACTGCTGACCGAGGAATTGGGCTGGAATGTAAATACCACCTATACCCTGATTAAGCGTTACATCAAAAAGGGGGCTATTGAACGCTCCGAACCCGGTTTCATGTGTCATGCGCTTGTGCCGCAGGCGGAAGTACAGG
>ERZ808037.1942-NODE-1942-length-11739-cov-3.729206_pt1 | contig 11739 bp, 11 predicted proteins | sample MGYA00380190_ERZ808037 | MGnify/ENA primary metagenome ERZ808037 (study PRJEB31490, sample SAMN06133399) | mouse gut metagenome | isolation source: J9 | host: mice | place: China: Chengdu | collected 2015-05 ...
GTGCTCGCTGTCCTGGTCTTTCAGGCGCTGGCGGAACTTCTCTTCCACATCCTCCTTGTCTATCTGGAGATCCTCCATCTGGTTCAGATGGTCTCTGGCCTCCTCGTGGGCCAGCTCCATCATGTCGGACTTGTCCAGCCAGCGGAGCATCTCCTTGCCCACCTCGGTCTCCCTCTGAGCCGCCTTGAAGCATTCGTCAAAGGCCATGTCGAATTTGTCGAAATCCGTCTCGCTTTTCACCAGTATCATCCGTGCCGTATAATAGAACTGGGTCAACGAACTCCCGCAGAGCCCCTTGTCCAGCGCCTCCTGGAAAGTCAGCCACTCCCCCAGGGTCACCCGCAGCCCCTTCTCCCTCAGTGTCTCAAAAAATTTTATGAACATATTCTATCCTCTTCAAAACTCTCCGGATTCATTTCATTTGATTCCTATGCCGCTTAATTCATCATACCAATTCGTTACTTCTTTATAACATTTTTCAAGGCTTGTAATCTTTATTGTAAAATGGATGTCGTATCTACTGCTCGCCTCCCAATCTGAGATGACTAGTGCGTTTTTTCTGATAAAACCAGGTATCCTGACCCCAAAATCCAAACGCTCCGCATAATGAATCAGGACTTTCAAGTTATGGACATAAAGGGACTTATTTTCATAAGTAACTCCCGACCTGTATATCTGGATTTTTATCATTTTCTCGGCAGCCTGCTGCAAGTGATATGCAGCCTGATTCTTTACTTCTTTGATTTCATTGCTTTTGTAAAGCTCTATTCCCTGCCTAGCCATAATAATATCAGCTTTAATCAATGCCATTGTCAAATCCAGCTGCATCACATCCTTTCATAGAGAACCGCTCCATTTCGGATATCCTGTAATATTGCAGAATCATCCGCCTCTCCTATGCCATAATACAATAAATCATAATCCTGTAGTCTGCCATACGAAACCACGGCGTCCACGAAATCATTATAGCTTTTGAGCCTGTACATTTTGCTTTTTGGATATTTCCCAAAAATAGCGATATCCACATCTGAAGAGTCCGTACATCTCCTTTCCAGAGCGGAGCCAAACAATACCACTTTATCAATGGCATCGCATAGAGGAGCGCATTTCATTATATTCTCGATATAGGCCTTTTTAATATTGGCGACTTTAATGCATCTGCCTTCCATTGATATATCAACCAATTCACACAAATGGATTCACCTCAGTTCTTTCACCAGGCACAATGTCAGCTCATCGGAATTTCTGCAGGGAGCGTCTGTCCCGCAGACCTTCTCCTCGTAATAGCACCCTTTCCCGTCCGGAATATATCCTCTTTTCGCATACAGTCTCTGCGCGCTTCCAAACTCGCTGTTCAATCCCACATCAAGATATATCAGGTCGCTATGTTTAGAAGCGATGCTCTCTGCCACATCCATCAGCAGATTGCCAATTCCTCTTCTGCGGAATTTCTCCATAACGGACAAATCCACCACACCCGGATATCCCTGATTGCCCAGGCCACCCCATTTGCACCGGTAATAGAGGTATACATATCCGGCTATTTCACTCCGGCAGACGGCAACCAGACCGGCGCACATTTTTTCCCGTATATGTCCGAACTGTTTATCGTAATATCCTATGCTTCCTTCCGATGTATCTCCTTCTGCTCTACAGATGTCCAGACCGTCTGGTTCTTCCATATCCCGTATCAGGATTCCATCCTTTTGCAGATATATCATTCCGTCCCCCTTTTTCCGCTGCCACGATCTACGTTTTCGGATGTCCGGTTTTTATTTTGGCTTGTATTATTCTTTGGGTTCCTTTTCTTTCCTATCTTCTGTGCCATCTTAAAGCACCACTCGATAAACATCTGATTCGCTATCTGCCCCACGGCTTTTTCCTTCCTGTCGTCATCGACTCTTGATTGCCTGTCCCATTACTCTATTTATCCTATTCAGCAATAATATGTTGCAGTCCCAAAAAAGGAACCCCACTTCTGAATCACATATTGACTGCGCGCTTCAATAATCCTCATGATATTGCGCAGTGCTTTAGGCGGTACATTTGACTGATTATGCGCAAGCAGGCATTTTCCTGATGAAGTGATCCATATCTTAGTTGCGTTTTCTGACGGGTTGCCTTCCGATACATGCACATGCACAGGTTCATTAGGCTTTCCCTCATTTGCCCCAAAATAGATCCAATAAGAACCTATCTTAAAAACCTGAGGCATTCATAAATCCTCCTTCCCGCGAAAACTCAATAATCAAATGTGCCGTAGATTTGATAATATCCAGATAATACTCGACTTCCTTTTCCGAATAACCATTCACTTCCAAACGATATGATGGCAAATAGCAAGTCATATTATGAAAACAATCCTTCTCGTCAGGTGTCTCAACATATACTTTTACTTCGCCGTTTTCCAACTGTTCGGAATGAACAATTTCCGTATTATCTTCCAAGGTCATAAACGGGTACATCATGACTGCCCTTCCCCTTTCCAATTTCTCATTCCATTTACAGATTCGGCTCCTGGCGCACCAGCTGGAGATCCTCGTCCTTCTTCACCACCACGCCCACGAAAGGCAGCGCCTTGCGGATGGTGTCCGCGGGAATCCCCCCGATCTGCAGGGCATTGATCCAGTCAATCAGCTCGGAAGTGCTGGGCTTCTTCCTGATGTCCCGGATGGCGCGGATATTGTAGAACACCTCCATGGCATTCTTCAGCAGATTCTCCTCCACATCCGGATAATGCACCCGCACGATCTCCTCCATCAGCTCCCTGTCCGGGAAGTCGATGTAATGGAAGATGCAGCGGCGCAGAAACGCGTCCGGCAGCTCCTTCTCCGCGTTGGAGGTGATGATGACGATGGGGCGCTGCTTCGCTTTCACCGTCCGCTTGGTCTCATTGATATAGAACTCCATCTGATCCAGCTCCCACAGCAGATCGTTGGGGAACTCCAGATCCGCCTTGTCGATCTCGTCGATCAGGAGCACCACCTGCTCCTCGCTGTCGAAAGCTTCGCCCAGCTTCCCCAGCTTGATATAATGGGCGATATCGTCCACGCCCTCCTCGCCGAACTGCCCGTCGTAGAGACGTTGGATGGTGTCATACACGTACAGTCCCTCCTGCGCCTTTGTGGTGGATTTGATATTCCAGATGATAAGGCGCTTGCCCAGAGCCTTGGCCACGGCCTCCGCCAGCATGGTCTTGCCGGTGCCGGGCTCCCCCTTGATCAAAAGCGGCTTCTTCAGCGCAATGGCTATATTCACGCTGGCCATCAGCTCCTCGCTGGCCACATATTCCCCTGTTCCCTGAAATCCTTGCTGTTCCATATCATTTCACACACCTTTCCCTTGAATTTCATTCTCTTTCATGTTACGATATTCTTGATGCAAAATCAAGACTAAACTAAGGAAAATAAGGTGATTTCACAATGTTGCAGAATATGTTCGCGCATAAGCGCACGCTTTCATTCGAAGTATTCCCCCCGAAGAAAGAGGGGGATTTCGAGTCCGCTTTCGAAGTGATGGATGAGCTGGGAAAGCTCTCGCCGGACTTCATCAGCGTCACTTACGGTGCCGGTGGCAGCCGCGCCGGGAAGACCGTGGAGATCGCGTCCTATATCCAGAATACGCTGGGGATTGATGCGGTGGCCCATATGACCTGTGTGGGCAGCAGCAAGGAAAGCCTGCTCGAAGTGTCAAAAAGCTTGCAGCAGCAGAACATCCGCTATGTGCTTGCCCTCCGCGGCGACCGCCCCAAAGACATGACCGACGAACAGTTCGCCTCCCGGGACTTCGAGCATGCCAGCGACATGATGGCGTTCCTGGGCGAAAACACCGACCTGTTGATGGCCGGAGCCTGCTACCCCGAAAAGCATTACGAGAGCTTCAGCATGGAGTCCGACTTAAACCACCTGAGGAGGAAACAGGAAGCCGGGGCAAAGTTCCTCATCAGCCAGCTGTTCTTCGACAACGACTACTACTACTCTTTTCTGGAAAAAGCGAAGAGAAAGGGAATCGATATCCCCATCTGTGCCGGGATCATGCCCATCACTTCCGCCAAGCAGATAGGAACCACCATCACCCTGTCGGGCTCCAGCGTCCCCAAGGCATTGTCTGATCTGATAGCCACTTATGGGGACAACAAAGAAGACATGCGGAAAGCTGGAATCGACTACGCCATCCGCCAGATACGCGACCTACAGGAGAACGGAGTGGAGGACATCCATATCTACGCCATGAACAAGCCCAGGACGACCGGCGAAATCGTCTCGGCAATCTATAGATAAATTTTGCAAAACAGCCTCTGCCCTGATACCGGGCGGGCGGAGGCGGAACTGGAAACAGCACCCGCCCATCCAGTGCCTGGAATAATTTCTGGCTCTGCTCTTGGGCCAGAAATTATTCCACCATGCTTTGGTACTGGATGGGCGGGTGCGGAACTATTAATTAGGAGGAAAGGAATATGTATCATTGTCATATTCATTTCTATTTAATTGGCCGCAATCGCCATTTGTTCGATGCCGTGAAGAGGATGACACCCCTTGAGCATTTCACCCACGAATTTATCGAAAGTGACCTGCCGGAAGAAGACAAAATCGTCTGCGCAGATGTTATTTTAGCCAATCTGCAGGACACGGACGCCGGACAGGCGCTCCGCAGCCTCGTTTCCCAAAAGCGCGGGAACGCCGAGCTTATTCTGCTTGCGGAAAAAAAGCAGCTGGCGCTTCTGGCGGACAATCTGGACGATGTCAGGGACATCTGGACGCTCCCCCTGTCGGAGACGGAGCTCTCCTTCCGTTTCCTGAGATGGCAGCAGACCTACAAAATGGATAAGGATTTCTGGGAGTCCCGTCAATTTCTGGACGCCACCATCAACCATGTGCCCACCCTGATCTGGTACAAGAACAAAGAGGGCATCCATGTAAAGGTCAACGACTGCTTCTGTGATACCGTGGGCAAGACCAAACAGCAGGTGGAAGGACGGGACCACTACTATATCTGGGACGTGGATCCGAACGATCCCGCCAACAATGACTGTATGGAATCCGACTGGGCTGTCATGAACAGCCGGCAGACCTGTGTGTCCGAGGAACTGGTCAAGTCCGGCGACGGCTTTAAGCAGCTCACCACCTACAAATCTCCCCTGTACGATCTGGACGGCAGTGTCATGGGCACGGTGGGCATGGCGATCGATGTGACCCAGGAGCGCGCTTACGAAAAGGAGATCACCCAGAAGAACCAGACCCTGGAGACCATCTTCACCACCCTGGAATGCGGCGTGATGTGCCATACCCTGGACGGTTCCCGCATCATCAGCATCAACAAGTCCGCCCTGGACATACTGGGATACGATTCCCCGGAGGAATTGATGAACGACGGCTTCGACATGGTCGCCTCCTCCGTTGTGGACGAAGACAAAGACTGGCTCCGTAAGGCCATCCTTTCCCTGAAGAAGGAGGGGGACAGCATCAGCGTGGAATACCGCGTCCGCCACAAGAACAACAAGCTGCTCTATATCATGGGCAATATCAAGCTCATAAGAGAGAACGGGAACCTGGCTTATCAGCGTTTCCTTCTGGACTGTACCGCCCAAAAGCAGCGCGAGAACACGGAACGTCAGGAGCGGGAACGACATCAAATGGAGCTGGTCCATGCTCTCACGACCGACTACATATTGGTCTGCTTCTTTGACCTGGACACGGACAAAGGGCATCTGCTGCAGATGGATAAGGATAGCGTCTCTTCCTTTGGTTCCATTTTTACCGGAGAAATATCTCTGTGCGAAAACATGGATTCTTTCATTCAGAATTTCGTCTATGAGGAAGACAGGGAGATGCTGCTGGATGCGTTCTCCGCGGAAAGGCTGATTGAGAACCTTGCCAGCGAGAAGCAGTATTACTCTAATTTCCGGGTCATTCAGGACGGCGAGATTAAATACTATCAGCTGAAAGCCGTCCGCACCGGAAGCTGGGACACCAGTCACGGCATGGTTCTGGGGCTTAAGAGCGTGGACGCTGAGACCCGCCATGAAATGGAACAGAAAGGGCTTCTGGAGGACGCCCTGCTGCAGGCCAACCGGGCCAGCAAGGCAAAGAGCACTTTCCTCTCCAATATGTCCCATGACATCCGCACGCCGATGAACGCCATCGTAGGGTTCACCGCCCTGGCCATGACCCACATCGACCATAAGGATCAGGTGGAGGAATACCTGAAGAAAATCATGACCTCGGGCAACCATCTGCTGAGCCTAATCAATGACATCCTGGATATGAGCCGGATCGAAAGCGGCAAGATGCATCTGGACGAAAAGGAGTACAGTCTTCCGGACATTCTGCACGGGCTGCGCAATATCGTGCTGGCTGACATCCGCGCCAAGCAGCTGGAGCTGTACATCGATGCCGTGGATGTCATCAACGAGGAAATCTACTGCGACCGGCTGCGGCTGAACCAGGTGCTCTTAAATCTCCTCAGCAACGCCATCAAGTATACCGGTGCCGGCGGCATCATCACCATGCGGATCACGGAAAAGACCGGTGCACCCGAAGGGTATGCCACCTATGAATTCTCCATCAAGGATACCGGCATCGGCATGAGCCAGGAATTCGTCAAGCACATTTTCGAGCCCTTTGAGAGAGAACGTAATTCCACAATCAGCGGAATCCAGGGAACCGGCCTGGGGATGGCGATCACCAAGAACATCATCGACATGATGAACGGCTCCATTGAAGTGAAGAGCGAACAGGGCAACGGGACGGAGTTCATCGTCTGCCTGTCCTTCCGCCTGAACGAGATCAAAAAAGAGCCAAAGGACATACCGCAGCTGAAGAACTGCAGGGCCCTGGTGGTGGACGATGATTTCAACACCTGCGACAGCGTGTCCTATATGCTGCAGCAGATTGGAATGCGCGCGGAATGGACGCTGTCAGGACGGGAAGCCGTGCTGCGCACCCGCCAGGCCCTCATGAGGGGGGACACCTACTGTGTCTATATCATCGACTGGCTTCTGCCGGACATGAACGGCGTCGAGATCACCCGCCGCATCCGCAAGGAGATGGGGGAGAACGTGCCCATCATCATCCTGACCGCTTATGACTGGTCGGATATCGAAGAGGAGGCAAAGGAAGCCGGCGTCACGGCATTCTGCAGCAAGCCGTTGTTCATGTCGGAGCTGCGAAGCTGCCTGCAGTCCGTGGTCTACACGGATTCGGAACCCCCTGAGGACAGCCCTAAGACACGGAAGCTGCACAAGGGCCGCATCCTCCTGGCGGAAGACAATGAGCTGAACCAGGAAATCGCCACCGCTATTCTGAGCGAAGCGGGATTCCAGATAGAGATTGCGGAGAACGGACAGATTGCCGTAGATATGTTGTCGAAATCCCGCCCTGGCTATTATCAGCTGGTTCTGATGGATGTGCAGATGCCGGTGATGAACGGCTATGATGCCGCCAGGGCCATCCGTAAGCTGCCGGATACAGAGCTGTCGTCCATCCCGATTCTGGCCATGACCGCCAACGCTTTCGAGGAAGACCGCCAGGAAGCCCTCAAAAGCGGCATGAACGGCCATATCGCGAAGCCGATCAATATCGACACCCTGTTCGACACGCTGGACAGCATCCTGGATTGAGACGGATGTTTCATCCCAACATCACATCCAAAAACATCATCACGGCAAACCCCAGGATGATTCCCATGGTGGCGGAATACGGCTGGGCCTGCTGGTTCCTCTGGCATTCGGGAATCAGTTCGTGGACTGCCACCAGTATCATAGCCCCCGCCGCAAAGGACAGGGCGAAAGGCAGTATGGCCTCCATGCGGACCACCAGAAGCGCGCCCAGCACCCCCGCCACCGGCTCCACCATGCCGGAAGCCTGCCCCAGAAGGAATCCCTTTTTCCTGGAATAGCCCTCTCTCCGAAGAGGGATGGAGACGGCTGCGCCCTCCGGGAAATTCTGCAGCCCTATCCCTATGGCCACCGTCACAGCCCCCATCAGGCCCTCCAGGGAATAGCCTTCCCCTTGCAGCGTGCCAAAAGCAACGCCCACTGCCAGCCCCTCCGGAATGTTGTGGAGCGTGATGGACAGTACCAGCATGATGATCCGGTTCATGCGCTCGCCCGGCTCTCCCTGGACGCTCTCCGCCCCTCTTCTGGCATAGGACACCACCTTGTCGGAGCCCCACATGAAGACGGCCCCTCCCAGGAAACCGGAGGTGGCCACCAGAAAAGCCGGTGCCCCTCCCAGGGCTTCCGCCCGCTCTATGGCTGGCTGCAGCAGGGACCAGAAGCTGGCCGCCACCATGACCCCCGCCGAAAACCCCAGCATCAGATTTAATGCTTTCGTATCCGGAGACCTGAAAAAAACAACGGTCGCAGCTCCCAGGGCTGTCACCAGCCAAGTCCCGAGTGTTGCGACCAATGCCATTACAATGACTTCATTCATCTCGCACCCCCCTATATACAGCATATGAAGCTGCTACAGAAGCGTGCATGCCCAAATGAAACTCCCCGTAGCAAGCTACGGGGGATGAACCCGTGGAAGATTCAACGATATCTCATCTCTGCCCTGCCTGTCCGTCAGGCCTCGTCAGGCCATGGAATGTCCGATACCTCTATCTTCTTGTCCCTAAGCATCAGCTCCTTCACGGCCTGAGCCGCGCTCTTTCCCTCAAACAGCACCTGGTTCACCTGTTCAATGATGGGAAGCTGCACATGATATTTCTCCGCCAGCTTCATGGCGGCCTTAGCGGAATAGACGCCCTCCACTACCATTTTGACTTCCTTCATGGCCTCGTCACAGGACTTCCCCTGCCCTATTAAAATGCCCGCTCTGCGGTTCCTGGAATGCATGCTGGCACAGGTCACGATCAAATCCCCGATGCCGGTCAGTCCGCAGAAAGTCTCGAACTTGCCGCCCATGACAGTGCCCAGCCTGGCGATCTCCGTGATTCCCCTGGTGATCAGCGCCGCCTTGGTGTTGTCTCCGTAGCCCAGCCCGTCAGCGATGCCGGCTGCCAGCGCCACCACGTTCTTGAGCGCCCCTCCCAGTTCCATCCCCAGGATATCGGGGCTGACATAGACCCGGAACGCTTCGTTCATGAACAGATTCTGAATATATTCCGCGGTCACTTTGGTCCTGGCTCCCACTACTATAGTAGTAGGAACGCCCCGGCCCACCTCCTCCGCATGGGAGGGCCCGGACATCACCGCAACGTCCGCCTGGGGCACCTCTTCCTCGATGATTTCGGAAAGGGTCATCAGGGTACTCTCCTCGATTCCCTTAGCCACGTTCAATATCTTCTGTCCCGCCGCCACATAGGGGCTCAGCCTGTGGGAAGTGACCCTGGTATAAGAGCTGGCCACCGCCATGACCAACAGGTCTCTGCCCTCCACGGCTTCCCTCTCGTCGATGGTGAAGTCCATATCTTCCGGCAGCTTCACGCCGGGCAGCATCTTGTGCTCATGGGACTCCTTCAACATGGTGATTTCGCTTTCCAGCGCCGACCAGACAGCCACCTCATGCCCGTTCTTATGTAATAGCACTGCCAGGGCTATGCCCCAGCTTCCTCCGCCGATGATAGTTATTTTGGCCATATTCCCTCTTTTCCGCAACCTCTCAGACGATTGCCATTCACGCCCACCCTGCGTATCTGCTTCTGTGGACTTCTCTACGCTGCTTCCTGCCCTGTACAATGCTGCACAGTTCCACTTCTGCTCCCTGTTCTGCTGCGACGCTCCGTTTCCCTAAAGCTACTTGACGCCCTCTGTGCTTTTGTCTTCCGGCTTCTCGGTTAGGTCCACCTGGTTCTTCCTGAACAGATATGTCCTTCTCTCGTTCCCATGAATCAGGCGCCGGATGTTCTCCCTGTGCTTCCAATAGGCCAGCGCCGCCAGCAGAAAGGATATGACGTACATCTCAATCAGCTGGGCCTGGCTCATCCCGGCGAACAAGCCGCTCTGCCCGCAGATGACCATCTCGATCACGAAACCCAGGTACACAAGCAGGGATCCCAGGGAGACCAGATGGGTGGTGAAGAATATCCCGAAGAAAACCACCACGCCCATAATGATGAAATAGGGATGAAAGGACAGGATCAGCCCCGCCGTGGCAGCGATTCCCTTTCCTCCCCTGAATCCCATATAAAAAGGATAATTATGCCCTAAGATAGCCCCGGCTCCTGTGTACAGGCACAGCAGATAAATCATATCCGGATGGCTCGCGCCGAAGAGCAGCCTGGTCAATACCACGGCCAGGATGCACTTCAGGCAGTCCCCGGCCAGCACGATCATTCCCGCCTTTGTCCCCAGCACCCGCAGCGCGTTGGTGGTTCCCGAATTGCCGCTGCCGTATTGCCTGATATCGATTCCATGGGCCTTGCCGTAAAAATATGCGGTCTGGAACAGGCCGAATACATATCCGATCAGCAAACAGATAATCCTTTCCATAAATCATTGCTCCTTTTCATGAATACTCTTCTTCATTATAACGCCCTTCCTCATTATGAGCGCCCTTCCTCATTATGAGCGCCCTTCCTCATTCCGCTCTCTGATGATGAACCGCAGAGGAGTTCCCCGGAACCCGAAGGTCTCCCTAATCTGGTTCTCGATGTACCTGGTATAGGAGAAATGCATCAGCTCCTTCTTGTTCACGAAGATGACAAAGGTGGGCGGCTTCACGGAAACCTGTGTGATATAGTACAGCTTCAGCCGCTTGCCCTTGTCGGAAGGGGGCTGCTGCAGGGCCACTGCCTCCGCCATGATCTCATTCAGCACGCCGGTGGCCACCCGCATGGCGTGGTTCTCGCTCACCATATCGATGAGGTCGAACAGCTTGTTCAGCCGCTGCCCCGTCAGCACCGAAATGAAAATAATTTCCGCGTAGGGCATGTAGGACAGCACATTCCGCACCTTATCCGTGACTTTGTAGATGGTCTTGTCGTCCTTTTCCACGGCGTCCCACTTGTTCACCGCGATGATGACCGCCTTGCCTCTGTCATGGGCGATGCCCGCAATCTTGGCGTCCTGTTCGCTGACGCCCTCCACCGCGTCGATCACCAGCACCACGATGTCCGCCCGCTCTATTGCGCCCACGGCCCGGACTATCATGTATTTCTCCAGCTCTTCCTTGATCTTGTTCTTCCTCCGCAGTCCCGCCGTGTCAATGAACACATACTCTTTTCCATTGTGGACGATTTCCGTGTCCACGGCATCCCTGGTGGTGCCGGCGATTTCCGACACGATCAGGCGCTCCTCCCCCAGGAGCCGGTTGATCAGGGAGGATTTGCCCACGTTGGGCTTACCTACGATGGCCACCCTGGTCCGGTCGTCCTCCTCTTCCGTCCCGTCGCTCTCCGGAAAATGGGAAATCACTTCCTCCAGCATGTCCCCCAGCCCCATCCTGTTCACGGCAGAAATGGGATGGGGCTCACCGATGCCCAGATTGAAGAATTCGTACACATCGGCGGAGTACTTGCTGACGCTGTCCACCTTGTTGACCACCAGCACCACCGGCTTGCGGGAGCGCCGCAGCATGTCCGCCACCTTATCGTCCGCATCCACCAGCCCCTGCTTCACGTCCACCAGGAAGATGATCACGTCCGCCGTATCAATGGCTATCTGGGCCTGTGCCCTCATCTGGGACAGAATGATGTCCTTGCTGTCAGGCTCGATGCCCCCTGTGTCTATCAGCGTAAAGGTCTTGTCCAGCCAGGTGACGTCCGCATAGATCCTGTCCCTGGTGATGCCGGGGG
>ERZ808037.1943-NODE-1943-length-11739-cov-3.018007_pt1 | contig 11739 bp, 9 predicted proteins | sample MGYA00380190_ERZ808037 | MGnify/ENA primary metagenome ERZ808037 (study PRJEB31490, sample SAMN06133399) | mouse gut metagenome | isolation source: J9 | host: mice | place: China: Chengdu | collected 2015-05 ...
TATACTGTTCTTTCAGGGTGGAAACATCGAATAACGCATACTCCTTCACTGTTTGAGAAATTATTTTCCCTGCATCGCTAATTAATCCATTCACTAAATGAAGATCCGCCCCGGCGATTGCACATTCATTTCTTGTGATTTTTGGTGCATCTATCGGCATGACGATGGTTGAATTAATTCCTCCTCTGGCGGCATAAAGTGCCCACGAGGCTCCCGCATTTCCGTTGGTCGGCATCGCTAACTCTTGGATGCCTAATTCTTTCGCCATTGATACTCCTACTGCAGCTCCGCGAGCCTTAAAGGTTCCAGTGGGAATAATGCCTTCATCTTTCATAAGCAGGTTTGAGATGTCCATATCTGCACCAATCTGTTTCATCGGCAGAAGGGGGGTCATTCCTTCACCAAGAGTGACAACATTTTCTTTGTTTTGTACAGGCAGCAACTCATGGTAGCGCCATAAATCAGTATTCCTCGTAAGTAAATCTGTCGGTTTTAATACCTTGCCTATCTCTTTCAAATCATAATCCACTAGTAATGGGGAACCGCATTCACATAGCTGGTGTTTTCCTCCTGCGCTGAAACGTTTTTGACATTTAGGGCAATGAAGATGCGAAATATAGCTGAATTTCATCTGAAATCTCTCCTCCTGAAAGGCTAGTTCTTTCTTTTACGGTGACTAAAATAGTTTACGTATTGTTCCATCTTATGTTGGGAGGCTTTACAACATGCCGAACCTTGACACCCAGTAAAACCGAGGTGAATTTTGTCGTTTTCTGGCTGTGTGGCTACGGATAGAAGATCTCTCCTGTCAGAAGAGAATTCCTTCGTCGGATCCCAATTTATTGGGTTGTTTTTTAATCTTAATACCGACAGTGGAAGGATACTTACCTCTGCCTAAAACTAGGCTACAACCATGTTTCACAACGACTCTACTTTTTAATTTATACCTTATAAAATAATTAGATTGTTCAAAAAACTTGAAATGCGCTATGCTAGAAAAAGTTAATTGAATACTTAAAACAGCTTGGAAGGAGAGGGGAAGGAACAGCCTTCTTAATTCATTTAACAGCCTCTGTTGAAAACGCTTTCAAAACAAATAGTTGGAGGGATTAATATGTTTTTTCGTTCATTTTTTGATGAGAGTTTAGCTCAAATGTCGTATTTGGTTGGTTGTCAGCAGACAGGAGAAGCCATTGTAATTGACCCGGCTCGTAGCATTGAACCCTATTTAGGGATGGCGAGGAAGAAGGGACTGAAAATAATTGCAGCAGCTGAAACTCACATTCATGCAGACTTCGTTTCTGGGTCTCGGGAGATTGCGCAACATTGTGATGCCACTTTGTACGTTTCGGATGAAGGCGACGAACAGTGGAAATACAATCAGCTGGAAGATATTGATTATGTCTTGTTGAAAGATGGCAGCACATTTATGATAGGTCAAATTGAATTCACTGTGATGCATACTGCCGGACATACACCAGAAAGTATTTCATTTGTTTTGACGGATAAGGGCGGTGGTTCTTCCCAACCCATGGGCATTTTCACAGGTGATTTCGTATTTGTCGGAGATATTGGCAGGCCTGATTTATTGGAGAAGGCTGTTGGAGTGATTGGTTCTGCGGAGCTTGGAGCAAGCCAGATGTTCCAATCGCTGCAGAAGTTTAAGCAATTGCCTGATTATCTGCAAGTTTGGCCGGGGCATGGTGCAGGAAGTGCTTGTGGTAAAGCACTTGGAGCAGTTCCTATGTCTACAGTTGGTTATGAGAAATTAAACAATTGGGCTTTACGGGAAGAAGATCAAGAAAACTTTATCAAGACTTTATTAACGGGGCAATCTACTCCTCCTAACTATTTTGCAATGATGAAAAAGTTGAACAAGATGGGACCGCCGCTAGTCAGTGAAGGGAAGACTAATAGAATCCGCACTGTAAAGGAATTGGAAGGTCATGATGCGAATGCAGTTTTAGTAGACACAAGAAGAGCTGCAGAATTTGCAAAAGGTCATTTGGAAGGGACAATCAACATCCCATTTAATCAATCTTTTACAAATTGGGCAGGAGAGTTAATTGACTACAATTCAGAAATCATACTAATCGCAGAGGAAAGCAAACTGAATGCGATCAAGGAGAGTTTATCTTCAATAGGTTTAGATCGCATTGTCGGTTTCATTGAACCGTTTGACGTTCTGGCTGATGACAAACAGTTGGAAAGTTACGGAGAAGTAGATGTCAAACAAGTACAGGAATACTTGCTCGATGATCAGTATCATCTGGTTGATGTTCGCAATGAATCAGAGTGGACGGAAGGCAGAATTGAAGGGGCCGAACACATGCCCCTTAATTTGCTAACAAAGCAGCTCGATGATTTGCCAAAAGGAAAGACGTATCTTGTACATTGTAAGTCTGGTGCCCGATCTGCAATAGCCTCAAGCTTGCTGCAGGCTCATGGCTATAAAGACGTGATGAATGTAAAAGGCGGCTATTTAGCTTGGTTGAAGGAAAGTAATAAACAGGCTCCAGTAATAAAGTAATCAAACAGGCCAATTGTTCATTTGGTTCTAACGGCTCTTTATAGAAAACGGGTAGCAACTGTCAGTAATGAAATTACAAATTGGAGGTCGTTATAGTGAAGTATAACTTTGATGAAGTCATCAGTCGGTACAATACGGATTCGGTCAAATGGGACCACACAGAGAAGTTATTTGGTGATAAGGATATTCTTCCAATGTGGATAGCGGATATGGATTTTGTATCCCCAAAACCTGTTGTTGAGGCATTGAAAGCGAGAGCTGAACATGGAGTGTTTGGCTATACATCGAGGTCTAATGATTACTTCCAGGCATTTATAGACTGGGTGCAAAAACGTCATAATTGGGACATTCAGAAACGATGGATCCGCTGTACGCCGGGGATTATGCCAGCGCTAAGTATTGCGATTCAATCCTTCACAAATGAAGGAGATAAAGTTATTATACAAACCCCTGTTTATACGCCGTTCATGGAAGTAATCGAAAAAAATAATCGTGATATCGTATTAAATCCACTTAAGTATGAAAATGAAAGATATGAGATGGATTATGAAAACTTAGAAGAAGTCGTAGAGAACGAAGATGTTAAGATGATTATCTTATGTAACCCTCATAATCCGGCTGGTCGGGTTTGGTCTAAAGACGAATTGACGAGACTGGGGGAAATATGCTTAAAAAATAATATGCTAGTCATTTCTGATGAAGCCCATTTTGATATTGTTTATAAAGGTCATACCCATACGCCTTTTGCTAGCATTTCAGACGAGTTCGCGGACCATTCCATAACGTGCACGGCTCCAAGTAAAACGTTCAATCTTGCAGGTGTTCAAATGGCTAATATTATTATTCCAAATAAAGAGTTACGGGATTCGTTTACGAAAATTATTGACATAATGTATTTAGGATTATCCAATACTTTTGGTGTGACTGCAGCTGAAAACGCTTATAAATACGGAGAAGAGTGGTTAGATCAATTTTTGGATTACTTGGAAGGCAATCTTACCTTTTTAACAACATTTATTGAAACGAATTTAAAGGAAATTAAAGTGATCCCGCCTGAGGGGACATATCTTGCTTGGTTAGACTGCAGAGCTCTTGGATTGGATGCAAAAGAGCTTGAGGACTTCTTCCGTAAAAACGCCAAGGTGGCATTTGATGAAGGTTATACATTTGGTTTAGGAGGCGAAGGTTTTACAAGAGTTAACATGGCTTGTCCAAGGCATGTTTTAGAAGACGGCTTGCGAAGAGTAGAAAGGGCTGTGAAAGAAAATTTAGCTAAGAATGCAGAGGAGGTACGTTAATGGAAGCATTCCACATTTCTTTGATCATCACGATATTTGTGCTCCTTTGTGCTGCATTGTTCTACATGCAAAAGAAATTTGTATCGTTTTCTAAACGTGTCATGCTAGCGTTAGTTGTTGGGATTATCTATGGACTAGCCATACAGTTTATCTATGGCCAAACATCATTTATTATCTCTGAATCTGCCGAATGGATCAATATCGTTGGAAACGGATTTATATCATTGTTAAGAATGCTTGTGATTCCATTAGTTTTCTTTGCGATTTTATCCGCCTTTACTAAATCCAAATTGGCCAATGATTTTGGTAAAATTGGCGGGTTAGTGATTGGGATGCTTGCTGGAACAGTAGCAATTGCGGCTGCAGTTGGAATATTCTCCGCTGGCATATTCGGTTTAGAAGGAATGGAAATTACACAAGGAGAAGCAGAATCTGTAGCGATAGAAAGTCATGGGCAAAAGTTAGATGATTTAAATGCGATGTCAGTACCTGAAAAGGTTGTATCGATGCTGCCGATGAACATTTTTTATGACCTGACAGAAGCCCGTTCTACATCAGTCATCTCAGTCGTTATTTTTGCATCTATCCTCGGGATGGCATTCATGGGTGTAAAGAGAAAAGAACCCAAACAAGCAGAGATGTTCGCGTCAATTGTCGAAGCGATTTTTACAGTTGTGATGCGAGTTGTGACACTTGTTTTGCGTTTGACGCCATACGGGATTTTAGCATTAATGACAAATAAAGCTGCCACCAGTGATTTAGTCGCCTTTTGGAATCTAGGGAAGTTTATTTTAGCCTCATATTTTGCGATAGCTGTTATGTTTTTAATTCACTTGTTGCTCATTAGATTGGTAGGTTTGAATCCATTAACGTATATTAAAAAAATCATGCCGGTTCTTGTATTCGCATTTTCATCTCGGTCTAGTGCGGGGACATTGCCTATTAATGTTAGTACACAAAAGAAGAGTTTGGGAGTTTCTGAAGGGATCGCGGATATATCGGGCGCATTTGGAATAACGATCGGACAAAATGGATGTGCGGGAATCTACCCTGCAATGCTTGCGATTATGGTCGCTCCCACAGTAGGAATTGATCCATTTACACCGTCATTTATACTCATGTTACTTGTCACTGTAGTGATTGGGTCATTCGGCATTGCAGGCGTCGGTGGCGGAGCGACATTTGCCGGTCTGATTGTCTTATCAACGATGAACTTGCCTGTTGCGATTGTAGGACTACTTATTTCAATAGAGCCGCTCATAGACATGGCGCGTACGGCGCTAAATGTCAGCGGAACTATGACGACAGGGGTAATAACGAGTAAAATCACAAAACAATTAGATGAAGAAGTATATAACAGTAAAGAGGAAAAAGCTGTACCTGAAGTCGTTTAAAAAATTCTGAAAGTTACATACCTGTTGCATTCCTAACCACGCAACAGGTGCTTTCCTATGGGGTAAACCAGCATGTTATGATAAGAAGGGACACGTCATGGACGGAAAAGGTTAGGGAGTGACACTAATGAAGAAAGAAAGTTTAATAATGTTTTGCCGTGTGATTGAGGAAGGAAGTATTAGTCAGGCAGCCCGGACTAGCTTCATCTCACAACCGGCTGTAACCAGTCAAATTCGTCAATTGGAAAAGCATTATGGAGTTGCGCTGTTTGACAGAAAAGCTGGAAAACTAAAGCTTACTGAAGCCGGTTCAACTTTATATCCATATGCAAAAGAGATTATCGATAACTATAAACGCTCTGAAGAGGCTGTAAAATCTATTGCCAATAAAGATGCAGGCACGTTAAATATAGGGGCAAGTTTAACAATTGGTGAATACCTGCTTCCCAGAATACTAGGGGACTTCCAAAAAGAACATAAAAATCTTAAGTTTAAATTAACCATTAGAAATACACCCAGCACCATATCCAGTTTGGAAAGTCGGGATATTGACATTGCGTTAGTAGAAGGAGCCTTTCTACATGATGAAGATTTTAAAATAGAAAAATTTGCGGAAGATCAACTGATTTTGATTGTCTCCAATGATCATAGATGGAGCGATAGAGATGAAATAGAAATAGAGGAATTGATTGAGGAAAAGATGATCTGGAGAGAAGAAAATGCAGGTATCAGAAAGATTGTAGAAAGAGTATTAGAAGAAAACAATACATTGGATAAAGTTAGAAGTTATATGGAACTGAGTAGCACGCAATCCATCAAAAGTGCCGTAGAAGCGGGCTTAGGCATTGGTATTATTCCGAAGTTATCTGTCTTGAGAGAGCTTGAATTAGGGGTTTTGAAACAAGTTTCGATTTCTGGCATTGATCTAATTAGGGATTTATGGTTAGTAGAATTACCGTCCCGGTTTCCTAAAAGAAGCATGGACGCCTTTATTGCCTATTTAAAGAAGGTAACAATGTAATCGTATCGAAAGCGTTCAAAAGCGTACGATGAGAGCACTAAACCCTTTTCGGTAGCAAAAATAATCATGCCTGCTTAGAAGTAGCAGCTAACTTCTTTAACGAAATCCGCAATAAACATAACCTTATAAAGCTGTCAAAAAAAATATGGCTTTCAATGACTATATGTATAGCGCCGATTTATTATTTACTGAATAAAATTGCTGCTTATAAGATTTGTCAGCTCATTGGTTATACAGCAATTATATGCTAGAAAAAATGGCCCTTCATTGTTAATTATACGGAATGGGCTATTTTATTTGGGACCTAACCTCAATATGAATATTAACTTGCTACCAGGAGGGGAACACGGATGGATTTTTTATTTATTATAACCATTTTTTTAATTGGTTTTATAGGTTCATATATTTCAGGGATGTTAGGTATAGGTGGTTCAATCATAAAGTACCCTATGTTGCTTTATATCCCTCCGTTATTTGGATTAGTCTCTTTTAGCGCCCATGAAGTCTCGGGAATAAGTGCTATACAGGTATTCTTTGCGACGATTGGTGGTGTTTGGGCTTACCGAAAAGGCGGATACTTAAATAAAAAGCTAATTATCAATATGGGTTCAAGTATTTTAATTGGAAGCTTTATTGGAGGATACGGTTCCAAACTAATGTCCGAAGGGGGAATAAACTTTACCTACGGCATCCTTGCTTTGATTGCCGCTGTTATGATGTTCATCCCTAAAAAAGGGATTGATGATATTCCCTTGAACGAAGTGACATTTAATAAATGGGTTGCCGGAGCCCTCGCCTTAATTGTGGGTATCGGAGCGGGAATCGTTGGGGCAGCTGGCGCATTCTTATTAGTGCCCATTATGCTGGTCGTATTAAAGATTCCCACACGAATGACTATTGCCTCTTCACTTGCCATAACATTCATTTCTTCTATTGGCTCAACCGTTGGAAAAATCACCACCGGGCAGGTAGATTACTATCCGGCATTCATTATGATTGTAGCAAGTTTAATTGCTTCTCCTTTAGGAGCAATGGCAGGAAAAAGAGTTAATACCAAAGTGTTACAGGTCATTTTGGCAGTACTGATACTCGCTACGGCATTGAAAATTTGGATGGATATCTTATAAATGCAGAAGGGACAGACACTGACAAAAATCACAATATTCCGATTTCATTGCGTTTTGTGCAGGTGTCTGTCCCTGTTCCCCATCATTTTCTGGGCTACACACGACGGTGGCAGCTTCAGAAAGTGTTCTTAGAGATTATTCTAAGTCATCAATAAAACCTTCAGTCTCTTTTAACGGCTTGTCTTACGATGAATCCTTCCCAACAACTCCTAAAAAATGGTTCTTCGTCAACACGTTGATTGGAAGAAGTATTTTCAGCAATAAACCCTTTAATTAAATTGTAGAAAAGAAAATTTCTAATTACCCTCTTCGGTTGAATTATTTCCATCCTCTCACCACTGCCCAATTGTATTCAGTAATTGTTTTAAGCACTAATTATTATTAATCCTCTGCCAATATAATTCTCTTAACCCTTCAATTACCTCAAAGTTTACGAGGAAGGGTCAGATAACGTTACAACTCAAACGCTGTTCTGAACTGTTTTTTATTTAAAGCAGATTCCTTTTACCGAATAAACTTGCTTTCGTCAAATTTTCATAATCGGCTTGTATGATGAGGTTGGAGAGGAAATGGGGGACTTGAATGGCATCGACAAGTAAATTGATTTCCATATCTATTCTGGTCATCAGTGTAGCTGGCGGTATCTTGCTCTTTTATTTGATGAGTGAACTACCGAAGGAACAGCGAAAGAAGATGATTGGTGAAATGGTTTCGCAGCTAGTCAATTTTGTTCTATTTATGTGGGCTGGAAAAGTTCTTTTGAATTTTTCCGTTTTTATTAAGGATCCAATGGCGATATTGGCATACCCAGGTGATTCGGGCGCTTTCTATGCAGCTGTGTTATTCAGTGGGTTGCTCTTGACGTATAAGGTAAAGCGAGGACAACTGGAAGGCCTGGCAGTCGGAAAGGCTTTTGTTCATCTGTTTTTATTGGCGGCGTTTTTATATGAGTTTATTCAATACGCCTGGAACGATCAGATCTATTCATTGGGAAGCCTTATAATATTAGCGATTTTGCTGGGAGGGTTTACCTATTTGAATGGACGGATGGCAACGGGAAAGTTACTTGGGCTTTTATTGACAGTTTGGGCATGCGGGATGAGCGTGCTGATGGTGTTACAGCCTTACATAACGGTGTTCGGTTATATGATCAAACCGTGGTTCCTCCTCCTCTTTTTCGTGGCCAATGTGCTTTTGCTATTAAAACATTACAGGAAGGATGGACGATATGGGTGGAATTGAAACAGATACGGTATTGATTGTAGGGATGTTACTAGCAGTAGGAGCGGGGGCACTTTCTTTCTTGTCTCCTTGTGTGCTGCCTATTTTCCCGGCATATCTTTCCTATATTACGGGAATCAGCGTGAAAGAACTTCAGGGAAACCAAACGATAAAAATCCGTCGAAAATTAATTAGTCATTCCCTTGTATTTTTACTGGGTGTATCGCTTGTCTTCATCAGCCTGGGGGCCGGTGCTTCATTTTTCGGCCAGTGGATTTCAGAACTATTAAGAGGGGACTCCGGCTTATTTATCCAACGAATTGCCGGTATTTTCATTATAGTCATGGGGCTGTTTATAGGCGGATGGGTCAATATTACGGGATTGATGAAGGAACGTCGCATTCAATCTTCGAGGAGACCGACCGGCTATATCGGGACATTTTTCATCGGACTCGGGTTTGCAGCCGGCTGGACGCCTTGTATTGGTCCGATTTTCGGTTCTATTTTGATGCTAGCTGCGAGTAACCCGAGTCAGGGAATTTTCTACACGATTATGTATGTTATCGGTTTTGCGCTACCTTTCCTTATCTTGACATTTTTCCTTGGCTCGACAAAGTGGATTGTCCGCCGCAGCGAGATCATCATGAAAGTGGGAGCAGTCATCATGATCTTGATGGGTATCGTATTGTTTTTTGGCTTAATGCGATTAATTACAGGCTGGTTACTTGATTTAGTGGATGGCACGTGGTTATCAAACCTGGGATGAATAGGGAGGAATCATGAGTGAAGAAGAGCATGGTGTTACTAGCTGTTGTAATGGTCTTGGTCGGTTGGGCCGTTTATGACTTTTCCTTTTCAAAAAAGGAAACAGCAAAGGGCCGACCGCTTCAGGCAGAGGTTTCTAGTCCAGTAGATTCCAATGAAATCGGAATTCAGCGTGGCCAATTGGCACCTGACTTTGAAATGAAGACATTGGAAGGGGAGACAGTCCAATTATCAGATTATAAAGGACAGCGGGTTTTATTGAATTTTTGGGCGACTTGGTGTCCGCCCTGCAGAGCTGAGATGCCTGATATGCAAAAGTTGTATACGAAAAGTAACTTGGATGTTGAAATATTGGCAGTCAATCTAACATCTACAGAAAACAATGAAGAAGTGGTCGCTCCATTTGTGGAGGAATATGGGCTGACATTTCCTGTCTTAATGGACAGAAGCTCAGAAGTGAGCAATCTATATAGCGTCTATGCGTATCCTACAACGTACATGATTGATTCGGCTGGCCGAATCCAATTCGTTGCACTTGGGGCAATAAATTATGATTTGATGGTACAAGAAGTGGAGAAGATGAAATAAGGACTTAACGATTGTACAATAACGAGGAGGTGATCAGGTGAAGCAGACAATATTGGTAGTTGAAGATGATCAGCTAATCCGTGAATTAATTTGCATCTATTTGAAAAAAGACGGATACGATGTAATTGCGGCGGTCGATGGCGAAGAAGCGAAAGAACTTTTCCTAATGCATCATCCTTGTTTGATTGTACTAGATCTGATGCTGCCAAAATGCAGTGGGGAAGAATACTGTAAGTGGGTGAAAGACCAAGAGTTAAATGAAGTTTCTATTATTATGCTCTCTGCGAAAGTCCATACGAATGATAAAATTAACGGATTGCGAATGGGTGCCGATGATTATATGACAAAACCGTTTGATCCGGATGAACTCCTTGCACATGTGGAGGCGGTCTTGCGAAGAACCGGTCAGTTCTGCCAAAAGATTGCTTACGATGGGCTATGCATCAAACCTAGAAAGGGAGAAGTGCTGCTTTTCGATCAAAAAATAAATTTGACGAAACACGAATTTAATTTATTATTTCATTTCATGGAAAATCCGAATATCGTTTTGACACGGGAGGACCTCCTTCACCAATTGTATCCGTATGGCGATAAGGTTGTGTTGGATCGGACCATCGATGCTCATGTAAAGAAACTAAGAGAAAAAATCGAAGAGGTTCCTTCTTCCCCTAAACGCATTCTAACGGTACGGGGAATGGGATATAAATTTGCGCATGATTAAGTTAGTCAGGACATTGCTGCCGAAACAGCTCCTCTGGCGGCTGACTTTTTTGAATGTCTTCGCAATCTCGCTTTTCATCATCCTGAGCAGTTTCGCTATTTATAATACAGCCTGTGTGCTGGTGGATGGGATGGGAACGATGGATGAACAACGGCAAAATCATTTTAATGCCACCCTGTTACAATATTTATGGATATTCAGCATATCCACCATTTTAATGGGAAGCCTCATTCATTTTTATTTAACATGGAAGTTGATCCGTCCATTAGAAGAACTGATTGAATCGACTAAAGACATGAAAAAAGGACGTTATCCCGATATGATCCAAACAAAATCCAGAGGAGAAATAGGGGAATTAATCATCCATTTTAATGAATTGGTGCAACAATTGAAAAACAATCAGCAATCTCGCCAGAAGCTTGTAACGGATCTTTCCCATGAATTCCGAACCCCTTTGTCGAATTTAACGAGCTATCTTATTGCTTTACGTAATGGTGTGATTGTAGGAGATAGAGAATTATTCGATGCACTTAGCGGTGAATCGAAACGTCTAACTACGATGGTGGAGCAGCTGGAGCAATTAAAGGAATGGGATTACGTTGCGAAACAAACGTTCACAGAAAAAGAACGGGTAGATATGCGATTGCTGATAGAACAATCCATTGAAATGTTTCATTGGACGTTAGAGGAAAAAGGTATCCCCGTAATAGTTGAAGCCGATGTTGGAATGGTAAATGTATACAACGGTGGCATCCCACAAGTTCTCAGCAACATCATCGATAACGCCATTCGCTATTATGAAGGGAAAGAGCCCATCATAATACATGGTGAATCTAATAAGGAAGGTTATCGGGTTTCAATCAGCAGTGAAGGTCAAGAGATTACAGAGGCAGAAAGAACTAAAGTGTTTGAAAGGTTTTATCAAGGTGACGCACCGCGAAGTCATAGGACAGGTGGAACAGGACTTGGTCTGGCGATTTCTAAAGAGATCATCGAGCATCATAATGGTCGGGTTGGATTAAATTCCATAAAGAACCACTATCATACTTTTTGGTTCACAATACCGCTTGAATA
>ERZ808037.1945-NODE-1945-length-11732-cov-3.925955_pt1 | contig 11732 bp, 5 predicted proteins | sample MGYA00380190_ERZ808037 | MGnify/ENA primary metagenome ERZ808037 (study PRJEB31490, sample SAMN06133399) | mouse gut metagenome | isolation source: J9 | host: mice | place: China: Chengdu | collected 2015-05 ...
CGACGGCGTGCAGCACATGTCGCGCACGACGAGCCCCCGAAGCGCGGGATGGTCGGCCTGCGCGTCGTCGAGGTTCACGCCGTAATTGCCGATTTGCGGATAAGTCATCGTGACGATCTGGCCCGCATAAGACGGGTCGGTCACGACCTCGAGATAGCCCTCGAGCGACGTGTTGAAGCAGATCTCGCCGAACGCCTCCCCCGTCGCGCCGCAGGCCGTCCCGCGAAACGCGGTGCCGTCCTCGAGCACGAGCAACGCCGCCCGCGCCGGCGGCTTCGACGTCGCCGCGCGCATCTTGTCAGAAAGCTCACTCATTCGTCGCCCTCCCCTTCAAGGAACGCCTTGCGCTTGAGCGGCGCCGGGATCTCGACGGGATAATCCCCGCTGAAGCAGGCGTCGCAGAATCCGTCGTGCTCGGCGTGAACTGCCTCGCGAAGCCCCTCGAGGCTAATGAACGCGAGCGAGTCACAGCCGATGAAACGGCACATCTCATCGTTCGTCATGTTCGCCGCGATCAGCTGGTCTTGCGTGTCGGTATCGATGCCGAAGAAGCACGGCCACATGACCTCGGGGCTCACGATGCGCAGGTGCACCTCGGCTGCGCCCGCCGCGCGCAGCATGTCGACGAGCTTCTTCGACGTGTTGCCGCGCACGATCGAGTCGTCGATAACGACGAGCCGCTTGCCGGCGATCATCGACGGCAGCGGGTTCAGCTTGATGCGGATGCCCATCTGGCGCATCTCCTGCGTGGGCTGGATGAACGTGCGCCCGACATAACGGTTCTTCACGATGCCGTCGCCATAGGGGATGCCGCTCGCCTCGGCGAACCCGAGTGCGGGCGGGACGCCCGAGTCGGGCACGCCGAGCACCATGTCGGCGTCAGCCGGCGCCTCCTGCGCCAGGATGCGGCCCATGCGGCGACGCGCGTTGTAAACGACCTCGCCGTCGATCACGCTGTCGGGACGCGCGAAGTAGACGTATTCGAAAATGCAGCTCGCGCGGCGGCCCGGCTCGATGCCCCGTTCCGACTCGATGCCGTCGGCGCTCACCTTCACGATCTCGCCCGGCTCGACGTCGCGCACGAACTCGGCGCCGACCGCGTCGAGGCCGCACGTCTCGCTCGCCACGACCCAGCCGCGCCCATCGGGCAGCTTGCCGAGCGAGAGCGGGCGAATGCCGTGCGGGTCGCGGAACGCGTAAAGCGCCACCGGCGTCACCATAACGATAGCGTATGCGCCGTGGAGCTGTTGCATCATCAGCTTGATACCGCTGCGGATGTGGCCGGTGCGGCGCGTGTCGACGCCGATCGTGCGCGCGGCGACCTCGCTGTCGGTGTGGCCGTAAAGCTGCACGCCCTCGCCCGCGAGACGCGCGCGCTGCGGCACCGTGTCGACGAGCGTGCCGTTGTGCGCGAGCGCGATCATCACGTCGTCGATTGCCGACACGTGGGGCTGCGCCTCTTTCCAGCCGCCGCCGCCCGCCGTCGAGTAACGCGTGTGGCCGATAGCGAAATCGCCTTTGAGGTGGGCGAGCTCCTCCTCGCCGAACACTTGGTCGACGAGCCCGAGGTCCTTGTGGATGAGGATGGTCTCGCCGTTGCCCACGGCGATGCCGGCGCTTTCCTGGCCACGGTGCTGCAGCGCCTGCAGCCCGAAGCACGTCAGTCGCGCCACGTCCTCCCCCGGCGCCCAAACGCCGAACACGGCACACGCCTCCTCGAGGCGGTCGGGCCTCTCCCCTTGCAACGTTGAATCAAACATTTAGCTCCCGTTATCTAGTTTGAACTGGCCCGAAGGCGCAGTTGAACATCATCGGCTCTATTCTTCTCTTCATTCGTTGCGGCCCAGTTACGGAAACGTTAATCCTTAATTTATCCGAAAGCGCGGAAGGGGGACGGCTCCCTTCCGCGCTCTTGTCGGCGGTTCCTTTAGCAGTAAAAGAGGATCTTGTTGTAAGTCGGCAGCGGCCAGGCTTCGGTGGAGACGATGCCCTCCATGCGGTCGCAGATGCCGCGCAGCACTTCCATCGCGGCGAGCACGCCGTCGTGATAGGAGCGCGCCTTCTCGAGCGAGTCCTCGAGGCCCTGTGCCGCATCGAGCGCGGCGTCGAGTGCGTCGAGCGCATCGGACATCTCGTTGGCACCTTCGTTGAGCGCGGCCAGCAGCTTCAGGTCGGCCTTCGGCTCGAGCTCGGGGCTCGCGGCGCGCTTCGCGTTCACGGTGCCGGCGATCTGCTCGGCATAGGCGCTCACGGCCGGGACGATCTTGCGCTTGGTCATGTGGCTCATCGTTTGGCCTTCGATGTTGATGAGCTTCGAATAGGTGTCGAGCTTCACCTCATAGCGGCTGTGGTTCTCGACCTCGTTCAGCACGCCGAACTCCTCGAAGAGCGCGATGTTCTTCGGGTCGAGCATGTGCGGTGCCGCGTCGACCGTCGACTTCAGGTTCAGCAGGCCGCGGCGGCCGGCTTCCTCGATCCACTCGTCGGTGTAGCCGTCGCCGTTGAAGATGATGCGCTGGTGCGCCGTCAGCGTCGAGCGCACCCAGGCGAACGCCGCCTTCTCGAAATCACCGGCGCCGTCGACGGCCTCGAGGAAGTTCTTGAGCGACTTTGCGACGATCGTGTTGAGGATCGTGTTCGCGTCGGCGAGGTTGATCTGGCTGCCCGGCATGCGGAACTCGAACTTGTTGCCGGTGAACGCGAACGGGCTCGTGCGGTTGCGGTCCGTGTTGTCGCGCTCGAAACTCGGCAGCACCTTCACGCCGAGGTCCATGTAGACCGCGTCGACCGTCTTGTCCTCCTCGCCGGCGATGATGGCGTCGACGACGCGGCCGAGCTCATCGCCGAGGAACATCGAAATGACGGCCGGCGGAGCTTCGTTCGCGCCGAGGCGATGGTCGTTGCCCGCGCTCGCAACCGTGATGCGCAGCAGGTCCTGGTAATCGTCGACCGCCTCGACGACAGCCGCGAGAAACACGAGGAATCGCAGGTTCGACGCAGGCGTCTTGCCCGGGTCGAGCAGGTTCTCGGAATCGGTCGCGATCGACCAGTTGTTGTGCTTGCCCGAGCCGTTAATGCCCGCGAACGGCTTCTCGTGCTGCAGGCAGACGAGGCCGTGACGGCTCGCGACCTTGCGCATGAGCTCCATCGTCAGCAAGTTGTGGTCGATAGCGACGTTGCTGATCGTGAACATCGGCGCGAGCTCGTGCTGGCACGGCGCGACCTCGTTATGCTTCGTCTTGGCCGCAACGCCGAGCTTCCAGAGCTCCTCGTCGAGCTCCTTCATGAACTCGTTGACTGTCGGGCGGATGGCGCCGAAGTAATGCTCCTCCATCTCCTGGCCCTTGCACGGCGGCGCGCCGAAGAGCGTGCGGCCGGTCAGGATCAGGTCCTGGCGCTGCTCGTAATCGGATTCCTTGATGAGGAAATATTCCTGCTCTGCGCCAACCGTCGTCGTGACGCGCGGAACGTCCTGGCCGAAGAGCGCGAGCACCTTGCACGCTTGCTGCGAGACGGCCTCCATCGAGCGCAGAAGCGGCGTCTTCTTGTCGAGCGCTTCGCCGGTGTAGGAGCAGAACGCGGTCGGGATGCAGAGCACTTCGTCCTTGATGAACGCGTAAGACGTCGGGTCCCACGCGGTGTAGCCGCGCGCTTCGAACGTCGCGCGCACGCCGCCCGATGGGAAGCTGCTGGCGTCGGGCTCGCCCTGGATGAGCGCCTTGCCCGAGAACGTCATGATCGCACGGCCGTCCTTCTGCGGGTTCAGGAACGCGTCGTGCTTCTCGGACGTGATGCCCGAAAGCGGCTGGAACCAGTGCGTGTAATGGGTCGCCCCGTGTGCGACCGCCCATTCCTTCATCGCATGCGCGACGACGTTGGCGACCTCCAGGTCGAGCGGCTTGCCCTCCTTGATCGTCTTCGCGAGCGCCTTATAGGTCCCGGATGGCAACAGCTCCTGCATCGTGTGGTCGTTGAACACGAGCGTGCCGTATTCCTCAGCGATTCTCCCCATCTTCTTGCCCCTTTCTCGGCGACGGCCTTTCCTTGACTATCCCGAAGATAGGCCGCCCGTGTTTCAAGCGCTTTTCACCCATGTTTCGAAACGCGTTTTTAACGAATGCTTGACAGAATGAATCGAGGGGTCGTTTCGTTTAACTCATTTTTGGCTCGAAATGAGTTAAACGAAACGTTCGTTTAACTCATTTGCGACTTGGAGGGCGTCGGCGATGGCGGTGGCGACGAGGGTGGAGCCGAGGCGAGCGTCGCCGGCGAGGTGGACGTTGTCGTAAGGGGCGAAGGCGTCGAGGACGGGTTGCTCGGGGCCGAGGAAGCCCTTGGCGATGAGGACCAGGTCGGCGGGAAGCTCGCTCGGATCGCCGCCGGCGACGGGCTTAACCTGCACAGCAGACACGTTGCCGGCTCCGTCATCGGTAAAGCCCACGGTGTCGGTCGACCAGAGGCGCGGGTCGGCGCCGAGCAGGTCGGCCGCCTCGCGCTGTCCGTAAGCTTGCACGTAAACGTTTCTCTGGCCGGGCCATGCGGCCGCGACGTCGACGGCTTCGGGCGGGCAGGCCGCGCGCACGATCTGGCGCACGCTGCGCGCACCTTGGCGCAACGCCGTCGCGACGCAGTCGACGCCCGTGTCGCCGCCGCCGATTACGGCAACGTCCTTGCCTTCAGCCGTAATGGACGCGCCACGACCCTCCAGCAGCGCGCGCGTCGCCTCGCCGAGATAATCGACCGCGAAGTGAACGCCCGCAAGGTCCGCTCCCGGCACGTCGACGCGACGCGCTTCGCGCGCCCCGCACGCGAGCACGACGGCATCGGACTCGCCCGCGATGTCGGCGGCGAGCGCAGCCGCATCGACGCCGCAACGGAACTCGATGCCGCTTTCCTCCATCAGCTTCACGCGCCGCTCGACGATCTCCTTCGGCAGCTTCATGTTGGGGATGCCGAACATGAGCAGACCGCCCGGCCGCTCGTCGCGCTCGAACACACGCACGCGCCAGCCGCGGCGCGCGAGCTCCCACGCAGCCGCGAGGCCCGCCGGGCCAGACCCGACCACGCTCGCCAGCGGCGCGCACTCACCCGCCCGCGGCAGCGGCTCGACGCCCTGCTCCCACTGAAAATCGGAAATCGCGCGCTCGTTATCATGGATCGTCACGGCCTCGTCGTTGAGCCCCAGGTTGCACGCCGTCTCGCACGGCGCCGGGCACACGCGGCCCGTGAACTCGGGGAACGGGTTGGTCAGCGCCAAGCGCGCCGCCGCGTCGGCCATCCGCCCGCGGCACAGGAGGTCGTTCGTCTCCGGAATCAAGTTATGCAGCGGGCAACCGGTGGCGCGACGACCGCCGTTGAACGCGATCCCGCTCTGGCAGAACGGCACGCCGCAGCTCATGCAGCGGCTCGCCTGCCCGCGCTGCTCGTCAATCGGCAAGTCGACCACGACGTCGTCGAAGTCGGCCACCGCCTCGCGCGACGGCCGGACGCCGTGCTCCTCGCGCTCGACCGTCAGATATGCTCCAGGAATCCCCATTTTGTTCACTCCTTAACCTGAAATGAGTTAAACGAAACGTTCGCTTGACTCATTTCGAGTCCCAAATGAGTTAAACGAAACGTTTGTTTAACTCATCCGCTTACGCTTCCCTCAGCTCGAACGCGCGCTCGACGGCCTCGTCGTGCGTGAGGCCCGATGACTCGAGACGCGCCGTGAGCTCCATGATGTGCTCGTATTCCCGCGGAATGACCTTCACGAAATCGGCCGCGATGTCGCCGAAACGGTAAAGGAGCTTCACTCCGAGCGGGCTGCCCGTGCGCCGGACATGCTCGTCGATCAGGCGCCGGATGAGCTCGAGCTCGTCGCGCTCGGGCGCCTTCAGGTCGACCATCTCGCGGTTGCAACGCTCGGCGAGCGTGTGTTCGGCGTCGAAGACGTAAGCCACGCCGCCGCTCATGCCGGCCGCGAAGTTCAAGCCGACTTCGCCGAGCACGAGCACGGTGCCACCTGTCATGTATTCGCAGCCGTTGTTGCCGACGCCCTCGACAACGAGCGTCGCGCCCGAGTTGCGCACGGCGAAGCGCTGGCCCGCCAGGCCGCTCACGAAGCCACGGCCCGCCGTCGCGCCGTAAAACGCCACGTTGCCGGCGACGATGTTCTCCTCGGGGCGATAAGTCGCCGCGGCAGGCGGCGCGACGGCCACGATGCCGCCGCTCAGCCCCTTGCCAAAGAAGTCGTTCACCTCGCCCTCGACGTTGAGCGTGATGCCCGCGGGCAGGAACGCCGCGAAGCTCATGCCGGCCGAGCCCGTGCAGTCGACCGTGAGCGTCTCGTCCGGCAGCCCCTCGGCATGCCGCGCAGTCACTGCGGAACCGAGCATCGTGCCGACGCAGCGGTTCACGTTGGCGATGTCGACATGGAAACGCTGCGGCGTGAGCGTGCTGCGCGCGTCGTTCGTGTAAGGCACGAGCAGCGTCGCGTCGAGCGTCTGCGGCAACACGTCCTCCGGCGCGCACGCCGCCACCGAATGAGGGCAGTCAGCGCCGGGGATCGACAAGCCGAACTCGGCTTCCGCGGAGACGAGCAGGTCAGACAAGTCGACGAGCTGTGCCTTCCAGCTGCGCGCACCGTCGTGCTGACGCAGGCAATCGACGCGGCCGACCATCTCCTCGACAGTCGCGAACCCGAGCTCGGCCATGATGCGGCGCAACTGCTCGGCGACCATCATCATGAAGTTCACAACATGTTCGGGCTTGCCGCGGAAGCACTTGCGCAAGCGGCAATTCTGCGTCGCGATGCCGACCGGGCACGTGTCCTGCTGACAGTCGCGCTGCATCAGGCAGCCCATCGCGACGAGCGGCATCGTGGCGAACCCGAACTCCTCAGCGCCGAGCAGGCACGCGATCGCCACGTCGCGGCCGTCCATCAGCTTGCCGTCAGCCTCGAGCACGACGCGCGAGCGCAACCCGTTGCGCAGCAGCGTTTGCTGCGTCTCGGCGAGCCCCAGCTCGAGCGGCAGTCCCGCATGGTAAATGGAGTCCCGCGGGGCGGCGCCCGTGCCGCCGTTGCTGCCCGAGACGAGAATCTTGTGCGCCCCGCCCTTCGCGACGCCGGTCGCGATGGTGCCCACACCCGCCTCCGCGACGAGCTTCACCGAGATGCGGGCACGCGGGTTCGCGTTCTTCATGTCGAAGATGACTTCCGCGAGGTCCTCGATGGAATAGATGTCGTGATGCGGCGGCGGCGAGATGAGCCCGACGCCCGGTGTGCACCGGCGGGCGCGCGCGATCCACGGCCACACCTTGCCGCCCGGCAGGTGGCCGCCCTCGCCCGGCTTGGCTCCCTGGGCCATCTTGATCTGGATCTCATCGGCGCTCATGAGATATCTGCTCGTCACGCCGAAACGGCCCGAAGCGATCTGCTTGATGGCCGAGCGCTTGCTGTCGCCGTTCGGCAACGTCGCCTCACGCGCCGGATCCTCGCCGCCCTCGCCGCTGTTCGAGCGACCTTTCAGGCGGTTCATCGCGATCGCGAGGCATTCGTGCGCCTCCTGCGAGATGGAGCCATAGCTCATCGCGCCCGTGTTGAAGCGCTTGACGATCTCGCTTGCGGGCTCTACCTCGTCAAGCGGGATCGGGCCGCCGGGCGAGACGAACTCGAGCAGGTCACCAAGGCGAATCGAGCGCCCGGCCGCGTGGACCGACGCGCTGTATTCCTCGAACAGCGCGGCATCGCCCTCGCGCACGGCGCGTTGGAACAGGTTGATCGTCAGCGGGTTGAGCAGGTGCTCCTCGCCGTCGATCGGCCGCCACGACGTGAGACCCGAGCTCGGCAACTGGTCGGGCGACGGGCTCGTGCGCAAGCCGCGGGCGCGCTCCTGGCGCTCGTCGCATTCGCGCTGGACGTCGTCGAGGCTCATGCCGCCGATGCGGCTCACCGTGCCCGTGAAATGCTCGTCGACGAGCTCGGGCGCCAGGCCGACCGCCTCGAAGATCTGCGCTGCATGATAGCCCTGCATCGTCGAGATGCCCATCTTCGACATGACCGACACGATGCCCGCCACCACCGCCTGGTTGTAATTCGCGACGGCTTCGTCGGCCGGCAGCCCGATTGCGCCACGCCCGCACAAATCGCGGATCGTGTCGTGCGCGAGGTAAGGGAAGACGCCCGACGCGGAATAGCCCACAAGCGCGGCGAAGTCGTGCGGCGTGATGGCGTCGCCCGTCTCGACGATGATGTCGGCGTGCGTGCGCAGGCCGTGCTTTAGCAAGTGATTGTGCACCGACGCCACTGCGAGCAGCGACGGCATCGGCGAGCGGCCCGCGCCCACGCGGTCGGAGATCACGATGAGATCGGCACCTCCGCGCACGGCCTCTTCAGCGCCGCGGCGCAGCGCCTCGAGCGCCTCGGCGAGCGCATGCGGCCCGCCGTCGGCCGCGTAAGTCGCGCTCAGCTCGACCGGCTTGAACCCGTGGCGCTCGATGTGCGCCAGCGCCTCGAACTGCGCCCGATCGAGCACGGGCGTGTCAAGCCGCACAAGGCGGCAGTTGGCGCGCGCGTCCTCGAGCAGATTGCCGTGATTGCCGACGTAAAGCAGCTTCGACGTGATGAACGACTCGCGCAACGCGTCAATCGGCGGGTTCGTGACCTGCGCGAACAGCTGGTTGAAGTAATCGAAGAAGCTGCGCGACCGCTCGGACAAGCACGCGAGCGGAACGTCCGCGCCCATCGAGGCGAGCGGTGCCTTGCCGGTCTCGGCCATCGGGATGACGGCGTCCTCGACATCGTCGAAGAAATAGCCGTGCTGCGCCTGCCGCTCCGCGAGCGAGATTCCGGCATCGACGCCCTGCGGAGCACTCGTCGACGACGCTTGTTCCACCGCTTCCCCGACCAGCTCGTCGAGTGCGATCATCTCGGAATCGATCCAGCTGCGATAGGGCTTCTCGTTCGCGAACGCGTCCTTGATCTCGTCGTCGAAGAGGACGCGCCCCTGCTCGGGGTCGACGAGCAGCATCTGCCCCGGCCCGAGGCTGCCGGCGATGAGCACGCTCGCCGGGTCGACGTCGAGCACGCCGACCTCGCTCGACAAGATGAGCCGGTCATCGGAAGTGACGTAATAACGCGCCGGGCGCAAGCCGTTGCGGTCGATGGTCGCGCCCGTCACGCGCCCGTCGGAGAACGCGACGGCGGCCGGGCCCTCCCACGCCTCGGTAAGCATCGACTGGTAAGCGTCCCAGGCGCGGCGCTTCTCGGACAGGTTGCCGTTGTTGTCCCACGGCTCGGGCAGCACCATCGACACCGCGCGCGGCAAGCTGCGCCCGTTCATCGTCACGAACTCGAGCACGTTGTCGAGCATGGCGGAATCAGACCCCTCGCCGGCGATAATCGGCAGCACATTACCAAGATCGTCGCCCATGACCGGCGAATAGAGGTTCGCCTCACGCGCCCGCGTCCAGCTCACGTTGCAACGCAGCGTGTTGATCTCGCCGTTGTGGACGATGTAGCGGTTGGGATGCGCGCGCTCCCATGACGGCGTCGTGTTCGTGGAATAGCGCGAGTGGACGAGCGCGACGGCCGTCTCGGTCGAGGCGTCCTCGAGATCGCAGAAGAACCGGCGCAGCTGCGTCGAGACGAGCATGCCTTTATAGACGATGGTGCGCGAGCTCATCGAGCAGATGTAGAAGATGCGCTCCGCAAGGCCCGGCTCGGCCGCGGCCGCTTTCTCGATGGTGCGGCGGCACACGTAAAGGCGCCGCTCGAACTCGACGCCCGCCGCCACGTCGCCCGGCCGCGCGACGAACGCCTGCTTGATCGTCGGCATGCAAGAACGCGCCGTCTCGCCGAGGTCATGGGGGTCGACCGGGACGTCGCGCCAGAACAGCAGCGGGACCCCACACCGCGCGCAGCCCTCCTCGAAGACGCGGATCGCGCGCGCGACGCCCTCCTCGTCGGAGGGAAGGAACAGCATCGCGACACCGTAATCGCCTTCGGCTGGCAGCAAGTGCCCGCACTTCTGGGCCTCCTTGCGGAAGAAGCGGTGCGGCACCTGAAAGAGGATGCCCGCGCCGTCGCCCGTGTTCTTCTCGAGCCCGACGCCGCCGCGATGCTCGAGGTTCACGAGCACCGAAAGCGCGTCGTCGATCATCTGATGCGACCGCTTGCCCTTGAGATGCGCCAACGCGCCGATGCCGCACGCGTCATGCTCGAATTCAGGCCGGTAAAGCCCCCGACCCGCATTTACAGAATTGCCATCTTGCGTCATATCGCCCCCTTAGTTTACAAACCAGTCTAAGAAGGCAACATGTCTCCGCCGTTTCCCCCGCGTTTCGGCAACGTTAAATCAAAATGAGTTATGGGGTCTTTTCGTTTCACTCATTCCCGCCGGGAATGAGTGAAACGAAACGACCCCATAACTCATTTCCAAAGATAGCCGACGCCGCGGATAGTCTCGAGGTGCTCGGCGAGCTGGGGGCCGAGCTTAGAGCGGATGCGTCGGACATGGACGTCGACGGTGCGGGAGCCGCCGCAATAGTCGAAACCCCAAACGTTCTGGAGCAGCACGTCGCGCGAGAAGGTGCGATTGGAGTTCTGCACGAGATAAGCCAGCAGCGCATATTCGAGGTAAGTGAAATCAACGGGCTGCCCCGAGACCGTGACCTGGTAAGTCGCGAGGTTGAGCTCCATCCCCTCGACCACGATGACCTCGGAACGATCGCCGTCCGTCGCGTTGCCGAGCAAGCGGCGCACGCGCGCGACGCACTCGTCGCGCCCGGCGTCTTGCATCACGAAGTCAAACGAACCGCAGCTCGAAAGCAAGACCTGCTCGATGCTCGTCTCGTCGACGATAAGCAGCAGCGAGCACGCGCGACTCGCGATCAGCGACTCGATTTCTGCAAGATGCTCCTGCGCGGCCGCACGCGCCTCGAAGATGACGAGGTCGGGGTCCATGCCCGGCGCGAGCAACTTCTTGATTTGAGCGGTCGACCCGGCGGTGACCTCGACGCCGACCTCAGACAGAACGCCCTGGAACTTATAGGCGCTGTCGAGCGAATTCGCGATGAAGGTCACCTGCTTGCGCATCATTCGACCTCCTCGAAATAGACGCTATGCCAAATAAGGAACGAGTAAACGATCCAGATGCGCCGCGAGTTGTCGGCGCCCGCCAAGTGCTCGTCGAGCAAACGCACAAGCTCGCCCACGTCGAAGAAGCGCATCGCGGTCGCGCCCGTGAACGCGCGCTTCACCCGCTCGTAATAGCGCGGTTCGCGCAGCCAACTCACGACGGGAACGGGAAAGCCGAGCTTCTCCTTCTGCGCCCAATCGCGCGGCACGGCGCGCTCGGCCGCCTGGCGCAGCGTCACCTTCGTCTGCTCCTCGGTCACCTTCTGCGCAAGCGGGATAGTCGCCGCCAGCTCGAACACTTCACGGTCGAGGAATGGCACGCGCGACTCGAGCGAATGCGCCATCGCCATCTTGTCGGTCTTGAGCAGGATGTCGCCGACGATCCAGAACCACAAATCGAGGTATTGCATGCGCGTCGTCTCATCGAAGCCGGCCGCTTCCGCGTAAACCGGCGCCGTGAGCGCCTGAGGCGACAGGTCCTTGCCCGCCAGCCGCTCGCGCACGGCCGCGCTCAGCACGCGCTCGCGCTCGGCGAGGCTGAACGCAACGCCGTTCGCGTTCGTGTAGTACCAATCCTCGACCTGCTCAGACGCGCATTCGAGGTAATTCGCGC
>ERZ808037.1947-NODE-1947-length-11728-cov-4.085830_pt1 | contig 11728 bp, 6 predicted proteins | sample MGYA00380190_ERZ808037 | MGnify/ENA primary metagenome ERZ808037 (study PRJEB31490, sample SAMN06133399) | mouse gut metagenome | isolation source: J9 | host: mice | place: China: Chengdu | collected 2015-05 ...
TGGACAGCGACAGCAACAACAACTCCATCGCCATCCTGCTGGCCCATGGGGAGGACGCTTTCCTCTTCACCGGCGACGCGGAAGAGGGGGAAGAGGCGGCTCTGCTTGCCAGCGGCCTGTCCCTGGATGCGGATGTCTACAAGGCCGGACACCATGGAAGCCGGACATCTTCCTCCGGGGAACTGTTGGAAGCCGTGTCTCCCACCTGTGCCGTCATAAGCTGTGGGGAGGGGAATTCCTACGGCCATCCTCATGCGGAGACTCTGAACAATCTCCGGGCCATGGGAGCGTCCGTGTACCGCACAGACGAGCAGGGAACCGTGGTGGCCACCAGCAGCGGCAAAGGAATCACATGGAACTGCAGCCCCTCCGAGACCTGGCAGGCGGGAGAACCCACCGGTTCCGCCACAGGAGCGGGGCAGAACGCGCCCGGCGGCCAGGGAGCACAGGGAGCGTCCGACAGCCAGGGGACGGCGCAGGGAGTGTCCAACAGCCAGGGAACGTCACAGGAAGCGTCCAACAGCCAGGGAGCAACACAGGGGACACCCGATAGCCAGGGAACGGCACAAGAGCCCGCCACCGCTACCCCGGCCTATATCTGCAATACCAACACCTTTAAGTTCCACTACCCCAGCTGTAGCAGCGTGAAACAGATGAAAGAGTCCAACAAACTCCCCACCGATGCCACAAGGGAAGAACTTATTCAACAGGGATACGAACCCTGCAAGAGATGCAAGCCGTAAAAATTTTATACAGAATCCATAGTTCCATTACTTCAAAGTCACCTTCAAAACCGTGTCGACAGGATCAAGGAGCACAGGATTCTCCCCCATGTCGATAAAAGTATAAGCATCATCGAACCCGCTCTTGACCCAGCTGCCGGAAATGCGCACTTCCGATCCGGTGGCCAGCTCCCGGATATTCCGGATATCCTCCCTGGAGATGCCCTGCAGCGGCAGCGGCCCGATGGTATTTTCATAGACATGCAGATAAAGCTCCTTGCCGTTCCGGGTGATCCGTCCCCAGTCCGGCTTGGGCAGATCCGCCTTGCCGCAGCCGATGATGCTCTCCTTGTTCTTCTCCATCCATTTCCCGATCTCCTCCAGCACTTTCACGGATTCCTCCGGAATCATTCCCCTGGCGTCGGGCCCCACGTCCAGCAGCAGGTTCCCGCCCTTGGAGACGATCTCCACCAGCTTCTTGATGAGCATGGAAGCAGGCTTGAAGAACCGGTCGTCCCGGGCATAGCTCCAATGATTGTTGATGGTCACGCAGGACTCCCAGATCAAGTCCCTGCCGTTCACGTCCTGGAGGCCGTTAGGCGGGACGAACTGCTCCGGGCTGAGGAAATCCCCACTGTAGGGAGAGGGGTTCCCTTTTGCAAGAGACCCTTCCGCCCAGGAACCGGACGCTTCCAGTCGGTTGTCGATGATGATGCCGGGCTGAAGCCCCCGCACCATCTCCACCAGCTCAGTAGCCCTCCAGGTCTCCCCGCTCATGTTGTCATAGGAGAAATCGAACCACATGATGTCGATTTTTCCATAATTCGTGCAGAGTTCCCGCACCTGGTTGTGCATGTAGGTCAGGTACCTGTCGAAATCCCGTTCATCATTGGGGTAAGCCGGGTCAGGGCCCTGGGGGTGGCGGCTGTTCCCGTAATGAGGGTAATCATCGTGGTGCCAGTCCAGCAGGGAATAATAGAACCCCACCTTCAGTCCCTCTTCCCGGCAGGCGTCCACATACTCCCGGATCAGGTCTTTGCCGTACCTGGTGTTGGTGATCTTGAAATCAGTGTACTGGCTGTCGAACAGGCAGAATCCCTCATGATGCTTCGTGGTCAGGACGATGTAGTTCATCCCGGCCTTCTTCGCCAGCCGCGCCCACTCCCTGGGACAGTCGGGCGAGGGGTTGAACTCATCGGCATAGGGGACATACTCCTCGTCCCTGAACCGCTCGGCCTCCTGCACCAGGCACCCCCGGCCGATCAGGGAATAGAGCCCGAAGTGGATGAACATGCCGAAACGGTCGTGCACATACCACGCCATTCGCTTCTCGTACTCGTCTCGATTGAATTGATACATTTTTGCACCTCCTGTTTGTGGTTCTACATCTGCCTTGCTGGTACCCGGTCACAGGCAGATGATTTCCAGCCTTATCTTAACACAATGACAGCGGGACGACAATGGAAAAGCCGATTGTTTTTTATGCTTTTTTTATGCCTTTTCCAAAGCATTTGTGAAGACTGGGGGCACGCCGTGGAAAAAAATTCTGCGATTCCCCCGTCGGGCTTGACATTTCGCCATTTCCGGGTACAATAACCTTAAATAAAAAATTATCGAGGTGATTCTTATCTGCACAGCAGCCACATATAAGACAAAGGATTTCTATTTTGGACGTACGCTGGATTATGATTTTTCATACGGGGAAGAGATCGCGGTGACGCCCCGTAACTATCCTTTCCGCTTCCGCCACAGGGCAGATATGGCGAACCATTACGCCATGATCGGAATGGCGCACATGGCGGGAGATTTCCCGCTGTATTATGACGCGGTGAACGAGAAGGGACTGGGCATGGCCGGACTGAACTTCGTGGGTAATGCCTGTTACAGAGAGCCGATGCCGGGGAAGGAGAATGTGGCCCAGTTCGAGTTCATACCCTGGGTGCTGGGCCAGTGCGCCACGGTGGGAGAGGCAAGGGAGAAGCTGGAGGAGCTGAACCTGACCAACGTGCCCTTTGACCGGCAGCTGCCGGTGGCCCAGCTCCACTGGATGATAGCGGACAGGGACAGCGCCATCGTGGTGGAAGCCATGGCGGAGGGGATACAGGTGATGGACAATCCGGTGGGCGTGCTGACCAACAATCCGCCCTTTCGGGAACAGATGTTCCATCTGAACAATTATCTGAATCTGTCCCCGAAAGAGCCCGGGAACCGCTTTTCGGACAAGCTCCCGCTGCGCGCCTACAGTCGGGGCATGGGGGCGCTGGGGCTTCCCGGCGACCTGTCCTCCCAGTCGCGCTTCGTCAGAGTGGCTTTCGTCAGGATGAACGCGCTGTCCGGGGATTCGGAGTCGGAGAGCGTCAGCCAGTTTTTCCATATCCTGGGTTCGGTGGATCAGCAGAGGGGCTGCTGCCAGGTAGAGGACGGGAAATACGAGATTACGATATATACTTCATGCTGTAACGCTGACAGGGGGATTTATTATTATACCACCTATGAGAACCACCAGATCACGGCTGTGGACATGTACAGGGAGGATCTGGACGGCAGTGTGCCGGTGCGGTATCCTTTGGTGGAAGGCGAGCATGTGAGGAGGCAGAATTAGGGCAGGGGAGCCAGGAGGGGCGGGGAGCAAAAACGCGGTGGACAGACTTTTAGAAGACAGTATAGATATGAACCATGATATAATAGAATATCTGATTTCTTTTCTGGAAAATTCCGGAAAGGGAGGGGTGGGGCTTGACGGTGTGCCTAATGGGGAAGCGGCCTATCTGTTGGACGAGAAAGGGCTGGAGATAGCCCGCTGCCTGAAAAGATTTGTGGATCGGATGCCGGGGGGTTTCTTTATCTATCACGCAGACGGGAAGGAAGAGCTGATTTATGCCAATGACGCCATGGTCCGGCTGTTCAACTGCGGATCCGTGGAGGAATTCCGGGAGCTGACAGGGAATTCCTTTCGGGGGATCGTGCATCCGGAGGATCTGGAGCTGGTAGAGCAGAGCATCAAGGAGCAGATTGCCCAAAGCAGCTACGACCTGGACTATGTGGAGTACCGCATTGTGGCCAAGGGCGGAGGAATCCGCTGGATCGACGATTACGGGCATTTCATCCGCAGCGCGGTGGCGGGGGACATTTTCTATGTGTTCGCAGGGGACGCCACAGAGAAGAAAGTCCGGCAGCTGGAGGAGAAGAAGGCATTATTAAAGGAGAATTTTCAGAAGGAATGGAGCCTGAAATCCCGGATTGAGGAATACGACCAGGAGCACCTGCGGCATCTGGAGATCATCGAAGGCCTGAGCATGGATTATGAGTCCATTTTCTATGCGAATCTGGACAAGGACCGCATGAAGGCCTATTGCGTCAGCGACAGCTTCAAAAAACAGTTTCCGGAAGAATATCAGGTGTGCCCCTTTACGGGGTTTGACGCGGAATACATCGAAGAGCTGGTGCATCCCGATGACAGGGAAGCGTTGAGGGCAGCCACCAATCCGGAGAACATCCGCAGAAAGCTGGCCACCGATAAGACATTCATCGTCAATTACAGGGTCTGTAAAGACGAAAAGGTATCCTACATGCAGCTGCATGTGGTGGACGTAGGCGGCGACGGGGAGCCCTCCCAGGTGCTCCTGGGCTACCGGAATATCGATAAGGAGATCAGGGATGCACTGGGCCAGAAACAGGTCCTGAGGGATGCGCTGGAGGAGGCCAAGCTTGCCAACGACGCGAAGAACCGGTTTCTGTCCAATATGTCCCACGACATCCGCACGCCCATGAACGCCATCGTAGGGTTCACTGCCCTGGCCCGTGAGCATATTGACGAGAAGGACAGGGTGGCAGAGTATCTGGATATGATTGGGGCCGCCAGCGACCAGCTGCTGCAGCTTTTGAATGATGTGCTGGAGATATCGAAGATAGAGTCGGAGCAGGTGCGGGTGGAAGAAGAGAGGTGCAACCTGACGGATGTGGTCCAGCAGATGCAGAAAGCGGCTTTTCCCAGGGCGTCGGCAAAACATATCACTCTGACCATGGACACTTCGAGGCTTGCTCATCCTTTTGTCTATGCGGACAGGGAGAAGCTGGAACTTATTCTGACCCACCTGATGGACAATGCCCTGAAATACACCGAGGACGGGGGGCGGATCTTCGTCACGGTCTCGGATGCGGGAAAGCCCAGGGGGGATCATGCCCTGTTCCGCTTCACTGTGGAAGACAATGGGATAGGCATGAATGAAAAGTTCCTGGAGCATATATTCGATCCTTTTGAGCGGGAAAAGAATACGACTTTCAGTGGGATACACGGCACAGGGCTGGGCCTGACCATCGTCAAGAAGCTTGTGGACATGATGGGCGGGGAGGTATCTGTGAAAAGCGCGGTGGGGAAAGGCAGCCGGTTCGAAGTCTCCCTTCCCCTGGCGATACAGCAGATACAGACTGAGCCTGAGGAGGCCCGGGTGGATTTCACGGAGTCGAAGAGAATCCTCCTGGTGGACGACAATGAGATCAATCTGGAGATTGAAAAGGCCATGCTGCAGGGCGTAGGCTTTCTGGTAGAGACGGCAGCGGACGGCAGCATAGCCCTGGATATGGTCCGGCAGGCGGAAGCGGGATATTACGATGTCATTCTCATGGACATCCAGATGCCGGTCATGGACGGATACCATGCCACAAGGGCCATACGGGCGCTGGAGAATCCGGCCTTAGCTGCCATCCCTATCATCGCGGTATCGGCCAACAGCTTTGAGGAAGACCGGCGGAAAGCGCTGGAATGCGGCATGAACAATCATCTGCCCAAGCCCCTGGACGTCCAGCGGCTGTTGGAGATTTTGGGGAAATACCTGTAACAGACAGATAGACAAGCCATCGGTATAGAGGATTTTTCCGTATGCCGGTGGCTCTGTTCTTTTTATGTGCTATGGGATTTTTCGCCAATCCGGGATTCCTGATGGCTCCCTTATCGTTGGCTTAGCTCATTGTATTTTGCTTATGGAATCTCCGTCAAGGCTGAGATGAACGGACTGGTAAAGTCAGTCGTCGTAAATATTGATTACAGAGATGTAGGATAAATGGCGCGGAAAGGATGATGGGAAATGGAAGTGCATCGCATCGGGGTCATCTCGGATACGCATGGCCTGCTCAGGCCGGAGGTGGAGGAGCGGCTGAAGGGGTGTGAAGCAGTCTTTCACGGCGGAGATATGGGCGAGCCGGGGATGCTGGAGCGGCTGAAGGCCATCTGCCCTGTCTATGCGGTTCGGGGCAATGTGGACGGCGGCTGGGCGGAGGGGATTCCCCTGGAGCTGGAGAGGAAGCTGCATTCCTTCCGCTTCTATATGATACACAACAGGAAGCAGATGCGGAGGAATCCAGATGATTACGATATTGTGATATACGGGCATTCCCATAAATACGAGGAGAACAGAACCGGGAAGACCCTGTGGCTGAACCCGGGAAGCTGCGGCCCGAGACGGTTCCGGCTGCCGGTCACCATGACGATTCTCACCCTTTTCCCTGGGAGACACCAGGTGGAGACGGAGCGGATAGACTGTCTCTCGGCCTGCCCTCCAATCGGGGAGAAAGGGATGCCGGAGCTGTCCAGGCAGGACATGTACAAGCTGGTGCGCAGCATCATGAAAGCGGTGGATGCGGGGAAGCCGGTGGAGACAATCGCAGCCAGGAACCAGGTGAGTCGGGAGCTGGTGGAGCAGATCTGCCGGATGTACGTGACCCATCCCGGGGTGGATGTGGACGGCATCATGGACAGGATGGAGAGACAGAATTTATAAGTACACAAATTACCAAATGATAATTTAAGGGAGGAATGATGGCCTATCTATTGTAGTTGACAGGGCAGATATCGGCTTTCGGACAGCAAAGATAAGAAGCGGATGACAGCGGATAATAGGCAGATAACAACTCCAGCTCTGAAACCTGAAATTTTTTCGCATTAAAAAGGCAGATAAATACAGATATTAACAGCAGTCCATGGTAAAACAAGGAGAAGCATCTTCGGATGTTGTAGGAAAAGGTGGGAGAGTAACTATGAGTCAATCAAGTAAAAAAACTTAAATATTATCAAAGAACGAGAAGCTATGAAGGAAAAGATTCCCCTGTTGGTGGCTAGGGCAAAAATCCCTCTGCTGGTGGCTATGGTATTGAAGGTTATCATGACATTGTTGGATGTGGCAGCTTTGGTGCCTGGGCTGGGATTTTTGCGCAATGTCGTGTCGTTTCTTAATTTCGCTAGTGGAGTAGCTTTGATTATTTATTTTATAGCGGAAATGTTCTTGTTGTCGCCTGTTGGCATGGCTCTCATGTGTATATTGGTCGGTATCATTTTTTTCTTTCTGCCTTATGTTGTGATGCTTATTCTGGGCATGTTCATTGATTCTCTTTTCCTGATTGCTGTTGCCGGGATTATCTGCTATGCGCTAAGTGGTATTGTATTGACCTTTGTGGGCGGTTTGCTTTCTTCTATAGAGATTGTTGTGGTTTCCGGACCGTTTTACATTGCCGCAGGTATTGGCGCCGGGGTCATCGGAGCCGGAGGGGCAGCCGCATATGGGACAAATGCAGCGATTGATAAAGCCAGGGAAATTGCAGTTCGCAGAAAAAGACAGGCACTGTCAGTGTTTTTAGGAAATCTGTTGGTGCTATTGGTAATCGTGTGGCCGGTACTGTCTGCGACCAATGCTGTCAGTGGTATCCTGGCCTGTAAGCCTGCGGTAATTGCCTCTGAGGCTTTCCTCAACCATATCAATCTGCCCGGGAGTAATAAAATCAGCGATGAGTACAAGGCATTGTTTGATGAAAAAAACTGGGCGTTTGGAAATAATTTCTATTCTTCATACATTAACAACGGAAACAATAATATCGTCCAGGGAGAGAAGGACATGATTGCCGGGAATGAAAAGAGTCTGGCTGTTCTTCTCGATGGATTGCTCTATGTGCAGGAAGATACGGTAACGGATATGTACAATGGAGCTGGATATATGCCACGCAAAACAGATGCATTGGTGTTGGTGGGCTCGAAGGCCTTCATCTTCGGATATAATAAAGTATTCGTCTGCGGAAGCGATGGCCAATACACCTGGAAAAAGACGAAATGGACCAGCGAATTTGAAAATCTGTCCAAGGAAGATCAGTTTGAGAGGGTATATGAAATCCTGGAACATCAGAATACCCGGGAAGAATTAAAATTTTCCTATGACGAAGTCGGTACCGTGGCTTACGCCCAGAGAAACGGTTTGTTGTTGGGCTATGACGACGAAAGTCATATGGCGATTTTCGCATTAAAAGGGAAAGACGGGAATGTGACGGTTTATAGGCAACTCAAACCGGGAGAACGGGAAGAACTGGGTTCCTTTACACCTACCTACATATCAGAAAGCGGTCTGCCCTATTATGCTGACATGAACGAAAAGGCGCTTGTTTATCTTGACGGAAAGCAGGTAAAATCTCTTTTTTGGGATAATTGGGTCGACTATACCATGTTTACCCATCCGGAGTGGGACGGAGAAGACGCAAGTCTTACGTCTATCCACTATGGCGATTTGGGTGAAGAAGGTCAGTATTATGTTTACCTTGATGATCAACAGAGAATCTGGCTGGATACACGTTTGATCGGCATTGTAAAGGTTGACGGTGAAGAATGGAATGTTGAGACAACCAGGATTTCAGGTTTTGCAGGAGATTACATCTACTCTATCCAATATAATGACAGTCTGCTGTCGAAGCTGACCTATCTGGAGGATTACAACTCCGAAATGAACAGCGACACTTCCGGGTGGGGACTGACTTCTATCTGGATGGAGGACTGGAGTTATCAGCGTATTCCGATGAAGAGAAGTAACTTTGATTCAGAGGTGGCGGAGCAGGAGAGGTTAGCAAAAGAAGCGGAAGAGGAAGCAAGGCTCAACGATCCTTTAGTAAAATACCCCGCTCCTGAGATTGCTTCTAGAAACGATCGGGAGCGTTACGACAAGACTTATATTGCGGCATCAAAGTATTCCACCTATGTAGGTCCTCAGGATTATTTCTGGTTCCAGTATCCAACACGGTTCTATGACCATGTAGACTATACACTGGAAAACGATGGGGTGGATATTACGATTGTCTTTACCTGCGATGATGATTCGAGTTATCTGGAAGTATCGGTACATCCACTTCCGGAAGATGCGGAGGACATAAAGAGCTATGCAGAAGCGTGGTGCGATAGCGAGACAGCAAGCCTTTATAATGGGTTAGTAAATAATTTTGAGGAATATGACGGGGAGTATCGTTTCCGCCTCCAGGGTTGGACGAAAAAGGATAGTGGCGTGGAAACTCATGTAATCTGTCGTGTGGATCAGGAGAACATTATGAAAATGGTTCTGAGATTCCCGAATGGGACGAATAAGGATGACAGTGCTGTAAAGGAATTCTATCACAAATATATGAATTATCGCTGCGGCTTTGGCATTCCTACAAAAGCGCCAAAGATAAAATAAACACATTAGATATGAACAGAATAAATGATAAAGCAAAGGCGATCAACCGTAACAGGCTGATTGCTTTTGCTTTGCCCATTCATGGGCGGATGCATACGGATGCTCAAGTTCGCATGAAGCGTGTTCATGACCGCGAATTTGCTTTGTTCGGTAAGCGTAGCATACAGAAACCTTGATTTTAGGTGCCTCCAATCACTTTCTATAAACACTTGCAAGGAATTATAAGACAACTTTCGTTTAAAAAATTCATAAAAATATTCCAAACTTTGGAATTGCGGGAAAGCGGATGACATGGTAGAATAGCTGGAAAGAACGTGAACTGTTTTTACGAATGGGACGGAAGTGCCGCAGCGTAAGCGGCATCCCAGGGATATGGCGGTTGACGGGGAACGCTTCGGAACAGATTTGCGGCTTCGGGCAGAGGAGACTGCGGGAGACCGTGGGAAAGGCATGGCAGAATATGTATGATGTAGCAATCGTAGGCGCGGGAATCGTGGGCGGGATGCTGGCCAGGGCTTTGTCGGCATTCGACCTTAAAGTATGCGTCCTGGAAAAGGAGAACGATGTGGCCATGGGGGCGACCCATGCCAATTCCGGTATCGTCCACGCCGGATATGACGCGCCGGAGGGGAGCCTGAAAGCCAGGCTGAACGTGCGCGGCTCCCAGATGATGGAGACGGTGGCCGGAGAGCTGGGCGTGCCCTACCGGAGGAACGGCTCGCTGGTCATAGGCTTCGGGGAAGAGGACAGGCAGGCTATCGAGACCCTTTACGCCAGAGGGGTAAAAAACGGCGTGAAGGAGTTGCGCATTCTGGAGGGAGCACAGGCAAGGGAGCTGGAGCCGGCGCTTTCGGAGCGGGTCACCTGTGCGCTCCATGCGCCCACCGGCGCCATCATCTGCCCCTACGAACTGGCCATCGCCGCCATGGGCAACGCTATGGACAACGGTGTGGATCTGCTGCTGAATTTTGAGGTGCGGCAGATTGACAGAAAGCAAGGGTATTATGAGATTTTCTCAGGCAGCGTGAAAGAGGAGTGCCGGGAAGTCTTTTCCGGCGCGGAGAAAGCAGCGGACAGCCTGGATATCGTTTTGGATGCGCAGAAGAAGGCGGAGAGTAGTCAAACGGGCTTTTCGGGTGTACAGGAGATTGCAGAGCTTGGTCAGACTGGCTTTTCAGATGAGAAGACGACTAAGGGGCGTCAGGACGCTTCCTCGGATGCGCGGATGGTGCGGGCCAGGTATGTGGTGAATGCCGCCGGTGTCCATGCGGACGAAATCGCGAAGCTGGTAGGAGACGCTTCTATACAAATCCACCCCCGCCGGGGCGAGTACCTGCTGCTGGACAGGGAATGCGGCAGTCTGGTGTCCTCCACTGTATTCCGGACACCCTCCAGAAAGGGAAAGGGCATCCTGGTCACGCCTACCGTGGACGGGAATCTGCTGTTGGGCCCCACTTCCGTGGACATGGAGGACAAGGAGGATCATGCGGTCACAGAGGAGGGAATAGCTAGGATCATGGAGCGGGCTCAAGAGAGCATCAGGGATATTCCCCTGCGCAAGGTCATCACCTCTTTCTGCGGGCTCCGCGCCGTGGGGAACACGGGAGATTTCATCCTGAACTCCCCCTTTCCGGGCTTCTTCAATGCCGCCGGAATCGAGTCCCCGGGCCTGAGCGCTTCCCCGGCGATTGCCGAATATCTGGTGGAGATGCTGGCGGGACAGGGTCTTGAGCTGCGCCGCAAAGAAGCTTACCAGCCCCTGCGCAAGCCAGTGTACGCATTCCGCCACGCTTCCCTGGAGGAGAAGAACCGCATGATCCAGGAGGACAGCGCCTTTGGCAGAGTGGTCTGCCGCTGCGAGACCGTGACGGAAGGGGAGATCATAGCCGCCATCCGCAGCAACCCGCCCGCCCGGGATCTGGACGGAGTCAAACGCCGCACCAGGGCCCAGATGGGCAGATGCCAGGGAGGGTTCTGCATGCCGTACATCATGGAAATCCTCGCCAGGGAGTTGGGAATCGGGTATGAAGAAGTGGTCAAGTCCGGAAAAGGGTCTGAAATCGCTGTATGTAGGACGAAAGAATCCCGGGGGAATGCTGTCAGACCAAGTTAATCGTTAGACCAAGTTAGCAAGAAAGGCTGCTAGAAAGCTGAGGATTCAGATTGGGAGCCAAAGAAAGCTGGAAAGACGGAACAGTAGTAAAATCATAAAGGATAGAAAGCCTAAGGGATACTGTGAGACTGGAACGGCATAAAAGGCTGTCCGGCTAAATTTATATCTGCACAGTCCCTAACCCGGACAAGCCGGAACCAAAATTTTGCCAGAAAACGCAAGATTTCGTTGTTAAGAGCCTAAGGAATTGTCCTAAATAACTTGCGCGGGTTCCATGGCTGTCTTTGGGAGGTTCGCTAGTGATATGAAAGATAAATTGCGCAAATTATTTCGTGCCAGTTCCTAGTGCGCCCAGCAAAGGGCGTAATGTTTAGCGGGTGGAAATCCCGTCTGATAAGATGCTAACCACATCA
>ERZ808037.1951-NODE-1951-length-11708-cov-3.588342_pt1 | contig 11708 bp, 15 predicted proteins | sample MGYA00380190_ERZ808037 | MGnify/ENA primary metagenome ERZ808037 (study PRJEB31490, sample SAMN06133399) | mouse gut metagenome | isolation source: J9 | host: mice | place: China: Chengdu | collected 2015-05 ...
CTGTCTCCTGCAAGAATTCAATTACTTTTGCATTCAGTGCGGTGATATTGTCTTCTGCTTCCTCTTTGATTCTCTTCCACTCCTGGAGCGCTTCCATGGTTTCATTCATCTCTTTTGCTGTCATACACATAATTTAGTCTCCTTTGCTTGTTTGATTGGTAGCGACCCTTAAAGAATCTTCCTGACTGTTGCCTTCACTGTCGCTAATGGCTCACAGGTATATTGCTTTAAGTTTATGGGTGCCTTTCGGGCTGCCCGGTCGCTAATGTGTGGTTTGTTGTGGTGTGTTGTTCAAGTGATGAGATTATTATATACTGTACCCAGTATATTGTCTATTGACATATTTCACAAATGTACCCAGTATATTTTGTATATTTTTATACTGTGTACAGTATTGTATTTATAAAAACATCGTGCTATAATAAAATATAAAACTTTTTTAAGGCGGTGAGTAAATGGCATACAGTGAAGCACAAAAGAAGGCCGTAAAAAAATATAATGAAAAATCATATGATGAAATAAAAGTAAGGGTAAAAAAAGGTAGCAAAGATATCATTCAAAAATATGCCGAATCAAAAAATGAAACGGTAAATGGTATGATTAATCGATTACTAGAAAAGGAAATACCAGAAATAAACGACTAAAACACTGCTATATAGAAATGTATAGCAGTGTTTTTAATTAAGCTCTAATGTACCCAGTATACATACTGCACAATACTAACATATCACTTTTGTATATAATGATTATTGCATTTGTACTGTACCCAGTATATAATATTCCCATAACCAATCACAAAGTACCTTGACAATTCAATAGACTTTGCATCCTGAATGTGGTATACTCATTACATTGGGAGGTACAAGGGTATGACAGATAGCGAAAAACTCGACTTATTGCTTGAAAAAATGGCAATCCTTGAGACACGAATTGACCAGCTAGACAAAAAAGTTGATAAACTGGAAGTCGGACAAATCGGAATCAAGAAAGAACTTTACATGATTGATCGCCAGATTACAGACACTTATAAGCTTGCACTTGATGCATGGGGACAAGGCGTAGAAAATCGAACATGGCTTGAAAACGGCACGCTCAAACCGTAAAAACTGAATACTGGATACCACATAAAGGATGCAAGGCCTATTGAATTATCAAGGGCTTTGCATTTTTTGATTCATGGAGGTATTCAGGTATGGGCAAATCAGTATACGAAATGGTAACAGAAAGAATCATCAATCAGCTAGAGCAAGGCGTTGTCCCTTGGGAAAAGCCCTGGACAGGCATTAGATCGGGTGCATTCAACCGCATAAGCAAGAAGCCCTATTCCTTATTGAATCAGATGATCCTGAAGCATGATGGAGAATATGCAAGCTTCAAGCAATGGTCAGACTTGGGAGGGCATGTCCGTAAGGGTGAAAAATCGGAAATTGTCTGTTTCTGGAAAATACAGCCTGTAGAAGAGGTAAAGGAAGACGGCACAAAGGAAGTGAAGAACATACCATTGTTAAGATATTTCAATGTGTTTCATATCTCACAGGTTGACGGCGTGGATCCTTTACCAAAAGAAGAATTAAATGATGATATCCGACCGATAGAAAAGGCTGAAGATGTGCTGCATGGCTATTGGTCAAGGGAGAATATAACGGTTGAACATATGGCTGGGAATAGCGCATATTATTCACCCTCACAGGACTTGATATGCCTGCCATTGCTTGAACAGTTCACAAATGCAAATGAATATTACAGCACGGCATTTCATGAATCGGTACATAGCACAATGAAAGAAAGCAGATGCGACCGCAGATCAGAACAGAATGGAAAAATAGCCGCTTTTGGTAGCGAGGAATATAGCAAGGAAGAATTAGTCGCGGAAATAGGAAGCGCAAACCTTATGAATATCATAGGGATCGAAACGACAAAAAGCTTTCGTAACAGCAGCGCATATATTCAGAATTGGTTATCAGTGTTAAAGAGCGATATTAGATTCATTGTATCGGCTTCAAGCAAGGCAGAAAAGGCAGTCAATTATATTTTAGGTGAGAAATCAAATCAGGCGTAACCGCAAATAAAAAATAGGGTGTGACCGTTTGATTGGCTGCACCCTGATGATAAGAATGGAGATGGATAACCATGTTGATAGTGAAGTATGAAAGGAAAGACTTTTTTGGACAGTATCAGTATACTGAGGACAGCAAAGAAAGATATTGTAAGGATGATGTGAAGAAAGCTTTTCTACACCTAAGCAAAGACCGCTTTTCTACCGTCCAGAAAGAAGATACCGTCTATTTCTGGGAGAACATGGACGATTTCGATAACCAGATCATGACGGTGAGATATTTCGATGGTAGGAACTACACCGATGCGAAAAAGGCATTTGGCAAGGTGAAGAAAGAGTGCTATGCATCGGTTCAATGATGCGTCATGGATGCATGATTCAAGGCCATGGGATTCGACCCCCACGGCCTTTCTTTTGGTTCTGATTATAAGCTGACATAAGGATTTTTTGCCCAATTTCGGCTTTAAATTGCTTTAGCGTATACTTTATCGTCTTTGGTTCAAAAGTCGCTAAATTGGACAAATTTTGCTTTATAGTGATATGGTTTGGTTGGTCATGTGATGGAACAATAGCATACCTGAAGTGGATCGTATGGTATGTATACCGGTGGGTTTACATAATTTTTCGGAGACTTTAGCGTGGAAAAGTGCCTAGCTGTTGCACCCACACAATACGCCCAAATATGATATCGAACGAACTACCCAAACAGGGGATAGGGGGTATGTTTCAATTCTGAAAAATTTAAGTACCTATTATATACATCATACCCCTATAAAAACGAAACGCTTATCTCCAATCCTTTATTATGCTTATAATTTTTGAGCAAATTCTGAGTTTTCATATTCTGCCTTACCAGTTTATAGCCCAGTAAGGTAAAATTGAAATTTGGAGTGATTTTTATTTTGTGGCTATATAAATTTCATCATAGCATATTATCCAAAATGGATGACTGAAATAGAATAGATATCATTATAATGGGTATACACACAGATAAACCTTAAAGTTTGTTCAATCATTCTATTTCAAACAAAAATCACTTTATATTTCTTTCCAAATCCCTAATTAGTTTTTGATATTTTTCAGAATTCTTTTTTACACCAGTATATTCTTTTGAAGTATCAAACATCTTACTTTGCAATTTTTTATATGAAACTATATCATCTTTTTTAACCTCCCCTATCTGTTCTTTTAATTTGTATTGATAATTATAGTTATAAACTTCATCATAAATATCATAAATAAAATTGACATCATTATCCGTCAAAAATGAACAACTTGAAACCATATTTTGCCAATTTTCAGAATATCTTAAATTAACTTGGTCACTCTCATATTTCATATATCTCTCAATACTCCGCAAATCATTATATAAAACAGTTGCTGCGAAACGTTCATGTTTTCTTTTATCTAACCAATAAGATATCCATACACCAAGCAATGCTCCAATTATACCAATGATACCACCTACAATAGTTGATAGCATATCCATATCCAATGTGCCCTTCACCCTTCTATCCATAAATTAACCAATTCAATCCAAAGCTAACTACCAATTATATATAACAGCATACCGCAAACTCGACTTCATTTCTACCCATTAACACAAAAATCGTAAAAAATAGGGCATACCAGATAAGTCCCCCATCCGATATGCCCTAATCTTTTATCTTACCTACTACCTACTTTCTCTGCCCCTCTCTGTTTCCTATACCACGCCATCTTTTCTTCATGTTCTTTCCTTTTCTCTTCATCAGCTTGTAACATCTTATTAGTTCTGGCAATCATTGCCGCCGTCTCATCTTTAATGTCAATCATTCTCTGTATGTTGTTAAGGAAATTCTGTTCCCTTTCAGCTTCTTTGCGTTTCTCTTCCACCGCTTTTCTTTCTGCTTCCTTTTTAGCAAGGAAAGAATCAACAAAAGCACTGTTCTTATCAATGCGCTTCTGCCGTTCCATCTTCTCGCGTTCGATGCGTTCCTGTCTTCGCTGGTTTGCACGTTTTTCTTCTTCGTCTTCTTTTCGCCTTCGTTCTCTTCCGCTTTCTTCAATTTTAACCATATTTTCCAATATGGAATAATCAGGCTTTGCATAATCCAGTAAATGTCCATATCTGCTCCTGGATTCTTCCTTACGTTCCTGTTTTGTCTTATAATCTACATGTGTATCATTCATATATCTGTCCAACAAATGTCCGTATCTGTTGTCATTGTTTGTTGTCATTGTTTAAAATCCTCCTGTGTTTTAATCATCAATTTCAATCTTCTACATATGGTCTTATTTCATATCTCAACAGTGCATCATATACTTTCTTTGGCACCTTGTTCTTATATTTATCAGCCATTATCAGTATATCAGCCTGTTTGTGCCTCTTATATTCTGCAAATGCTTCTTCAGGTGTCCCCCAATAGGACAGCCGGATTACTTCATCATGCCCGAATGGTTTAATCTCTCCATAATACATCTGTACCCTACTGTCATACCTTACGCCTAATGGCAAATCAATCTTGGCAGTCTTCCATTTTGGCAGCCTATGTTTCTTGCAATTGGACAGCATGGTATTCAATGTCTGAGGTATGATGCAGCACTTGTCAGGTGCATATTCTTTATTACCAGGAAACAGTAAATCCTTATCTACCGCCATGGATTCACCGTCACATTCGTAATATTCAGAACTCCACCATTCAGCAAAGGAATCCTTGTCATACCTCCACAAATCACACATAAATGAATCGTCATAAGCTTCATCACCTTTATAACACCGAATATAGATGCCATTCCAGATTGAATAGGCGGTATTGGATTTTAATGTGATATATGGTATGTATTCCTGTTGTCTGCCTAATTCCTCCGCAAGCACAATCCCCCGATGCAAATCTATATATTCTTCATTGTCCACCCAGATCAGGTTCCTGTAAAAACAATTATTTCTATCCCTGTCAATATGCCATATCTTATTATAGTTGTGTGGATTCTCAAGAAAATGTTCTGCCACTAATTTATCTGTATAGGTTTCAATCTTCTTATTAATTCCACTAAGTGTATAATGCGCATAGCCTGTCTTATGCATATGGAAATTATTTCGCAGATTATTGACCATTCTTCCATGGTTGCTAATCCAGTAGTTGTTCGTGCCATTTACCAACACGAATACTTCATCTTTTTCGATTAGCTCTATCCCTGATTCTCTGATGTCCAGTACACGCTTGTCAGCTATGGACAGATACTCTTTAAATTCTTTTCTCTGTTCTGATTTCTTTTTACTGCTCATTTTTACTTGATTTAGTTACTTCCTTTCATAGATATGTTGATAGATAGCGCCTCCCGTTTTGGGGACGCTAAAAAGAGAATCCAGAATTGGACTCCCTGATATGGTTCAATATTCAGTTGTATATGTTCTCGCCATTACGGCGATTATTCAATTCTGTATGACTGTGATATGACGTTTCCAGAATCGGAAACACTGATTTTCCTCCACTTGTAGGGGAATATATAGAAATATTTCCTAAGCCTTTTGTAACAACCTAAAATTAAGCCACCATAATCGGTACAGACGGTTTTTCGGCTCTGCTATATCCAAACGGAAGCCTTTTTCAAATCACTTTCATTACATAAAGGGCTATAGCGAATTGTTATCCACCTACGATATATTGGAATTTAGTTCGCTTACTTCTGGACAAATCTCTCCAACCATAATAACAACCGTACCTACAGGTACACACCAGTTACCCACGGAGAACCATCATCCCACGGGTCTACGGTATACAGTGAAATACCACCCACCTGAATATTCGATACCAGCAGCAGTCGTTGTGTCATGCTATCACAACCATTTCCATTTTATGAATCCATTGTCCACAGCGGACAACAATTTCCATATTTATGGAATCTGTCAATTTTACAGTTTCTGTACGAACTGAAACTGTTGATTATATTCACCCACCAAAATTGGCGAATCAGATTCTCATTCGGGAAGTTGGCTAAACCAACATCTGCCTGATACGCCCACTTGGGCTAATCGCTGATAAGCGCACCCTTGATACAGATTCCTCTACCCCAAAACAGGGTAGCCCTGATTAGGAATGTCCACAATGGACACAGCACATCTTCCCTATATAGGGCTATCGTGAAACACGATACCCCCCACTTAAAATATGAGGTAGCATTTTGATGCCCCATACCGGCTCCGTCAATTCTGTCGGAACCGTACTTTTTAGTACATGTCGGTGTCAAGGTTTACAGTGTCTTTCAAACCTGATGCTCCAGTACCCATTGCAGAATATCATCATAATCTTTCTTGCCTGCCGCTGTATCAAGTATCAAGTCTGATAATTCTTTCTGTTCATAGCCCAATCCATATCCATTCAGTGCAAGAAAAACCAGCATGGCATGGACACCTATCCTTTTATTGCCATCCAGCATTGCATGATTCTTTACCAGCCCATAGCAAAGTCTTGCCGCTTTTGCTTGGATGCTGGGGTATAGTTCTTCACCACCATAAGATTGGAATGGGCTATTTAGCGCTGAGTCCAAAAGCTTTTCATCCCTAATCCCGCCACATCCTCCTATGGCCTCTATCAGCTGGGCATGGAGCATCAGAACCTGTCCTTTCGTCAGCCTTATCATTTTGCCAGCACCTCGTAAGCCTCCCTGTTCTGTTCAATCAGTCTTTTTGATATGTCAAGGACATCTTCATCAGAAGCCACGGAATCTCCTTCAGCTTTGCTGAAATCTATGACAAGATATCTGGGTACATTATTTTTCAGGATGACAGCCGTGCCATGTTCATCAACCAGCCTTGCCACCTTGGAGAAATTCTGGTTAGCCTCTGTAATGGAAACCATTGTATTTGTATCAATTTTCATAGCCAATTATCTCCTTGAATAAGTTATCTGCCTATAGTATATACAATTTATAGGATATATTCAACCTATTGTTTGAGAAAGACATTTTTTCTATCTGGTTTTCGTTACATGAAAAACTGCTGTCTAAAGTGCCTGACACAATACCTCTTGATGACGACAGTCAACAAATCATTATATTCTAATCTCTCAATGTACACCACTCAGGGCTTGTCCTTGGCATGTTACCTACACCCAATTTCCCCATATCGTCAGTCCGTTCTGCATGGTCACAACAATGAATCCTGTTGCCATAATCATATTCTTTCATGTGTTGACATTCAGCGCAATCTCGCGTCCCATCATTCCTCGGCTCCATATGTACCATGCTCGCCCCTTTCCCTGATGTCGTCATACAATAAGTCGCTTGCCCGGAACCCGACATATTCATGCTCTGGTATGATGCACGTCTCTCCAGTGTGCAGGTTCCTTCCCTTCTTCTCCTTGGCTGTACGTATCTCGAACCTCCCGAATCCGGTGAACATCACCTTCTCGTCTTCGCTTAGATAGTCCTTCAATGTCTCTATGAACAGCCCTACAGCATTGAATGCGGCTTTCTTGGTTATCCCGCCGTTCTCTGCCATCCTGTCCGCGAATTCCTTCTTACAGATTGCCATTGCCATCAATTCCTCCTATTTTTCATTTTAATTTCGATTGCCTGTCATCAGATGCCTGTACGGCACCTCCCATCTCTTCCTGTTCCTCAAAGAACGTCTTGACGAAAATCCTGAATCTCCTGTCGTCCACCTCAATCCTGTCCGCATTACAGGATTTATGGCTCCTGTGCCTTTTCTTCTTGTTTCTGGAAGCACCTGTTTCTACGCCCATCTCAGGCGCATCGATCACGATGACTTCCCTGGCGTTATAATCGCTCCGGTCATTCTGGTATGGACTGAAATGCACATAATAGCCTTTCCCTATGTGTTCGCCATCAAGATTGGAGCGGTGGATGAAATAAGTCTTCCTGTCCTCTCCAAGGATAAAGCCATAGCCCCTATCCTGGAAATATCTCGTTACCTTGCCGTACATAGTCTTTTATTCTCCTTTTGTCGATTTTCTACTGTTATGAAACTGCTATTTCAAGTGGGGATAGTATTGGGGCGTAGGATGCCCCTGTGACGCGCTGTGGTGCCCATATACGGGCTTTAATAGATGTGGCATGGAAATTTGTGTCCGATTGTTTCAGGCACTAAAATAAGCCTCACAGATGACTGCTTCGTTATCATTGTTACACAGCCAGATGTGGGACTTATTTATATGTCCGAATATTCAATTGCGATGTACAGGGCATCTCCTTTCTCTACAAAATCACTCATCTTTGAAGCAAAAGCAATAAAATAGTTAGGTAATCAAAGGTAATCAAGCCAAAATCTCTGAAACCGTTGATTTTACTGGATTTCTGGCACTTTCGTCAGGGGTTCGAGCCCCCTTGCTTCCATTTTTTCATGAAAGCCGCAAATCCGGGATTTTCCAGTAAAATCAAGGGTCTGCGGCTTTTTTGCAGCCTAGAAATATCTAGCTATACAATATGAAATTGACATAGTAAATAGCATTTTTTGTCATGAATTTTGTCATGAATAATATACCCAAAGGTACAGGCGACAGGAGACCTTGCCGCCCTTTTGCTTAATTATAAAACGCTGCCTGGATGCTGTTGTACCCAGCAACGCCATCGACCTTCAGGCTCAACTTGCGCTGCACGGCCATGGTCTCCGTTCGGGATGTCGGGCCATACCTTTTATCCACTGCCTGGCTATGCCCCAGGATTTCATTACAGCGCGTCTGCCACCATCCTACGACCGCCCCGGTGGAGCCTGCTGCATATCTGCCTCCGGACTTTTTTGCCTGCAGGGCAATCTGCCGCCGGACATACTGCGTCTTCGCCCCATCGATGCCATCTTCCACAAGAGGATTGCCGTCGGCATCCCGGTATCCATCCGCATTGGCCGCGGCCTGGAAAGCCTGGATGTTAAGGTTGGGCTTGTCCTCCCGGTCGGCTTTGACCGTATCGCCACCGAAGTCCGTATAGAACCTGTTCATGTCCACGTTTCCAGTGACCCCTGCCAGCCGACCGGTGGAGCTGTACTGCCAGACATCGGCGATGTCCTCCTCGCCCTCCGGGAGCGCGGACATGTACCGGGCGTACCAGACGTATACAGTACCGAGTGCTGCAGCAATCCTGTCCATGTAGAAATAGTTCCTCAGGTAGTCCCGGTTGGTATAGATTACCGGGATGTAACCGGCCTCTTTCACGCGATGTAGGAACGCGATGGCCATGTCCGTGGCCAGGGCCTTTGTAATGGCTACCCCGTTCTTCCGTGCATAGTTGACGGAATCGTACTCAAAGTCAAAAGCGATAGGGCAACACTTCCAGTACTTCGCCGCCTGGGCTATGGCATATCCGGCCTCTGCAGCTGCCATGGCCACCGTGTAGGCATAGGAGAACCAGTACAGCAGCACGGTCACTCCCAGGTTGTGGCAGGCCAGGGCGTTCGCCACATACTTCTGGTCGACATTGTCCTTGCCGTACCCGGCCCGGATGCCTACACGCCCGCATCCGGCATCCCGGACGCGCTTGATGTCCACGTTCCCATTATGGTACGAGAGATCAGGCCCCTCATACAAGGTTTCCTTTGCCATCTTCATCCTCCTTTGCCAACACGTCCGTCTTCTCTTCCACCGTTTTCTTTATGTTCCTGACCAATGGCAGGAGGAACGGAGGGATATTGACACCTATATCCAGGATGTTCTCCAGGATGCTGATGATCTCGTTGACCAGCAGCCATACCGCAACTACAGTGGCCACGATAAAAGGCAGCGCAATCCCCCAGCCTATGTACTCCACTGCGTAATTGAGCATCGTATCCACAATGGCTCCCACCACGATGAGCAGCCACATGCATACCTTCTTGACGATGCCCCTGATGCCCTTGTAGCTGTTCACGCTCTCCGTCCTGTAGGGCGCCGCCATGAGCCCCGTGGCATAGTCAATCAAATTGCAGAGCACCAGCAGGAACACCGGCACTGCCAGGATCCCCAGCCATCCCGTGAGCACGGCCACCGCCGCAATCACAGCCACTTTCACTTTTTCCATAACCTTTCCCTCTCTTTCCTTATATATTGTAGAGGCAGGCTCCGCAACGGAAGCCCGCCGGCTACTCCATCCATGGGCTCCGTCCCGGGGGCCTGCCTCAGGCACCTGCCTCCAGGGCCGCGATCCTAGCCTCCAGCTCCTGGTACAGCCCATCCGCATAGGCCTTCGCGTCCGCCAGCGCCTTCCTGGCGGAAATGGCCTGCACCGCGATGGCCTCCTCATTGCCCGTCTCCACGCTCGACCTCAGGATGGCGCCATGGTTCCCGAATATGTACAGCTGGCCGAAGGCCTTTTCGATGCACCTCATCGTCATCTCCGGCGCTATTTCCATCATGTCGTCCACCGTCTTGTCTGCGATGCCCTCTCCCTTCCTGACCACCAGCATCCCATGGCTGTTGATGAAGAGCTGGCTGCCATCGAAGTACACGCCATCCGTGAAGGCGAAGTTCTGCCCCGTGCACATCACCATTTCTTCCTTGGAAGGGAGCACCTTCACAAGGTTATAGCTTTCAGACGAATATAGGGATTCATAATATAGGGCATCCTTGCATTCAAAGACATTGATGTGCATGCTCCCATCAGAATCCCAGCATTTTATTCCAGCAGAGCCGTTGCCATCCACTTTGACCACCTCATTCTTCCGTGCCACGCCAGTGTCATAATTGACACCCAGGAGCATTTCGGAAGAATTTTTCGCGACTGACACGCCCTTTACATTACAGGATTTGGAACCAGTGGCATAGTACAAGGAGATGTATCTTCTGCTCATCCCTCCCTCTCCGAAGTCCCCGGCATACACGCAAGGGTGGGACCGCCCCCCGGTTCCCATGGCAACCATAAGATATCTCCCATCTACATAATAAATGCCATAATATTCCTCGTCATATTCCTGTTCAGTATCATCGCTGTTCCCCACGTCCAGCCTTTCATATCGGCTGAAGTCATCCGTTGCCAAAATCAGCCCGACTTTCTTGCCATCCTCCGTACAGCTGCCTACGATAAGGAACCTGCTGCCGTCCCATTCGATATCATTCAGCCTGCAGTCCGCAAAGCCCGTCCCGGAAGCTTCCCACACCTCACCATCCGCCGTATGTACCACGCTCCCATCCGCAGTGATGGCCACGAGACGGCCATCCTTACAGGTCGCCTTCACAAAGTTGCCATACACCCCAGACGGCATCTGGACCCACCTGAAGTCCTCGACCTCCGTCACGATGCCCCCTTCTGCCAATGCAGTTATGTTCGTCCTTCCCAGCATCCTCAATACCTCCTTACAAGTATGTCCGCCGTCAGCTCCTCATTTATGTCGGCCGAACAGGTAATATCCAGCCACCCGTCATGGGAGACCGGCAGGATCAGGGCCTTTGCTGCAATCTCATATGAATATTCGTCAAAGAACACCTCACACAGGGAATCGGCCGTGATGGCCCCGTCCTCGATCCTGCAGGCCCTCTCGACGAACCTGATCGGCACGTCCCTTATCCTGACCTCCCGCTCCATGATCGTCTTTGCCGTATTGGCATAGGAGACCATCCTGTCCTCGATCTGCCCCAGCCGCTCCATGACCTCGGACACGTCAAAGGCGTTCAGGGACTCCAGGATCCCGTTCTGCTCCTCCATGCGGATATTGAACCCTTCCGCTGCGGCTTCATACTCCTGC
>ERZ808037.1956-NODE-1956-length-11674-cov-6.143658_pt1 | contig 11674 bp, 14 predicted proteins | sample MGYA00380190_ERZ808037 | MGnify/ENA primary metagenome ERZ808037 (study PRJEB31490, sample SAMN06133399) | mouse gut metagenome | isolation source: J9 | host: mice | place: China: Chengdu | collected 2015-05 ...
ACCGCTTTTCCGATTGTTATATAACGTTTTATCAGCTCCCCGTCCTTTAACTCCACTACATAGTCACCGTCCCGATCCCTGCGCACTGCCGCACTGTCAACCAGGAGCACATTGTTGATCTCAATATTCTTGTATATAGCGTCAAGCCCCCACGAATCAGCACTCTCCGGTTTCAAGTAAGCATCTGCCGTTCTAAGAGTACTGGAAAGGTACTTTTCCCCGGAAGAAATAACAGTTGAGGAATATGTACTTCCCATCCCGTCCTTAATCGTAACCTTCATTCCATAGCGCAGTACATTAGCTCCTCCTACTACCATAAACATCATCTCGTCCCAGGTGGATATCCTGGCAATCTCCGTACCGTCCCCGATCACAGCTCCCTCACCCATATAGGAAAGGCGCATGATATTCCCACTTTCCTGAGCCACAATCTGGGTCATCCCTTTAAGCTCCTCATACGCATCCAATTCTTCCTGGACTTTGGCAAGGCTTTCCTCCAACTGAAGCTTATACCTGCCCTGTTCCATCTCAAGCTGCTCCAATCTAAGCTGTGCGATCTGCTTTTGTGTGCCGCTGCTTCCTGCCACCGCCTTTTTTGCTGCTTCATGCTGCTCCTGCATATCGGCAAATTCCTTATCGCATGACTTCTTCAGGCGCTCATAGCGAAGTTTTACCTCCTCAAGCGCAATCTCGTCCACACTGGTCTGAACATTGATGATGGGATCTCCCTTATCAACGAATGTCCCCTCGCTGACCGCGTAACTAACAAATTTCACAGTTCCATATTTACTTTCCAAAATAACCGGAACTATCCTATTATGTGTAAAGATTATTTTTGCTGTAGCTTCCACCTCCAAAGTCCCCCGCTTCACCGTCGCTGTCCGGTATGCAGTATCATCTGCTGAAACCGGCATACTTCCGGTAAGGAAACTTAGAGTCAGGATCAAAAGCAATCCCGCTTTTTTTAAGGGCAATCCCCGTTTCCTATCTTTCCACATATACACACGCCCCTTCCTTGAGCCCGCTGGTTATCTCAACATAGTTGTTGCCCTGCACACCAATTTCAACCGGCGTTTTTACCAGGGCATCGCCTTCGGGAACATAGACATAATAATTTCGGCGCTCCTTGTACACCACGCTCTTTGGCAGGGAAAGCACATTCTCTTTGTAATTCTCGACAATGCAGAGAAATACGTTTTTTCCAAGCTTCGCGTCCTGTGCGTCAAGCATACGGAAACGCGATGTCTTCGCCTCGCCCTTTACAGTCATCGCCTGCAATTCCTCACTGGTGCGCGGTATATATTCCAGCTCGTAGCGCTTTCCATCCACCAGCGCATAATATTCGTGGTAGGATTCCTCCTGTTCACTGTTGATATAATCCGTCTGCAAAAAACGACTGTCTTCGCTCGCCAGCGCAAGCATCGGCGTATTCTCCGACATTGCCATGCCGTTCCAGTTCATCATAGTTCCCGCTATCGCTGTCACCGTACCGGAAAACGGGGCGATTAGCTGGTGGTTTCCCAATTGTTTCTCCGCTTCCGAAATCAAATCCAACAAGTACTTTTCCTCGAAGGAAGCAAGTTCCTCCATCTGTTTTAACTGAAGTTTCATGCGCGCAGTATCCTGCCCGGAAAGCCTTGCAATCTCAATATCGATCTCCAAATGGCGGATATTATACGCGTTATCCTCGCGCAGTTTTTCGAGCTGTTCTGTCAGGCGTTCAAACTCCTCCCCCAGACTGTCCATGTACGTTTCCGCCATAAAAAGGGTATCCTTCGCCTCCTGTATCTTGTCGCTGATATTGCCCGTGTGGATCATGGACCATGACCGCCGCGCCGTATCCAGAGCCAGATTCAGCGTATTGTTACAACAGACCCGGATCGGTGTCAGCGCCACCCGCACAGCTCCGCTGCCGTCATGGGAATTGCTGAATACCAGATAGGGCGAAATGCGCTCCCCGGCAATAATGTACTCCCTCGGTAGCCTTGCTAAAAGCCACACCCGCTTTCCCTCCTGTAAGGAACCAGCCGTCTCATAGCGCACACCGCTTCCAAGCAGCGTGTCCGTAAAGGCGAACGCCTCCCTGTTCTGGATGATCTTATAGCGGTCGCTTACCACACCAAGCACCTTCCTGTCGCTGTCACGGACATTGACCTTATATCCGGCAATGGCGTCTCCCCCTTCTGTAAAGATCGGTTCCTGTGCCACCTCCCAGTCCAGTCCTGCAAGGCGCAGCGCGTCCGCTGATGTGGGCGCCTCCTCCACTCTGACACCCAATCCGTGCCACGGTTTCTCCCTTGTGTAAAACATGCTTTCTACATTTGATGACATTTGTTTTCCTCCATTCTTTTTAATTTGGCAAAAATTTAGACCAGCGGATCGGCTCCGCTGGTCTGGTTATGGGAATAATATATATCTTGATATTAGGCAGTTCTTATAAGTGCTATGATATATCGAAATCATATTCACTGCCCCTGATCTGTGCAAAAAATTCCTGTTCTATAAACTCCCGCTTTACCTGTCTGATAAATTTAGCATCCGTAACAATCCTATAGAGCGTCACTGCCAGTCCACCTATATCCAGGCGCTTCCATGCACTTTCATTTCCAAGTGAAATATTGGCGCCTACATAAATTAGATTACTTGCACTTGCAATAAAATTGGAATAACTCAATATTTTTCTGGTTCTTACCTCATATACCCTTCTACTGTATTCCACACTCTCATCATAAAACAGTCCATGCAGCATAGAAATCATCGTGTTGATAAAAACAGAAAAGGTCATCTGCCTTCCCACCGTAACAATATTCGCCATATCCAGCCCTCTCTGTGCCAGATCTGCCGCCAGCCCTGCGTCAATTACCGTCACAATGGGTAATGGAAGACTGTTCTTTGTATATATATCAGAACGTAAATGTATGATCTCTTTAAGCAGTGATGCCCCTACCTTTTCCTTTCCCTCCAACCCTTCATGCAGAAGTTTATCCTTAGTCTTGGAGAGCACAAGTCCCGTATTGGCTTTATTTTTTAAGCAATCTTTACTTCTCCCCAACTTATCATACCCAGTATAAATATGGTAAGACTGTAAATTCTTATTCGTCAATGTAGAAGTCACAATATTCGCAGTCCCAAAAATCAATCCAAGAATAGGATCATGCCCGATTGCTGTTACACGATGCCCCATATATCCTCCACCCTCTAAAGCCCCATTTGCAAGAAAATTAGCATCAAACGGAACAGGGTTACTACAGATTTCTTCCAAAGACGGATTATAATATCTGTGTTTTCGGTTAGAATGCTCCTCTCCATGTCCTATTGTGTTATTCGCCGCCGTCTGGTCATCCAGTCTCTCCGGAAATTTTGAAAGCGTATACTGGCGCACCACCTGTAAAGCAACTGCCAGAAACAAGAATGAAACATCCAGTTTGTTTAATCCGGTATATTTTTCAAACTTCTCGTCGATTTCATCCAGAATCTGCTCTGCGTTAGCCGCCACCTCCGCTACACGGGCTGACTCATCTGCTATCATCTGCATATGCCCTATAATCGTTTCTGCATCTTTCAGTGTGGAATCCATATCATCCAAGAGTGCCTGTCTTTCCTGTAAAGAAGCCGCCGACCGCTTCCGCATTTCCATACTCCGTTTTAGGAAGTCTTCGTATCCCATATTTTTCACACTTTCTGAACTTAACCAAATGCTGAAACAAAATTTCTGGCATCACATATGTATTCTGACACCCATGCAGTCGTACTACTATCCTCCCCGCTGAGTTCTTCCTCCAACTTCTTAATATACTCAAGCAGCTCCAATTCATATTGATCTCTTTCTCTGATTTCTTCTTCTGTCAACTCCGACTCTTCCTTATAGCTGGCTAACTGCTCTTTTAATCCATTGATTTTATCCATATATTCTTTGATTTTCGCTTTAAAAACCTTCTCCTGTTTCTGATATTTTTCTTCATACTCTTTGGAAGCCGACACATTGCCATCACGTCTCCCCTTATCGTATGCCTCCTCCCGTTTCTTTTCCTGCGCTGCTCCTACTGCCACTCCGGCAGCTCCCGCCGCCGCAGCAGCCGTTCCCGCCGACACTCCCATCAATGCGCTTCCAACGGACAATCCAATAGCACCAGTTGCTGGAGCTGCTGCAATAGCCAAGCCTGCTGCCGGCAATACCACCGGCGCAGCCACAACTGCCCCTACCGCGCATACACCACCTAAAACCCATTTCCCGAATCCCATACCTATATCCTCCTATCATTTTTAGTGAAGTTCCAGCAAAGCTTCGCCACGCTTATTCCATTCCACACCTTCCCACGCCCATGCTTCAACCTCTCTCAACGCTTCTTCCGAGATATCAATTTGCTGGCATATATTACGCAATTCTTTCTGTTCTGCTTCCGAGTAATTATTATCTACCCAGCATAATTGCACCGCCTGTATCAAGAAAAACATCTTTTCCCTGTCTGTTCCAAATGCGAGCGTAATTTCTTGCCCTTCACTCTTTACTTTTTCCAAAGCTAATATTTCTTCCTCGCCCAATTCTAATGCGACAGCCGCCTGCCTGTAAAAAGCGAACTCACTTTCATCAACAATACCATCTGCATTCGCCAGCCGGATCAATCCCTTTAAAAAGCTGATCCGTCCTTCTTTTGTTTGTAAAATCTCCTTGATATCCATATCCACTACCTCATTCCTTTCTCCATGATTTCATTTTATTAGTCTTCTCTGTAACCAGAAAAGCATGTATCGTTTATTGTCTGAGTAAAGAATCATCTGTCACCCTATTAAAACTGACCGGATTATCATTTGAATAATAATCCTCTTCTACTCCGATTTCTCCACTCATTATCGTTTCAACCTGTAGCTGATTGCCATTTTTCGTAATCTGATCTATATTCTGGTACTCCATACCACCATACACCGCATACAGCCCGTTGCCATCCTCTGCCACATAAAGCATTACCAAACCGTAAAAATCTCCAATCATTGATACATAGCCATCTTCCAGTGTATACACAACATTTGACCAGTCTGCATCACAAGTTCCCACTGACGTGATCAATTCTTTGATCCCATCCCCATCCAAGTCATATAAGGTATATTCGCAATATTCACCATACGACGCTACAACATCTTCTATTATCGATGAATATGCTCCTAAGTAATCATTATTTCCGTTTGGCTGGTATGAAAAACCTTGTACTTCACTGTCAAAGTCTCCTTCGCTCGACATGGCGCTTTGTTCAGGTTGTTTATCATTTTCAATCGTCTCATACACTGCCTGAATATTGTCTGTCCATTCATAATGCCCTGTGAACATATCCTCAATCTCAGAAACCTCTGACTCTACCACATCGATTCCTTCTTCTCTGGGATTTGGGCTATAATACACTGTCAATCCTTCTGGATTGGCACTATGATTGATAAACTCTATCCTATCGCTATGTAATTCAAAAACCCAACTGTTATAATCGTAGTCATAATCATAGTCATTTCCAAAATCTATATGTTGTCTTGCTGATATCGCTAACCCGTCATTATTATACACTTCTCTGTATAACTTGATCTCATCAACAACAATATTACCGTCCTCTTCATATTGACGATAATATGTACCAAGCATTGCATCAACAGCGCTTGTATCTCTTAATAAAAAAATCACGTCTCCGCATTCGATCTCCAATCTTTTCACTTTATCTAAAAGCATATTAGGATATAACGTCCCACTTACTTTTCTACCCGCAGATATGGTTTCTCCATATATGGTATTTTCACCAAAGTTTAACTCGGCCGCGTAATCATTTGCATATACGCTGAACATAGATTCGCCGACCGTTACGGAGGTATTCCCTATGTTTTCTATTTCATAGTTGATATAGGCGATATCCTCTTTCTCCCCATACTTTGTAAACGTAACGCTTATCTGCCCTCCATTATTTAGTTCAAACGAAACAGCTTCATTGAGACCATAAGACAAATCATCCTGAACATACTCAGTATCATTATTTTCCTCTCCCAACTCAGCTTCAAACTGCCCTTCTCTATCATCTTCCAACTCAAGCGATTCTTCATCCGATAAATTTGCCAGCCAGTATCCCCCAACCAAAACTACAAGGGCAACTATAGCAATCGCAACAAATACTCCCGTATGTTTTCTTTTATCCTGTATATTTGCCTGTGCATATCCCACATAGGGATTTTGATTCATTTGCACGGCATTCATTTCATTAGCGGCTATATTTTCTTGTTCTGGAATGTTCTGACCGTTATTTGAATTATCACTGCGGATTGGAGGATTTCCCTGCACATCTGATGCAAAGCCTGACTGTGTATTGTTTTGCAAATTTTGCTGTCCAACACCAAACGCATTCTCACAGCAAATTGTCTGCACTGCATAGCCAATGATTCCCATATCCGCTACCGTGTTTCTATAATGGTAAATCGACGTCTTGAAGTCAAAAACCGCATTAACAAGAGATTTTCGCCAATAAATAGTGAATGTATTATCTTCGCCGTATTCAACATCATATATCATTTTCTTATGTGTCAATACGGGGTTTCCATCCGTCCCCTTCTCGACTTGAAAATTTAATGATGATAGTTGCGTTATCAAATGATGAATCAAAAAGTCATAAGGCACCCTTTTCTCGAGTAAAAATTTTTGCTGTCTGAGTCCCTTCCATTTGAAATCAAGTATGCTATTTTTTATCACCAATGCGACAATTAACGCCATTAAAGTCGCAACTACGATACTTGTTATTCCATTGCCAGCGAAAGCACCGAGCACTATGCCAACTACAACAGCAATAAAATATATAACATTGTACTTTCTTCCCCCATCATCTAACGGAGCCATAGATGTCAGCTTTAATGCATCCCGATCTTTTGTACTCATATTTCCCTCCCCATTTGCAATTTGTTTTTGTTTAGCACATGTATGAATACTCATACATATTCTTGCATATTATACTCGGATATTCATACATAGTCAAGCAGATTCCCCCCTCATACAATGAAAGAAAATCCAATAAAGGAGATTTTTGCATTGATAAGCTACGCTCCTCTGTTTAAGACAATGAAAGAACGAAAAATATCCTCGTACAGACTTGAGAAGATGGGGTTTTCAAGAGCCACATATTACTCGATCCAAAAAGGGAATAGTGTTTCTACCAACACAATCAACCAATTATGTAAACTATTAAAATGCGATGTATCAGATGTAATGCAGTATATTGATGAAGAAGAATAGTTATCTGATTCCTTTCATGCCTCCCGTAATTTGCCGATAATCTTTTGAACCCCTGTCGTAACTGCTAAATACACTTCTCGGTATCTTCCAGCGCCGTCCGAACTTAGTTGCCAGAATCATCCCGCTCTTAATCATCCGATATACTGTTGATGAACTAATTTGCAGCCTCTCACAAAATTCTTTGCTTGTCATGTAATAATCTTCCATAATTTTCTCCATTTCTGCGCTGCTTTTTGCACATATCGAATTTGTGGCAAGCAACGCGCAGACACAAATCTCGCAATTGAAATTTTTAATTTTCAATCTTATCCCTTTCTAAACTATTTCTTCAATTTTTAATTAGATTCAAAAATCAAACTCACAAATATTCAACAATAGGCAGGAATGCTCGTACTCACCATTAATTCTATGTTTTTCAGTCCAATAAAAAATAATTTTTAGCCAACAACTTATTAAAAGCATTGTTCCCACAACTGCATCCGCCTCAAGTCCCGCCCACTTCCTGCACAACATACTTTTGCGACTAATAAATCTACTTTTTTGCGTACTTGCTTTAATTAATAATATAGCAATCATATTAAAACAAAAAATAGAAAGGAAAACTTTAAATGAACTCTAATAAAAAGAATGAAGAAATTAAGTTACGAGTAACAAAACAAGAAAAGGAACAAATCAGAAAACTATCATCTTCATCCAAGAATATGACCGCATACATTTTGAAGAAAGTCTTCGCACCCGATTCTGACAACCATAAATCAATTACAGAGACAGTTGAAACCTTAGACCTTGTAAATACAATTATGCTAGAAGTGGAAAAAAGTACAGATGATCTACTAAAACAGAAAATCAAAAATATCATTGCAGAAAGGATCTAACATGGATGAAAAAAACTTTGGAATTTATCTCAATAAAGATAAGCGCGGAGCTTATTGTAATCCTAACGCACCAGAAAAATTAATCAAATATGTTACCCGTGCAGGCAGAGAAAGAAAGCAGGAATTAGTCTCATGGGGTGGAGTCGGTGTCCTTGAATACAGCGTAGAATCTGTGATTGATCAATTCTATTTTGCCCAAAAAGCGCATACACGCCGTGGTAATTTTGGAAGATATATGAGTCATACACTTTTTGCTTTCTCCCCTGAAGGAGAATATGCAGTAGACAAAAATGATATGGACGTTGACGAGATTGCCCGCCAAATGGCAAGAGACATCTTTGAACAGGATCATTGCCAAGTCGTTTATGGCGTTCATAAGCCAGACAAAACAGAACCTCACCTACATATCCATTTTGCCATCAATACCGTAAACTATCGTACAGGTGGTAAACGCCATGAGAATAAGACACAGACAGCCGAAAGAAACGAACGTTTTAATAAAATAATTTCTGATGCGATTTCTGAGAAAAATATGGAAAACGAACGTTTTTAGAACCAGAATAGAACCACAGGCGACAATAAGCGCCGGAAAACCCGCTGTTTATGCGGTCTCCCGGCGTTTCGTTGTCTACTCGAACTCCCTACAACCATAATATAATTGTTAAATATTTGATTGCTTTTTAAGGATTTTTATAGCTATAATATTCATATTTTACGCCGTATTTACAGTTTCAAAGCAAACAGGTATCATACGGGTATCACAGATTTTCTCCTTGGTTGCCATATCTACATGGTGCTAGCACCATGTAATTAACGCCCCTAAAGAACAACTATTTGCTCTGCTTCAACTTTTCTAATATGGCTATCACATTCGGCTGCGTTGGCATAAATTTTACACCACGCTTCAGCATACCCATAACCTTTTTTGCTTTCTGTTCAATCTCTTTAGCAGTATGCTCACTTGTCAGCATCAAATGATTTCCGGCTATGGTATATTCTCGCTCTATGTACTCATCTGTTATTGGAAACATATCCTGTATCAAAAACGCACTTTGCCTGCTATCATCCAATTTCACAATATGGATAATATCACAGGGCTTTCCTGCTTTCTCTTTCTTCTCTACAATTCGCTTATATTTATCAATCTGGCTGGACAAGGGTATCATCCAATAAATTCCTCTGCTTGTATCTTCAAAGCAATAATAGTGTGGTCTATTTCCTGCCTTATTGCCTTTGAGATATGGATCAGACATATCCTCAAAAAACTTGTCTTTTATAATATAAAACCCTGTTTTCTTCATTCGTTCCAACCTCACTACGGAAAAAGTCCTCCACCTTGCGGCGAAGGACTATACTTTCAACCCAACCACTTATATACCGCATATTGGTCAGCGGTAAACTTTCAACCCGACCATTTATATACCACATATCGGTCAGTGGTAAACTTTCTTTGTACCAACATTCTAACAAGCACAAAGAGAAAAGTCAATAAAACTTTCCATTAAAATTTTATGCCAATACTACATAACTTATGCTAAATTTACAAATTTTGTTTCTGGATCATCTTTTAAACATTTTTCAACGCCATATTTCTGGTAAATTCCATAACTCCGGCAATTCCCTGAGCCATAAATATCTGTTGTGCTTCTGTGCTAGCTTTTTTCTTATTTTCATCTGACAAGTTATTGTATTCATGCAGAATTTCTTCTGCTTTTTGAGAAAATTTTGTCCAAAATTTAATATATTCTCTCATTTCCTGCGTTTGGTCATTCATAATACTCAATTCCTCTCATTTCACATACCGTAAACTATTGATGTTTCTTTATATATTCTTCCTTGACTATATCAATCGTTTTGCCACCTATACCGAAATTTTTATCAGATACCTCTTTAATTGTGGTAACAAAAAACTCCTGCGGTACTTTCATAATCTCAGAAGAAACTTCTGTCAATCGCTTAATCAGCAGCTCTTTTTGCTCGTCTGATAACGCTCCACTTTCGACCGTAATATATGGCATTTCCACTTTCCTCACTTTCCGATTACAAATCCAGTGCAATTGGGGCAATATTACCTGCCCCTATGTTTTTCTTTCCTTTTCTGCTGTTTCAGTTCAAACTGTCGCTGTTTCTCCGTTTCCCGTTGCTTCCGGCTCACAATCTTGCGTTCAGTTTTCAACTGCTCCTGCTGTAATTTTAAAGCCTGTTGCGATTTTGTGCCTATCCCGGTATTCTGTATTTGTTTCCGTACTTCTCTCTGTACCCGTTTAGGATTGCGACCGGTTTCTTTTACATCAGTTGCCACAGCCGGACTAAATCGCAACTGATAGTATTTTTTCAAAATGAAATCGTATATTTCATAGTCTTTTGGTTCTGCCCCAAACGTAACCTTGCACACAGATAATTTTCCCTCTAATACACGTTCAAACACTCCCACCCAAAAGGGTTCTTCAAAAAATACTGTCAATTTTCCTGATACTTTGTCCATGACAATTCCTCCTTAAAATAATTGTAATGAACAAAGAACGGACGACCCTAAGGAGGGAGGGCTACTTACACCTAAACGATGCGACTGGACTACCTACCAGTTCTGCAAGTTAAGCTTGCGTTGTGTTTTTATCTTTGTCTTTATATATTATCACATAAACATTTAATTTTCCATAAAATATAGCCATCTTCCTAATACTGCGACTACCACACTATCATTTCATCTATCTTTTTTTGCTTACAAATCACAATATTATGTATTATCTTATGTTTCTCCATCTTCGTCCTCATCTTCTAATCTAGGAATTTGTTTTCCTTTTACATTCACTCCTAAAATAACTGCACCTAAGATAAGAGTTGCCCCTATAACTGACGCCCCATACTTATAAATTTTTTCTAAAAATTTCTTTTCTTCTGTATCCTTTTCCGCAATACGATCAGCAATATCAATCATATTTTTTGTAATTCGTTCTCTCTCTGCCTCTGTAATATTCTCTCGTTTTAAGATTTCACCTAAATCATCTAAAATCTTTTTATAAGCATTAATAGCTTCTTTATGACTACTATCACTACTTTTTAATATATTATCACACATTAAATTTAATTGTGTAATCATACTTCCCGCCGTTTCTGCATATGTTGGAAACTGATTTATAATAGCAATAGCAACTTCTTTATCCATATTCGGAATTAAAGAAACAAAATCCATAATCTTTGCTTTTGGAATGTTACGAAAATTATCAATTTTTAATGCTTTTTTTACCTGTTCTTCCGAAACTAGATATTGAGACATCAACCATACCTCCCATACATCAAATTTCTATTATTATACCACTTTTATTTCTCATTTACTACTAAAAATATGGGCACAGCAACCGCCATGCCCCTCATTTCTTATCGTTCTAACGACTTTTCAATCTTCTGTTTCTGCCCTTTCAAATCATTCTGCTTCTCATACAAATTATTTCGCTCTTTGCACAATTCTTTCATGTGCTCCAACTGCGCCCGTACCCCCTCCCGGCAATCCGGCTCAATCTTTTTATATTCCCCGGTCAGATTACGG
>ERZ808037.1957-NODE-1957-length-11670-cov-6.650910_pt1 | contig 11670 bp, 17 predicted proteins | sample MGYA00380190_ERZ808037 | MGnify/ENA primary metagenome ERZ808037 (study PRJEB31490, sample SAMN06133399) | mouse gut metagenome | isolation source: J9 | host: mice | place: China: Chengdu | collected 2015-05 ...
TCCTGCGTTCCCTTTTTTTCTGAATCTTCGCTATCCGATATTGTTTTAAATATGCAGGATATTCTTTTGGAAGAAATTGCAAACCGCTTTATTTCTGTATCAGGTTCTATCGCTTTAAATGAATCTTGTCAGACTTACTTCTTTAATCAAAAATCACAGGAATCTAATCCAGAATAGAAATTACTTCCATTTTTCGACAAACTGTGATATACTCCCTTTGTTGCCGCCCCTAGACAGGCAAAGAAAGGGGGTGTTGTCTTGCAATATGCTTTATCTTTTATTATCGCTGTTGCGGCTGGTGTAGTTAGCCACTGCATCAACAAATGGTTAGACGGTGATAAGTAAATGGCAACTAACCTATGGAGTTAAGCCCTTCCATTCCAAAATTGGGAATAGAAAAGCCCCTGACCGTGAATCAGGGGTTTTTCATTTGTCTTGAATATGCTTTATCTTTTAGCCTACTAGCATTATAGCATATGCAGAATGAAATTACAATATGCCTTTTCAAAGAAATTTAAGGCAATCCAGGCTGCTTCCGCGCCGCGTGCAGCCTGGGTTGCTAATCAAGAGGTTGATTTTCTGTTTCTTGTTTTCCTTTTATCTTTTCTACTACTTCTCTCCCTAATGCATCTCCAAATCTATTACCATTATTTAATGATTTTTTTAATATCCCTTTTGTTGGGTTTTTTATTAGTTCCATTTGTTCATTCCAGATTTCCTTTGATGATTTAAGGGTTATTTCTCCATTTTTTTTTTCATAATTGTCAATATAGGTTTCTATCATTATCGCCCCCATGACACTATCGCTTCTTCTTTCCTTCTCACATAATGCCTTAAATTTATCATGGTATTCTTGCTTTAACAGTATTTGAACTTTTGGTTTGTGACTTGGCATTTATAATTCCTCCTTATTAATATTATTAGATTTTTATATAAAAAAGTTATTGACAGTGATTCACTTTTGTTATATACTCTTTATTAATCAAAGTGATTCACTTATATTAACAAAGAATCTATTTGATTTATTTTACCATGTTTCATTCAAGCAATCAAGCTTTATTTTCTGTGTTTGGTGTCCATCATCAGGTTTTTGTCCGGTTTTTAAGGTGAAAATGGGTCAGCGGTTCATTGCAAGCAACGCTTTAAAAATGCATTTGTCCGTCAGCAGGTTTTCCGGTTTTAGGGTGAAATCGGATAAGGTTTAGAAGTTCCTGACAAAAGACTTTCAGCGGCAAGCATAGACCCGCTTAACTGTCCATGCCCAAACACACAAATTTTCAGATAATTTAAGGTTTTTGGCTTTTCTGCAGAAAGATTTATCTGACAATTAGTAACCAACAAACTTTTGCGCGAAGCGCCCCCAGTACGTCCCGAAGGGCGGACAACGCTTACACGGCAAAAGAACGCTTTTAAAAAGCAAAAGCAAGCCGACCAGCCGGAAAGCTGGCGAACCCCCGGGCTGTAATACGGGGGTAGTAAATCCAAGGAGGTGACAAGGAAATGTTAAAAGGTCATGATTTCCAGCAGTCTAACGGGTTATCTATCCGTGTGGACTGGTTATCCTTTACTATTTTAGATTCTACTTTACCTAACTCCATTATTTCCATGCTTGGCTATTCTCTTTCTGATTTTCGTGAATGTTCTCATGGTCTGCATGGATATCGTAAACAGCTTAGACATGTGATTTATCCTATTTCTATCTTGTATGATGGCTTAGATGGTATGTTTATTCATGCTGATATTTCTGGTTCAGCAATACATGATGTTATTGAACACTTTCATAACAAACATTCTACATTAACGCCTTTTGGTACAACTGCCTATGAAACCAGTTCCTTTACTTCAACGGTTTTTTCTGACCTTCTTCAGGAAATTCATGCTCATGGTCAAGTCACACGCTTAGATTTAGCTATTGATGATATGACTACACAATTTTACACGATGCCTGAACTTCATTCTGTTTTTTCCTCTGGTCACTATGTTTCTAAGTTCAGGAAATGGAAAGAATATATTAAATATGAGGATGCTAACCGTTGTACTGGTTATACGATTTATCTTGGTTCCCGGGAAAGTTCGGTGATGTTTCGTATTTATGACAAACAGCTTGAACAAAACGAAAAACTGGTTAAAGAAGGAAAATCACCTATTCTTCATCCCTGGGTACGCTGGGAAATGGAACTTAAACAGGAACGTGCACAGGAAGCTTGCAAGCGTATGATGCAGGGTTCTTCCGTCAATGAGGTTGCTATTGGTATACTTTCCAATTACCTTAGAATCATTGAACCGGATAACGAACGAAAAAGCCGCTGTTCTACCTCATCAAAATGGGAATCCTTTATTGATGGCATAAGTAAAGTATCTCTTTATTGTGCTTCTGAACCAAAAACTTTAGAGGAAACCAAAAGCTGGTTAATGCGTCAGGTAGCTTCTTCTCTTGCCGCTGTGGTGGTTTCGGATGCAGGTGATTTATCTTTTATTCAAAATCTTGTTGATTCCGGCATCAGACGTTTTTCTCTTCGCCATATCAACATGATAGAACGTGCATGTGCTGTAGGGGGGTAATCATGACATTACAAGAAGCATTGAATGAATTTCTTTTTCAAAAAAAGCTTGCCGGATTAAGTCCGAAAAGTATTGAGGATTATCAAACGATTCTTGGTATATTATTAACGGCTGTAGGCTCCTCTATGCCCTTAGAAAGCCTTTCTTATACCACAGTAGCCAATTATATCCTCTCCTTATATGACCGCCCTTTATCGCGCTCGACCGTGGCAACGTATATCCGCAATACCCGCATATTTCTTCGCTGGGTTTATCGTGAGTATGGACTTTCTTTTAATCCGGCAAAGATTAAAGTTCCAAAATCACCGAAAAAAATCGTACATATTTACACAGATACAGAAATTCAATTCCTGTTTTCCTGTATCCAAACATCTGTTCCGTGGATAACAGCAAGGAACTCCGCGATTATCGCCTTAATGCTGGATTCTGGTATTCGTCAAAAAGAAGTTTGTGAACTCCAAAAAGCTGATATTGACAAAGAACGTATGCTAATGAAAGTCACTGGTAAAGGTGCAAAGGATAGACTTGTCCCTTTAGGTTATATTTCTTCTCTTTTCCTTGATGACTATTTATCACAATGCCCTTATTCCAATACCGCTTATGTATTTGTTGACCGCCTTGGCCGTCCGCTTTCCGGTAATGCTGTTCGGGTTTTTGTCAATCGTCTGCAAAAAAAATTACCTTTCGATTTATCTTCGCATAAGCTTCGTCATAATTTTGCAGCAAATTACTGCGTGGATAACTTACGTAAAAACGGTAATAGCTGTGTATATGACCTTAGCATTTTAATGGGGCATGAAAGCATGGAAACCACAAAGAAATATGAACACTTTGCTCATGAACTTCTTGCGGTAGAAGATAATCATTCCCATTTAGACAAAGTATTTCAGGTTTAATTTTACGCTTTAAATACAACAAAAAATATAACTAAAAAACAACCAAAAAATACAATCAAAATCTATACTTAATCTGTCCAAAACTTGTCCATAAATTCAAAAAGTATATCTGGAAATTTGCTTGTTTTTAAGCAAAGAAAAAGCCGATTTCCCTTGGTTTTATCAGGAAAATCGACCTTATGAGCGTGCCGGGATTCGAACCCGGGACAACTTGATTAAAAGTCGGATAAATTTATTATATTTACTAAAAAATCAGATATTTTATAGAAAGGAGATTTATAAATGGATAAAAAGGAAATGGTTGAATTAATGATTCAGGAAAGACTTTCTCTTTACTTTATGAAAAACAATGCTCCGGGAATGGCCAGAATGAAAAGAAGTGATGAATTTCTGGATTTATTAGAAAAAAAGGCTCCAGAATTGGTAAATGAATTTAATCTTTATCTTGACTGGATAGCTTCGCATGGCGGTGATGAACAGGAAGGTATTTATTTATTTGGCTTACATGATGGTATTCGCTTAATGCGGGATATTATCGGTGTAGTATAAATTTAAATTTGCAGGAATTACTATGGAAAATTTAATAAAATTCACAACATTTTTAAATCATAGTACTTTATTGGAACCTGCCGGATGCCGGTTAGCGGAGGAAATAAGTCAAGGCCGAAGAGTGAAGCGTGCCTTGAGTTATTTTTTTAGCGGCTATAATGGCAAAAGACTGGATGAATCGCTTTACCTCATCCGGCCTTGATTACCGATTTGGTCGCTGGCGGCTGTGTACTCTGGCGGGTGGTTGATAATTCTCTCCGGCATCCGGCAGGTTCTAATTGAAAAATAAACAAAAAGTTGAGGTTATTTGATTATGGTTACATTTGATGAAAAATTTTATACTGAATGGGTTGCTCACTGTCATGATGATGAATTAATTCAAGAATACATAGCTTTACAAGCTTTTTCCTGCGTTCCCTTTTTTTCTGAATCTTCGCTATCCGATATTGTTTTAAATATGCAGGATATTCTTTTGGAAGAAATAGCAGAACGTTTTATTTCTGTATCTGGCTCTATTGCTTTGATTGAATCTTATCAGGCTCATTTTTTCAATCAAGAATTACAAGTATCCAATCCAGAATAGAAATCACTTCCATTTTTCGACAAACTGTGATATACTCCCTTTGTTGCCGCCCCTAGACAGGCAAAGGAAGGGGGTGTCGTCTTGGAATTTATTCTATCTTTTATTATCGCTGTTATGGCTGATGTAGTTAGCCACTACATCAACAAATGGTTAGACGGCGATAGATAATCGGCAACTAACCTATGGACTTAATCTCTTCCATTCCAAAATTGAGAATAGAAAAACCCCAGTGTTACCAGCACCGGGGTTTTTCGTTTGTCTTGAATTTATTCTATCTTTTAGCCTATCAGCATTATAGCATATGCAGAATTAAATTGCAATATACCTTTTCAAAGAAATTCAGGGCAATCCAGGCCGCTTCCGTGCCGCGTGCGGCCTGGGTTGCTAATTAAGGGGTTAATTCTCGGGAGTTTGACAGTTCCACAAAAGAAAAATCATTGAAAGCCTTAGTTTTACAGTGATAAGGAAGTATTTACAACAACTTATCATCAACGCTGACAAACAGGGTGCAAAATGGGGCATGTATTGTTTTAAACATACATGTTCCATCGTTTATTGCTCTTGTATGGATTCTTTTGTATCTTGTTGTATTTGCGTGCTACTAACATCTCCCCAAAAATTATTGATATAATGATTGATAACAGGAGTATTATTGGCTATTTCTTTCTCTGTGTTACTAAATTGTAGCCCCTCTCCTAATATCCCATTTTCTTCTAATGTTATAGACCAATCCAAAATAATATTTCTAACACGCTCTATAATATTATATATTTGATTAGTTCCAATCATCAATGCATATTTAGTGTGAAAACCACCATGTTTTGATAAATAGTTATTCATAGAAGCATTAAATGGCAAAATTGCAGTCCTATTCTCTGAATTTTCATAAACATTTAGCAAACTAGATATTGTATCTGATGCAGAATGAGTAGTTATACTTTCAATATCATCTTCAAAGATTACTGGAATCCAACCATGATATGGATTCCACGCCTTTACCTCACCTCTTAACAGCCTGTAATCTGGTATTTTATCTAAATTTTTATATCCATTTAATTCACTATCTATCCATTTTTCAAACTCATTTAATTTTAACTTTCTTGCAACAAGATACGCTTTTCTGAGTAAATTCAAAATATCAAAATCACTTTTTAAAGCTTCCTGTTGTAACTCAATAACTATTTTCGACATAAACGACCCCTTATAAATTTAGTTGTTTTAATAATCCTAAAATTCCTGTTGCAATCAAACTGCTTGATACTCGTAAAGTAATATCTTTTAAGACAGATAAAGCTGTCTTAATTTTTGAAGGCTTTTCTTTCTTTTCCACTGCCTTAATAGCTTCGTCCAACGTTTCTTCGGCAATTTTACTATCTTCACCATATACATCAGCAAACATAGACTTATATTTAGAAATTTCATTTAGTATCCGCATAGCGTTTTCATAATTAAAAACTTCATTTATTGTTTGAATTTTTGATGAATTAACTGTTCCTTGTTGTATTTGTATATTGCTAGAATTTTCGCCAATATTAACATCATAATTACAATTACCTTGATTATATGAATTTTGTTTCAATTAAAACACCTCCCTTTTTCCAACTCATATTATATTATTTTGATAGGAAACTAGCAACGTAAAAGTAAAAATTTCTTAGCTAATATGTTGACTTGCGTTACATAATAGAATGCCATTTTTGAGGGCAGACATATAAAACTCTTGCTCCGTCATTTCAACTCCCACAAAGTCGCATAAATCAAGGGTAAAATACCCCCTACTGCGTAACAATCCCCATAATAAATTGAGGGCGAAAGCAGTTTACTGATTTCGTCCTCTTGACTGCCCATCAGCAAAGGCAGAAAAAGCTGTCAAGGGCGCAAAGCGCAAAGTTTACCCTTGACAGCTTTTTCTGTTTTTGCTACCTCTTATCGGTCAAAACGGAACTTCAATATAGCTTCCACCAGTTTTGACTTTAATCTGTCCTGTATATCGTCGTTGATATGCCTCTGATAGGTAGACAGGTACTTTATACGTCCGGTATAGTGCCGCAATACTGTGTCTACCGCTTCCGGCTCTCCGGCAATGGCTTTTTCGATTACTTCAAAGGGTATTAGTTTCTTGTTCTTCATGTTCGCCTTTCTCCCATTCCTTTCTCAACTGCTTCAATGCCGCTAACTTCCAGTAATTCGCTGTACTTCTGTTGCGCCCGTATACGTTTCCGATTTTTTCATCTGTATAGCCAAGAAAAAAGTACATCAACAGGACAACGCGCCTTTGCTCCGGCAGTCTGCACAATGCGTCTGCTAATCTCTCGCTTACTACAATAACCTCTTGTCCTTGCACAACAAAGACCGTCGGTTTATCGTATTTTTCAAAATAAATATCCATTGTAAACGGTTCAAAAGGCGTTTCAGACATCAGATAGTCAAGAGATACTTCCCGTTTCTGCTTTCGTCCAAAATCCCGATATGCGGTAAATGCCGCATTACGGAGAACAACTTTACAAAAGGCGGCAAACATATACTCAATACGCTCCTTGTAATCTTCGGAATAACTCATTTTTTCACCCCCTTTCTTCCCAGTAGGAGGCTATTACAACAAACGCTCATGCAGAATAAGACCGCATAAGCATTTAAGTAATATGAATTATTAAGACATACTAAATGAGTATATAGTTCATATTCATGGGCAGAATACTCCGCTGTATGAAGCAGGATTTTTTTAATAACTGTCTGTTAGCCGATAGAAACATGGCGATACCTCCTTGATACCGCCATAAACATTTTTATCCACATAATAAAATAGGCGGCTCTGAATTTCAAAGCCGTCCATAAAATATTTTTACACATGAGTAATGATTGCTGTACGACGGCTTTTTTCTTTTTCCGTCGTGCGGCAATTTAACGCAAATATTCGATATTTCCTAACTGTATCTCGGTTATATGCTGTCGGATATGTTCTTCAGACCAATTCCACCATTTTATTTTAAGCAGAAAATCAATCGTTTCTTGGGAAAAACGCTTTCTTATAGGCTTTGCCGGAACACCGCCAACGATTGTATATGGAGGAATGTTTTTTGTAACGACAGCTCGCGCTCCGATAACAGCACCATCTCCAATCGTAACACCTGCTAAAATGACCGCCTCATAACCAACCCAAACATCATTTCCGATAACGATATCACCTTTGTTGTCCCACGCATTTTTAATATCTTTTACATCTAAATTCCATTCCTCAAAAAATATAGGAAATGGATAGGTGGATAGAGAAGATAAACTGTGATTTGCACTGTTAAATATAAACTTTGCTCCGCAGGCAATAGAACAAAACTTACCAATTATCAGCTTATCTTGATTGATTGGGTATTGATACAAAACATTATTCTTTTCAAATTCTCTTGGCTCTTTAACAAAATCATTATATATTGTATAATCGCCAACTATGATATTGGGGTTGCTAATAACGTTTTTTAAATAAATTGTTTCCCTGTCTTTTGAACGGGGATAAATCTTCTGTGGCATGACGATTCCTTTCTTGTTATACTGGCAAAAATTTAAATTTTCTGATATGTTCAAAGTTGTTATTTTCTACATAATATACTGTCTGGTCATTTGCTGAATACACAAAAGAAACTCTGGTCGCCCATTCGCCTTCTTGACGGACAGTATAAAGCAATTCAAATGCGTTGGAAAGCGAAAACTTGCTTTTGTAATTATCCAATAATGGCAATGCCCGTTCATATCTATCGTCGCCGGACACAATAAAATCTTTTGTGCTTTCTGGTTTCATCAAGGAATAGTTTGTTATCAAGGAATATTTACTTTGTTCTTCCCGATACCCAATTCCCGGTTCAATTACTAATGTACGCCCTTGAACATCGGACAACATCGCCTGCATAGTCGCATCTGGCGCATAAACAATTTTCTTTGACTTGGCAATTTGAAGGACATCATCAAAGGAAATTTGCGCTTTAATAAACTGTTCTGTTAAATCTGCAATCGTTATAAATTCTCTGCCTTTTTGATATTCTCCGGCAGGATTGCCATGCACATATAACAGCGTTCCGACATTCCCATTTTGATTCACTCCATGATAAGAATGATATACCCCGTCTGGTCGCAAAATCCCGATATAGAAGCGTTCTCGTTCTTCAATCACTTTATGCTTCCATACAGAAAGGTCAATATCAAAATTAAAGCCTGTTATCATGTCATTTCCACGATAAACAAATCTTGTACACATAATAGCCGCCTTTCACAAAATATTTATATACTTCGCTCTTATCTTACCGCCATTCATAGAAATATTCTATACACCGTACAATACCGAAACAATTTGTATAAAATAAGAGGCTGCAACTTGGCAGCCCCTTACGGTTACTTTTGATATATGATTTTCCGGACAGCATATACAGATAAGCAATATTTTTCAGATAGACACTCCATAGAAATACCGTTTTGATACTCCTCTTTTATCTGCTGATTGCGTTGCTTTAGTTCTTGCCGATAGCCGGAAACTTCTCCCCAACGCTTTTGTTGCTTCTGTTCGACAGGAACATAGATATATTCTCCTTGAACATAAGTTTGCAATTCCTTTACCAATGCGTCTGGAAGAATAACTTGTGCATTAAGATATTTCATGCGGGCTTCCTCCTTGATATAATAGTCAAGTTGCAAAGCCAGCATTTTTATTTTGCGACTCCCTTTTACTCCATGCAACTGTCGCAATTTACTGGCTTTGCATGGAGAAATGCTTTGTTTCTTTTTTTGGTGTTGATACACATACAAATCACTTCTTTCTCTATGTCTGACACATTAATTTGAAACGAATACAGTCTAACATATTCTCAAGCCTATATCAATCTTGATTTTTAAGATATTTGGCATTTCCAAATTATTTTTCCGTAGTAGGAAGTAAGAAAAACTTTTTTATAAAATTTCGCTAAAACTTTGGCAAAATCGTATGGTGCGGTGTAGAAGGTAGTGAAAGAAGTTTCAGAGGGACACCCCAACTCCCGGCAAAAATGCGCGGATGCTGTTTTGCGAACACGCCTGGGGCATGGCTTAAAAACCAATAATAGTAAACATTTTTAACACAATTTATTATCTGCATGGTAATTTTAACATGGATTTTTTAGCTGGCAGATGAAAGCGAGAAAATAGAAACTGAACAAGATTTTTGAAAATTGGAAATATGGTTGAATTTTTTCCCTCATTATGGTATATTATTATCAAAGAAAGCACCTGTTGGCGCAGGTTACAGAATTTCAGGAGTATTGTTCTGCTTTAGCAGACGAGGGAACAATGATGTTCCATTTGGAGGAAATGGCATGACACCAAACGATATTCTTTCCTACTGCCAGTCTAATTTGAAAGATGTTGTATTGGTAGAAAGTTGGGGAGAACGAGGGATTTTTTATAATCCAAACGGAGTTTTGAAACGGGGAGTATATGTTTTAACTGTTAAAGAAAAAGACGGTGATAATGATAAAGGCTCTATGTTGAACCGTGATAATGTATATCGTGTGAATGTCGGTTTAAGGAAACAGACCTTTATTAAAAAATTTGGGTATATTCCAGAGCGTCCGCCTGCTGGAAAAATCATAAAAATGGATTATGATTTTACCGTTTTAGATACCATTATTCCCCACCCTGTCTACGCATGGATGAGCTGGGTATGTGTTTTAAATCCCTCGGATAAGACCTTTGAGGATTTCAAAGCAATGATACAAGAATCCTATGATTTTGCAAAAGAAAAATTCAACAGAAGAAAAAGTAAATAATGCAACAAAAGCATACAAGGAACACATCATGTATTCTTTCAATGGCTTTTGCAAAGGAGAGTCTATGAACAAAGACACCAGCAAGACCAGCCACACCACCGCCCTTCTGGATGTGAAGCCCGATCTTGTGAAGCTCATAAAAGCAGAACGCCACGATTTCTCCATTGCATTCCCAGATGCGGTTTTTGTAAGAATAGGAGATATCCATCCAGTAAGAAAATGATGCGTATGCGTATTCAAAAAAGGGGGCTGGTACGCCGTTTCTCCAGTCCCTCTCATAAATTTCAAGCAAAAACTGATAGATTCTTTCGCAGTCTGCTAAAATACGAAATGGTCTTTGTGTAATACTCTTCCTGCCTTTATGTACATTCAAAGCCTGCGTCCTCCTTTGCTTTATTAAACAAAATTAACCACCCTATTAGTTTAGGTGATTGCTTAAAAGGCTATCTTCTTTTCTGCATAATCCTCATCTGTACAAGATTTCAATTTCTTGTTCTGCATAAATTACCGATAAACTGAAAGTTATCGACTTGTTTTTGATAGCCTATTCTGCAAAAAGGTAACAGCAGCTTCTTGTACTTCTTCTCTTAATTCGCCCGGTGTAGGTTTTTTTGCAATCCTCTGTATATCTGAGAGAATACAATTTATGCTCTTATCAGAAAAAAGAGGTGCCAGACAGGTAATAATCCAATACTTCCATATTTCGTCTGTTTCATGTGGACTTAAAACGCTATGAATTAAAGGGGTCAGAGCTGATTGGTGTAAAGCCAGCACCGGCAAAATATCACCAGCAACAGGCCAATTACAGTCCTGTATCCACTCCAAAAGAGAGGGTAATATCGGCTCAATCTCATTGTCAGTGAGGTGTTTTAGCCTCTCTATATTGGAACTATCAAATTTATTTTTTGGCACCAAGTCGTAAATATCTGTCATATTAGTTCTTCATCTCCATCTCAACTTAACGATTTGTCGTCTTTACCTGATAGCATTAAGACGCACTAAATTAATTCAATGTTCGCAAAGGAACCTTTCAGCGCATTCAGCTCTGTTACTTCTTCCATATCTGGAATCTGCAGCGCATGGAAGGCCGCAATCAGCTTTTCTTTTAATTCGCTTAACGCTGTTTCACCTTTTTTACAGCACTGTGCAACAAGGCATTCCGCCCCAAAAGGCTGCCCTTCTGTTGCTGCACATCCGTTACAATTGCTGCATAATTCACAGTTCGTACAATCAATTCCGCAGATAGATTTCATTCTGTTTTCCTCCTCAAATTCTCTTTTTTACAGCTTCCTTATGG
>ERZ808037.1960-NODE-1960-length-11639-cov-3.756617_pt1 | contig 11639 bp, 5 predicted proteins | sample MGYA00380190_ERZ808037 | MGnify/ENA primary metagenome ERZ808037 (study PRJEB31490, sample SAMN06133399) | mouse gut metagenome | isolation source: J9 | host: mice | place: China: Chengdu | collected 2015-05 ...
CTGCTGTCTCTGCAGCATTTCCGCGGCGATCACGGGTGCGTAGGCAAGGTAGGTGATCCGCGCCTCGATGATTTCCAGTCCCGCCTGATCCACTTTGTTCTGAATTTCCTCGCGGATTCTCTGGGCGACTACCTCGCTGGAACCGCGAAGCGAGCCTTCATCCGCCTGCCCGTCTCCGGTGGTGTCCACATTTTCCGCCACATCATAAGGGTAAATCCGCACGATATTCCGAAGTGCGCTGTCACACTGGAGAGACAGGTATTCCTTGTAGTTATCCACGTTAAATACCGCCTTTGCGGTGTCCGTCACCCGCCACATCACGGCAATGCCAATCTCGATGGGATTGCCCAGACAGTCGTTGATCTTCTGGCGGCTGTTGTTCAGTGTCATGATCTTTAAGGAAATTTTTTTCGTGCCGCCTGTGCTGCCGGTCTGGATGGTCTGTCCGCCGGTGGACAGTGTGAGGAGGTTGCGGGAAGACGAGCCGCCGTCTACGTCGCCGCTCTGCTTTAATTTCGTCTCCGCCGCAGGGTTTAATGCGCTGCAGAATGGATTTACCCAGTAAAAGCCCTCCTCTTTCAAGGTGCCGATGTAATTACCGAACAAAGTCAGAACCACCGCCTCCTGCGGACGCAGAATTGTGAGACCGCAGAATAAAAGCCAGCCGGTGAGCAAATAAATCAGACCGATGATAAAGAGGGCGATTCCGGCAGGGCTCTGCGGACCGGTTTCACTCAGTCCCGTGATGCCGCCGACAATCATTGCCGCGATGGCTGCCAGATAGAGAAACAGCGACAGGAGCAGCATAGCCATGCCGTTTTTGCTTTTGTTTAATACTTTTTCTTCCATAATAGTATCCTTTCTTTTTCATGGTATTTTATTAATTGATATTTATATGATATCAAAGTGATATCGTTTTGTCAATGGCAATTGGAAGAAATTGAGCCGGCAGTTTTTAAATAGATGCGCTTGACAATTCACATACTATTTTTATCATGCATAATACGGTAATAAAAAAAGGCGCTGATGCTGCTATGGAAAGGGATAAAGCGGACAGCGCAGGAAACAGACAAAACGCGGATTTTTTGCGGAAGGCTTTGCTGATTGTGCCGCATCAGGATGATGAATTGTTTGTGGGCGGCGGATTTTTCAGGACGCTTGCGCAGCGGGAAGCTTATGAAGTGTATGTGGTTTACACAAGCAACGGTGATTTTTTTCCTCATGAGGCAAAGGTACGTCTGCGGGAATCCCGGCGTGTATTGTCAAAATTTTATAAAGTGGCGGAAAATCATATCTTTTTCCTCGGCTATGGGGACGGCTGGAAAAGCGGCGGGCATCTCTATCATCAAAGGGGGGAAGAGCCTTTGATATCGGCGGCGGGAAAAACGCAGACATATGCGCCGGAAGGATACGAGGACTACCGCTATGCAAAATCAGGCAGACACAGCGCATACCGAAGGGCGGATTTTAAACAGGATTTAAAGGATGTGATTGCAGAGGTGCGGGCGCATATTCTGCTTGTGGTAGATTTTGACAAACATGCGGATCACAGAGCGGTGTCTTTGCTCACGGAGGAATGTCTGGGGGAACTTTTCAGGGAGGATTCCTCTTACCGTCCGCTGGTGTTAAAGCGTTTTGCCTATGACGGCGTGTGGAAGGGCCGGGCGGACTTTTTTGAACTGCCGCGGCGGGAAACCGTGCTTGCGGAGCTTTCCCGGACGCCCTACACGGCGGCGGAGGAGCTGCGTTTTGCCATGCCGGGGGAATGCGCCACGCCCTATCTTTCGTGGAATCCTTTCTTTCGGGCGCTGCGGCGTTATCGGACGCAGGAGGCGTGGCAGAAGGCGGATGAGATCATCAATATTGACGAGGTGTTCTTTCGGAGGGACACGGACAGTCTTCTGTACGGGGCGGCGCTTTCCGCTTCCTCGGGGAATCCGGAATATTTGCGGGATTTTAAGCTGTTTGACTGCGGGGATGTGACAAAGAAGGAGCTCGTCCTTAAGGAGTGCGGCTGGAAGCCGGAAGAAGGGGACAGAGAGAAACAGGTGCGTATTCGGTTTGATAAGCCGGAGACGGTGGGGCGGATTGCCGCCTATGCGCCGGGCGGCGCGGAGACGGACAGACTGCGTGTCGTTATTTCTTTTGATACGGGCGCGGCGCCTGTCTGCATGGAAATGAAAGCGAACGGAAAAAGAAATCTATGTGTTTTCGCGCCGCGGGAAGGTGTGCGGGAGATAACGCTGTGTTTGGAGTCGTGGGAGGGCGCGGCGTGGGGCATTTCCGAGCTGGAAATACTGCCGCCGGAGGAGACAGCGCTGCCGGAGGCGCTGAAAAGGCAGCTCTTTCACAGGGACGGCCTTAAAGTGACCAAACTGGTCAAAATAGGGATGAAAATAGAAAAGGCGTTTCTGTCCCTGCGAAGAAAGATTTCGCACTGGCTGCCGAACAGTTATGTATTGCGGCGGTATTACCCGGAGGTCGCGTGGAGGGAGCGGGTGCCGGTTCGGTACAGGGTTTCGTATGTTGCGGAGCGGCTGCGGGCGAGATAAAAACTTTTAAATTTTCTTTCCGGTCAACAGCTCATACCCCTGCAGATACTTATCAATCGTCTTCTGCACAATCTCCTCAGGCAGCGTCCAGTCATGCCCTTCGTTTGCCTTCAGCCAGTCTCTGGCGAACTGCTTGTCGAAGGAGGGCTGACTATGTCCCGGCTCGTAGCCTTCCGCAGGCCAGAAACGGGAACTGTCGGGCGTTAACATCTCGTCGCCGAGCACAATATTGCCGTTCTCGTCCAGACCAAACTCAAACTTCGTGTCCGCAATGATGATACCGCGGGTCAGGGCGTATTCGGCGCATTTTTTATAGAGAGCGATCGTATAGTCACGGAGTTTCCCGGCGTATTCTTCGCCTTTGCCGGGGAAACGCTTCTCCAGATAATCCACGCTCTGCTCGTAGGAGATGTTCTCGTCGTGGTCGCCGATCTCCGCCTTGGTGGAGGGGGTGTAGATGGGCTCCGGCAGCTTGTCGGATTCCTTGAGACCTTCCGGCAGCGTAATGCCGCAGACCGTTCCGTTTTTCTGGTAGCTCGCCCAGCCGCTGCCGGTGATATAGCCCCGGACGATGCACTCGATGGGGAGCATTTCCAGTTTTTTGCAGAGCATACTGTTGCCGTCGAACTTCTCCTGCCTGAAAAACTCGGGCATGTCGTTCACATCTACGGAAATCATGTGGTTGGGCAGGATATCGCTTGTCATATCGAACCAGAATTTTGACATCTGTGTCAGGACCGTGCCCTTTTTGGTCACCTGATTCTTTAAAATCACGTCAAAACAGCTAATGCGGTCGGTAGCGACCATAATCAGACTGTCGCCGTTGTCATAAATTTCGCGTACTTTTCCTTCTTTGATGGGTTTCATGGCGTTCCTTTCTTTTTGTGAAGTCCGCAGCATAGGGCTTCGGAAATTTTCTTGTCTGAATACTATACTAAACCAATACAGGGGGATTGACAACAAAATATCTGCTCATTTGAAAAAAAATTGCGGGGGGGGGGTTGCGAGTGATATACTATTTTATAGTTGTGCCTGGGATTAAGAAATGATGAGAGTGTGAGGGAGAGAAATGACGGGAAAAGGAAAAATGAGGAGAGGACGGCTTATCTTGGCGGCGGCATGTCTGCTGTTAGGGATTGCCATGCCTGTGAAGGCGTCGGAGGAGCCGGGTGACTCCGGGCAGTGTGGGGCGGATATCACATGGAAGTATGAATCGGTTACGGTGAATGGGTACGAGGAGTACATGCTTGTGCTGACCGGAAGCGGTGCGATGACTAACGAGTATCTGAAGAGGGTCGATTTTGTGGAGGGCGGAACATGGCACTGGGAAACGGAGCCGCCGTGGAATATAGCGGAATTGTATGGGATCAGACTGGATGACAGGATCACAACCATTGGCGACGGGGCGTTTGGAAACATCATGCTGTTTGATCCGAATCAGGCAGGATCGACAGGGGAAGCGGACGGCACTCTGGTGCTGCCAAAGAATCTGACGTCGATCGGCAGGCTGGCGTTTACGAACGCCAAACTTGGCGCGATTTATATCGGTTCCCAAGTTACGAAAGTGGGGGAAGAGGCTTTTTCCTTCTGCGAGATGGAGGATCTGTTCGTGGCCAGCAAAACGCTGGATTTTGGTAAGGAGCCGCGTGTCCTTTATGATTGCACGCTGAAAACCATTCATGCGCCTAAGGGCTCGAAGGCGGAAGCTTACGCTAAGGCACATAACATCGGTTATGAGGAGTGGGACGGCACGGACTACGGGAAAACGAGCTACACGGTTACGCTGGATGCGGGGGACGGCGCGTTTCCACAGACTGCGCAGTCGTCGCGTTATACGGTCAGCGCGGACAGGAAGACAGCTGTGCGGGAGGTGAGCATAGGCGCTGTTTCCGTACCCGTGCCGGATATCGCGCCTGCGCTGGAGGGAAAGTATTTCGGCGGCTGGTATCTGGGGAATGCCCCTTTTGCGTTTGAGTCAACGGCGCTGAAACAGGATACTACCCTGACGGCGAAGTGGCTGGATACACCGACGGCGCCTGTTCTTACCATTTGCAATGAATCCGAGTATTGGGTGACGCTTTCCTGGGAACTGCGGATGGATGCGAATTTGAAAGGGTATCGTGTTTACCGCGAGAGTACGGCAGGTGCAGGGTTTGTAAAACTGACGGAACTGTCTGCTGACCGTGATGCTTATACAGATAGCGTGAACCAGGGGGATGTTCTGAAAAAGCAGACATACTGTTATTACATAGAAGCGGTTTATGAAACAGATGGTGTGGAAAATCCTGTCACAAGCAATCAGGTATCCTGTAATGGCATGATCTATAATGCCGATCTGATTGAACAGACCGGAGGTCTCTATGTGGGAGCAAGGCTTCTCAATGCTGAGGGACAGGAAATTCCGTCATTGACGATTCACGAGGGGGAAACCAGCGAAGAACTGTTTCTTGCGCTCGTGAAGAAGGACGGCACGACTGTTTTCTGGCAGGATGCATCGAAGGATTTTCCAGAGCGTGCTTCCGTTGATTGGGGGATTGGTCTGCCTTATCCAGCCAGATATCCGGTAGGCGATGCGAGTGAAGATATGGAGCCTTATGAGTATGTCAAATTTCCGATAGGATATCTCAACGATTCACGCTGTACCAGACTGAAAGGGTTGAAAATCACGGGGGGACAGCAGCTTTATCTCTATGTGGCAGGGCAGCCGGGATTCATGATGGCTATTCCCGTTACTGTGGAAGCGGCGGAGCCGGGCGTTACTTACCCGTCTTACGACGATAAGGAAGGTAACGTGACGGACAATCTGCAGGCAGGACTGCAGGTTTTGCGCGATGCAGTGCGGAACCGGGAAAGCTACAAAGAAGTTTATATTAAGAAATCAGCCTGTGACCCTTCGATTGCGGCATATAATGAGCTGCGTTCGCAGGATGAGTCTAACAATCCGTCGGGTAGTGGGCAGGGCGGTCTTATCCCGGAGTGGGTGGAAGCGGAGCTATATGATGTCAACAAGGAACGGGCAGGCATGAAGCCCTGGGAGGGAGATTATGCGTACTATGCGATATTGGTGGGTGGCACTAATGCGGACTTAGAATACCCGGTAAAAATTTATGGGGAAGAATACTATAAGCTGACGATGAATGCGTCTAAGTACGGCACCACAGTACAGCAGGAGGAGGCGGTGGATGCCAAGGTTGCAGAGCTTCTGAACGGCAGGTTCGCGGGTATGAAAGGTCAGAGCGAGTATGCCAGAGCGAAAGCGCTTTACAATTTTGTTTCCACTTCCATACAATGGAACAACAGCGATCCCGTGTATTACTATGCGTACGGCGGTCTTTGTAAAGGGAAGGCGACGTGTATGGGTTCTGCCCTGGTTTTCCAACGGCTTGCCGCGGAGCTTGGTCTGGAAAGTAAAGTGATTATGGGGTTGGATTCGGCAGCCCATGCCTATAATTTGGTCAAAATTCAAGGAAAGTATTACTTTCTGGACTGTACGGTGAAAGACCCGAAGCGGGGATTTTTAAAAGGCTCGAGGAACTTTTATCATGCGCTCCTGCAGGACCGCTATCTCTCCACGGCTTTTCAGACCTATTACATGGCGAACATCTCGGAGAACGACTATGTGGGCGGTCAGGATTCCACGCTTGGAAAAACAGCGCTCAGGGCATTGACGGATGAGGAGATCAATGCGGTGTCCGAGGGCGCGTATACGGGTATCGCAGACAGGACGAAGGCAAAATATGCGGTTAAAGGCACCGTTATTCAGGTGACGCCTTTTGACAAGGCGCATCCCTTGAAGCCGGTCTATGAAGCGAATTCAGATGCACAGAATTATGTGCTGGCATTTCGGATGACCATTGACAAGGAGAAGCTGCAAGACAGCGGGACGGTCAAATTTTTTGCGGGAAAAGGGGAGAGCGAAGGCTTTACGAAAGCAAATTCCACGTTAAAGGACGGTTATCTGGATGTTCTGTGTCCAATCGACGAAGGGGTATCCATTGTGATCGACTACGACACGGCGGATGAGAGTGCGTCCAGATATGAAGCGGTGACCTATACGATGGATTTTTCGAAGCTGGTCAAGGCGCCGGTCCGGGCAAGCGGCACAGCGCAGGAGAGGACAGACGCAGTGGCGGAGACCGGAATTGAACTTTCCAGCCCGTTCATAAGCTATCGGAATGGCGATAAAGAAGTGACGGTGGTATATGATGCCGTGGCTTATTCATCGGCGATCAACAAGGAGAATACTGGTCTTGCGGAGACAGCTGGCAATTATGCCGCGCTGCGCATCAGCGCGCCCGAGGCGATGCTGGGGACGAAGGCGCTTGGGAATACGACAGCGGCGTTTTCGCAGGAATCCAGCGGTTCCGGTAATAGTCCGCAGTCCGATGGCTGTGTGATGAAGTGGGGACCGAATCAGACGTATCTGGATTGCTTCTGTAAGATGGAGAAGGGGAAGGATAAGTCCCTTACTATCATCTGGGCAGGCAAGGATATGCAGACACAGAACATTACCCTGCGGGCGTCGCAGGACTGCTATATGGAGACCGACGGAGCGGGTAAAGACGCTGCGAAGAAAGTCGCTTTTAACGGGTTTCCTGCTACGCTCTATGTGGGACAAAGTCAGATTGCGGATGTAAAGGTGACGAGAGCTTATGAGAAAGATGAAGTGCAGCTCAGTTTTACATCGGACGACAGCAATATACTCAGCGTGAACCGTGTGACGGGTGAAGTGAAGGCGCTCAGACCGGGCAAGGCGACTTTGACGGTGCGCGCGGCGGGTCTTGACAGAAAGGGTAAAGTTGTCTCAGCCAGCAAAAAGATTACCGTGAAGCAGGTGCCCGCGCCTGCCGGGGTGAAGATTACGGAGATCAAGGATGTGAGCGCGGCGGCAACATGGAAGAAGAACAGCAACAGCCGATGGACGGAAGGATATGCCGTGCCGTACACAAGCGGTCTTGGCAGCAATGCAAAGGCATGGAAGGCGGCTGTGGAGAAAGCTTTGGCAGAAGCCGGGCTGGATAACGGGATGCCGGAGAGTATGACGGACGAGCAGAGACAGGCGCTTGAGAACAAATTATCTGACGCGCTCTGCCCGGGTGCGGAAGGAAAAGTCGTGTCGGCGAGGGCACAGGTAACTGAGGGCAGACTGATATGGGAAAGCGGTCTGCGTCCGAATACTTCCTATGTATTCTATCTGCGGAATATGACCGAGAATGCGGCGGGAGAAATCAGTTATGCCGGGTGGATGAGCGGTAAGCTTAAGACGAAGCTGCCGGTGCTGACAAAGATACAACTTACGGCTTATGATGCGAACGGATCGGAGGCTGCGTTCAACGATCAGGAAAACAGCGGTTACAGTTACACAGATCCGACAAATGACAGGATTCCCGCGAGAGTAAGGTATGAACTGTCCGCTGCGGATTCGTGGCAGAATGATAAGGATATCTTTAAGAGTCCTTCCTATAAGAGCACCAACGCGAAGGTGGTCAAGGTTAATAACAAAGGTATGTTAAGCCTTGGCGGTCAGGCGGGAATTGCGGAGATTTATGTGACGGGTAAGGATACAAGCGGTGCGGTAAGAGAATCCAACAGAATTAAAATCAGGGTAGTGAAATCGCTCCGGACGATTAAGAACAAGACGACTGCACTGGTGCTGGGACAGTCCGTTTCCTTGCAGGAGCTCGTCGGCTGTGATGTGAAAGGTTCCGCGGATGCGTTTGCCCTAGAAAAAGTGGATTTGGCGGCGATGGCGGACGAACTGGAACAGAACGGCAAGGACTGCTTTACGGTGGTATACCCGGCGGGAGAGAAGGAGAAGGCGGTGATTACACCTTTTGCGTATCCCGTGGACGAAAAGAGCGGGGAACGCAAGAAGGGGGCGAGCCTTACCATATCTGTGAAGCTGTATGACAAAGCCGGGGAAGGAAGACAGCTTCTTGATACGAAGAATGCGGTTATCAAGGTCAATGATATGCCTGCTCCCGCGATCAACAAGGCGACGGCGTTGGATACCTCTGTGGAGATTATCTTCAAGCCGAGCGCTGTGGTGCGGGAGATGGACGGCGCGCAGTATTACTATACGCTGACACTGACCAATCAGAGTACCGGTGAGGAAAAAACCTACAAGGCGCAGGCGGCGGAAAGCGGCAGTGGACTTTCGCGGCAGAACCCTGCGGAGGAAACGTCGCAGACATTTGCGTATGAGCCGGTTTTAGACAAGAAGGGGCAGTTGTCTGCCTACCGCTGCACGATAAACGGACTGGCGGCTGCTACGGGTTATGAAGCTGTGGTGACGGCGAATTATCTGCCGACAGCGCAGGAGCAGCAGGGTGTTTTGTCAAACACGCCTGTGCAGAAGGCTTCCGGAAAGAAGAAGTTTACGACCTTAAAGCCGGTGCTCGCGGCGGAGAATAGGATGAAGATTTCTCTTGTGAGTATGGAGGAGCTGTGGGCGGACACCGATGCGGCAGGACAGGAAATCACGCATGATACCGTGGTGGAGTTGAAGAATGGAAAAACATATGTTATGTTTGCGGATATCGGAGACTATGACAGAGTTCTGGGAGCGGATCGCATCAAGTGGAGCGTGACCTCCGATCCGAAGGGTGCGGCTGCGGTGAAGGCCTCCTCCGACAGCTATGCGGCGAATCTGACACTTAGCAGATGCGGCACGGTCAGGGTGCAGGCGGTATCCACATTGTCGAAGAAGGTGGTGTGCAGTTTTACGGTGGAAGTGAAGCCTTATCAGTACGAACATAGCAGTACGCAGGCAGGAGGAAACGAGAATGAAAACTAGGGCGGCAATGATATGGAAACGTTATAAAAAAGGGATTGCCTGTGCATTGACAGGAATTTTACTGGTACTAAGCTGTTATCCGGCGGAGGCGGAGGAGCTTGCCGCTCGGGAAAGCATTTCCGAGAATACGGTTGAGGAAGCCGGTTTCGGGGAAGCGGAAGGAGAGATCCGGGAAGCGGAAGACGCTTCCCGGGAGTCAGAGACGCCGGAAACGGAAGAGCTTTTGGCGGAGGACACAGAGGGGAAGACCTCCGGTCAGGAAGAGAGGCTTTCCGGGGAAACGGTGTCGGAGAACAGCATATCGGAAAACAGCGTGTCAGAAAACAGTGCGCAGATCGGGATGCCGACTGCGGACGAAGAACTGGCGGAGAACGGGGAAGAACAGAGCGCGCCGGAAGAGAGCGTGTCGGAAAACAGCACGGAGGAGACGGTATCAGAGAACACAACCTCAGAGAGCGTATCGGAAAATACCGTAGAAGGGCCGGAGGAGACGGAAGAGGAGAGCGTGTCGGAAAACAGCGCAGGGGAAAGTGTGTCGGAGAACACAACGGGGGAGAGCGTGTCAGAGAACACAACGCCGGACAGCGTCTCCGCCAATACCATGAGCGTGAACAGCATGTCGGCGGAGGCTGGCAGCAGGGCATCCGTACCGCCGACAGCGCCGGTGATCAAGAGCATTGTACCGAAAGATACCACAGCGGAGATTCGTTTTACTCATTTACTGGAGGGAGAGCAGAGTACGGGAATCCTGTATGAGGTGCTGCTTACGGATGAGGTGAACGGGGCGCAGCGGACGCTTTCCGGGAAAGAGCCGGGCGTAATTACCATCGACAGCTATGACGGAAAAGCGCTCAATACCTTTCAAATGAACGGTCTTTTTGCGAACAAGAAGTATTCCGTCGTCCTGCGGGCAAAATACGGAGATACCGGGGAACCTGTCTCCTCCACAAAGAAAGCCTTTACCACCAAAAAGGATATGATTGCGACGAACGGAAGCGTGAAAGTCCGTTATGCCGATATGGAGGCGATGAAAAATGACCGCACGAAGAAACCGGAGGAAGTGCCGACGGTCGGGGTGGAAATGAAGACCGGGGAAAGTTGTGCCCTGTATGCGCAGGTGAGCAGGCTGATGCGGGCTGTGGAGACGGATAAATTGAAATGGACGGTGACGCCTCTGAACGAGACTTCACCGAAGAACGGTCTGAAGGTCAAGGCAAGTAAGTCTACCTATGAGGCTGTGCTGACCGCCCAGAAGCCGGGCAGCTATCAGGTGACGGCGACAAATACCCTTTCCAAAGAAGAGGCAGCGCATTTTCAGGTGACGGTTAAGTAAGCGATAAGCGGACAGGAAGCGGCAAATTATTTTCCGTGACAGAAAGAAATATCTGGCGTAAAATGGTAATATTATAAAGAGACCGCCGGATGAGCGGTTGCTGCTTCGGACAGAAAGGCGGCAGGAAGGAGAAAGTTATGGATTTGAAAGGTTCTAAGACAGAAAAAAACTTGTTAGCGGCGTTTGCGGGGGAGTCTCAGGCATACACAAAGTATACCTACTACGCGTCCAAGGCGAAGAAGGACGGGTATGTGCAGATGGCAAATATTTTTGCGGAGACGGCGGCAAATGAGAAAGAGCACGCGAAAATCTGGTTTAAGTATCTGCACGGCGGCGCGATTCCCGAGACAAGGGAGAACCTACGCGACGCGGCGGAGGGCGAGAACTACGAGTGGACGGATATGTACGCCGGTTTTGCGGAGGATGCGAGAAAGGAAGGCTTTGAGGAGCTGGCATTGCTCTTTGAGGGTGTGGCGAAAATCGAGAAGGAGCATGAGGAGAGATACCGCAAGCTGATTCAGAACATCGAGGACGGCGTTGTGTTCTCCAAGGACGGCGACTGCGTATGGCAGTGCTTAAACTGCGGACATATCGTGATTGGCAAGAAGGCGCCGGAGCTGTGCCCCGTGTGCAAGCATCCGCAGTCCTACTTCCAGGTGAAGCCGGAGAATTATTAAAATATGGGAAAAGGCAGCCTTTTGGCTGTCTTTTTTTGAATACATAACATGTGTTTTTCTAAACTTTATTGCTATAAGAACAGCTATGTGGTATGATACCACCGTATTGTATCTCAAATATGAGAATAATAACAGGAGGATTGTACCATGAAAAATGAAAAGACCTACGAACTTGTGCTTACGGCACTGTTCACCGCCATAATCGTGATTATGGCATTCACCCCGCTGGGATATATCCCGCTTGTAGTTATCAATGCGACGATTATTCACATCCCGGTAAT
>ERZ808037.1961-NODE-1961-length-11628-cov-13.952385_pt1 | contig 11628 bp, 10 predicted proteins | sample MGYA00380190_ERZ808037 | MGnify/ENA primary metagenome ERZ808037 (study PRJEB31490, sample SAMN06133399) | mouse gut metagenome | isolation source: J9 | host: mice | place: China: Chengdu | collected 2015-05 ...
TCTCATTCGGATTTCCTCCTTACAAAATTTTTCGGCCTGAGAGGGGCCGGATTCTGGATAAAAGGTGGAAATTTGTCCCATTTGGTAGTCTCCGAAGATTTAACCTTTTTGAAACAATTTTCGCCGTTTTATCCAAAAATTTCGAGGTTTTTCAACATTTCGCCCCTGCCACCGCCGTGTCACGCCCCTTACACGGGGGAGAAAAGTTGCGAAAGTGATAAGAAAATCCGTCAAAGGCACTGCTTTCGATGTAAAAAAGTAAAACTGGTAGACATCCGGTAGATGTCCTAAAATATGGAAATCCGTCAACCCCCTGCGGCGCAGGGGATTGACGGCTTTTTTGGTAGACATTTGGTAGACGGGGTGCAAAAGGCCGCCTTTCGGGCGACCCTTTGGATCATTCAGTTTTTCAGGCTCTGCATGGGGGCAGGGATGCGGCCGCCCCGGGCCACGAAGTCTCTGGCGGAGAAGGGGTGGACAGGCTGGACGGGGGCGGAACCCAGCAGGCCGCCAAACTCCACTGTATCACCCACGGTACAGCTGGGGGCGGGGATGATGCGCACGGCGGTGGTCTTGGAGTTGACCATGCCGATAGCGGCCTCGTCAGCGATGATGGCGGAGATGGTCTCGGCAGGGGTGTTGCCGGGGACGGCGATCATGTCCAGCCCCACCGAACACACGCAGGTCATGGCCTCCAGCTTATCCAGAGTGAGGGCCCCGGATGCGGCAGCGGCAATCATGCCCTCGTCCTCGCTCACCGGGATGAAGGCGCCCGACAGTCCGCCCACGTGGGAGGAGGCCATGACGCCCCCCTTCTTCACCGCGTCGTTGAGCAGGGCCAGAGCGGCGGTGGTGCCGTGGGTGCCGCAGACCTCCAGACCCATCTCCTCCAGAATCCGGGCCACGCTGTCCCCTATGGCAGGGGTGGGGGCCAGGGACAAATCCACAATGCCAAAGGGGGTGTCCAGCCGGCGGCTGGCCTCCTGGGCTACCAGCTGGCCCATGCGGGTGATACGGAAGGCGGTCTTCTTCACCGTCTCGGCCACCACATCGAAGGGCTGGCCCTTTACCCCCTGGAGGGCGTGGTACACCACACCAGGGCCGGAGACCCCCACGTTGATGACCTTCTCCGGCTCACCCACCCCGTGGAAGGCACCGGCCATGAAGGGGTTGTCCTCCACGGCGTTGCAGAAGACCACCAGCTTGGCGCAACCGAAGCCGCCCTTGTCGGCGGTTTGCTCCGCCAGGTCCTTGATGGTCCGGCCCATAAGGGCCACCGCGTCCATGTCGATGCCCGCCTTGGTAGAGCCCACGTTTACCGAGGCGCAGACGATATCCGTAGTGGCCAGGGCCTCGGGGATGGAGCGGATGAGGATGCGGTCGGCGTCGGTCATGCCCTTCTGGACCAGAGCGGAGAAGCCGCCGATGAAGTTGACCCCGCAGGTCTTGGCGGCCCGGTCCAGTGCCTGGGCGAAGGGGACGTAGCTGCCGGTCTCCGCAGCGGCGGCTACCAGGGCAATGGGGGTTACGGAAATGCGCTTGTTGACGATGGGGATGCCGAACTCCTTTTCGATGGCCTCGCCGGTGGCCACCAGCTTCTCGGCGTATCGGGTAATCTTATCGTAGACCTTGTCACAGGCGGTCTTTACGTCGCTGTGGGCGCAGGACAGCAGGGAGATGCCCATGGTGATGGTGCGCACGTCCAGATGCTGCTGGTCGATCATCTGGATAGTCTGCATGATTTCGTGTTGGTTGAGCACTGATGTTGCCTCCTTTGTAGGGGCGCACATTGTGCGCCCGTCCTTTCGGGGTCGTGTTAGGCCACGGGCGCACAATGTGCGCCCCTACATGGCGTTAGATCCGGTGCATTGCATTAAAGATGTCCTCCCGCTGGATGCGGATGGACAGGCCCTCCTCCTGGCCGGCCTGGGCCAGGATGTCGGTCAGGTCGCCGATGGACTTCTCACAGGCGGCGGTGTCCACCAGCATGACCATGGTGAAGAACTCCTGCAAAACGGTCTGGGTGATGTCCAGAATGTTGATGTTGTGCTTGGCCAGCAGGGAGCACACGGCGGCAGTGATGCCCACCCGGTCCTTGCCGATGACGGTGACGATGGCTTTCATAGAGATGTTCCTTTCCATAACCGGCGGGCGGCCACAGGCCGCCCCTACGGCGATATCGTGTTGTAGGGGCGGCCTGTGGCCGCCCGTCCGTTTAGTTCAACTCGTCCAGTGTCAATTCAAACCCGTCCAGGAAGTGCTCCATAAAGTATTGCAGGGCGGGGCTCTGGTTCTGGCACAGGGCGGCGTAGGTCTGCTCCCTGGCCTTTTTAAACTCCGTATTCCCCGCCTTCAGCTCCTCCACGCACTTGAGGTAGGCGGACAGCTTGTCCGCCGCCTTGACGATGGCGTGGACCTCGGGGTCGGGGATGGTGACGGCCTCCTCGAAGTCGGGGCGCAGGTCGGGGGGGAGCATGGACAGCAGCTTACGCTCCGCCACCGCCTCCACATCCTTGTAGGCGGACTGGATATCCGGGTTGTCGTACTTGATAGGGGTGGGCATGTCGCCGGTTAAAATCTCGCTGGCGTCGTGGTACAGGGCGGCCAACGCCACCGCGCCGGGGTCGATCTGTCCGCCGAAATAGCGGTTTTCAATGACGGCCAGGGCGTGGGCCAGCACGGCCACCTGGTGGGAGTGCTCCTGGATGTTCTCCAGCCGGGTGTTGCGCATCAGGCCCCAGCGGTTGATATACCGCATCCGGGCAATCATGGGGAAAAAGTTATAGGCCACGGGTTCAAACGCTCCTTTTTTTAAGTCCCCCTATTCTACCATAGCGAAAGGTGGTTGTAAACCGGAAATTACACCTTCAGCCGGGCCATATCCTCGGGCAGGGGGACCGAAAACTGCATAGTTTCCCCGGACAGGGGGTGCCGGAAGGACAGATACCCCGAGTGGAGGGCGGGGCGGCAAATGAGGGCCCGGTCCTCCGTGCCATAGAGGAAGTCGCCGGTGAGGGGATGGCCGATGTGGGCCATGTGGACCCGAATCTGATGGGTGCGGCCCGTCTCCAGCTCCAGGGACACCAGCGTCCGGCCGCCCCAGCGGTGCAGTACCCCGTATTTTGTCCGGGCAGGCCTGCCGTCGGGCCGGACCATCTGCTCCATGAGGGAGCCGGGGCGCGGGCCCAGGGGGGCATCGATGACCCCGGAGGGCGGGTCGGGCAAGCCCTCGCACACCGCCAGGTAGACCCGGCGGAACTCCGGGGTGTGGAGCTGCCCCTTCAGCACCTCCTGGGCGTGGGGGTGCTTGGCCGCCACTAGCAGGCCGCTGGTCCCCCGGTCCAGCCGGTGGACGGGGTGGAAATCCGCCTCCTGCCCCGTTTTTTCGTAATAATCCACCAGAAAATTACCCAGCGTATCAGAAAAGTGCCCCGGCCCCGGGTGGACCGGCACCCCGGCGGACTTGTTCAGGACAATCAGGTCGTCGTCCTCGTGGACGATATCCAGCGGTCCCGGGGCGGGGACGATGCCGCTGTTCCGAACGGGGTCGGACAGCCGCACCGACAGCACCTGTCCCGCCGCCGGACAGAACCGGGTGTTTACCCGCAGGCCATCCACCAGGATGCCGTCCTCCAGCCATTTCACCCGGCGGACCACCGTCCCAGACAGGTGTAAATGGCGCTTGAGCAGGGTATCTACCTTTATACCCGACAGCTCCAGGGTGATGACCAGCTCCAGCCGGCGGCTCATAGCTTTTTATTCCAGCGGTGGATGTTGACCATATAGAAGGCGCAGTGCAGAACGATCACCACCGAAATCGCCACGCCCCACATGACGCCTACAAAAATCTCGATGACCATGAACGCCGCCCACAGCATGTACAGCGTCCAGTACCAGGAGGACATGGCCGCCTTCTCCCGGATGGCCACATTGCGCTCGTCGGTCTCGCTCCGCTCATACTCCTTTTGCTGTTCCGGCGACAGCCGGATGCGGCTCAGCGCGATTCCCACCGCGCCAAAGCCCATCAGCACACCGCCCAGGGTAAACAGCACAAGGCTGATCTGCGCAGGGACGCGCTCACCCAGCAGAATCGCGGCAAAAATCAAGGTCCAGGCCGCCGCGAACATCACATAGGGCGATGTCTTTTTCAAAAAGTCTTTCATAGCAAAAACCTCACATTCTTAATATTTCCGGTTCAGCCACCAGCGGATGGCGAAGCAAAGCAGACTGCGGGCGGCCAACAGGCACATTGCGACGTGGGCAATCACATCATCCTGCAAAAAAAGGGCAAATACCGCAAACGCTCCCAGGAGAATCCAGTCCTCCGCCAAATGGCAGTACCAGACGGCCTGCATTTGGATCATCTGATTGCGTTCATCGCGCCTTTCCCGCTCCAGCTCCTTCTCGCTATAGCTGGCCCGCTTCCAGTGGTCAAAAAACATCGCCGCTATCAGAATCAGAATGAAAAAAAGAGAGAGCGGGTGCCTTATGGCGGGGGGAATGAGCGGGAAATTGCTGACCGCTACCGAAAGCACCACGGCACAGTTTATCCCCTGCTCCCACAGAGCGGCATTTTTTTCGTCATGTCGTCTCCTCCTCAAACAAAAATACTTCCTCAATGGTCAGCCCGAAATACTTCGCTATTTTGTGGGCCAGCAGCAGGGAGGCGTTGTACCGGCCGCTCTCCAGGGAGATGATGGTCTGCCGGGTAACGTCCACCCCGTCGGCCAGCTCCGCCTGGGAGATTTTTCGGGCCTTGCGCAGCTCCGCAATTCGATTGGTCACCGGACCACCTCCGTCAAAGCAAAAATGTAAAGTGCACTTTACTATCTGTAGTATAGCACGCTTTACATTCTGTGTCAAGGGGACTTTACATATTTGCAGAAAAAAAGCCCCCCTTGAGAAAGGGGGGCCTTGGGAAGCGTATCAGCTCAAAATCGCGCCCTTGTCGGCGGAAGACACCATTTTGGCATAGCGGGCCAGGTAGCCCGTTTTAATCTTGGGCTCGGGGCAGGTCCACTTGGCCCTGCGGACAGCCAGCTCCTGGTCGGTGACGGCCAGGGCGATGGTGTGGGCGGGGATGTTAATGGCGATCATGTCACCCTCCTCCACCAGGCCGATGTTGCCGCCGGAAGCGGCTTCCGGGGAGACATGGCCGATGGACGCGCCCCGGGTGGCCCCGGAGAAGCGGCCGTCGGTAATGAGGGCCACGTCCTTGTCCAGCCCCATGCCGGCGATGGCAGAAGTGGGGTTGAGCATCTCCCGCATGCCGGGGCCGCCCTTGGGGCCCTCGTAGCGGATGACCACCACATCCCCCGCCTTGATCTTGCCGGCATAGATGGCCTCAATGGCCTCCTCCTCGCTGTCGAAGACCCGAGCGGGGCCGGTGTGGACCATCATCTCGGGGGCCACGGCGGACTGCTTTACCACACAGCCGTCGGGGGCCAGGTTGCCCTTGAGGACGGCAATACCGCCGGTCTGAGAATAAGGGTTGTCGATGGGGCGGATGATCTCCGGGTCCCGGTTGACCACGCCCTCCAGGTTTTCGGCAATGGTTTTGCCGGTGCAGGTGAGCAGGGAGGTGTCGATCAGGTTTTTCTTCGCCAGCTCGGCCATCACGGCGTAGACGCCGCCCGCCCGCTCCAGGTCCTCCATGTAGGTGTCGCCGGCGGGGGCCAGGTGGCACAGGTTGGGGGTGCTGTCGCTGATTTCGTTAGCCATGTCGAAGCTGAGGGTCACGCCGCACTCGTGGGCGATGGCGGGCAGGTGGAGCATGGTGTTGGTGGAGCAGCCCAGGGCCATGTCGATGGTCTCGGCGTTGTGGAAGGCGGCCTGGGTCATGATGTCCCGGGGGCGGATGTTCTTCTCCACCAGCTCCATAATCTTCATGCCGGCGTGCTTGGCCAGCCGCAGGCGGGCGGACCACACGGCGGGGATGGTGCCGTTGCCCCGGAGGGCCATACCGATGGCCTCGGTGAGGCAGTTCATGGAGTTGGCGGTGTACATGCCGGAGCAGGAGCCGCAGGTGGGACAGGCGTTGTTCTCATACTCCTCCACGCCCTCCTCGTCCAGCTTGCCGGCGTAGTAGGAGCCCACCGCCTCGAACATGTGGCTCAGGCAGGTGCGGCGGCCGTCGTTGAGCCGTCCGGCCAGCATGGGGCCGCCGGAGACGAAGATGGCGGGCACGTTCACCCGGGCGGCGGCCATAAGCAGGCCGGGCACGTTCTTGTCGCAGTTGGGGATCATCACCAGGCCGTCGAACTGGTGGGCCATGGCCATGGCCTCGGTGGAGTCGGCGATGAGGTCCCGGGTGACCAGGGAGTACTTCATGCCCACGTGGCCCATGGCGATGCCGTCGCAGACGGCGATGGCGGGGAACTCCACCGGGGTGCCTCCGGCGGCCCGGATGCCGGCCTTGACGGCTTCCGCAATTTTGTCCAGGTTCATGTGGCCGGGAACGATCTCGTTATAGGAGCAGACCACGCCGATCAGCGGCCGCTCCAGCTCCTCCCGGGTGTAGCCCAGGGCGTAGAGCAGAGAGCGGTTGGGCGCGGCGGGGATGCCTTTTTTTACTACATCAGAGCGCATAAGGGTTGACCTCCTGATTTTTTCTGTTTCCTTACTATAGTATCCCTTTAAAGCGTGAGTGTCAAGAAAAAAGGGCGCACTGCGCCGCCATTTCCATAAAGTGTATGGAAACGTACCACTTTGGGGGGAGTGCACGGTATGGGTGGAGGGGGGACGCCCTCTCAGTCAGCCTGCGGCTGACAGCTCCCCCAAAGGGGGAGCTTTTGGGCGGGGGCTGGAAGGCTCCTACCTCCCCCTTTGGGGGAGGTGGCACGGCGAAGCCGTGACGGAGAGGGCTGTCCCCCACAATATTAAAGGAGGAACAAACTCATGCCAACCAACAAAACACCACATTACAACCTCTCCCAATGGGAGCGGGACGACCGCATTTTGATGGAGGATTTCAACGAAGACAACGCCAAAATCGACACGGCGCTGGCCGGGCTGGAGGAGACGGCGGCAGGACATACGGCGGCGCTGTCCAGACGGGGTAACTGTCAAATCTACACCACCAGCTATGTGGGAAACGGCAAGTACGGCCAGGCAAATCCCATTACCCTGACGTTTCCCCGCAAGCCGCTGCTGGTGATTGTCGCACAAGTGAACTACGGAGCTATGATAGTGATGCCCCAGGGCTGTGCGCACATCATGCACACGGAAGGAAACCGCGGCGCATTGGTGGTTACATGGCAGGGAAGTTCCGTCTCCTGGTGGACTTCTGACAATTCCTTAATCCAAATGTCGGAGCAGGACAAAACTTATATGGTGGTAGCCTTCTGCGCCATGGACTGAGCAATAAAGGAGCCCCCGCGCCTTGCGGCGCGGGGGAATCGTCTTATTCAAGCTCAAGATTCTCTGTCACCACACCCATCGCCTGGAGCTTTACCTCCAAAATGCGCTTTTGGTTTTTTATCTCTTTTTGCGGGTCGGCCGCTTTCATGATCCGCTGGAGATCGGTGTATCTCTCGATCGTCTGAGCGATCAGTTCCGTTTCTGTCATGATCCTCATCCTTTCTTTCTGCCGTTGGTTTTCCTTACGGCACCATTATACCAGCTCCGCGACGGTTTGTCCATACGTTTTTCAGACTGCTCAGGGCAAAAGAGCCCCCGCGCCTTGCGGCGCGGGGGGACTCTTAATTGATTCTTTCAAATCATAGCCGATTAGTGGGGGATAATTGTAACGGTCGTGCCGCTCGGGCCATAATGTCCACTGGAGCTGGTCCAAGCAGTGCTCCCGGTACCGGTGATCTGAACTCCGGTCTGGCGGTAGATGTTACCATCAGCATCCTTGAAGTAGATGTTGATGATGTTCCGCCCATCCTGTGCGCTCACCATGGGAATGATGGCGAAGGACTTGATGTCCTTACTGCTAATATCGGTCATGCCGTCGACAACAGCCTGGCAGCTGCTACCACTAAGGTATGCCTGCTTGATGGTGTAGTTGTTCGGGCTGGCCGCCACATCACGGTCATAGTAGAAGAAGGGAACCTTGGAATCCAGGTTGCTGATCCACTTGATACCGGTAATATCAAGGGTGATGCTCCCGTCGGCTGCAACAGTGGGAGTAAACTCAGCACCCCAGCTCACGAAGTCACCATAGCTGCCATTGAGCAGAGCGGCCTCAGACAACAGCTGGGTGTTGCTGGCGGTAGAGGGATCGCTGGGATCGGTCTCCTTGGTGGGTGTGCCACTGGGGAAGGCGGTCTCCCAGACCTTCTTGGCGGTGGGTACGGCAACCAGCTTAGCCACATCGGCCTCCTGGTAGCGGTCCACACGTGTACCCTTTACGTACACATTGAACCACATCACGCCAGTGGTGCCTTCCTCATACTTGACCTCAACGTCCGCAAGCTTCTCACCATAAGTATCGGCATAGACCTTCTCAATAGCCTCGCACTTGATGGAGGTGCTGACCTTGTCGGAGCCGGTGGCAACGAAGAATACTTTTTCGTCCGCAACCCTGCTTCCGTCGAAGTCCAGAACAGCTATAACATTCACGTCAACGCCGCTGGAGCCGCTGGGCGCATTGCCGCCGCCGCTGGTGTCGATGTTGCTACCATTATCCTTATTCAGGTCACGGACCACGACCACACGGGCCACGTTGCCATCCAGGATGGCACTGATCTCGTAGTCATAGTTGCCATCGGTACCCTTGTTCAGGTCCTCAACCACATCCTCCAGCTTGTCGGGACCCTCGTAGTACTCGATGGTCTCCTTCTGCTTGTTGGTCTGGATAAAGACAACCTTGGTGTCGTCCTTGATGCGGAAGCCGGTGGTGGTAGTGGTGTTCACGTAGAAGGTCTTGCCGTTCTTCAGGTAGGGCTGGCCTTCCTCGTCTATGAACGCACCATAACCGGTGTGGTTGTGGTTGGTGGAGCCGTCAGTGCTCTGATAGCTGGACGCCTCATACAGAATGGTGTCCTTGCCCTTCTGGACAGTATTCTCCAGGGTATTGATGTTGCCCTCGTACTTGGCATCACCGATACCGCTAATGCCGTGGAAATTATAGTGCGCCAGAGCGTCCACAGCCAGAGTGACAGACTTCACATTGCCGTCGCCCTTATACTTGACCTCATACCAGTTGTATTTCTTCATGGTATCCAGGTGCTTCAGGGCATCGCCCTTGTAGGTGATCTCGGTGGCCACGCCATCCAGAGCGACCTCGCGGGACCAGGTCCACTGGTCGGCCTCGCCGTCGTAGGACTCCCGGGTCACGCCGCCGCTGGTCACATAGACCCAGTTGTCGGAGGTGGAACCGTCATCGGCTACAGTAACAGCGGCGATGATGTAGCCGTCGTCGTTGTACAGGGCATAGGCGCCATAAGCAACAGCGGTACAGGGATGGACACCGGTAACCTTGCCGTTACTATCAGCCTCGGCCTTGGCATTGGCCACAGTGCGCATGTCCAGACTTACATTGTCGATGCCTGTGATCACGCTGTCCACATCTGCAATGATACCGTGCCAGGTAGTGTCACTGGGCTTATCCACGTTGATGGTCTTGACGCTGACGTTCAGGTACACGGTATTGTCGTTGCCGTAGACCTTCTTGTAATCGCCTTCGCCGGAACCGCCCACCATGTCGATGTTCTTCTTGTTGATGGTCTCCGCAGAATTTTCGCTGGTGGCATCACCATTGTCGTCACCGGCAAGAGCAGTATCATGGCTCTGGGCCACGTCGTCCCCGTTGTCAGCGTCGATCTTATTGGCGATCTTCTTCAGGGTATAGATGCCGTCCTTGCTCACGGTGTAGCTGCACCAGGTGTTCACCAGACCGTAGTTGGTAACACCAGCCAGGATATCGTCGCTGTCACCAGCGTTGTAGGTGATCTCCTTCATGCTGCCGTCCAGGAAGATGCCGCTGGCCTCAATGTTCTTGGCATAGCGGTTGCTCAGGGCGTCGTCCACGCCGGTGATGAAGATGTAGTTGTCCGCGCTGGCCACCAGGTCCACGCCGATGGCGTAGCCGTACTTGTCCAGGTAGACGTCGTAGCTCTTATCCTTCAGATTCTCACGGCCGCTGCCGGTGTAGCGGTCCAGAACCTTGTAGTTCCACTCGGCGGTGTCGGAGTAGTCGTACTTGGTGCCCTCGACCACCACGTTGCTGTCCTTCTTGAAAGCGGTCATGGTAGCCTTGGCAATGACTTCGGGCTCCTCGATGGTCTGAATCGCGCCGTCAGCCACGGTCACCAGGAAGCTGTCGTCCTTCTTGATGTCCTCGATGGCGAAGTCGTCACCGGTAACGGTGAGGGTCTCCTTGTCGTCGTCAGTGTTGCTGCGGGCGTCCACAAACTTCATGAACTCGTTCTTGACAGTGGTCTCCTTGATGCCGTAGACGTTGAAGTCGACCTCATCCTTCTTTTCGCTGTAGTCGGCCTTGGCCTTGGCGAGGTAGGTGTTGATGATGGCCACGGTGACGTCCTTCTGCTCGCGGTCGTTGCCGGCCTTGGGGTCGACAAACAGCTGGGTCAGCACGCCGTTACCGGTGGCGCCCACGCCGTCCTTGTTGTTGCGCAGGGTGGTGTCCAGAGCAAAGACCTGGTCGTTGACATCGGCGTCGTCCTGGCCGTCCACATAGACATTCTTGTCATAGTTGCGGTCCTCAATGACGGACTTGGTGATCTCGTCATACAGCTCCTTGCCGGTGACCTCGGTGGTCCACTCCTTGCGGATCAGTTCCTTCTTCACGTAGGTGCCAACCTCAGCGCCCCGGAACTTCCACTCCCGGGCGGGACGGCCGAAGTCGTCGCGGGCGTCGTCCAGCTCCAGGTTGCCGTTAAACAGCTGCTCGCCCAGCTCCACGATAGCGCCGCTGTTCTGAGAGCCGATGGAGGTGGCCTCAACGTCGCTGATGGCGTAGGCGAAGTCCTTTCTGCTGGTGACGTTCACGTAGTTGACCTTGCCGGTGATGACCTGACCGTCGGGAGTGGTCAGGTTGATGGTCTGGCCGTCGGGCTCCACCATGCCGGTCTTCAGGGCGTTCAGCGCCATCTGGGCCACCTGGTTACGGGTCATGGGGGTGGCGGCGTCGGTGCCTACACCCTCAAAGATGCCGATCTTGGTGCCCTGACGGACGGTGGATACCATAAAGCCGTCGGAGTAGTCGTTTTGATAACGGAAATAGCCCAGAGCACGCATCATCATGGACGCGGCCTCCACGGCGGTGACAGTGGCGGCGGGATCAAAGACACCCTCGCCGCGGCCGGACACAATGCCGTTGGCGGCGCAAGCGCCGACCCAGCCCTTGGCCCAGTCAAAGCTGCCGCTTACGTCGGCAAAGGGACAGGTGCTTACATAGTAGTTGTAATCCAGGCTCAGCAGCTTGCCCATGACCACGGCCATCTCCGCACGGGTGACGGGACGGTCAGGACCAAAGCCACGGTCGTCGCCAACCATGACCTCGATAGCCTGCAAAACCTCGATTGCTTCGACGTTGTCTTCCGCGTCAACGTCGGAGTAGCCCGCAGCCGCGCTGGTACCAATCACCATCATGCCCAGGAGCATGACAGAGGCCAGAGTGAGGCTGAGGGCCCGCTTCAGGTTTCTCATTCGGATTTCCTC
>ERZ808037.1962-NODE-1962-length-11626-cov-35.078362_pt1 | contig 11626 bp, 10 predicted proteins | sample MGYA00380190_ERZ808037 | MGnify/ENA primary metagenome ERZ808037 (study PRJEB31490, sample SAMN06133399) | mouse gut metagenome | isolation source: J9 | host: mice | place: China: Chengdu | collected 2015-05 ...
AAAACTCGATTTTGACACTCCGAAGAATGCCTTCTTCAGACAAATCACTAATTTTGCACTTGCCAGTTGAGAGTAGGATTTTAAGACATATGAAAAAGATTCTAAAAACTTTTTCCTATAGCTTTATTAAGTGAGTAAAATTCACTACCTTTGCACTCTAAAATCCAATAGTAACCCCATGTCAGATAATAAACGTATCAAGACCGCGCTCGTGTCAGTATTCCATAAGGACGGGCTCGAAGAAATTTTGTCACTGCTTAACAATTGCGGAGTGAAGTTCCTCTCAACCGGAGGCACACGCTCCTTTATAGAAGGCCTGGGCTACGAATGTGCTGCGGTAGAGGACCTCACAGGCTATCCCTCTATTCTCGGCGGACGTGTCAAGACTCTTCATCCTAAGGTTTTTGGCGGTATCCTTAACCGCCGTGACAATGAGGGTGACCGCGCCCAGATAGCAAAATACGAGATTCCCGAGATAGATCTCGTGATCGTCGATCTGTATCCTTTCAGCGCGACAGTCGCTTCCGGAGCTTCCGAAGCCGATATTATAGAGAAGATTGACATAGGTGGCATATCACTCATACGCGGTGCCGCTAAGAACTATAAGGATGTCGTTATCGTAGCCTCCAAGGCCCAGTATGCTCCGCTTGCCGACATGCTCAAGCGAAACGGTGCGGAATCCTCGCTGGAGGAGCGCAGGTGGTTCGCCTCACAGGCTTTCGCCGTTTCATCCGGCTATGACACCGATATATACAACTATTTCGCCTCAACTGCTGTGGAATGCCCCATAGCTGACAGAGAGGAGCTGCGCATTGCTGTCGACGGCGCAAAGGCTATGCGTTATGGCGAGAATCCCCATCAGAAGGGTGTCTTCTACGGAGACTTCGACGCCATGTTTGAGCAGCTTCACGGCAAGGAGATATCCTATAACAATCTTCTCGACATAGATGCGGCCGTGAACCTCATCTCCGAATTCTCTACTCCGGCGTTTGCAGTTCTGAAGCACAACAACGCATGCGGTCTGGCAACGCGGCCCACAATAGCCGAAGCCTGGAAGGACGCTCTTGCCGGCGATCCAGTGAGCGCGTTCGGCGGTGTGCTGATAACCAACGGTACAGTCGAAGCCGATGCCGCCGAGGAGATCAATAAGATTTTCTTCGAGGTGATCATTGCTCCGGCCTACACACCCGAAGCCCTTGAACTGCTGAAGCAGAAGAAAAATCGCATAATCCTTGTCCTGAAAGCCCCGCTGTCCACCACGCGCCAGTTCCGTTCATGCCTCAACGGTGCGCTTGTTCAGGACCGAGATCTCAAGATCGAGACCCCTGATGAGCTCAAGCAGGTGACACGAAAGGCCGTGACTCCCCCCCAGATCGACGACCTCCTGTTTGCCAACAGGGTTGTCAAGAATTCAAAGAGCAACGCCATAGTGCTCGCTAAGGACGGAATGCTTCTCGCCAGCGGCGTAGGGCAGACCTCACGTGTCGATGCCCTTAAGCAGGCCATCGAGAAGGCCCGTTCATTCGGCCACGATCTCAGTGGTGCGGTTATGGCTTCCGATGCTTTCTTCCCCTTCCCCGATTGTGTGGAGATAGCATCACAGGCCGGCATAACAGCAGTGATACACCCGGGCGGATCCATTCGTGACAACGAGAGCATAGCCTACTGCGATGCCCACGATATGGCAATGGTCACCACCGGATTCCGTCACTTCAAGCACTGATATCCACACTTTCCTCAAATACGACATTTAAACACAGAAACATTTAGATGGGACTTTTTTCATTCACCAAAGAGATAGCTATTGACCTTGGTACTGCCAATACTATCATCATACACAACGACAAGATCGTCATTGACGAGCCTTCGATTGTGGCTCTGGAGAAACGCACCGGCAAGCTTATGGCCGTAGGGCGTGAGGCCAAGCTGATGCAAGGCAAGGAGAACGACGGCATAGAGACGATACGCCCTCTGCGCAAAGGGGTGATAGCCAACTTCAATGCCGCCGAAATGATGATCCGCGGGCTCATAAAGAAAGCAAGCTCCAAGAACAATTGGTTCTCACCCTCCATGAAAATGGTTGTGGGCATACCGTCAGGCTCTACCGAAGTGGAGATCCGTGCTGTGCGTGACTCTTCGGAGCATGCAGGCGGACGTGACGTGTACATGATCTATGAACCTATGGCTGCGGCTCTCGGCATAGGGATCGACGTGCTTGCACCACAGGGCAACATGATTGTCGACATAGGCGGCGGCACCACCGAGATCGCTGTGATATCCCTCGGAGGCATTGTGTCCAACAAGAGTATCCAGGTGGCCGGCGATGACCTCACCGATGACATCATGGAACACATGAGCCGCGTCCACAACGTTAAAGTGGGCGAGCGCACTGCCGAGATGATAAAGATTCACGTGGGTTCGGCACTTACCGAGCTTGAGAATCCGCCGGAGGACTTCATCGTGCATGGCCCCAATAAGATGACCGCACTCCCCATGGAGGTCCCTGTAAGCTATCAGGAGATATCACATTGCATCGAGAAGTCAATATCGCGTATCGAGGCAGCCGTGCTTCAGGCTCTTGACGAGACCCCGCCCGAACTGTACTCCGATATAGTAATGAACGGCATATTCCTTGCCGGAGGCGGTGCCATGCTCCGCGGTCTTGACAAGCGTCTCACCGACAAGATAGGAATCCAGTTCCACATAGCCGAGGATCCTCTTCTCGCAGTGGCAAAGGGTACGGGAGTCGCCTTGAAGAACATCGAGACATTCTCGTTCCTTATCAGATAACATCATCACCGCTGAAGTTTAGAACAATTACCCTCCCACAGTGAGCGAGCTGCTTAAATTTCTTGTCAGATTCAGTTCGTGGTTCCTATTCGTGGTATACCTGATTGCCGGATTCGTGTTGCTCTTTTCGGGCAACCCGTTCCAGCATCATGTATACCTTACGTCAGCCAACAGGATTTCGTCCGGTCTCTACAGTACAGCCAACAGTGTGTCCTCGTATTTCTTCCTGAAGGAGATCAACGAGGACCTGCAGCGTCGCAACTCTGATCTTGAGCTTGAGATATACCGCCTCAACGATGTGATACGCCACTATCGCGAGCAGGCTTATGCTGACACAATGAGTGTTGATTCGGCCCTGTCACGCTACCATTTCGTGATAGCGCATGTGATAAACAACTCCATAAACCGTGCTCACAACTATATCACCATCGACAAAGGGAGCCTTGACGGTATAATGCCGGAGATGGGCGTCATGGACCAGAACGGTATAGTCGGTATAGTGAATGTCGTCAGTGACCACACTGCCCGGCTCATATCGGTCCTGAATCCTTACCTCCGTCTGTCATGCAAGGTCAAGGGGCATGCTCAGGTGGGATCGCTCGTATGGGACGGTAAGGACCCTTCCGAAGCCATGCTCGAGGAGCTGCCGAAGCATTCTGAATTCACTCCGGGCGACACGATCGTCACAAGCGGATATTCGTCGGTATTTCCTGAAGGGGTGCCTGTCGGCACGGTGATGTCAAGCACCCGTGACATTGAGGACAATTTCTATACTCTGCGGGTCAAGCTCTTCACCGATTTCTCCACGCTCTCCACAGTGAGGGTGATACGCGACAACATGCGTGAAGAACTGTCGGCCGTAGAGAAGGAACTCGAGATCAAGAATATGGAATAATTGTTCTCCCCCGGATTCAGTCTCCCACATCTATAATCATATAGCAATGAGCAAGGTTGCGTTGCAGTTTATCATACTCGGTCTGGTTCTTGTGTTGGCCCAGGTGTTAGTGTTCAACCACATATGCCTGTTCAACGTGGGAGTGCCGATGGTGTTCATATACCTGATAGTGCGCCTGCCTGTGACTCTTGCCCTGAACTGGGTACTGACTATTGGATTTTTTCTCGGCCTCATAGTCGATGTGTTCTCTGACACCTACGGCATGAATGCGGTGGCATGCACCGTCCTTGCAATGATAAGGCGTCCGGTGCTCAGGCTCTATGTGCCGCGTGAGGAGGACCTCACACGCCCCGAGCCATCGATGCTGTCGCTTGGTGCCGGAGTGTACATGAAGTATCTGCTCACACTCACTCTCATATACTGTGCACTGATATTCACTATCGAGGCATTCACTTTCTTTAATCCTCTCCAACTCTTGCTGCGCATCATATTTAGCACACTGCTTTCAATGATAATCATGCTCGGCATAGACTCCATAATGACACCGCGAAGTGAGAAAAGACTATAACCTTGCCAAACGTCAATACGTAATAGGCGGATTCATAGTTATAATCGCTATTATATATGTGATACGCCTCTTCAACTTGCAGGTAATGGAGGCGAAATACAAGGACTCCGCCGACTCCAACGCCTTCCTGCGCAAGGCTGTGTACCCGTCACGAGGCATAATATATGACCGTGACGGACGTCTTGTCGTGTACAATCAGCCTGCCTACGATGTCATGATAATCCCGCGTGACATTAAGGAATTCGACACCATAGATTTCTGCAATGCCGTGAATATTACCCCGGCCGACCTTGTGAAGCGTATGGAGGACATGCGTGACAAGAAACGCAATCCGGGATGGTCGCCATATTCCCCGCAAAAACTTCTGTCACAGCTATCATCCGAGGAGTACGGCCGACTTCAGGAGAAACTTTACCGTTTCCCAGGCTTCTATATACAGAAACGCATACTCAGGGAGTATAACTACACATGTGCCTCCAATGTCCTCGGCAATATTCGTGAGGTTGCTCCGGCCGACATGGAGAAGGATCCTTACTATATGCGCGGCGACTACATGGGCGACATAGGTGTCGAGAACACCTATGAGCGTTTCCTGCGTGGCGTAAAAGGCACTGAGGTACTGATGCGCGATGCCCTCGGCCGCATACAGGGCCGCTACGAGGAGGGTAAGCTTGACCGCGAGGCAATAGCCGGAAAGAATCTGAAACTAAGTCTCAATATCGAGCTCCAGCAGTATGCCGAATCTCTGATGGTCAACAAGAAAGGTGCGGTAGTGGCGATAGAGCCCTCCACCGGTGAGGTGCTGTGTCTTGTCACAGCTCCCACCTACGATCCGACTCTGCTTGTAGGGCGCGAGCGCGGCAACAACTACAATAAGCTCATGCGCGATCTTGACAAGCCTCTTCTCAACCGCGCCATACAGGCTACATATCCGCCCGGATCGACATTCAAGCCGACGCAGGGACTCATATATCTCCAGGAGGGGATAATCACTCCTTCCACGCCATTCCCATGCTACCACGGGTTCATTCTCGGTAGGCTAAAGGTGGGCTGTCACGGGCACGCCTCTCCGTTGCAGCTTAAACCTGCGCTCCAGACCTCCTGCAACGCTTACTTCTGTTGGGGGTTGAGAGCCATGATCGACAAGAAGAGCAAATACGGATCGGCGGCAAATGCTTTTGAGATATGGAAGAACCACATGGTGTCGCAGGGCTACGGATATAAACTCGGGATCGACCTGCCAGGCGAATACCGTGGCTTCATCCCCAACGTAGAGTTCTACAATAAGCGTTACGGCGACGGACACTGGAGCGCGACGACAATAATATCCATAGCTATCGGACAAGGTGAGATCCTTGCCACGCCTCTGCAGATAGCCAACCTTTCGGCAACCATTGCCAACCGCGGACACTATATAACCCCCCATGTCGTGAAAGAGATACAGGACACTGTCCTGCCTTCCGAATTCAGGGAGCGGCATGACACGTCGATTGACCGCAGATGGTACGAAGAAATCGCCGAAGGCATGCGCATGGCGGTGACAGGTGGCACATGCCGCGTGGCCAACCTTGCAGATATCGAAGTATGCGGAAAAACAGGTACAGCCCAGAATCCACACGGACGTGACCACTCGGCGTTCATGGGGTTCGCGCCATACCATGATCCAAAGATCGCTGTGGCCGTCTATGTCGAGAATGCCGGATTCGGTGCCACGTTCGGTGTTCCTATCGGATCACTCGTCATGGAGAGATATCTCAGGGGCTATATACCGCCTGAACGGAAATATCTTGAAGAGAGAATGCTACAGAGCAATACAATACAATTTGCAGGAACTAAAAAGCACTGACCACTCTACACATCATGTATCAGAAGGAGACAACAGCATCGGTATTCAGATATGTCGACTGGTTCACGGTGATACAGTACATCATTCTCGTGGGCCTTGGCATGGTAAGCATATATGCCGCAAGCTATGACTTTGACCATGCCAACATGCTAAGCTTCGCAGAGTTCTCCGGCAAGCAGTTCCGGTGGATAGGGCTGTCGCTCGCCATGGGGCTCGTCATACTCCTTATAGATGTGCGTGTCTATGAGAACTATGCCTATGTGATATATGCCATCATTCTTGTCCTGCTTCTGGTCACGATATTCATAGCCCCCGACATAAAAGGCTCTCACTCATGGCTGAAGGTAGGGCCCATGAGTCTCCAACCGGCTGAATTCGGCAAGTTTGCCACAGCTCTATGTCTTGCAAAGCTCTTCTCGGGCTACAACTTCTCCCTCAACGCGTCGCGCAAGAACTACGCCCGCGCTTTGCTTATAATATTCCTTCCCGTGATCCTCATTCTCGGTCAGCAGGAGACGGGATCCGCTCTCGTATATCTGTCACTCTTCTTTGTCCTCTATCGCGAGGGGATGAGCGGACTGGTACTGCTCGCAGCCTTATGTGCCGTGGTTTTCTTTGTGGTCGAGGTGAAATTCACCGGCTCCCTCCTTCTCGGTATTCCTGTGGGCGAAGCGGCGGTGTTCATGATGATAATGGTCCTGATAGTGGCCATGCTCGCTCTGTACTGTAAGGACATCATTGCCGCGCGCAATGTCCTCCTGTGGTTTGTCGGAAGTGGAGCTGTCGCGGCCGCACTCACACTCGCGTCACTTGAGGTTCCAGGCCTGATATTTTTCCTGTCGATAATAGCTGTCTCCCTTGTCTACTGTATTCTTCTTATGTTCAAGACCAAGGCCCGTCATCTGCTTGTCACAGTGGCTGCAGCCTTAGCCTCGATAGCATTCATGTTCTCTGTAAACTACACATTCACATCTGTCCTGCAGGATCATCAGCAGATGCGCATAAAGGTTGCGCTCGGTATTGAAGAGGATCTGAGAGGTGCCGGTTACAATGTAAACCAGTCCAAGATAGCCATAGGTTCAGGAGGCATGTGGGGCAAAGGATTTCTCAATGGCACTCAGACTAAACTCAAGTATGTCCCCGAGCAGCACACCGACTTCATATACTGCACAATAGGAGAGGAGGAGGGCTTTGTCGGTGCCGCTACTGTCTTGCTGCTTTTCGTTGTGCTCATATTGAGAGTGTTGTCCATAGCCGAGCGGCAGCCAACAGTGTTCGGACGTGTCTATGCCTACTGTGTCGCAAGTTATCTCATATTCCACATAGCCATAAATATAGGCATGGTGATAGGGCTTTGCCCTGTGATAGGCATTCCATTGCCGTTTTTCAGTTATGGAGGCTCTTCGCTATGGGGATTCACATTCCTCCTATTCATACTCCTGCGCATTGATGCTTCCCGGCGCGAACGCTCTTTCTGACCTCTCTCATCATCTGGCGTCTGCTATGTGACAGTGGTGTCACGCATAATGCTCCTGATATGCCGTTTTTTATATTTTTTGCAATCGCTGGTTGGAGACAATAAGATAAATCGCTATATTTGCGTTGCCGGAAATTTCCGTATCTCCGGCATTCATTTATCTGATATAATCATCATGTCTGTAACCAAAACATTTTACCCATCTCCCAAGGGTGAAATCACACACTTTACGCTCACCAACAGTAACGGCGCGAGCGTGACTCTGTCTACTCTCGGAGCCGGAATCGTATCCATAATTGTACCCGACAGGAACGGGCATATGGCCGATGTCGCACTTGGCTACAAGGACCCTGCCTCATGGATAGCTGACGGTCCATGTGCAGGCAAGATCCCCGGACGTTTCGCCAACCGTATAGCCAAAGGCCGGTTCACGCTTGACGGCAAGGAGTACGAACTCGCCATAAACAACGGTCCTAACGCCCTACACGGTGGGCCCGAAGGTTTCATGAACCGCATATGGGATGCCTGCACGGAGAATGACGACACCGTAGAGATGACCTATCATGCCAAGGACGGTGAAGAGGGCTATCCGGGCAATCTCACTGTGACTGCGCGATACACATGGGACAACAGCAATGCTCTCACTCTTACACTTTCCGCCACCACCGACGCGCCGACTGTCCTCAATCTCACAAACCACGTTTATTTCAACCTTGACGGAGAGAACTCCGGATCCGTGCTGAATCACGAGATGAAGCTCAACGCTTCACGATGGCTCCCCACCGATGAGACTCAGATCCCTACCGGCGAGCTGGCTTCTGTGGTAGGGACACCTATGGACTTTACTTCATTCAAAACTATCGGTCGTGACATAAACGCTGACTTCGAGGCCCTCAGAATAGGCAAGGGATATGACCATTGCTGGGTGGTTGACGGATATGGCGAAGGGAGGCTCCTCCCTGTCGCAGAACTGCGTGGGCCGGTGTCAGGCCGCTCTCTGCTTGTCGAGACTACGCAGCCAGGCATGCAGATATACACAGGCAACTGGCTCGCCGGATCTCCCGAAAGCATTTCGGGAGGCTCATATGCCGACTATGACGGTGTGGCAATCGAATGTCAGGGATTCCCTGACGCACCCAACAAGCCTTCATTCCCCTCGCCGGTACTGCGTCCCGGTGACGAATATAGCGAGACTATAAGATTCACATTCAAGTAATATTTAACCAATTCCAAATCATTCTTATGAAACCCACACTCTTCGTCCTTGCTGCCGGTATGGGCAGCCGTTACGGAGGCCTCAAGCAGCTCGATCCGCTCGGCCCGCAGGGACAGACAATTATGGACTATTCCATCTACGATGCCATTCAGGCCGGATTCGGCAAGGTGGTATTCGTGATACGCAAAGATTTTGAAAAGGACTTCCGCGAGAAGATCCTGTCCAAATATGAAGGTCATATACCTGTAGAGGTGGTTTTTCAGTCGACCGACAAGCTCCCGGAAGGATACACTTGCCCGGCTGACCGCACAAAGCCATGGGGCACTAACCATGCGGTGCTCATGGGCAAAGAGGTCATCAGAGAGCCTTTCGCTGTGATCAATGCCGACGACTTCTATGGACGTGACGCATTCCGCGTGATAGCTGAGGACCTCATGCGTCCGCGCGACCGCAAAGGCGATTACTCCATGGTGGGATTCCGTGTCGGCAACACAATGACTGAAAACGGATCAGTGGCACGTGGCGTATGCTCCACCGGCACTGACGGCAACCTCACCGGTGTTGTCGAGCGCACAGCGATAAGCTACGCTCCAAACGGCGACATAGTGTTCACCGACGAGAATGGAGTAGAGCAGACTCTCGACCCTATGACTCCGGTGTCCATGAACCTCTGGGGCTTCACTCCCGACTACTTCGACTACAGCGAACGTGAGTTCCGCAGATTCCTCGACAAGGACATAGACACACCCAAAGCCGAATTCTTCATTCCGCTCTGTATCGATACTCTCATACACAACGGCGAGGCCACAGTCAAGGTCCTCGACACTGACTCACGATGGTTCGGAGTTACATATGCTGCCGACCGTCCGGGTGTAGTAGAGAAATTCGCCCAGCTCCACAAGGATGGCGTATACCCCGACAAAATGTTCTAAAAAACACACATACATAAAAGATAACCATGGAACTGAAAGAAAAAATCGTTAAGGCCTTTGATGAGCATTTCGGCGGCAAGGGCACCATCTATGCATCAGCCGGACGAATCAATCTCATTGGCGAACACACTGACTATAACGGCGGATTTGTGTTCCCCGGAGCAATTGACAAGGTGATTATGGCCGACATACGTCCCAACGGCACCGATACTGTCAACCTCTTTTCCCTCGACCTGAATGAGGAAGCCCACTTCGGCCTTAATGAAGAGGACGCGCCCTCGCTTCAGTGGGCTCGTTACGTCTTCGGAGTATGTCGTGAGACAATCAAGCGTGGAGGCGTAGTAAAAGGCTTCGACGCCGTGTTCGCCGGAAATGTACCCCTTGGAGCAGGCCTTTCATCGTCCGCAGCCCTTGAGTCATGTTTCGCATTTGCCATGAACGATCTCTTCAACGGCAACTCTATCGAGAAGTTTGAGCTCGCCAAGATCGGACAGTCCACCGAGCATAACTACTGCGGTGTGAACTGTGGCATCATGGACCAGTTTGCATCTGTGTTCGGCAAAAAGGACTGTCTGATACGCCTTGACTGCCGATCGCTTGAATACGAATACTTCCCCTTCAGGATCGATGGCTACAAGCTTGTCCTTGTTGACTCTGTAGTCAAGCACGAACTCGTCGACTCGCCCTACAACAAGCGTCGTCAGTCATGTGAGCGTGTTGCCAAGCGTCTCGGCATAGAGACTCTTCGTGACGCAGAGATGGCTGATCTCGAAGCCGTCAAGGCTGATATTTCAGCCGAGGACTGCATGCGTGCCAAGTTTGTCATCGAGGAGAAAGAGCGTGTGCTCGATGTTTGCGATGCTCTCAATCGTGGCGACATCGACACTGTTGGCCGTCTCATGTACGAGACACACCGTGGTCTGTCAAAGGACTATGAAGTGTCATGTGAAGAACTTGACTACCTCAACGATATAGCTAAGGAGTGTGGAGTCATCGGATCGCGCATAATGGGCGGCGGATTCGGCGGATGCACCATCAACCTCGTTGCCGACGATAAGTACGATCACTTTATCGCCACAGCCAAGGAGAAATTCAACAATGCCTATGGTCACGAGCCCAAGATCTATGATGTGATCATCTCCGACGGAGCACGTCGTATAGAATAAACTTCAGACAGAACAGATACACTCGACAGAAGGGATACAAAAGTATCAGAAGAACAAAAGAGACAGAAGATTTAGAGTTTTGTCTATATATAGATAGAAATCATACTGACTCGACAGAATAGATCCACTCGATAGAAAGATACAAAAGTATCAGAAGAACAAAAGAAACAAAAGATCTTTTAATTATTCTTCGCCTTCAACGATAAATAGGGCGAGTCAAAACGTCCTTCTTGAAGAAATTACCCTTGCTGCAGATAGCTGTAGCAAGGGTAAAATCTTTATATCCAGACGTTATGACACACCCTCAATTACTTTATATCCAGACGTTATTACAAATCCTCATTACACATCCTCACTTTATCGTTGAATGCGAAGAATAATTAAAAGATCTTTTGTTTCTTTTGTTCTTCTGATACTTTTGTATCTCTTCTGTCTGAAGCTCTGTCAGATAAGAGGTGCTATTTGAACACCTTATTGGCTATGATCTTCAACCTGTCTATGTCGGTTGTGTATGCGCCGTTCTCATCAATGTTGGGACTGTGTGATGAAAGCCGACGGTAAGCGGCCGCCAATTTTGCATCCTCCTCAGACATGACATTGTTTATCAGGTTATACTCCTCAAGTGAAAACATTGATCGAAGATATCTCTTATTGAAAACTATTACTGTCCGCTAAACCATAAAATAGTGAGTCCAACTTCTTGAACGGCAGAAGTTGGGCTTACTTTTTGTATAGG
>ERZ808037.1963-NODE-1963-length-11625-cov-4.513249_pt1 | contig 11625 bp, 16 predicted proteins | sample MGYA00380190_ERZ808037 | MGnify/ENA primary metagenome ERZ808037 (study PRJEB31490, sample SAMN06133399) | mouse gut metagenome | isolation source: J9 | host: mice | place: China: Chengdu | collected 2015-05 ...
AATTGCAAGAGATGACGAAACATTAACAGAATTGTATGACGATTGCTATTTACAATCTGAAGATGAAATTCATGCAATTATGGATAATCAGATTGGTAAAGAGAATGTAACGGCGGGGTTAAACAATTCTGATATAATTGCAGATTTGATCGAAGATGTAAAAATGCCATTTCAGTCACCACAATTACCTACATTCCCATTACCAGAAGGATTTGAAGATAATTATTTGTACCTGAAATATCTATGTGACAAAGGTTGGTATACAAGAGGAATAGATAAATTATCTGACGAAGAACAGAAGGTTAGAAGAGAAAGACTGGAATATGAATTAAGTATTATTCATCAAATGGGGTTTGATGGCTATTTCTTATTTGTTTGGGATTTTATTAGATGGGCAAAAGAGAATGATGTATATGTCGGAGATGGTAGAGGCTCTGGGGGTGGTGCGATAGTTGATTATTTACTTGGTATCTCAGAGTTAGATCCTATTAGTTACAATTTGATTTTTGAGAGATTTCTAAATCCAGAACGTGTGTCAATGCCTGATATTGATACCGACTTCTCAGACAGAGAAAAAGTTGTCCGCTATCTTACAGATAAATATGGAGAAGATAGAGTATGCCAGGTTATCAATTTCTCATATATTACGCCTTGTGTGGCAGTTAAAGATGTAGGAAGGGTTTTAGGTATTCCATATAGCATTTCCAACAAGATAAGTAAGAAATTTGTATTTGATACATTTGAAGAATGCATAGCCAATAACCCTACATTATATGAGGAATATGTAGATTATAAAGATTTGTTTGATATAGTAAGTAAAATTAGTGGTCGGGTTAGACAGGTAAGTATTCATGCTGGTGGAGTGGGTATTGTGGATACAAAAATTACTGACTATATGGCAATGAAAATTGGTAGCAAAGGCGAACACGTAATCCAGGTTGATAAGAAAATTATTGAGGATATTGGCATTATTAAGTTTGACTTGCTTGGTTTAGCAACTACTTTAAATACCATCAAATATGCTTGCAAATATGCAAATATTGACAGATGGGAAATTGATATTAATAATCCAGAATTTTTAAACTGTAAAGAAACATACGAATTGCTGTGTTCTGCAAAAGTTGATGGTGTATTTCAGGTAGAGTCACAAGGAATGAAAGACCTTTTAGTAAGGTTACAACCTTCTAACCTAGAAGATGTATCGGCAGTTTTGGCATTATACAGACCTGATAGTATGGGTGCATTAGACGAATATATTGAATGCAAACATGGTAGGCAAGAAGTTAAATACATTCATCCTGATATGAAACCGATTCTTGAAAGTACATATGGTTGTATGATTTATCAAGAACAGTTGATGGATATTGTTAGAAAATTTGGTGGAAGAACCTATGGTGGTGCTGATAAGTTCAGAAAAGCTATAGGTAAAAAGGATATAGAATTGGTTAAATCCGAGTCTGCTAAGTTGTACCGAGAGATTATTGATAATGGATATGATGAATCTATTGCAAAGCAAATAAGCGATGACCTTTCTACTAAGGGCGGGTATCTTTTTAATAAATCACATTCAGCTTTGTATTCGATTCTTACATTAAAAACAGCATATTTAAAGTGGAAATATCCAGTTGAATTTTTCTGTGCATTATTAAATCAGAAACGTGACGATTATGGTGCTTTAAATAAGTACATATTAGATGCAAAAGATTTTGGAGTAACACTTTTACCACCACATCTAAACAAATCTGATAGAGGATTTTCTATTACAGATGGTCGGATCTTATTTGGGCTTGAAGCAATTAAAGATGTTGGTGAAAAATTTGTTGACTTACTGATTGAAGAAAGAACTACCAATTGTAAGTTTAAGAATTTCAACGATTTTTATGAAAGAATGAATCCATCAAATAAGGTAGTTATTACATTGACAAAAGCAGGAGCTATCCCATGCAAAGATAAAAAGAATTTCTTATTACAATTTGCAGCAAAGCAATTTAAAAAGAAGCCATATAAGCCAGTTGTGTCGCTTCCTAAATTATCAGTATTAAAAGAAAAGTATGGTATTGATACGGATGTGATTAAAGATAAACAGGTAAGATTAGATTTGTATAACAAACAAAAAGAGAAAGAATATTTAGAACAACAAGATGAAAAGTTTAATACTTCCATAAACGAGTTCGCAGAAAAATATTTACAAAATGAAAAGTTTTGGGAGTTTGATGCTCTATCAGTATTCATTAATAACAACCCGTTTGTTGAAGCGTACAAGTATATTCAGGCACCATTTGATGAAGTGGATGAAGGTGCAAAGGGATTAGTAGTTGGGGCTATTTCAAAAATTCAAAAGAAGAAAGATAGAAATGGTAAGCAATTTGCATTTATTTGGATGTATTCAGCATTTGGCTTAGTGGAAGTTATTTGTTGGCATACACAGTATAAGCAATATGAAGACTTAATTAAAAGAGGTAATCAGATTGCAATGTTGTGTAAAAAGAGCGATGAAAAAGCAGTTATTCAAGAAATGAAAACATATAAACAGTGGTTGGATGATAGAAAACTATCTAAGTTGAAGTAAGGAGTGATTAAAATAGAGGAAATTAAGTTCAAATGTGTGCCAGTCCATGAAAGATATTACAGTAGTGATTCATCATATGGCGTATTTGTGTTTCATACAAAAGATGATATTCCTGAATATGATTTAGTGCCACCATCACCATTTCAAACTGATACTGAAGGTTTGAAAATGTCTATGTTGGTAGGTAATATGCAGCAATTGTATATTGGGTCTGAATATGAGGTGACTGCCACATTGGACTACAATGCAAAATACAAATCATATCAGTATAAACCTAAGATTATAACCTCCGTCACACCAAAAACGGAGGAACAACAAAAGATGTTTTTAACATCAATTATCACAGATAGACAGGCAGAAACTTTATTAGAAAAATATCCTGATATTGTAGAAGATATTATCAAAGGCACTGATAATGTTGATCTCAAAGAACTAAAAGGTATTGGCGAGATGACATATCAATCAATAAAAGAAAAAGTTTTAGAGAATTATGTTATATCTGACATATTGATTCTTTTACAGCCGTTAGGTGTTAAGTATTCAATGATAAAGAAGTTGTTGATGGGTGAGCCAAATCCAGCATTATTAAAGGAAAAATTGCTTGATAATCCATATATTATGCTCGACTTACGTGGTTTTGGGTTTAAGACTGTAGATTCATTGGCATTAAAACTGAATCCAGATATTAAGATTTCTGCAAAAAGAACATATGCGTTTATTAAATATCATCTTAAAGAAATTAGTAATAATCAAGGACATACATGGATAAATATTGAAACATTAGAAAATGCGGTAAGAGATAATATTTCAGAATGTATGGATGTTTTTGAAAGACTTATTGAATCAGAAAGAGAAAAAGAAATTATATTACATTTCGATGGTGATAAGGTTGGTTTGTACAGCTATTATGAGTTAGAACGAGATGTGTACAGTATTTTAAAAGACATTCAGAGTTATCCATGTTTGGAACTGGACGAAGAAGATATAAATGAAGGTATATTACAGGCAGAAAAAGAGCAAGGATTTGAATTAACAGACGAACAAAAGGAAGTAGTAAAAGCAAGTTTAAATGATAATGTTTGTATAATCGCAGGAAAAGCTGGCACTGGCAAAAGTACGATTTCAAGAGCGTTATTAAATATTTATAAACATGCAAACTATTCAATATCTTGTTGTGCTTTATCTGCTAAAGCTGCACAAAGAATTACAGAGGCAACTGGTTTTCCAGCATCGACAATACATAGATTATTAAGCGTTAATCCACAGAAAGGATTTGAGTATGGCCACGAAAACCCATTGACTTCAGATGTAATTTTGATTGATGAGTGTTCTATGATTAATTCTTATGTATATCATGCAATAGTTAGTGCCATCAAAGAGGGAGCAAAAGTTATTATGTGTGGTGATAACAGACAGTTACCACCTATCGGATATGGAAATATTTTTGGAGATTTACTTCTTAAAACAGATAGTTTACACATTTCTCATTTAACAAAAGTATTAAGGCAAGCTGAAAAGTCAGGTATTTTATCCGATGCAAATAAGATTCGTGAAGGAATTATGCCGATTGAACAGCCAGAATTAAGAATTGTTAATGGCGAATTACAAGATATGACTTATATGTTTAGGGGCACAAGAGAAGGACTTAGAAATATTGCGATTAAGTCATATTTAAAAGCGATTGAACAGGATGGAATGGATGAAGTAGCTATTATAGTTCCAAGAAAAGAGAATTGTGATAATAGTACATTAGAAATCAATATCAGACTAAGCGATATTCTTCTTGATAAAAATGGAAGAACAATGAAGATAGGAAAAAAGGAATATCTTATTGGTTCAAAAGTAATGCAAGTTGATAATAACTATGAGAAAAATGTTTTCAATGGAGAAGTAGGATATATAACCAAAATTGAAGAAGTTCAAAACGGTAAAGAAAAGACCTTGGAGTTTACTGTTGAATTTAAAATGAACGACCAAACAAAGGTTATTACTTATACAAGAAATGAATTAGATCAGTTGGATTTAGCATATGCAATGACAATTCATAAGAGTCAAGGTTCAGGATATAAAACAGTAATAATCATTATTGATATGACACATTACACATTATTAGACACTTGTTTATTATATACAGCAATTACAAGAGCAAAGAAGAGATGCTTGCTTTTAGCAGAACCACAAGCATTTAAGATGTGTATGGATAATAACAAAAGTAAAAGTAGACAGACCTGGTTAAAGGAAATGTAAAATCATAGTCTATATATAGTGGCAAATATACAATATAGACACTGTATATAGACTAAATATGGACATGAAATAGGACTTTTAACGCCTGAGAAAGAGGTGATGAAAAATAATTTACAACTTAGAACGTAATGATAACTATTACATATACACAGCAAATGATTTTTATTCATGTAGAATTATTAAATGGTTTATACCAAAAAAGTTACACAATAATGAAATAGTTAAATCTCAAATGAGAATGGAAATTTTTGACGATTTATTTATGCATATCAATTCAATAAAATCCTATAATGTTCAACTTGCTAACCTATATCTTGATATCGAAAAACAATCCATTGAAAAGAGAAAACAAGTATATAAAAATAAATGCTATGAGATTATGGATTCTATAAATAGAGGATTGTCGCCTTATCATTGGGAAGTCAAAGAAACTTATGAAGAAGATATAGGTGGTAGAAAAACTCCTTGCTATTTAATTGGATTATTTACTGGTGAGAATAAGATGATTGATAAGATTGAACAAATGTAAAATTTAGGAGCGTGATTATGAGAAATATTCTTGGAAGTATCAGTACAATAAAGAATTTTATAGGCAATGCAGGTAGAAATACCTGTAATGAATATTTATATAATGCATTACTGGACGCTATAGAAAGTATGGAAATGGATGTTGCAATGAAGCCAATCAAAGATAGTTGTGAAGAGAAAACACATTATAAGTGTAAGTGCGGATATATATTTCTAACAAAATATTCAGATGGTCATCAAATGGGCAATAAACCAAATTACTGTGAAAGATGTGGACAGGCGATTGATTGGAGAAGAGATGTATAAAAATATTTCCTTGGAAGAAATGCTAAAGAAGGAAGTAAATGGTATTCTCACAAATTATGAGGACGGAGGTACTGATTATTATTACAGAAATGGGGAAGGGGAATTTCATGAAATCACAGAATTGGATTTATTGAGAGGACGGTTCTACACAGAGGACGGTGACTTTTCGGAATTTGAGTGGGAATTGGAAGAAAGTCATATTTATATCAGGCAATGAATGATAGGTTTCATTTGTTGTATTATACATAAAATTGGAGGTTCCGAATGAAATTAGCAAGAAAAATTATGATGTATACATTATTAATATGTATTGCTTTTATCGTGATTTATTCTGTTGTTGATTATCTTGGAAAACAATCAGAATATCATAAAAGCAGATATGAATTAGAAGAAATAGAAAATGGTATATATGTCAGAACTTATCATACGGTATCAACGGTTCCAGCACATAACTACGATGTAATTGAAATTTGTATAAATAGCAAAGTATGTACTTATAAAGGAAGTGTAGATATAACTTATACGAATGAAAATCCATACGCTGTAATCATGCAGAATAATCTTGTAAATGATGATAAAGTTTTTGTATATGTTCCAAAAGGTACTGTTGATTACAAAGAAAGCGTTGGTGTGAAATGAAAAATGTAAATAAAATAAGAGAATATAAAAATAGATACTGGTTGGTAAATGATGATGTATATGAATTGCATTTCCATCAGTTCTATGATGATGAAATAATTCTCAAATTCGTTCAAAATAAAGAAGATTCAGAGAATTACATATATGTATCAGGCTTATTGAATGTAGAACATGATGAAGAATTTGCCGAATCTATAGAAGACGCTATGGAGCAGTTTGAGTATATGGTAATTGATTATATAAAAGAGAAGATTGGTTACTATGAGGAAATGTTAGATAAGTTTCGGGAGGAGAAATGAGCCAAAAAATAAAATTCAGAGCGTGGGATAAAGAAGAAAAGGAAATGATCTATGACGTACAAAATACATATGATTATACTTGTAACGGATCAGGTGCTATGGAGCCATCATTTAAAGATGTGTTAGAAGACAAAGACAGATATGAAGTCATGCAATTTGTAAATCTATGTGATTTTGATGGTAAGGAATTATATACTTGTGATATTTCTATAGATGAAAAGGGAAGGATATTTGTTGTTTATCGTGGTGAAGGTGGATTCTGTATGTGTTTGGCAAAGGAATTTAATTGGGCAGTTTCAAATGGCGTTTCTCCTACACAGTTTAAAGGATTAAGTGATATGAATTGCGGCGGGTGGTTTTTAGATAAGCATAGGATTATTGGTAATATTTATGAAAATCCAGAGTTGATTGTTGAGGAGAGGTATTAATGAAACTTTTAGAGATATGGAAAAGAATAGGTAAGCAGCCATTACGAATTACACGTAGAAAAGATGCGATTGTATTTATTGGTGATTCTGAATACAGAATTAAAAATATCAGATATGATCGTGGACAATTTATCGGTTTTGAAGCAAAACCAAAAGAAAAAGTGGAATGGATAAGTAAAGAAGTTAAGCCCAAAGAAGATACATGGATAATTGTTAAAGACAAAGACGGTCAAGAATATAGAGATCATCAGTGGACAGGTCATGCATGGTATCATTTTTCAATAGGGAAAGATAGTTGCGATGGTTGGAGAAGTGATGTAGATATAGTTAGTTGGAGATATCAGGAGGATTAATCGAATGGCAGGAACATTAAAAGAGATTACAGAAAATTATGAGAAATTACATAGATTACAGATGATAGAAACGATTTTAGATAAAACGCATAGTTATGTTCATGATGTAGTTAGCAGAGTGGAAGACGAGTTCGATGATTGTGTAGATTTTGAGGATTATATTACAGAGAGCGTGATAAAGAGCACTAAAGAAAATCTTGCTACGTTAGGAAAATATTTAGGTTGTAAATCGTATGCTGATTTAATAAGTGATGTAATGCATAAACAGTAAGGCTTTGAAACGCTCGTTTTAACAGGAGGGAAGAATATGATTTCAAATCCTAAACATGGTTGGTGTGATTTTAAATTAAGAACATTTAGCGGTACTCCAAGTTATTTGACAGATGTGCCATTAGATTTACTCACAGCTTTTATAGATTATCATACTAAAGGATGTGGGGTTGCTTGGTTTGATGAAGAAGGAAATGAGTTTTCATTGGTAATAACTCCATATTCACTTTTTATTATTGAGGAAAAAGATAAACCTGTGCTACATGATTTTTCTGAAATGAAGATAGGGGATGCGGAGAAAGAACTTATTGAAGATATAGAAAATGATTTATATGGTTGGATTAATTTTATGACAGATGATGATCCAGAGGAAATCAAACAACATGAAACAGAGATTAGACAAAAGCTGGCAATATTAAAAAATATATTGGGAGGATAAATATATGTTATGGTCATGGAACGAAACAAATGATGAAAATTGGACACATGGTACATTCAATACAAAAGAAGAAGCAATACAGGATGTTTTGGGTTGTAAAGAATGGATTGAAAAAAGTTTGTCTACAGACAATCCAACAATTTATGTTGGTGAATGTGAACTTGTTCCGTTAAGAACTGATCCTGATCCAGATAGGATTATGAATGATTATGAGAGAAGGTGAATACCGATGTGGAAATGTGATATGGGATATCCAGTTGGAGATGATAATATACCCCCTGATAGATGTCATTGGGAAGGAAAATTTTACATTAAATCATGCAAAAAGTGTTCATCATATAATCATGAATATGATTTGATAGAACAAGCTATTGAATCGGCAAGATGTAGAATATATAGATTAAAACAGAATAAAGGAAATACATTAGCTCATCAAAAGAAGGCAAAGCATCAACATGATTTAATGAAAATTACTATTAAAGCGTTGGAATATTATAGAGATGAATTATAACCAGTCTTAAAACCACGCTTTCAAAGGTAGAAACGAGGTGCAATAATTATGGACAATAGAGCAATCACAGAATATAAACTTATCATTAAAGTATGTGATAGATCGGAATGTGCGAAATATGATCCTTTTGGTTTGTGCTATGTAGATGACTGTTTGAGTTGTCCAAATGCAAGAGTAAAAATTATTCGTCAGGATGGCATAATTATGAGGAATGATTTTGAGAATAATAAAAATGCTAACGAAGAAAGTAAAATATGCGCATATAAAAGGATGTTAGATAGAGATGGTATTGAACTTTTTGAAAAAATGTACAATATCAAATTCACTAAATTTCAGAAATGGTATTTAAACAGATTGCTTAAAACAAATAAGAAGCAATAAAACAAGTCTTTTATGGAGGTAAATTTTTATGTATCAAGATGAATTATTAAAAACACAATACAGTGAAAAATTTGATGAGATTAGGAAGAAAATGATGGTAACAAGTTATTACAAATTTGGTGACGTAAGGCAGAATTACAAAGTGGTCGCTGGACTTCAGTCAATACCATCATTAAAAGCAAAATTGAAAGAATATGAGGAAACAGGAAATACAGAATTTCTTGCAGATGTTGCTAATTTTGCAATGATAGAGTTTATGTATCCACAAAAAGAAGGTGCAAGATATCAACCTACAGATGGTACAAATTTAGGTAAAAGAACTACTGTTGGCATCAGTGTTAATGAAATGAAAGATATTAAAGAGGGTAACGGAGATAGGTGGTTAAAATATTAAATAGAATCGCAATTTCAACGGAGGTAAAAGAGAAATGAATGGTAAAGAGTATCAAGAATTAGCAATGAGAACAAATGATGGCAATGCAACAAAAAGGTTATTAAATTTAACTCTATCAGATACAACAGATGATGGAATTGGAGAAGATACAAGTACAGTTTTAAATGCTTGTCTTGGCTTATCTGGAGAAGTTGGTGAATTTAATGACATGATTAAGAAATGGATCTTTCATGAAAAAGATTTTGATGAGGAACATGCTAAAAAGGAAATGGGAGATATTATGTGGTATATTGCCATGATGTGTCACTCTTTTAGATGGAATTTGGATGAGATTATGCAAATTAATATTGATAAGCTGAAAGCAAGATATCCTGAAGGGTTTGATGTTGTTAAAGCCAATAATAGAGAAATTAATGATGTATAACAATTAAATGTGTGTTTCAAGGAAGGAGAATGTAAAAAATGAAACAAAATGAGTTCATAACATTTTGTACTTGTGGTTGTGGTAATGGGATTGTTTTAAAAGCAGAAAGAGTAGATAATGATATGTCATTACAACTTGTGAGCGACAATTTCTATATTGCACAGAATAAGGGAAAAATGTCTTTATCAGAAAAAATAAAAAGAATTTGGTGCATTATCAAAGGTAAAGAATACTGTTATTTTGATATTCTAATTGGAGAAGATAAGTTACAGGAATTCAAAGAATTTATTAAAAGGCTGTAAGGAGGAATATGATTGGATAAAATAGAAAGAATTAAAGAATTAGTCAGTATTCTACAAAAAGCATCATATGCCTATTATGGATTAGATAATCCATTAATGACAGATAAAGAATATGATAATTTGTATGATGAATTATCAACATTAGAAAAAGAAACAAATTGTGTATTAGCAGGATCACCAACAATAAAAGTACAGGGATATTTATTGGATGGATTTACAAAAGTAAAACACACAAAACCAATGTTGAGTGCAAATAAAACAAAAGATACAAAAGAAATTGAAAAATTTGTTACGAATAAGAGATTCTATGGTTCCTACAAACTTGATGGATTAACGGTTGTGGCTAGGTACAAAAATGGTAAATTTACACAGGGAATCACAAGGGGAACAGGAATAGAAGGCGAAGATGTAACAGAACAATGCAAATTTATTAAAAATCTTCCTATGACTATTCCTTATAAAAGCAACTTAGAATTACGTGGAGAATGTGTAATTTCTTGGGATGAATTTAAAAGAATCAATAGAAACTTAGATACGCCATATTCACATCCTCGAAATCTGGCATCTGGAACATTACGAAACCTTGATTTAAATATCATTAAAGATAGAAATTTGTCTTTCATAGTATTTGAGTGTGTGACAGATATGAAAGAAGATAGTAAATCTGAAACGCTAATTGATGTACATAATATGGGGTTTGAAATTGTTCCGATAACAAAATTAAATAATACAGTTGATCAAGTAAGTAATACATTACAGCCAGAGTTTTATCAATATCCAACGGATGGGATTATTTTTGAGTTGGATAGTAAAAAATTATCTGAATCATTAGGTTCAACATCTCATCATGAATGCTGTCGTATGGCACTGAAATGGGAAGATGAATTATATGATACTGTTTTAAAGGACATTGAATGGAATACATCAAAAACTGGGCTAATAAATCCCGTTGCAGTGTTTGAACCTGTAGATTTAGATGGAGCCATTACAACCAGAGCTACATTACATAACGTTTCTTATATAGAAAATTTGCAATTGGGTATTGGAGATACAATTCAAGTGTATCGTGCAAATATGGTAATTCCAAAAGTACACAGTAATCTTACGAGGAGTAATGCATGGAAGTTGCCAGATAAATGTCCCTGTTGTGGTGGAAAAGTAGAAATACATAATGAAAATGGAAGCAAGACATTACATTGTACAAATCCAGATTGTAAAGCAAAGTTGTTAGGGAAACTTGTTCATTTTGTGAGCAAAAATGCAATCAATATAGATGGTCTATCAGAACAGACATTACAGAAATTTATTGATTTAGGATGGCTAAACTCGTTCAAAGATATTTATTATTTGTCAGAATACAAAGAAGAAATGTATAAACTTGATGGTTTTGGGAAGAAATCAGTAGATAAATTATTAGAGAATATTGAGAAAAATAGAAATACTACATTGGATAGATTCATTTATGGATTGTGTATTCCTTTGATTGGCAGAACAGCAAGTAAGGATATTGCCAACAATTTTAATTATGATTATGA
>ERZ808037.1965-NODE-1965-length-11607-cov-8.071552_pt1 | contig 11607 bp, 8 predicted proteins | sample MGYA00380190_ERZ808037 | MGnify/ENA primary metagenome ERZ808037 (study PRJEB31490, sample SAMN06133399) | mouse gut metagenome | isolation source: J9 | host: mice | place: China: Chengdu | collected 2015-05 ...
TGCCTGCTCATCATCATCTGGTGCACCTTCGTCATCGGCGTGCTCATCGGCCAGTGGTTCCCCCGCCGCAAGGGCACCGTCATGGGCCTGGTTACCATCGCCTTCCCCCTGGGCAACGCCCTGCTGAACGTGTTCATGAAGCTGACTATGGGCGGCGGTATACCCAACCCCACTGCCGGCTTCCTGCCCTTCTTCATCGCCACCTGCGTGGGCATCCTCATCGGCATTGTGTTCATCACCGACTATCCCGAGCAGTGCGGCGCCTACCGCGACAATGACAAGAGCATGACCCCCGAGATCGCCAACGCCATGATGATGCAGGAGATCGAGGACAAGAAGCACACCGTCTGGACCATCGGCAATACCTTCAAGTGCCCCGACTTCTGGCTCATCACCCTGCCCGCTGGTATGATGCTGTTCGGCTCCGTGGGCATGATGACCCAGACCGCCGGCGTCATCGGCTCCTATGGCTACGGCGCCGACTCCAAGGAATTCGGCCTGATCATGCTGGGCGTAGCCGTGGTGGCCATCATCGGCTCCACCCTGCTGGGCCTGCTGGACACCAAGATCGGCACCCGGAAGGCCATGATGGCCGCCTTCGGGTTCATGATCGCCTCCGGCATCATCGGCGCCATTCAGCAGTTCCCCTGCATGGTTATCGCCATGCTGCTGCTGGGCGTGTTCATGGGCGCCTCCTCTAACTTCACCGTGTCCGCCGCCGTGCAGTACTGGCGCCGTGAGGACTTCCCCTCCGTGTTCGCCCGGGTGAACCCCATTGCCAACCTGTGCCAGGCCGTGGCTCCCGTGATTCTGGTGGCCATCCTGTCCAGCGTGGGCTACCACGCCGACTTCATTCTGGTGGGCGTCATGGGCGTGGTGAGCATGATCATGGTGGCCATGGTCAAGCCCGACCGCATCAAGGAGATGGACGACAAGTATCGCGCGGCCGCCGGCAAGTCCCTGGACGACGCCCTGGTGGGCCGCAAGTAAGTCGCACCTGAACCAGAAGCGTCTGTTAGAACAAACTGCACCCCCGCTCTCCCATTTCGGGAGGGCGGGGGTCAGCACATCCCGGCGCAGCTTATTTGGCATGAAGCACTCAATTTTGCTCACCTCCCCACGTAAAAACAGCCCTTGACAAATCGAGCATTTGTACTATAATAAAAGATACATATGTTTGATTTTGTGGGCGCATCCGCAGCCAGGCGGAGCCAGCCCGCACACCGGGGGGACGCTTTGTGGAGGTACTGGACAAGCTGACCATTCTGGCCGACGCCGCCAAATACGACGCCGCCTGCACCTCCAGCGGGGTGGTTCGGGGCGGGAAGCCGGGCACCATCGGCACCGCCACAAATTCCGGCTGCTGCCACACCTTTTCCGCCGACGGGCGGTGTGTCTCCTTACTGAAGGTGCTGTACACCAACCACTGCTGCTATGACTGCGCCTACTGCGTCAACCGCCGCTCCAACGACGTGCCCCGGACGGCCTTCACCCCCCGGGAGCTGGCGGAGCTGACCATCCAGTTCTACCGGAGGAACTATATCGAGGGACTGTTTTTGTCCTCCGCCGTGCTGAAAAGCCCCGACTACACCACGGAGCGGATGATTGAGACTCTGCGCCTGCTGCGCACGCAATATTGTTTCAACGGCTACATCCACGCCAAGGCCATCCCGGGGGCGGATCCAGGGCTCACCTACCAGCTGGGGCTGCTGGCGGATCGGCTGAGCGTCAACATCGAGCTGCCCTCCGAGGCGTCCCTCCGGCTGCTGGCCCCCGACAAGACCAAGGCCGCCATCCTCAAGCCCATGGCCCAGATCCGAGACGGGGCCGCCCAGTCCAAGGCAGAGCTGAAGCTCTACCGCCACGCCCCCCGGTTCGCCCCGGCGGGGCAGTCCACCCAGATGATCGTGGGGGCCACCCCGGAGAGTGACTGGCACATCTTGTCCCTGACCGAGGGGCTCTACCAGAAGTACAACCTGAAACGGGTCTTTTTCTCCGCCTATATGCCGGTGTCCCAGCACAAAAACCTGCCCGCCCCGGCGGGCTTCAAGCCTCCCCTGCTCCGGGAGCACCGGCTGTACCAGGCGGACTGGCTGCTGCGGTTTTACGGCTTCACCGCCCGGGAGATTTTGGACGACAGCCACCCCAACTTTGACGCCGCCCTGGATCCCAAGAGCGACTGGGCCCTGCGCCATCCGGAATTTTTCCCGGTGGAGATCAACCGGGCGGACTACGAGGCCATCCTGCGGGTGCCCGGCATCGGAATGCGGGGGGCGGAACGGATCGTGGCCGCCCGGCGGTACGGCTCCCTGTCCTTCGAGGGGCTGAAGCGGCTGGGGATCGTGATGAAGCGGGCCCAATATTTTATCACCTGCTCGGGCCGGATGCTCCCCGGTCTGCGGTTCGGGCCGGACAGCGTCTACCGCCGCCTCACGGGGCTGGAGCAGGCAGCACTGGGCACCGGGGAGAGCTGGCAGCAGCTGTCCCTGTTTGACGGGGGTGCGGGCCCATGATCGCCTATCGGTATGACGGCACCTTTGCCGGCTTTTTGACCTGCGCCTGGGACGCGCTGGAGGGCGGCGTGGAGCCCGCGGCATTTCTCCTGCCCGACGGCGGGGTGACACTTTGGGAGGCGCGGGAGCTGCCAGCGGATCGAGACCGGGCCAAACGGCTCTACGGGGCCCTGCGCCAGCGGGTGTCCCCCGCCTTTCAAAAGCTCATCGCCCGGGGGTTTCTCACCTGCCTGCCGGACAAGGAGCTGGATCTGCTGACGCTGATCCGCCGGGGGCTCCGGGAGGGGGATCGGGTGCGGCTGGATCTCAGCGACCCGGTGATGGCCCGGGTGAACCTGGCGCTGACCAAGATGTGGACGGAGTGGGATCACCTGAAGGGCTTTGTCCGCTTCTCCGACCTGGACGGCTTCCTGGTGGGGGAGATCGAGCCCAAAAACCGGGTGCTGCCCCTGCTGGCCCCCCACTTTGCCGCCCGGTACTCCGGGGAGCGGCTGGCCCTCTACGACCGCACTCACCACGAGATTTTCCTCTCTGACCGGGGCCAGTGGAAGCTGGTGCCGGCGGAGAACTTCCGCATGGGCCCCGCCGGGGAGACAGAGCGCTCCTATCGGGCTATGTGGCGGAACTATTTCCAAACCATCGCCATCGAGGGGCGGATTAACCCCAAATGCCAGTCCACCCACCTGCCCAAACGATATCGCCATGTGATGACGGAATTTGTCCCCGACGAGGAGCTGGAAAAGAGCCTGCCGGGACAGGCTCCGGCAGGCTCCCTGGGGGACGGCTCTTAACGATCAGCGCTCCACGTCCACCACCCGGACATAGCGGCGCAGGGGGTATTCCCCGTCGTGGGCCTCGCCGGGGAAGGAGGCGGACATGGATCCGGCCCGGGTGACCCGGGTGACCCCCGCCCGGGACAGCAGCTCCGTCAGCGCCTCCCGCCGCTCCGGCGCGCACAGCAGCCCTGCCGTCTGGAGCCGCCCCTTCTGGCGGCGCAGGGCAGGCAGTAGCTCCGCCTGGGGGAGCCGCTTCACCAGTACGTTCCCCTCCATGGGGGACAGCTCCAGCTCCCGGTCGGGCCGGAGGAGAACGGAGCACCCCTTGCCCTGAAACAGCGTTTCCCCTGTGGCTGTGCCATCCACGATGCGCTCCAGCAGGGCGGTGTGGCCGCTGAGGGAGGCGGAGGCCCCAGCACCCAGACCGGAGCGTTTTGCCGCCGCTTTTTCCAGATAGGGCAGAAACTCCCGGCAGAAGGCTACCCCCTCCTCCTGGTGCTCCATATCCAAAAAGATCACCTGACAGGAGGAGCACAGCCGCTGGCCCGTCTCCACGATGTGGCGGGCCAGGGCGGACAGCTCGGCGTCCTTGTCCTCATAACCGGAGACATAGGCGAAGCTGAGGCGGTGGCCCCATTCGATGAGCTTGCACCCCGGTCCGGCCAGGGCCCGGGCGGCTTCAATGGCCCCGTCGCCGCCCCAGACCACCAGCCCGTCGGCCAGCTCCGCCAGCCTTTTCATTTCCCCCCGCCGGCCGGAGGGCAGATCAAAGGCGTAGAGGTAGGGGGCCAGCCGTGGCTCCTGCTCCGTCAGCAGCTGGAAGGCCGTCAGGGACAGCCCCTTGTCCCCGTGGGGCAGCTTGATCAGGTTCAGGTTGCCGGTGAGCAGCCCCTCCAGGGCGGTGTACACCGGCAATCCCGGCATATTGCCCGGGGCGATGTGGAACAGCACCCCCAGGGGCAGAACATGGGCCGCGGTTTGGGCAAGCTCTCTGGAACCAAAGGGCTCCGGGCCCAGCTCCGCGGCCAGCTTGGCCTCCAGCACCTCCCGGCGCAGCAGGGGGAGCAGCTGATCCAGCCCCACCCCGGCAGGCAGGAATCGGGCCAGCAGGGGCGCAAATTCCCCTGCCTCCAGCCGCCGGCCCAGGGCGTCCACGGCGGCGATAACCGTCTCCGCCTTCAGGGGCGGGGCCGCACGGACAGCGTTCAGCTGGGCCTCCAGGCCATTCAGGACAGTGTTCCGCTCCACATCCGGCAGCAGGGTTCCGTTGGCGAAAATCAAAATGCCTCCCCCTTTCCCAAAAGCTCAGCGGCCCCGGCGGCGCAGGTCTGAATGTCGCCCATCCCCACCCGGCCCAGGATGGTGAGATAGGGTGAGGAGATGCCGCAGCCACACTGTTCCCCCGGTGTGAGATAGCCCAAATCGTCAGTCATGACGCTGAGGGTGGGGGTGGCGCACATCAGGGGCGAGATCAGGTTGATCAGTCCCACCTGGCCCATGGAGAGGGGCTCCAGCGTGTCCGGATCCCGGATGATCACCCGGCCATAGGCGGGAATGTGGAAGTGGTGCCGCCGGCAGGTGTTGTAAAATACCGGGTGCTCCACCGCGCCGAACAACTCGTTGATGTTGTCCTCGGGTATGCCCAGCACCCGCTCCGCCAGGGCGTAGAGAGTCCCCTTGTCCACCTCCTGGGCGGCGTGCTGCTTCCAGCCCCCGGCCAGGATGATCCGGGAGCCGCGGGGCAGCTTCACCCGCAGGCCCAGCTCCTCCATCCGCTTCAACCCGAACCACAGGTAGGAGGGGAACCCGATGACCCGGGTGGGAAAGCGGGAACGCTCCAGCCTTTTCAGAGCATTGGCCACCGAATCCAGGTCTGGAACATAGGCCCCGTCCACCATGTGCAGGGCGTAGGTTCGGCTGAGGGGTGGGGAGAAATGGGTCAGGCCAAACATGGTGCGGGTGACCCCGGTGTGGTTGGACTTGTGGGGCTTGTAGCCCAAAATGACGCAGTGGGCGGGCTTGGGGGACACCAGATGGTGGCGGAAGCCCAGGTTGATCACCATGGCGGCCTCGGCCAGGATGCAGCCCCAGTCAAAGCCGATACGGCTAAATTTCCCGCTGGTGCCCGACGAGGTAACCTTCAGGGCCATCCGCCACTGGGGCATGGAAAACAGGGCCTTCCGCTTGAAAAAGAGGGTGGGGAGGACGGGGATCTTCGCCAGATCCTCCATAGACTGGAGCTGCTCCGGGGCAAAGCCCAGGTGGCGGCAGATGGCGGCGTAGCCGGGACAATGGCGGATGTGGTAGGCGCAGTTGTCCCGGCAGGCCCGCAGGAACGCCCGGTCGGAGCCGGGCAGGTCATAGGGCCGGAGCCGCCAGAACAGCCGTTGACGGGACAGCATAGCCTCGCCTCCTTTGAGCATGGGCTCACAGCCCGTGCGATATGGTTTATTATATCAAACTGTCCGGCCTATGACAAGCGCCTCCGGGACTTTGGGCGCTGCCCGGGTGGCGCTGTGTCAGCCTGTTTCGGCCCCGGCCTTTTCGCGCAAAAACGTGGGAGGGGACAGCCTTGTGCGCTGCCCCCTCCCGCGGAACTGGTTTTTTTAATAGAATTCATCATAAAACGGTTTCATCGTTTTATGGGGCCGCGGAACGCGACCCCACAGCAAAGCCGTCAAGAATGTTGTCAATCCTTTTCTTGGCGCGCCGCACAAGAAACAGTATTACGTTATTTTCTGAGAAAAATGACGCCCAGCGTGTTGGGCCCGCAGTGGCAAGAGATGGTGGATCCGGCCACTGCGGTGAGCACCTCATGAAATCCGAACTGCCCCACCAGGTCGCACACCGCCTCGGGTATGGCGGGATCGCAGCGGGTGTGCACCACGAAAATCCGATCCCGGTTCACGTCCTTCCCGGTGAGCTGATCCAGCACGTAGTCCGACAGCACCTTGTCAAAGGCCCCCCGGTATTTCTTGCCCACGGACATGCTGCCATCGGCCAGCACAATGCAGGGCTTCAGCTTCAGCAGATTGGCCCCCAGGGCCACCACGGAGGAGCAGCGCCCCCCCTTGGCCAGATAGTCCAGCTTGTCCACCACGAAGGTGGTGTCCACCTTGCCGGAGAGCTCCTCCAGCATGGCCAGGACATCCTCCACGCTGTCCCCCCGCTCCGCGGCCCGGGCCGCCTCCAGCACCAGCAGACCCTGGCCCACGGTGAGGTTCCGGGAGTCCACCACATGGACGTTGGGGAAGTCCGCTGCGGCCACCAGGGCGTTTTGATAACAGCAGGAGAACTCGCTGCCGATGGTGATGTGGAGCACCGCGTCATACTTCGGGGAGAGCTCGGCGAACAGGGCCTGATAGTCCGCGATGTTCACCGCAGAGGTGGAGGGCAGAGCCCCGCCTCCCTCCACATGGCGGAAGATGTCCTCGGGGGCGGCGTCCACGCCGTCCCGGTAGGTGTCCCCGCCATAGGAGACGTACAGGGGGACGATGGTGATCTGGTGGCGTTCCACCAGATCAGGGGGCAGGTCGCAGGTGCTGGTGGCGGTGATCTTGATGGACATGGCGGCGGCCTCCGTTTCCTTGTAAAATACGTTGTCTTTGGTGGGCACATTATATCAAACGGCCTGGGGAAAAACAACCGGGGAATTGTACAAGCTCGTTTGCCGTTTCTCCCGGGTGCGTGAAGATTTTTGACAAAGACGTCAGACTGTCAAGAAATCAGCCGAGCATGATCCCCGGCCCGGACGCATATGTGTGACCGAGGTGATGTGCATGGTAGGGGAGCTGATCTGCCTGCGGCAGCGGGGCCGAGGCCGGGGGTCGCCCTCCGCCCTGGGGCCGCTGCCGGCGGTGCGCTGGACGGTATACGCCCCGGAGGGCCTGTCCCCCCGGCGGCTGGCCCGGCGGCTGTACCGGGCGGAGCGGGGCCTTGCCGCCGCGGGGGTGGGCCGGGTAGTGCTGCGCCACGGCTTTCCCTACGGGGACAGACTGCGACTGCTTCGCCCCGTAGATCCCCTGCCCCTGTGGCGGGGGCTGGCGGACGTGCTGGCCCTGGGGGCGTTGGAGCTGGAGGGGGTGCCCCCCAGCCGGGGGCGGATCGCCCTGTCCGCCCCCCGGCTGTGCCCCGAGCTGACAGCCGCAGCGGAGCGGCTGTGTCCTCTGGTGCGGGGCCTGCTCATCGACGCCCCCGGCGGGGAGGACTACGCCCGGCGGCTACAGGCTCGGTTCGGCCTCCCGGTGACACCCCCTGCGGCGGGGGCAGACGTGACAGCGGCCTTCGGCCCCGGAGGCAGCCGCTGGGGCCGAAGGCTGGAGCTGTACGGAACGGCGGAGCTGGGCGGGCTCCAGGTGAGCGTGGAGGGGCTGGAGCTGCCGGAGGACTGCGCCGATCAGGCTCTGGCCCTGCTGTGGGAGCAGGGGCTGGTCAAGCGGGAGGAGCTGCTCACGTCGGCCCGGCTCCCCTCCGGGGACACGGCTTAAAAGGGCACCCCATCCTCCCCCTCCGGCGACCGCGGCGGAGTCAGCGCCGCCACCGTCACCGCTTCCCGACCGTACTTGGCGCGAATGGCGTCCATGGTGCGCTCCAGCGTCTCCACCCGGGCCCGGCGCTTTGGCTCGGCCTGCTGGAACAGATCCAGCTGCTCCGCCGCCTCCCCCTCCGGGATCAGGTTGTGGGCGGTGAGGGTGATGGCCCGGATAGGGGCCCCGGACTTCCAACTCCGAGCCAGGATATCCATGGCGGCCCGGGTGAGCTCCCGGGCGGTGTTGGTGGGGGCGTCCAGGGGCCGCTGGCGGCAGATATCCTTGAAGGCCGGATCCCGTACGGTCACCTGGAGGGTGGCGGCCTTCATGCCGTGCCTGCGCAGCCGCACCGCCACCTGGTCGGCCAGCATGGCCACCCCCCGGGCCACCTCATCCCGGCGGGTGAGGTTCCGGGGGAAGGTCTCCCCATTACCCACCGACTTTGGGGGCGTGTACGTCCCCGCCGGGGCCACTGGGCTGCCATCCAGACCGTTGGCGTAGTTCCACAGCTGTCCCCCCTGCTTGCCCAGCAGCTCCATAAGGGCGAAGCGGTCGAAGTTGGCCAGATCCCCAATGGTGGCCACGCCGTACCGGGCCAGCACCCCCGCTGCCGCCCGGCCCACGTACAGCAAATCCGTCACCGGCAGGGGCCACACCACCCGGCGGTAATTTTCCTCAGTGATGACGGTGGTGGCGTCCGGCTTCCTGTAGTCGCTGCCCAGCTTGGCAAATACCTTATTAAAGGAGACCCCCACCGAGATGGTCAGCCCCAGCTCCTCCCGGACGGTGCGCCGGATCCGGTCGGCCAGGGCCTTCGGATCTCCGCCGAACAGGTGGAGGGAGCCGGTCACGTCCAGCCAGCTCTCGTCAATGCCGAAGGGCTCGATGAGGTCGGTGAAGCGGTCATAGATGGCGTTGACTTTTTTGGAATATTCCGCGTACAGCCCATGGTGGGCGGGCAGCAGCGCCAGCTCCGGGCACTTCTGCCGGGCCTGCCAGATGGTCTCGGCGGTGCGCACGCCGCATTTCTTGGCGGGCTCGTTTTTGGCCAGGATGATGCCGTGGCGGCTGGTGGGATCGCCGCACACCGCCGCGGGCACGTCCCGCAGCTCCGGGTGGGACAGCAGCTCCACCGAGCAGTAAAAGCTGTTGCAGTCGCAGTGGTAAATCACCCGTTCCATGGGTCCGCCCCCTTTCAGGGACATTATACCCCGTTTCTCCCAGTTTGTCAAACGTCCGTTCTATTTCAAACATCGTCAACTGTACTGCCCATTGTAGAAAACAGCCCCTCCGCTTCCGCAGAGGGGCTGTGGTTTACCCGATAAACTGCACGCTGTTGACACATACAAAGTACAGCCGCTTGTCGGTCTCGTTAGCCAGCACCAGCACGTTGCCCACACTGCCCAGCAGCTGCACGTTCTGGAGCAGCAGCAGCCCCGCCGCCAGGGACACCCGGCGGCTCAGGTTGTTCTGGGCCAGGGTGGACAGCAGGCCGGCGGCGCAGCAGCAATCCCGGCTGTCGCAGGCGCAGGAGCAGCAGGCCGCCCCGCAGGGATCGCCGCAGGGGTTCAGCCGCTGGGCCAGCAGGGTGCGCAGGCACCGGAAGTTCCGGGCCTCCACCTCGTCGGCGGTGAGGTCGCCCTCGGGGCAGGCCTGCGCGCCCTGGAACGCCACCGCGTCCAGCTCGCACAGGTTCACCTGGCTGGCGGTAAAATCACAGTCCTTGGAGGCCGGGGTGTAGAGCTCGGCGTCGATGTCCAGCAGGTCGCAGGTGCACGGGGCGAACCGCCGGAAGCTGCCCGACAGGGTGCCCAGGTTGTCGGACTGCCCGCCGGGGCAGGGCTTGGGGGTCGGGGTGGGCTTGTCGGTGCCGCCGGTGTCACCGGTGTCGCCGGCGTCGTCGCCGTCCGCCTGGGCGGCAACACTCCCCCCGGCGTCCCCGGCGGAGGGCTTCCCGCCCGTCAAAGTGGTTCCGGCGGTGTAGGTGTTGGTGACAAACGCCGCGGAATCAAAGTCCAGCAGGCTGGAGATCCGCTCGTCGCACAGCAGGCCCAGGGCCGCCCGGAAGCTCTGCTTGCAGCAGCAGCCCTCCTCCACCTTCGGGGGCTGGGGCTTGGGCCCCGGGGCGGGGCGGCAGCAGCAGATCATGGGCTGGCAGCACTCCGGCCCCTGGCCGCAGCCGTTGTCCGGACAGTCGGGGGGCATGGCCCCGCAGCCGCAGTCGCAGCCCGCCGGGGGCGTGGGGATGTTCCCACAGCCGCAGCCGGGGCCGGGCTGGGGGACGGGGCGCTGGCAGGCCCCGGCGGCGAACTCCTCCGCAGTCATGGCATAGCCCCGGGAGGGTTCGTTCCAATAGATTTGACTCATGAGTACGCTCCTTTCACCGGCCCCGGCCCAGGGGGATCCCGCGGCCCCGCCGGGGCCGGAGTCAGGCGCGGAGACGCGGGCGCAATCCCCGCCTGGGTGCACTCCAGTCTATGTCCGGCCGGAGCAGGCGGACACAGCGCTGTCAAGCCCTTCTTCCCAAAAATTCCAGACAAAAAAAGCGAGTGTCGTTTATATAGATTGCACAGTTGACATTGACCACAAGATATAGTATTATGATGAAGCGGCCTTGTCGAGTGTCGGCAGCACACGGCAGGATATAATATCATGATATTATATCCTGCCGTGTGCTCCTGACTAATGACGAACGCTTCACAAGCACTTAGGAAAAGGAGCATCAGGAGAGATGAAAGTAATCAAGAGAGACGATTCCATCGTCGAGTTCGACCGTTCCAAGATTGTCGCCGCCATCCAGAAGGCCAACCTGGCGGTGGACGAGCCCTACCGCATCGACGAGGGCTCCATCGACGCCATCGCCGACGCGGTGGCCGAGACCCGCGGCCGCAAGCGCCTGCTGGTGGAGGATATACAAGATATGGTGGAGACCAAGCTGATGGCCGCCGGCAAGTATGAGCTGGCCAAGGCGTATATCATCTACCGCTACACCCGGGCCCTGGTACGCAAGGCCAACACCACCGACGAGTCCATCCTCTCCCTGATCCGCAACGACAACAAGGAGCTGGCGGAGGAGAACGCCAACAAAAACACCGCCATCGCCTCCACCCAGCGGGACTACATCGCCGGCGAGGTGAGCCGGGATCTGACGCGGCGCATCCTGCTGCCCGAGCACATCTCCAAGGCCCATGACGAGGGCGTGCTCCACTTCCACGACGCGGATTATTTCGTGCAGCACATTTTCAACTGCTGCCTGGTGAACATCGGCGATATGCTGGACAACGGCACCATGATCAACGGCAAGCTCATCGAGTCTCCCAAGAGCTTCCAGGTGGCCTGCACCGTCGTCACCCAGATCATCTCCTGCGTGGCCTCCAACCAGTATGGCGGCCAGTCGGTGGAGATGAGCCACCTGGGCAAGTACCTGCGGCTCACCTATGAAAAGTACCTGCGCAAGACCCGGGAGGCCGCCCCGGAGCTTCCCGACGCCACCATCGAAAAGCTGGCCCGGGCCCGCACCAAGGACGAGCTCAAAAGCGGCGTGCAGACCATCCAGTACCAGATCAACACCCTGATGACCACCAACGGCCAGTCCCCCTTCGTCACCCTGTTCCTGGTGCTGCGGGAGGGCGACCCCTACATGGAGGAGAACGCCGCCATCATCAAGGAGATCCTCACCCAGCGGCTGGAGGGCATCAAGAACGAGAAGGGCGTGTACATCACCCCCGCCTTCCCCAAGCTGGTGTACGTGCTGGACGAGTGCAACAACCTCACCGGCGGGGCGTACGA
>ERZ808037.1966-NODE-1966-length-11597-cov-14.030035_pt1 | contig 11597 bp, 10 predicted proteins | sample MGYA00380190_ERZ808037 | MGnify/ENA primary metagenome ERZ808037 (study PRJEB31490, sample SAMN06133399) | mouse gut metagenome | isolation source: J9 | host: mice | place: China: Chengdu | collected 2015-05 ...
ACCGCGTCGTTGGTGACCTCCAGGGCGATGTCGGAGGCGTACATCTTGGCCATGGCGGCGTCCACGCCGTAGGGCTCGTGGGCCTCCTTCTTCTCGGCGGCGGAGTACACCAGCATCCGGGCGCACTTCAGCTTGGTGGCCATGTCCGCCAGCTTGAAGGCGATGGCCTGGTTGAAGCCGATGGGCTTGCCGAACTGGACCCGCTCCTTGGCGTACTCCACGGCGGCCTCGTAAGCCCCCTGGGCGATGCCCAGGGCCTGGGAGGCGATGCCGATCCGCCCGCCGTCCAGGGTGGCCATGGCGATCTTGAAGCCCTGACCCTCCTTGCCCAGCAGGTTCTCCTTGGGCACCTTCACGTCGTCGAAGTTGAGCTGGCAGGTCTCGGAGGAGCGGATGCCCATCTTGTCGTAGTGGGGCTCGAAGGTGAAGCCCTTCCAGCCCTTCTCCACGATGAAGGCGGAGATGCCCCGGGTGCCGATGTCCGGGGTGGTGACGGCGAAGACAACGTAGGTGTCCGCCACGCCGCCGTTGGTGATGAAGATCTTCTGGCCGTTGAGCAGCCAGTGGTCGCCCTTGTCGATGGCGGTGGTCTCGGTGCCCCCCGCGTCGGAGCCGGCGTTGGGCTCGGTGAGGCCGAAGGCGCCGATTTTCTCGCCTTTTGCCAGGGGGACCAGGTACTTTTTCTTCTGCTCCTCGGTGCCGAAGGCGAAGATGGGCCAGGTGCCCAGGGACACATGGGCGGACAGGATGACGCCGGTGCCGCCGTCCACCCGGGACAGCTCCTCCACCGCGATGGCGTAGCTCATGACGTCAAGCCCCGCGCCGCCGTACTCTTTGGGATAGGGGATGCCCATCAGCCCCATCCCGGCCAATTTGTTCACGGCCTCGGTGGGGAAGCGGCTCTCCTGGTCGAAGAGGATGGCGTTGGGCTTCACCTCCGCCTCCGCGAAGGCGCGGATCTTGGCCCGCAGCGCCTCATGAGCCTGTGTGGTCTGGAACAGCATAGGGAGACCTCCTTTTGAGTGATTGATAACGATCCATGGAAATCGCAGCCTGCATGAGTAAAATGTACCATGATTGCAGAGGGTTGTCAATGCGAATTGTGAGCTTTTGCACAAAGACACCCCGGTGACGGCTGCTGGGCAGCGGCGGGGACAGACATGCCAATGGGAATAAATTTCGCCATTGCGTTACCGCCGGCGACGGTATAGACGTGCCGGTTTTCGACTGCCGTGTGCTCCTTCCTGGTGTCACATCCGGCGGTCACTCCTGACAAACGGCGGCTCCACTGCTTCATCAAGCAGAAGTCCATACTTCCGCGGCCGCCGGTACGCATTGCCGTGCACCTCGTTTTCCCGGTAACGCCGGAGCTGTTCCAGATCCAGCTCCGCCAGATAGATCCCCTCCGCCCCGTCCGCCTGGAGCAGGCACATATCCCGGGAGCCGTCCTGCTCCGGGAGATACGCCACGCCGTCAAAGACGCTGGAGCCGCCGTTGCAGTCGGGCACCGCATCCGGGTAGTTGCAGGTGGCGATGGCCAGCATATTCTCGTAGGCCCTGGCCCGCAGCTGGGAGAGGCGGTTGATCTCCATGGGGCAGGCGTTGGGAACCAGGATCAGCTCCGCGCCCTTGAGCATCAGGATCCGGGCGCTCTCAGGGAACTCCCGGTCGTAGCAGATCATGGCCCCCACCCGCACCTCGCCCCAGCGGGTATCCAGCGCGGCGGCATAGAAATCCTCACCCGGCGTCAGGTTCCGCTCCACGTCAAAATCGCAGGTGTGGACTTTGGCGCAGGCGATCCTCCGCCGGCCGAATCGGTCAAACAGCACCATCGAATTCCGGGGGCCGCCCTCGTATTGCTCCAAGAAGGTGACGCCGACGGCCATGTCCAGCTCCCGCGCCAGTACGCCGAAGGCATTCACAAACTGGCTGTCAGCCGGGATGGCTTCCGCCATCCACTGGTCAGCGGGGCGGTCATAGATGTGATAGCCGTTGCTCCACATCTCGGGGAACAGGGCGATATCGGCGCCCCGCTCTTTCGCTGCTCGGCAGGAGGCGATGCCCTTTTCCAGATTCCCCGCCAGCGTGCCGCAGGGCGCGATTTGCAGCAGGGCGATGTTCAACGTTTCCATGTCCCGAAGTCCTTTCCGACGGGAAATTATCCCATCCTGTTATGTGTTTTCCGGTTTCAGCACGGCGGTCTGCCTGCTGGTCTGCGGGGAGAGCTCCAGCTCAGAGCTGGGATAGGTGATCACATTGCCGCACAGCTTTGTGAATTTGTCCACCTTGCCAATCACGGGATAGCCAAAGCCTCTGCCGCGATAGTGCATTGGGATGGCCACCGTGGGCGCAAGCTCGTCAACCAGCGCCTTAGCCTGGGCGGCGTTGATGGTAAAGAAGCCGCCGACGGGGATCAGCAGGGCGGTAAGGCGGCGCAGCTTGTCCTTTTGCTCCAAAGTCAGATCGCAGCCCAGGTCGCCGAGATGGGCGATGCGGCATTGGCCGTCGCTGAGGATATGAATGGTGTTGGGGCCGCGTTTGGCGCCGTTTTTGTCATCGTGCCAGGTGTCGATGGTTTCCACCGTAAACGGGGAGGCGGCGCCCTGCCGCAGGGATATGCACTCGGTCCCGCTGTGGTCGCCGTGGCCGTGGCTGCACAGGACCTGGTCGGCCTCCACACGGACTGGCGCAAATCCCGGCACGCTGCCATCCCGGTATGGATCCAGCACAATTTGATAACCTTGCGATTCCACGATAAAGCAGGAATGGCCCAGCCAAGTAATTTTCATGATGGATCCCTCCTTGGTGATATGACCTCATGATAGCAAAACCGCCGCTGATTTTCAAGCGGCGGCGGGGATATCATGTACTTGTGGGGAACACAGCCTTTTGTGGCAGAGGGGTAAATAAAAAGATAGGCGGAAAATCGCTGAAAATAAGCGATTTTCCTCCTGTGTTGGTCGGAGTGCCGGGATTCGAACCCGGGGCCTCCTGGACCCAAAGATTCGGCTCAAAATTCAGCGGACGATTTCGGGCGTATTTGGCACTGTTTGTTCCGGGAGAGGCTGCTTCCCAGACCTCTCCGCTCCAATGTCTCCGTCCGCTCCCGCCGTGGTCTGGGCCGGCGTTTGGGTCTGAGCTGAAACAGCCACCCGTACCTCACTTGAACACGGCCCCCTCCAGCTCCAGCGGCTGGCCGCAGCGGTTGTCGATGTCCTGGCTGTTGCCCTTGAATAGGGCTCCGGGGAATTCCAGAGAAGTATCGCCAGGGACGCTCTCCACCAGAATGGCGGTGCCGTTGTTTTGAAATACGTCGTTGGTGTAGAAATTGTCGGACACAAAGGCGTTGACGGTATCGAAGTGAAGTCCCACAGCATTGTCCTCAAAGACGGTCTCATCGGCATCGACCCATGTGCTGTCCGCCGCCTGCATACCAGTCTCCCAGCCGGATACCCGGCAGTTGACGAGCTGGATTCGGGCAGCGTCCACAGCGTGAACGCCTACACCTTCCCCGTGTCCAATGAAATAGATGTTGTCAAAGACATGGACGCCGCGCCGGTAGGACGCCTGTACTGTCCCAGTGAAGGTCGTGCGCTGTCCATCAGCCCCGACGCTGCCATAAAGGCTGATGGTTCGATCCCGCAGGGTCAGCTCACCCTCATAGACAATCGGGGGGAGGTAGAGATACACCTGATCCCGCTCATTGACGGTGGCGCTGACCTCGTCCACCAGGGCTTGAAGTTCCTGAATGGTGTTCATGGGGGCGTCCTGGGAGGTATACCTGTAGGTCATGACGCTGGAATATTGCTGATCCTGGTGCAGGCGAATCACGTCACCGTTCTTCATAGTCACCGTGCAGACCAACTCCGCCTCATGCTCCCCTGGGGTGACAATGCTGAAGTCTACGAAAATCACGACGGCGGCATCGGGATAATAGCCTGAGTCCTCCTGGGGCTCCGTGCAGGTGATGGACAGATACTCGTCAGAGCTGTTGATCTCAGCGGTGATGGATTCCACGAGCTGCATAAAATCTTCCGTTGCGAAAGCACCATTTTCCATATCTGAGATATATAGTTGGACGGGATAGCGGTAGGAAGCATCCAATTCTGCGTAGTAGTGGTTTTGGGGGACAGGCTCGATGGGGGTGTCCTCCTTGGCAAAGCAAAGGCGGAAACTGTTGGAATAAATCACCTCGGAATCTTTGCTGTCATAAGTCCTGGGGCGGCTGTGGAACCAGAAGACAAGGAGCAGGACCGTTGCTGCGGCAGCAAGGAGGATCAGGGCGCTGTACAGCGCCCTCCGAGGCATATGCCTCGGAGGGTGAATCGCTTTCCGCTCGTTGACAGTCCGGGCGCAATAGGGGCAGAAGGACGCCTCCTCGTGGAGAGAGGCGCCGCAGTGTGGACAAGGTTTCATATCAGACGGCCTCCATCAAATGCAAAACGTCCTTGTAGCGCTTCTGGGGGTTCACCTGGGTGCAGCGATGGACCACCCGGCCCATATGCCCCCCCGCCAGCTTTTTGGAGGGGTGCTCCCCGGTGAGCAGCACGTTGATGAGCACCCCCAGGGAATAGATGTCCGTCCGCACATCGGACTGGGACAGCCCGTACTGCTCCGGCGCGGCGAAGCCGGTGGTGCCCAGCACCTGGGTGTCCGCCTGTGCGCCGGGCTTGTGGAGCCGGGCGGCGTCGAAGTCGATGAGCACCGCCTCCTTCCCCCGGAGGATCACGTTTTCCGGCTTGATATCCCGGTGGACCGCCGCCATGGAGTGGAGCGCCCACAGCGCTTTGCAGAGCTGTTTGACGATATCCTGGGTCTCCTTGGGGGTGAACAGCGCCCCCTCCAGCAGAAAGCCCAGGGTGTCCCCCTGGATGAACTCCTCGATCACCAGGTTCTCCCCGTCCTTCTCCGCCGCCTCCAGCACCAGGGGCAGGTTGGGGCAGGAGCAGCCCAACAGCTTTTGGTATACCTCCCCGTTGCCGGTAAACCGGCGGAGGATGAACCGCTTTCCCGAATTTTTATGCCGCACCAGGCGGACGCTGCCCCGGGGGCTCTCCTTCAGCAGGCGGACCTGCTCGTATTCCTCCCGCAGGATGGTTTCCAGCCAAGTATACAATATTGTCACCCCACGCCAAACAAAAAATTGCAACCCTATGCAGCCAGCATATTGTATTAGTTCCTGCAAAGTATTAAACTAATGATACTACATTTTCGACAAAAAGTAAAGGGGAGGCGGGAACATGGGGAGAAAGACCACCGACGATCTGCGCCAGGAGCTGATGGACCAGCCCAGCATCGAGACCTATCTCAGCGACAACCGATCTTGTTTCATGGAGCAGGGCATTTTGGACCTGCTGGAGTCCCTGCGCGAGCGCTGCGGCCTGCCCAAGGCGGAGATCGCCCGAAGGTCGGGCATGAGCGAGGTGTATCTCCACCAAGTGTTTTCCGGGCGGCGCAACCCGTCCCGGGACCGGCTGCTGGCCCTGTGTGTGGGGATGGGCGCGTCCCTGGAGGAGGCCAACCAGCTGCTCCGGCAGGCGGCCTATGCCCAGCTGTACCCCCGGCTGAGGCGGGACGCCATCATCAGCCACGGGCTGGCCCACCGCCACTCCCTCGTGGAGATCAACGAATCGCTGTTCATGGAAAACGAAAAAACGCTGGCTTGACCGCTCCCGCGGCACACACGACTCTCCTGCGGGGTTGAAAAAAGTAGGAAACCCTATGCAGCCAGGTAATTGGTTTCTCCTTCCAGAGATGATACACTGAACGGTACAGATATGCCGGGCCCCGGTTACACTGGGGCCCGGCAAAAATTTTGGAGGAGGTAATTCTGATGAACGTGAAAAAGTTTTTGTGCCTGATGCTGGCCGGGGCGCTGTCCCTGTCCCTGGCCGCCTGCGGCGCGGGCACGCCCAAGGTGGACTATGACACAGAGTTCGACGCCCTGATGGAGCGCGTCGAGGAACTGGGCGAGAAGGCGGATTTCGTATCCACCGTGAACATTGTGGTCTGGCAGGAAACTGGGCCGGAGGACGTAGCGACAGTGCTGGCGAGTATGTTGACCGCGAAGGAGTTCGATGATCTGCGCAGTCAAGGAGATATCCGAGTGGCATTCGATACCAGCCGGGATTCCGAGGCGTGGACTTATGTGGAGAAATATCAGGAGGAGTACACCGCCATCTCCACCGGGATGGAAACCTTGAAAGCCGACATCAAGGCCCTGAAAGATGCTTGCGGAGATGACCACGGCGACGGTGTGGACGCCCTCCAGAAATATTTCAGCAAGCTCCAGGCCTACGCCGAGTTTGCCACCAGTCCCAGCGGCAACCTGATGAACTACCGCTCCAACCACGAGGACTTCGAGAACGACATGGCAGAGCTGAAATCCGCCGCTGAGTTCGACAAGTGATGATTTAGAAGGGAAAAGGTGAACAAAATGAACGGATTTGTTAACACAATGTTTGGTAACGTGGGCCACCGCCTGAAGGTCATGGCTGTGGTGTTCTTTGTGCTGGAGATCCTGGGCGGCTTGATCATCGGCTTTGCCATGATCGACAACGACGCCCTGTATTTTCTGGTAGCCGTGCTGTCGGGCATTGCCGTGGCGGCCTTTACCTCCTATCCCCTATACGCCTTCGGCCAGCTGGTGGAGGATGTCCACGCCATCCGCACCGGCGGCGCGGGGAAGGCCCCCGTCAGCGACGAACTCCCCGACCTGTAGAGGAGCGCGGCCATGAGCGAGAGATTTTCCAAGCTGTTCGCCCTGCCGGAAAGCCTGTACTGCGCGGGTGCGCCGGTGATGATCGCCGCTGGAGCCATCCAGAAGGACAACGAGACAGGCCGGGTTTTCGGACAGCTCAAGCTGAGGAATATCCAGGACAAGGGGATCAAGGCGGTGAAGGTGTCCCTCTCTCCTTTCGACACGGCGGGCAAGCCCCTGGGTGGCCCCATTGAGCACCAATACTTAGACTTGTCCGCCCCTCGGGACGGGGAATTTGGAACAAAATCTGCCATTAAGCTGGCGGACGCCGGCACCCGCGCCTTCACCGTGTCGGTGGCGGAGGTGGTGTTCGCCGACGGCTCGGTGTGGGCGGGCGCAGACGGGGCCTGGGAGTCTCTGACCCCGCCCGCGCCGCTGGAAGAGGTCCTGGAGGACGCGGAGCTGGTCAAGCAGTACCGGCTGAAATACGGTCAGGACTGCAAATACCAGACCAAGCGTGAACGGGACCTGTGGCTGTGCGCCTGCGGCGCTGTGAACCGGGAGGGCGAGCGGCTGTGCCACTGCTGCGGCAAGGACCCGGCCATATTGAGCGGCGCGGACCTGCCGGCGCTGAAAGAGGAGCGGGACCAACGGCTGGCGGAGGAGTCCAAACGGGCCGCCGAGGCCAAAGCCGCGGCGGAGGTTCAGGCGAAGAGGATGAAAAAGATCGCCCTGATCGCCGCCCCCATCCTTCTGGTGGTTATCATCGCCGGAGTGCTGTTTTCCGATTATACGAAGAAAAACGACGCCTACAGCGCCGCCGCGGCCCTGCTGGAGGAGCGCGAATTCGACGACGCTATGGACGCCTTTGCCGAACTGGGAGGATTCAAGGACAGCAAGGAGATGGCCGAACAGGGCGTGGCTTACGAAAAGGCACTGTACCTCATCCAGTGCGCGGAAGAGGAGGACAAGGCGGGGCTGAAAGTATCCTCAAAAATCAAAGGCGAGGTCAAGACAGAGGAGGACGAGGACGGGAACAAGCCAAGCTCCGCCGCCCCCGCTCAGGCGGGCACCACCGCAGACGGTGAGAGCAGACCCAGCAGCGCCGAGAGCTCCACGGCGGTGAAATGCTACCGCAAGGCGAAGGCCATTTTGGAGAAGCTGAACGGCTACAAGGACAGCGCCCAGAAGATCCAGGAGGTCGACGCGGCCATCGACGCGGCCATCCTGGAGGCGGATTATCAGGATGCCATCGCCCTGCTGGAGGACCAGGACGACCACTCGGCGGCCCGGGAGGCCTTTGAGGCCCTGGGGGATTACAAGGACTCCAAAGCCTATTTTGAGGGCTTCCGCTGGCTTCGGGTGGCCCTGATCGAGGAAGAAGACGAGATCCCTATTCTCTACGACGAGAAGGGGGAGCGCCTGCCCGAGGAAAACGAAGTGCGCACGGTAACAGAATTCAGCGCGGACAAGCGGACGGCCACGGTGAAGAACGCCGAAACCGGCGAGGTGGTGGCTTCGGAGGAATACGACGAATATGGGAACATCACCAAACGCCAGGAGTCCGGCAGCCGGGCGGTGTCCACCTTCGATTATGAGCTGGACGGGAACGGCAGGCCCATTCAGCAGACGGAGACCTGTACCAATTATTACAGCTCCGGCAGCAGCAGCATCTCCTACATCACGAATAATGCCTACGAGTACAACAGCAAAGGACAAATCTCCAAACTGACCGAGACAAGAACCTATAATTTTGACCTCAGCAAGGGGAAATCCCCCACCCATGTCTATGTCTATACCTATCAGTATGACGACCGGGGCAATGTCTCCAGCTTCACGGTGGACGCCACCAACTACCGCCACAGCAGCTACAGCGAAACCAGGACCACCCACAGTGTGACAGATTACACCTACGTCTACGACTGGGTGTACGCGCCCCAGGCGGAACGGTAACACATCAAAGGCGGGAGGTTCCGCCGGAAAGGAAGAAAAACAATATGAAAACATGGAAAAAACGGCTCCCGGCCCTGCTGCTGGCGCTGGTGATGTGCCTGACCCTGCTGCCCGGCGTGGCGCTGGCGGACGAGGGGGACTTCACCATTGAGAACGGCGTACTGAAGAAATACAGCGGCCCCGGAGGCAATGTGGTCATCCCCGATGGCGTGACCAGTATCGGCCGGATGGCTTTCTACGGTCGCACCGGCCTGACCAGCGTCGAGATTCCATCCAGCGTCACCACCATCGGCGACTATGCGTTCCAAAGATGTACCGATCTGACCAGCATCGAGATTCCATCCAGCGTCACCATCATCGGCGACTATGCGTTCCAAAGCTGTACCGGTCTGAGAAGTGTAAACATCCATTACGGCGTGACCACCATCGGCAAATACGCGTTGATGGACTGCCCAAGCCTGACCAGCGTGGATATTCCCAACAGCGTCACCACCATCGGCGAGTACGCCTTTGCCCAGGGCGGACTGACCAGCATTGTGATCCCGGACAGCGTGACCAGCATGGGCGGTTATATATTCTCCCTCTGCACCAGCCTGAGAAGTGCTGTCATCGGGCGGGGCGCCAGCGACCCGTTCCGGGAGCCTCAGTTTATCAACTGCCAGAGCCTGACCAGCATTACGGTGAACAGCCGCGTCTCCAATATCAATTACAGCTCGTTCAACCTGTGCCGGAACCTGACCGAAATCCGTTACAGCGGTACCACCGAGGAATGGCAGAACGCCCTGGCGGCGGGTATGCAGGACAAAACCGTGTCCTACATCGACCCCAGCGGCTTTAACACCATCACGCCCTATACGGCAATGAAGCAAATTCCCCAGGCCACCGTCTATTGCAGCAACGGCAATGTCTCCGGAAGCTCCGGCACCAGCAGCAACCCCGGGACCGCTGCCAATCCCGACACCACCACCAACCCCGGCGCCCAGAGCGGCGCCCTGACCATCCGCCGGGGGCCGGACAGCGACAGCGTGGATCTGAGCGACATGGACTATCCCGCCCGGTTCTACTGCTACCCCACGCTGGTGGTGGACGGTGTGGAGGTCCCGGAGTCCTCCTATCACATCACCTACTCCTGGTCCCTGATCGGGCTGGGCGCGCGGCCCACGAACAACAGCACCAGCGACAAGTATAATTACTGTACGATCCAGTCGCCCTATTCCACCGTATCCAACCTCCGGCTGACCTGCCACGCCGTAGCGGAGTATAACGGCGCGTCCTATACCGCCGATGTGGCCTGGAACAACATCTACCGCTCTTCCGACTACAACGGCTCCGGCTCCAGCACGAACAACGACCAGGTGGTGGTCACCTTCGACAGCCGGGGCGGCACCCCCGTGGACAGCATCACCGTCACCACCGGGCAGACCTACGGCCCCCTTCCCACCACCACCCGTCCGGGCTATGAGTTCTGGTGCTGGGAAACCCAGAGCAACGTGAGCATTTTTCCCAACAGCACTGTTCCGCCAAGCAGCAATGGCAAAATGACCCTGTACGCCCGCTGGAACAAGCTCAAGGAGGACGCTGGGACCACCACGAATCCGGGTACGACTACCCCCACCAACCCCGGCACGCAGGAGACAGAGGCCAATCTCGCCCAGACAGCCGCAGCCTCCTTCTCGGATGTGTCCATGGGCGACTTCTTCGATGTCTCTGTGGGCTGGGCCTTGGAGAACCAGATCACCAACGGCACCTCCGACACCCAGTTCTCCCCCTATGAGCAGTGCACACAGGCGCAGATTTTGACCTTCCTATACCGCGCCGCCCGAAACGGCGGCACCGCCGCGGCGGAGGACATGACCCACGCCGTCAACTGGGCCAGGGATATGGGCATTATTGACGGCTCCTTCGACGGAAACACGCCCTGTACCCGCGCCACTGCTGTCACCTACATCTGGAAAGCTTTCGGCCAGCCCAGTATGGGAAGCAGCAGCTTTACCGACGTGCCTGCCGACTCCGCCGGTGCTGTGTCCTGGGCTGTGGCCAAGGGCGTGACCAACGGCACCTCCGCCATCACCTTTTCCCCGAACAAGGTGTGCGAGCGGGGAGAAATCGTCACCTTTCTGTACCGCGCTTACCACTGAGGGGAGCGGCGCAGGCCGCCCTCCGTCTGGTGGAGGGAGCCCCCTCCGGGATTTAGGGAGGAAATAAATCAACAAGATGAATAACAACAAGAGAAGGGCCTGCTTGGGAAAGGAGATGCACACCCTCCCGGCGGAAAAAATCAGCGCCTACCTCGCCGCCGCAGAGGAGCAAGGCGTCCTCCCCATGTTCTGCCTGGAGCTGACCACGGGCATCCGTCGGGGTGAACTGGTAGCCCTCCGCTGGGATGACCTTGACTCGGAAAACCACACCCTCACCATTCCCAAGTCCGCCGGACGCATCAACGGTGAGGTGCAGGTAACCCAGCGCTGAAAAAGGCTGAGATCACCGAGAATATACCCTTCCACGGCCTCCGTCACACCTTCGCCACGCTGGCGATCCAGCAGGGCGTAGACGCGAAAACGGTGTCCAGCATCCTGGGCCACTACAGCGCGGGCTTCACCCTGGACACCTACACCCACGTAACCAACGAGATGCAGAGGGAAGCCGCCTAGCGGATGGGCACCTTCTTGGCTCAGACAGTCTAAAAGCAACACGAAAAAACACAAAAATTATCAGGGAGTACCGAGCCAACCAGCCCGGTACTCCCTAAAATTTTTCCCGTATGGGTCTTGTTTGGGTCAAACCAAATCTCCAAAAATTCAATTCACTAAAAAAGTGATGAAAAGCAAGAGAAAACCCCCGGATTCCCAAAGAAACCCGAGGGCCAGTGGTCGGAGTGCCGGGATTCGAACCCGGGGCCTCTTGGACCCGAACCAAGCGCGATACCAAACTTCGCCACACCCCG
>ERZ808037.1967-NODE-1967-length-11593-cov-3.880167_pt1 | contig 11593 bp, 6 predicted proteins | sample MGYA00380190_ERZ808037 | MGnify/ENA primary metagenome ERZ808037 (study PRJEB31490, sample SAMN06133399) | mouse gut metagenome | isolation source: J9 | host: mice | place: China: Chengdu | collected 2015-05 ...
TCTGGAGAGCCCTTATGACCTGTATGCCAGAGACGAGTGGACCATGTCGAAATTGCTGGAGTACTGCAAGGCTGCAAAGAAAGACCTGAACGGCGACGGCGTGTATGACGGAAGCGACCGTTACGGATTTGTGTGTGGACATGAATTTGACGGCCCTTTCGTCCTCTACATGGGAGCCGGAAAGCATTTCATCAGAGAGCAGGAAGATGGCAGCTTTACTTTTGAACTGAATACAAAGGATGCCTTCAGGACAGTAAATCAGGTGGCTGAGATCTTGGATCCCTTTGAAAACGCCTACGACTGTCTCGGAATGGTAGAGTCGGATATCGTGAACCTCTTTGTGAATGGACAGACCTTGTTCTACTGTTATTCCAGAGCCAGGGGCGTGGCGGATCCCATCTATGACATGGAGGATGATTTTGGCGTTGTCCCTATGCCGAAAGGGGATGACGCAGGTCCCGATGAATACAATTGCTGGGTCAACCATAATGCCGCCAATATGGGAATACTCGCCAACAATCCGGATCTTGACAAGACTGTCATGATTGTGGAGGCGCTGGCTTATTTCGCTCAGGAAGAGAACCAGATTGAAGAAGAGGAGTATCTGAATGTCAAGCTGCGTGATGACACAGCCAGGGAGATTATCCAGAATATCAACCAGTACGCAATGATTGACTATGCATGGATTGGACAGCAGTGTGCGGACGCAGGCGGCTTCCAGGCCATGAACAGCGCGGTTTGGGCTGTGACCATGACGGACAGGTCAAAGAAAATCATGTCTTCGATTCAGGAGATTGAGCAGCAGGTTGAGACCAGTATTCAGCAGCTGGAAGACATTTTGCTGCAGAGGGATACGGAGCAATAAGAAGATTCTGTGGAGGTTTTGGTCTATGGGAGAGTTTTCTTTGTATTTGATTCATTCTTCTCATACGGATGTGGGGTATACGGATACCCAGGAGAAGATGAAAGCGCATCATGTGGCCTTTATCAGGGAGGCGCTTTCTATCATTGAGAGGGAACCCCGATTCAAGTGGAACTGTGAGAGCTACTGGTGCGTGGAGCAGTTTTTGAAAGAGGCATCGCCGGAGGAGATTCGGACTTTTGTGGGAGCGGTGAAGAGCGGGAATATCGGGCTGTCGGCCAGCTATTTGAATCTGACGGATTTGGTGCCGGAGTATGTTCACCGGGGGATTATGGATGCCTGCAGGAAGCAGCGGGAAGCTTTGGGGATTTCCGCCAGGAGCGCCATGACTGCGGATGTGAACGGGTACAGTTGGGGATTTGCGGATATTCTGGCGGAGCAGGGCGTGACCAGGCTGATGTCTAGTATCCATACCCATCACGGGTATCATCCGCTGTTTTGCAAACAGATGCCTTTTTACTGGGAGTCCCCTAAAGGGAGACGCATCCTTTGTTGGAATGGGGAGCACTATAATCTGGGGAACGAGCTTGGGATAGCCCAGGCTTCATGGTTTGAGTATACCATTCATGACGGAATGTCGGGAGCGCCCCTGCCGGAGTTTGAGAAGGCTGTTCGGCGGATTGATGCTTACGTGAGGTCTCTGCGGGAACAGGGCTACTCCCTGGATTTTGCACCTGTCTGCTTAAGCGGCAACATGACGGACAACTCTCCGCCATCGCTGCGCATTCTGGACTTTATCGACCGCTACCAGAAATTGGGCGGGGAAGTGGTTCTGAAGATGGTCACTCTGGATGAATTCTTTGAGGTGCTTGAAGCAAGGGATATGGAGATTCCTGTTTACAGGGGGGACTGGACGGACTGGTGGGCGGACGGCGTGGGTTCCACGCCTGCGGATGTGATTCAGTACAGATCCGCCGCCCGCAGTTATCATATTGTCCAGAAGCTTGACCCGGAGGGAAAGTCGACGCCTGAGGGAGCTCGCCAGGATGCCCTGTATAACCTGATGTTTTACGGGGAGCATACCTGGGGGTATTCCTCCTCCATCACGGAGCCGTTCCATCCTCAGGTGAACAATCTGGATCAGTGGAAACGGCTGTATGCGCTGAAAGCCTGTGAGTCGGCGGTGATTGCCAGGGAGGCTTTGCAGCGTTCTCTGGGTGAGACCGCAATCTCTCTGCACAAGGAACTGATGTTTTGTGCGGTGAATCCCCACGATGAGCCCATGGAAGGGATGCTCAGACAGGATTTGGAGCATTTTTACGGGCACAGGCATTTTCAGGTGGAGGATGCCCTGGATGGGAGTCCGGTTCCGTTTCAGATCAGCCGGTATTCCAGAGGACCTGAGATGTGTATCTGGGCAAAGCTTGGACCCAGGGAGAAAAAGATGTATCGGCTGGTGGAGCAACCGGAGTCTGCGCTGCCCTCGGCGGGAAGAAAAGCCCCTGCGGGGATTGAGGGCGTGGATGATTTAGACTGGCGGCTACAGGAGAGGTTGGCGCAGGGAGGCTGTGCTTCCTATGAATGGCTGGAAAACAGGTTCTTCAAAATTGCTTTTGCGCCGGAAGCAGGCGTCACCTCCATATGGGATAAGGTACACGGACGGGAACTGATGGCGGCAGACAGACCTTACGGGGCATTTACCCCGGTGTACGAGGTGACGGAGCGCAGAGTGGGAGAGGACTATCTGACGGTTAGGAGAAATATGGGGCGGAACCGGAAAGCGGTTCGCACAAGGCGCAGCGCCGGATCTCTTGTGGATGTGCAGGTATTGGAAAGCGGTGCTCTTTACACCCGGGTAGAGCTTTCCTACCAGATGGAGGGCGTGAAAGAGTGTGCAGTGATTCTGACGGCGTATCATCTTAGCCCACGGCTGGAGATTGATTTCCGTATCCATAAGGAAAGTGTCTGGGAGCCGGAAAACCTGTATCTTTCTCTTCCTTTTGCAGGGGAGGTCTGGCTGGACAAGGCCGGCGCACAGATGCGTCCCCGCATGGATCAGCTGCCGGGCACCTGCGTTGATTTCTACGCAGTGCAGAACGGACTGGTGTTCAGACAGAAAGAAGCAGATGTGGTTCTGGCCATGCCGGATACGCCCCTGGTGTGGATGGGAACACTGCGAGCACATCCCATCCGTTTGATGGGAGAAGATGTGCCCAATGAGGACCAGGTCTACTCCTGGGTGATGAACAATTTCTGGGAGACCAACTTTAAGGCCAGCCTGGGCGGGTTCTATCAGTTCCGCTATCGGCTGGAAGTATCTGAGACCAAAGAGATACAGGAGGCTTTCCAGAAAGCGGAGGCCCTTGCCGAGGATATTGTGTCTTTCTATCATTTTGAGGAAAGGGAATGACTTAGGAGAGGATATGGTTTCATTAGGGATAGACTTGGGCGGTACACAAATCAAATGCGGCCTGGTAAAAGATGGAGAAGTCATTCGTTTCAGCGTGTGTGACACTGGGCTCCAGGAGGGATATGCCGCTGTAGTGGACAGAATGGTGAAGCTGTCGGAAAACGTTTTGGAGGGAGACAGGGCGGAATGCGCAGGAATCGCCTCTCCTGGCATCATTGATTCCCGCCAGGGTGTAGTGCGTTATTCCAACAATTTCGGATGGCATGATGTGCCGCTTGCGGAGGATATCCACAAGCGGCTGGGTCTTCCCATGCACATAGCCAACGATGCCCAGTGCGCGGCCTTGGGGGAGGCGCTGCACGGAGCGGGAAAGGCCATTTCCCGCATGGCTATGCTCACCATCGGGACAGGCGTGGGCGGAGGATTTGTCCGGGACGGCAGGCTGGAGACGGATAATTACGGCTCTGTAGCGTACATATTCGGGCATGCTGTCATTGCGCATCAGGGCAGAGAATGCAACTGTGGGCGCAGGGGATGTCTGGAAGCATATGCTTCCGCCACAGCCATTGCGGCACAGGGCAGAGAGCTGTGGGAAGAGGAAAAAAGCGTAAAGGATATTTTCCATGCTGCAAGCACAGGAGATGAGAAAGCCAGGGAAATCATCCGGGAATTTCTGGAATATCTCACAGAAGGCGCAGTGAATCTGGCGAATATCCTGAGACCCCAGGTCATCGTACTTGGCGGGGGCGTTTCGGCTTCCGGCGATATGATACTGCCTACAGTGAACCGGGGGCTGGAAGAGGGCGTATATGGATATGCATACGCACCGGTCAGGGCAGTCTGTGCCCGCTTGGGAAACCAAGCGGGCATTGTGGGGGCTGCCAGCCTGATGCATCAGGAACAGTGGAAGGAGCAGGCATGCGATGAGGAAGACGAACTTTGATAAGTATCCGGAGAAAAGGATAGAGGGTTTTGAAGCGCTTCAGGGATGGGAGAGCATCCGGGCCAGGCTCCGTGAAACAGTCGGGGAGAGGGGCACCCTGGTGGCGGAATTTTATCCGGGGGTCAACAGAGAGGAACTGACGCGGGAGCTGGGGAAACTGGGCTTTGCCATGTTTGACGCGGAAGTCTGCACCATCTCGGACGAGGAATATCAGGAGATGACGGCGGATTTTGTGACGGACGACAGGGTGTTCGGCGTGATGAACACCCTGCGGCTGGAGGATGTCTACAGACAGGAGAAGCTGGAGGCTATGCGCCGGGAGATAGAAACCTGTGACGGTCCTGTTCTTGTCTATGGGACCGGGGCATCTCTGGTGACGAATCAGGGGACATTGCTTTATTTTGACATGCCCCGGTGGGAGATTCAGTGCCGTTTTCAGCAGGGGATGAAAAACTGGAAGACGGACAATGAGAATGAGGAGAAGCTGCGCAAGTTCAAGCGAGGCTTTTTTCTGGAATGGCGCATGGCAGACCGTAGGAAGAAAGCGCTGTTTGAACGCATGGACTATGTGCTGGATACGGTGGTTACGGAAAGCCCCAAGATGGTAAGTGGCCAGGGAATGCGCACAGGGCTTGACAGACTGGCCAGGGAGCCTTTTCGGCTAGTGCCTTATTACGCGCCAGAAGTCTGGGGCGGGCAGTGGATGAAAGAAGTCTGCGGCCTGGACAGGAATGCAAAGAATTATGCCTGGGCTTTTGACGGCGTGCCGGAGGAAAACAGCATTTTCCTGCGTTTCGGGGATGTGCGAATGGAGTTTCCCGCGGTGAATGTGGTGTTCTACCGTCCGCGGCCTCTTCTGGGAGAGAGGGTGCATGCCCGCTTTGGGGATGAATTCCCTATCCGCTTTGACTTTCTGGACACAATGGGGGGCCAGAACCTGTCCCTACAGGTGCATCCACTGACAGAGTATATCCAGAACACTTTCGGCATGCACTATACCCAGGATGAGAGTTATTATATTCTGGACTGCGATGAAGAGGCCGTAGTCTATCTGGGGCTGAAAGAGGGGGTGTGCAGGGAAGAGATGCTGGCTGCGCTCCATGAGGCCCAGGCGGGAGGAAAGCCATTTGACGCTCAGCGATATGTGAACCAGTGGCCCGCGAAGAAGCATGACCATTTCCTGATTCCGGGAGGAACTATCCACTGCTCTGGCAGCAATTGCATGGTTCTTGAGGTCAGCGCCACCCCCTATATTTTTACATTTAAGCTGTGGGACTGGGGTCGTCTGGGGCTGGACGGAAAACCCCGCCCTGTGCACCTGCAGCATGGCGAAAAAGTGATTCAGTGGGATCGCACCACCCAGTGGGTAAAAGACAATCTCGTCGACCGGGCACGGATCATAGAAGAAACGGATGGATTCTGCGAAGAATTCACAGGCCTGCATGAGCGGGAATTCTTAGAGACCAGGCGCGATACTCTGCAAAGAGAGCATGCTTTCATCGGGGAGGGAAGCGTCCAGATGTGCAATGTGGTAGACGGCGAGGGGGCAGTCATCGCATCGCCCCAGGAAGCGTTTGAGGAATTTACGGTGCATTACGCGGAGACTTTTATCCTTCCGGCCTCCATTGGGGCGTTCACCATACGGCCTTTGGGGGAGGAGTGCAAGATTCTGCGTGCATATGTGCGTTGAGAGATGCTATTCGTATTAGCACTGATAAATATTATAAAATTACGATAAGAGTCGCTTTATGCGGCTCTTATTCAGTTCATATTCAAATGTATCCCGGGCATTGCCGGACAGTGACCATTTTTCTGAACAGGCAGATATGCCTTTTGCATGACGATAGAAGAATTGGGGTACACTGAAGCATATGATGAGGAAAGAATCGATACATGGCTTTGACTATTATGTTTTATTATTCTTCATACTCGCGTTTGTGGGGTGGCTCTGGGAGGTGGCGCTGTTCTTCTTTACAGAACATGCGTTCATCAACAGGGGCGTGTACAGGGGCCCGTATCTGCCCATTTACGGAGCTGGCGGGTTGATTTTGGTGTTCTGCCTGCGCAGGCTTAAGCGACGGCCGGTCTGGGTGTTCCTGCTGTCCATGGCGGCCTGCTCCGTCCTGGAGTACCTGACCAGTTATTTCTTGGAAATGCGCTGGGGCATCAGATGGTGGGACTACAGCGGGCATTTCCTGAACCTGAACGGCAGGATCTGCCTGGCAGGGGCCGTGGTCTTCGGCCTGGGCGGAACGGCGCTGGTCTGTCTCTTTCTGCCCCTTTATGATAAAATGTACCGGAAGATTTCCGGGAGATGGCGAATTGTCCTGTGCCTGGCGCTTCTGGCGGTCTTCATCGCCGATGCCACCTACTGTGCCGTCAGGCCCAACACCGGCAGGGGCATTTCGTGGAAATAATGTCGCTTTTCGGGCATCGCTCTATGCGGACGACAGGTCTTCATAGAGCGATGTTTTTGCGTCAAGGGGTATTAACTTGCCATTATGTTTTTCGGCTATACTATGGAATTTTCCGGACGGATCTGCTATACTTATTTTATGATTACAGACCAGTCACGGCCAGGAGCCCTCGGCGGCTTCCGGCCCAGGTAAGAAAGCAGAGAGGTAGGTTCATGGAACAGGGATTCATCAAGCCCCCGGTGGAGATCAGGTACAAGGATGAGCTGGAGGCGCTAAAGGCCAACGACACAGGAATGCGCCCGGAGAACTGGCAGATGTCCCCCAGGGCGGTGAGGACATTCATTTTGGGGAGCCCTAAGCCGATTCGGCACGAGGGGAAAGAATATCTCATAGAGAAAAAATATTTCGGCAACGACGCTCTCATAGAGCGCTGCATCGTGACCCTGGCGGGCAACCGGGGACTGATGCTGGTGGGAGAGCCCGGCACGGCCAAGACCATGCTCTCGGAGCTTCTCTCCGCAGCCATCAGCGGGGTCAGCACCAACACCATCCAGGGAACCGCGGGAACCACGGAGGACATGATCAAATATTCCTGGAACTACGCGCTGTTATTGGCCAAGGGCCCTAGCCGGGAAGCCCTGGTGCCCGCGCCGCTGTACGTGGGCATGGAGAAAGGGATACTGACCCGTTTCGAGGAGATCACCAGGACGCCAGCGGAGATCCAGGACAGCCTGATCAGCGTCCTCAGCGACAAAGTGCTGAACGTGCCGGAGCTGGGGGACGAGGGCTTCCTGTTCGCGAAGCCCGGCTTCAACGTCATAGGCACGGCCAACACCAGGGACAAGGGCGTCAATGAGATGAGCAGCGCCCTGAAGAGAAGATTCAATTTCGAGACGGTGATGCCCGTGCGGGAAGCCGCCCTGGAGAAGCAGATCATTATCAATGAGGTGAACAAACTGGCCCGGGAGAGCCATATAGAAGCATGCGCGGACGAGGACGTGGCGGAGATCCTGGCTTCTACCTACCATGAACTGCGGGAGGGCGCCTCCTCCTATGGGCACAGGATCGACAAGCCGTCAGCGGTGATGAGCACGGCGGAAGCCGTCTCGGTGTATTTCCAGTCCATGATCGCGGGCTACTATTATGGGGACGGGACTATCAGCATGGACAGCCTGGTGCAGAACCTGGTGGGAGCGGTCTCCAAGGAAAACAAAGACGACCTGGAAAAGGTGAAAGGCTATTTCAACACGGTCATCCGGGACAAGAGCAGCAAAGAAGGTGGATTATGGAGCGAATATTACGAAGCCAGGAAATGGCTGAGATAGTCCTGCTTCCCGTCCGCCATCACAGCCCGGCCTGCGCTTTCCATGTGGAGCGCATGATAGAACGGCTGCATCCCTGCGCCATCCTTGTGGAGGGGCCGGACAATGCCAATTCCCTGATCCCGGTGATGGTGCATGAGGACACGAAAGCGCCTTTTGCCATCTACTATTCCTATCACGACCAGTCGGGGCGCATCTCCCAGGAGAAGGAGCGCTATAAATGCTATTATCCTTTTCTGGACTATTCCCCGGAGCTGGCGGCGTTTCGGACAGGGAAGCGGCTGGGGATAGAGACGGCTTTCATCGACCTGTCCTACGGGGACATCCTGGCGGCTTCCAGAGAGGGGAAAGGGCTGCTGAAGAAGGAAGAAGAGAAGCAGAATTATAATGACGATTACTTGCTGTCCCGCAACGAGTACCTGCGGCAGCTCTGCGAGAGGACAGGGCTGCGCAGCTTCGACGAATTCTGGGAGAAGTACTTTGAGCTGAACGGGATTGCCGAAGAAAGCGGGAAGTGGTTTGAAAATCTTTTGACCTATTGCTCGCTGGCCAGGGAGAACACCCCGGAGGAGTCCATGGAGGAAGACGGGTGCCTGGCCAGGGAGGCCTATATGGCGGAGCGGATCAGGGAATATGTCCGGAAAGCGTCTGCCAGCGGCGGCACGGTGGTGGCCGTGACAGGCGGGTTCCATACCCCGGGGCTGAAGAAGCTGCTGTGCGGGATGACGGAGAGCAAGACATCTGACAGGCAAAAGACATCGGCGGGCAAAGTGCCGGAGAAAGACCAGGGGGTCTACATGATGCCCTATTCCATGGAAGCCGCGGACGCGCTGAACGGCTATGCCAGCGGCATGCCCTTTACCGGGTTCTACCAGAAAGCCTGGGAACGGCTGCAGGAGCCGGATTCTTCCCATGAGGATGCTGTCAAAAAAGAAAAGGCCGCTGATAAGGGGAATGTTGCCTATAAGGAGGCTGCTCCTTATGAAAGCGTAGTCCTGGACATGATAGTGGCCTCCGGCAAGGAGACCAGGCGCAAGGAGGGCTATCTGTCCACCTATGACGAAATCTGCGCCTGCGCCATGGCCAGGGGGCTTGCCGAGCTTCGGGGCAAGCGGGAGCCGGGGGCATATGAGCTGCTGGACGCGGTGCTTTCCTCTTTTGTAAAAGGAGAATACAACCTGGCTTCCGACACGCCGGTGCGCATCCTGCGAAAGCACATGACCGGTGACGGGGTGGGAACCCTGTGCAAGTCCGCCGACGTGCCACCGATTATCCACGATTTCGAGGCGGAGTGCAAAAGGTTCGGGCTAAAGACGGGCTCCACTCTGGAAGCGGAAGCCACGCTGTCCATTTTTTCCAATCAGAAACACAGGCAGCAGAGCATGTTCTTCAACCGGATGTCATATCTGGGAACCGCTTTTGCCAGAAAGATAAAGGGACCGAACCTGCAGCTGAAGAAAGACAGGAACCTGATGCGGGAGATCTGGAAATACAAATGGAGCACACAGGTGACGTCGGGCCTCATTGAGGTATCCGTCTATGGAGCCACCATAGAGGAAGCGGTGGTGAGCCTGGTGAAAGAGGAGCTGAAGAAAGAACTGGGCGCCAGGGAGAGCGCCGTCCTGCTGACCAGGGTGTTCGAGATGGGCCTGAGAGACCAGATGCAGACTGTGTTCCAGCGGGTGCATGAGCTGATGCTCCAGGACACGGACTTCTATTCCATCGCGGACGCGGTGAAATCGCTGCTGATGATGGAGGAGCTTTCCGGGCTGTATGAGTCGAAGCTGGAGTTCGGCATGCTGATCCATGTGGGCTGCCGGAAGCTGATTGCCCTGCTGCCCTCCATGACGAGGATCAAGGATGAGGATTTGACTGCCTGCATGAACGCGTTAAAGCTCCTGTACCAGGTCACCGGGCGGGACGGGGCGTTCGGCCAGGAGAGGGAGGAGTATTACGCGGTTCTGGAGAAGATGACCGGGGACGGGGAGATTCATGCGGGTCTGAACGGATGCATCCACGGCATTCTATATGGAAGCGGAAAGGAAGATGCTGCAGGCGTGGAGAGGGTCTGCAGAGGCTATCTGGGCGGAACCAGCGCCCAGCTTTTTTCCACGGCGCAGTTCTTCCGGGGGCTGTTCTTTACGGCCAGGGATCTGGTTTTTATCGGGGAACAGTTCATCAGGATGCTGGATGAATTCTATGGGGCAGTTTCAGAGGAGGAATTCATGGAGCTGCTGCCGGAGCTGCGGATGGCGTTCACCTATTTCACGCCCCGGGAGATCGACAGGATTGCCGCCATGGCAGCCGGGCTCCACGGAAAGGGCAGCCGGGACATCATGGAACGGCAGGAAATCTTCCCGGACTGGTATTCCTATGGGAAGAGCCTGGACGACTATGTAAAGGGGAAGATGGGGTGCCCATAGGGTTTACGGACGCATGTGCCTGACGGCTGGAAAGGCTGTGCCAGGGAAAGGTATTATGTGCTCTGACGGGAGTGGGAAACAGCAAGAGCATATACAGTTCCTATGGTCTTATAGGGCACAAGAATGGCATTAAAATAGCGTTCGGAAAGGCTGTGCTGGTAAAGGTATAGTATGCTTTCTGGCGGGATTGGCAAACAGCATATGCGGAGCTGGAATTAGGAGAATAAAATTATGACAGACGAGCAGGAGATATTGAACCGGTGGAGGCTTGTCCTGGGGAAGTATTCCTCGGGGCAGATAGCTTTTTCCGACGGCAATCTGAAACTTATGGACATGGAGAACGTGCTGGACTATCTGTATTCCAGGGAGTACGGGGACGAACAGGAGGTGCGGGCGGAGCGCAGGGGCGGCAGCGAGGGCTCCCAGCTTACGGTGCCCTCCTGGCTGCACCAGGTGAAGAAGCTTTTCCCGAAGCAGACAGTGGAAGTCCTGGAGCGCCACGCCCTGGAGAAATACGGCATGACCGAGCTCCTCACCGACCCCGAGGTGCTGCGCAGGCTGGAGCCCAACAAGGAGCTTTTGAAGACCATCCTGGAGCTGAAGCACATGATGAAGGGGGAGGTGCTCTCCCTGGCCCGGGAGATTGTGCGCAAAGTGGCGGAGGAGATTGCCAGGAAGCTGGAGCAGGAGGTGCGTGTCTCCTTCTTCGGGCAGATCAACCGCAACGCCAGCTCTCCGGTAAAGTCCGCCCGGAACCTGGACATGAAGAAGACCATCCAGCGGAATCTGAAGAACTATGACAGGGAGCGGCAGCAGCTTGTACTGAAAAACGTATATTTCAATTCGCGGATGAAGAAATACAACCAGTGGCGGGTGATCGTCTGCGTGGACGAAAGCGGCTCCATGCTGGATTCCGTCATCCACAGCGCCATCATGGCGGGGATATTCGCCAGGCTCCCCATGCTGGACACGAAGCTGGTGATATTCGACACCAATGTGGTGGATTTAAGCGGCTATGTGGAGGACCCGGTGGAGACCCTGATGAGCGTCCAGCTAGGCGGCGGCACCAATATCGCCGGGGCCCTGGGGTACTGCGAGGGGCTGATTGATTTTCCCTTCCGGACCATGGTGGTGCTGGTGACGGACCTCTACGAGGGCGGCGGCTACCAGCGGCTCTACAGCACCGCAAAGGGAATCATCGAGAGCGGCGCGAAGC
>ERZ808037.1968-NODE-1968-length-11584-cov-3.971756_pt1 | contig 11584 bp, 9 predicted proteins | sample MGYA00380190_ERZ808037 | MGnify/ENA primary metagenome ERZ808037 (study PRJEB31490, sample SAMN06133399) | mouse gut metagenome | isolation source: J9 | host: mice | place: China: Chengdu | collected 2015-05 ...
CAAAATTATCATTTGGTTCCGGAATTGACATGCGAAGAGAATATCAGAATGCCACTCTCTTTTTCAAAGAAAAGCAAAACCAATGAAAAGAAATTGAACCAATGGATACAGGGGGTGGGTTTGGCTCAGAAGAAAAAGCTGTTTCCCAACCAAATGTCGGGAGGAGAACAGCAGAGAACAGCCATTCTCAGGGCAATCGTAAATAATCCTCAAATGTTGTTTGCAGACGAACCCACCGGGGCGTTAGATTCGAAAACCGGGGACAGTATTATAAAGTTCTTGCTTCAGTATGCGCATAATGCAAATAAGACGATTCTGCTTGTGACCCATGATAAGGATATTGCGGCACAATGTGACAGGGTAATTGAAATGGCTGACGGGAGGATTGCGTCGGCATAAGGGATCTGTCGTGACAAAATCAAAAATGAAAAACGAAAACGGAAAACCAATGTTTTTTGAGAGTGAAAAGCGCCTCCTGCGGCGCTTTTTTTGTGCAGAAATAACCGTCCGGAGGTAATCATGGACAATTTTTTGTAAATATGCTACTCTATAATAGTATTTAATAAATATGATTGCGATAAAAAAGCGTACTTTACGGAATATGGAGGAGTAATGTCAGTAAACTATAAGAGCTATGAGTTTCGGGTTTATGAGCATATCAGCCATTTGGATAAATTACTGCATGAGGGGGACTGCCGGGAGGAATTGAAGCAATTCCGATGCGAAGTGGCAAGACTGCGCCGGGATTTTGAGACGAAGCACTTTCGCGTGGCAGTCGTAGGTGAATTTAACAGAGGGAAAACCACATTTGTTAATGCGCTGTTGGGCAAGGAGCTGCTTCCTGCAGATTATCTGCCCACCACTGCCGCGATCAACCGGATTACATACAGCGATAATCCCAATGCATATATCATAATGAAAAACGGACAAACGAAAACCGTCCCTATGGAAGAACTGGCGGAATATGTCACGAAACTTTCTGCAGCTTCCTCGGAAAACGCGGCACAGGTTCAGGAGGCGGTATTGGAGTATCCCTCGCTGTTTTGCAGAAACGGAGTTGACTTAATTGATACACCCGGCATGAATGATGAGGACAATATGAACCAGAGAACCATATCCCGGCTGGAAAGTATCGACCTTGCTATTGTAGCGGTGGATGCGTCCATGCCTTTCAGCATGACGGAGTGTGCGTTTACGGTTCAATTGCTGGAGAGCCCGCAGGTCTGCCAGATTATTATTGTTGTGACGAAAATAGATATGATAAGGGAGAGGGAACGGCAGAAGCTGATTGATTTTATGGTTGACCGTGTCAGGGAGGACGTAAAAGCACGTTTGGAGACAAGCTATGCGGAAGACAGTGAAATCATGCGGAAGTATCATTTTATTTTTGACCAGCCCCATGTCTTTGCGGTATCCGGAGTGGAGGCTTTGGAGGCATTGGCTTGTAATGATATGGAGCTTTTTGAGAAGAGCGGTTTCCGGAAGCTGAATGACAGGCTTCCGCAGATTATTATGAAAAGCCAGAACAATAACGTTATCATAAATACCGAAAGGGAATTGAAGAAACTGATCCTGAAATACCGGAAATGGCTTCAGAGGCCGCGTCCCGCGAAACAGGCATTGAACGAATTAAATGCGGCATTTGCGAAAGTCGTATGTGAAGCCGCTTCCGGAGTATTTATTCTGCCGGAAACGGAAAATCAGCCTTTTATGCCGGATCAGGAATCATTGTTCTTGGAAATACGGAAACATTTTATTCAGGCGCTGGGTGAAATGAAGGTGTTATCTTACGAAGAACTGAAAAGGGTCTTTCTTCCCGTCACGATAGAGATGTTCCGGCAGGTGAATACTCAGTGCAAGGAAAAGGTGGGCGAATATCTGGAAGCATATGAAGAAAAAGAATTAATGCCGCCGCGCCAAAATCTAAGCTTACGGTTGCGTAAATTGTTAGAGCCTTATCCTGAACTGGGACAAGCCGTCAGCTTGGAGATAGATGAATTGCAGACCTGCTTTGGATGGAAGGAAGCAGATGCTGTGGCTCAAGATTTCTATTGGATTCATTCTCCTATGCCGGAAATAGGGAGCCTTGGAGAAGAGTGGAATGTGATGGGGCATGTGGATCCGGTGATACGGGAGGCGCTGGAGGACTATAAAAACAGATGCCGGAATCAAATAGTACAATTATTTGCGCAATCCAAACAACGATTGACCAATCAGATTCGAAAGCTTGTGGAGGTATTTGTTTCACAGACGAGAGACTATATAGAACGGCTTAACAGCAGTGAGGAAAAGGAAAAGATGTCTCTTCTTCTTGACAGACTTGGGCAGTTAGAACGAGACGGAGAGGAATTGAAAGAGAAATTCCTTGCGGAATCAGGGTTCGGGAGTGAAGAGACGGAAGATAGGGAGGTGGATAGATGATTTGCAGAAAGTGTGGTAAAACAATATCGGATGACGCAGTGTTTTGCAGTTATTGCGGTGAGAGGTGTGCCAAGAAGGTGTGTACGGCGTGTGGGACAGAACTGCGGGAAGAACAACTATTTTGCCATGTATGCGGATTGAGATGGAATAACGGAACCACACCTCCGACAGAACAGAAGACGGCGCCGCCGTCAGACCGTCAGGCAGTACAAACGACAAAGCAGCAGATAACACAAGCGTCAGACTGTCAGGCAGTACAAACGGCAAAACAGCAGACAACACAAGCGTCAGACCGACAGGCAGAACAGACGACAAAGCAACAGACAACACAAGCATCCGACCGTCAGGCAGTACAAACGGCAAAACAGCCGACATATTTCATAGATTTTAACGGACTACGGCTGACAACGGAATCGGTTGCTTTGACGGAGGAAGATTCTCTTACAGGCAAAAAGAAGATGTTCTACATAATATTTGGTATTATGTATGCTGTTTTCACAGCAGCATTGATAATCACGGGATGGTTTGGATATTATGATCATTATTATTGGTCGGAAGTTCTCGATAAAATATCTCGTTATAGGGTATTGGCTGCGGAGGCGCCCTTTTTTTGGCTGAGCGTTTTTTGCGTGATTTTGGGAGCTGCACTTCACATTCTTAGTTTGCTTCGACTGCGAAAAGGGAAAAGAGTTACAAAAGTAAATATGGCTGTCAGAATCGTTCTAATGGCTCTAGCGTTTATTTTCTTTGTGCTGTTATGTTATGCAGAGGGCTCCGGCCTTCATCTAATGCTTTAATCAGATTTTTTGATCCAAATTGTTATGCACATCTGTCAGAAAGCAATTTTCAAGCACGTTCTAAGACAAAAGATGACCGAAGGAGGAGATACAAATGAACAACCAAGATTATACAAGCTATCACGGAAAAGTGGCGGAAGTCAATACGGCACTTACTCAGATGAGCAGGCTTTGCGGGCAGTTGGAACTGGAAGACAGCAGGAAAGCTATTGAAGCCAGCCGCCGTAAATTGACCACCCATAAATTTTCCGTAGGCATAATGGGTGAATTCAAGCGCGGAAAGAGCACGGTGATCAATGCTCTTCTCGGAAGGGAAATCATGCCGGCGGATATACTCCCCTGTTCGGCCACCATGAACCGGGTTACATACGATCTGCAGCCTCACGCACAGGTTATCAAAAATGACGGTTCCGTAATAGAAATTCCTGTGGACGAAATAGCGGATTATGTGACCAAGACCAATGACGAGAATGCGAAGAGAGCGGAGATGGTTGACGAAGCCATTGTATATTATCCCTGCCAATTTTGTCAGAACGGTGTGGATATTGTGGACACGCCGGGATTAAACGATGATGAGCGCATGGATAAAATCAGCGAGGAAATAATACCGAAGCTGGACGCTGTCATTATGGTTATCGTGCCGGGGGCGCCTTTCAGCAAGAGCGAAGCGGAATTTGTCCGCAATAAGCTGATGGGAAGTGATTTGGGACGTCTGATGTTTCTGGTCAATAAGATTGATACCATCCGCCCAAGGGAGAGAGAACGTGCGGTGGAAGATATCAAGAAACGGATTCAGACGGCGGTTTTGGATAAAATGGCGGAGATATACGGCAGTGAATCCGCGGAATTTGCCGATGCAAAGTCTAAGATCGGAAATATACGGATTTTTCCCATATCTGCGGCCGACGCATTGGATGCCCGCATAGACGGGGACAGTGATCTTTTGGCGGAAAGCGGGATTCAGGGCTTTGAGGACGCTCTGACATATATGCTCACAACGGAACGGGGCGCGCTGGAGCTGGCGGCTCCGCTGGCCGTTATATCGCGCACTGCCACGGAGATATTAAATGCTGCGGAAACACGGAAGAACGGTATGCGGCTCAGCGGGAAGGAATTTGAACAGAAACAGCAGCAGGCAATTAAAAAAATTGCGGAGTTCCGTAACAGTAAGAAAGAGGAAACGAAACGGATTAACGCCGCTTCGCAGGAAGTGAAAGCAAATCTTCTGCCGCAGGTAAAAGCGTTTTATGATGAATTGGAAAAAGACTTAAACGGCATTATAGAGCAGACATCCATCGACAAGAAATCACTGCTTCAGAAGGCAGGGCAGCAGGCCGCGGCGCAAAAAATGCAGCAGAAAATTAACGAGACAATTAAGAACAAGATGTCAAATTTCAGTGAGCGGATGCAGAAACAGATTATGGACGCCATCGGTGAACAGGCGGCTCAAAGCGCAGCGTTTGCCACCGATATTATCACCGAATTAAATTCGGAAATAAGCCTGTCTTTCTCGTCCTCTGCCGATAATTCTAAAGCAAGTACCCAAAGTGCGGTCAGTCTGGCAGGTTTTGCATTTGATGTTTTGACCGATTTTGCAGGCGGGCCTTGGGGGCTTACCGGTCTGGTAAAGGGATATCAGGAAGCGGGATTTAAAGGAGCTGCAGTAGGGCTTGCTGCAGGTGTTGCGACAACCATTGCCACGGCAGTTATTCTGAGCCCTGTGGGGATTGTCGGTTTACCGCTGTGCGTCATTGCCAGCGCCGCCAGCGGGGTGACGGGTAAATTTGCCGCTCACCTTTTGTTCCCGCCGAAAGGGGATCAGGAATATCAGACACTGATGGAAAACACCAGAAAGCAGATTAAGGCATCCGTTGCTCAGATGCGGGCTTCCGGAGAACTGGAACAGGTTTTGGGAAAAAGAGTTGAAAATGCATTTGATTCCTTGATAACCGCTATGAATGAGGAGCTGGAAAAGGCATTGCATGACACGGAGCAGACCTTGGATCTCATCAAACAAGATTTGACGAAAAATGCTTTACAGCGTGAACAGGCATCCAAGGAATGTGACAAAATGATAGCATCCGTGGGCGAAATTATGAATCAGCTGACGCCGGTTATGAAAACTATCCGGAGCGGCCGTATAGCGGGCTGATGCGGATAGGAGAGGGGGCACCAATGGAACAGTATGAATTTTTCAATTCTCCCCTAAAGGGAATAGACTGCAGCTTTGGAAATTACCTATCCAAACGTAAAATGATGGATGCCCATAGGATGGACGGAAACGGCATCCCCGATTATGCTTTTGCAATGGATTATGAGTGTCGAAAAAAATTAGATTCCATTCCCCGGTTTTATGATACGGCAAAGACAATCGCGGGAACTTATGTCAGCCGCATGACACATGAGTATATCAGGACTTCCATGGCGGTGGGCCCTACACAGTTTCCGGAGATTTATGAGATATCCTGCGACTGTGCCAGAACACTGGGGATAGGCATTCCCAATGTATTTATACAGAATGATCCGACTATGAATGCCTTTACCTATGCCATGGACGATATTCAGCCTATGGTGGTGGTTCACAGCGGTCTGATGGAGCGCATGACTTCCGGTGAGCTGAGATATGTCATCGGGCATGAATGCGGGCATATCCAGAATTATCATTCGGCTTATGAATACCTCAGCCAACTGGTGTTGAATGCCGGACTCGGTGTGGCTTCCGGTGTCAGCCGCCTTCTTGCCGGGTTAATGACGGCGGGAAGCAGCGCTTTGCTGGCTGCATGGAGCAGGGCGGCGGAAGTCACTGCGGACAGGGCGGGGATGCTTTGTGCAGACCGGCCGGAAGACTGTTATTCGGCGCTGGCCAAGATTATGTACGGGGGGACTATCGGCAGTGAGCATGAGATAGATTATAGTGCCCTTCGGGCGCAGCTGGAGCATACCGTAACAAATATTGCTAAATACAGCGAAATTTTAGACAGCCATCCCGGAGTTGCCCGCCGCATTGCCGCATTGCAGGAATTTTGTGAATGCCGGATTTTTTATGAATGGCGGCCTGATCAGAAAGAACCGGGCCGGCTGATGAGGGAGAAAGAGGAAACCGACAGCCGGTGCAAACGATACATTGATCTGACAAAGAATGGCTAGAGGAGAGAATGTATGGGACTGGATAATCGAATCTATTATGATGCGGCAGAATTAATCGGACAAATCGAAGTTTCACTGGACAGGCTGAAACCCTACCAATACGACAGCAGGTACAGGGAGCTTTTGGGCGACATGCTGGTGGGAAAGATTAACGAATGGGAGCGGAATATCCGTCAACGGAAAAAGGATCCCTTTACATTAGTTGTCTGCGGCGATTTCAAGCGCGGAAAGTCCAGCTTAATCAACGCGCTGCTGGGGGAAGACATTGTGCCTGTCAATGTTACCACCGAGACGGTCACGTTGAATCGTATTTCCTACGGAGCCCACAGCAACGAAATCATTTTATCCGGCGGCAGGCGGCTTTCCCTGACAGATGAGGAGCTGTGCCGGGATGCGCTGGAGCCGCTGATCAGGCAGCTGGAGGAGCCGGTGGAGCAGTTGATACTTCACCGTGATATTGATATTTTGAAGGATATTACCGTCATAGATACTCCGGGGCTTGGAGACTCCGAGCATGATTTCACCGAAGCGGTGGAGAAAGCGCTGCGGCAGGCGGATGCCGTGATCTATGTCTTTTCCGCGGCTTATCCGCTGTCACGCAGCGAACAATTGTACTTGAAGACATCCATTCTTCCCCAGCGTTATACCAGCTTGTTTCTGGTATCCAATTTTACGGATATGATCGGCAGTGAGAAAGATTATGTGCGTGTGAAGGAAATGCTGGAGGAAAGGGTCGGCGGATTATTGCCGGTTCGGCATGTGTGGATGCTTAGCGCGCTGGACGAGCGCTGCCGCCAGTTGGGGGAAGAGCGTCCGAATCAGGCGCTGGCGGACAAAATGGATACAAGCTTTCAGAAATTTCGCAATGCTTATACCCAGCTGGTGAAAAATAAAAAGGAAACCGTCCTGCCGGACAGAATGCAGCGTATGCTCCGCATTATGGCGGCCGATATCGACGACGATTTGTCTTCTCTGGAACAAGGGCTTGAGATGGACAGCGAGGGTGTGAGGCAGGCCATGGAGCAGGTTCGGCAGCAGAAGGAACGGCAGACAGAGATACAGGAGAAAAACGGCCGGAAAATTGATGATGTAATCCTCAGTATGCAAGGGGAGGCCGCCGGATGGATGAATGAGCTTCTGGAGAGGATGAAAGAGGAGACTGCCGCTTTGGAAGCATATTCCGAGGCGGATTTGGCCAAGTATTATCCCTTCTTTTGCATTGATACGGTGCAGGAAGCGCTGACCTGCTGTGTTGATTACCATACGGCCAAGCTGTATGACATGCTGAATGAGATTTCCGACGAATTGACGCGGGCTATGTCGGGAAAAGACATCCATGCCCGGTACAATTTCCGGTTTGTCTTAGATAATAAGACTTGGACAAAAGGGGACAACGTGGGATTTGTCGTTTCTATGGTGAGCGGCGGACTGCTTTCTCTGGTAGCGGACGGTATCGGCGGGGCCATGCGGAAAAAGGAATTGGCAGATCGGAAACCGCAGGTGATTCAGGAAATCCAAAGGCAATACGATTCCCTTTTTGTTTCCGTGCAAAAGACGGTGGCTGATGTATACCGAAAACTGGCCGGGCAGGCAAAGCAGCATTTATGGGAATTTAGCAATAGTAAGCAGCAGACGCTGGAGCAGCAGATGGAACAGGCAGCAGCGGCGGCACGTCAGGATGCGGTAAAGAAGGAAGAAATCAGACTGGCAGCCGGACAGCTCCGGAAGGTATTAGACGATATCGCCCAAGTGGTTTAACGCTGCCATCCATAAGCATGATACAATCAGTGGCCATCGGAGACATTTCGATGGCCATTGTTCATATTATAAACAAAAGTATTATTTGTGCCGCCGCTGTCGGTATGTGTGAAAGTATTGCTTTTGTCACCATGTACTGTAAAAAAGATGATAAAAAGCAGTATAAAGATGATATAATGGGGGAGGAACGGAAAGGAAGGTGGCAGCGCATGATACATGCAGAAATCGCAATAGGCGAGATTCAGTATGAAAAAAGCTTTCGGAATTTGTTTCCCAGTGTTATAGAAACGTGTAAAAAGATGAATACGTCAAATCTGGCAATCCGTTTTCTGCTGAAGATGGAGGATGCATCCATGACGGCAGTTGCCGGTATTTTGAACCGGATGGATGAGAAGTGTAAAGGACAGCTGCTGTGTGGTTTTGCCAATTTATATTGTCAGGAAATTCAGGAGGCATTAAATACACTTTTACAACAAGACGAGCTGGGAAGAAATATTAGTATCGGTGAGATTTATATGGGGCAGGATTCCGGCGGGCAGCTGTTCTTGAGCGGGCGGAATATTAAAGCCGATTATTCCGCCATTGTGAAGAACAATACGGTGAAGCAGAAAATCGGCGAATATGCAAATCAGGCTGTAAAAAAGTCTGTGTTCGGCGGAATCGGCCTGCTGCAGAAGGTAGCGTCGGAGGGGGCAGGCATTGTGGCAGAGATTGCAGCGGAAGCGGCGCCTGACGTGATGGAAAAGACATTGATTTCCATTATGAACAATGAGGAAAATAAATACAGGCTGTTGCAGATGGCAGAACAGGTTTTGGAAGAAAGAGGAATCTGTGTAAGGTTAAAGAATTTTGTCTTTGTGCAGGAAGAGAATTTTGATTTACAGGAGGATACTGCCGGAAAAATCGTGGAGGAAAGAGGTTCTTCCGAGAGAAAAATTGTGCTTTCGCCGGAACTGGAAGAGGGACTGCTGGATGCTGTGGCAGGATATTTAAAATCCCTTGTAAAAGAATAATAGAATACTGTAAGACGGTACGGAGGCTGATATGAAAGAAAATAGGAAATCTCCCAAAGGCCTTGTGTAGAGCATTTGAAGTGATTTTTGAAAAAGGGACAGCTTTGATTGATAAGACGTATTCAAAAGAAGAAATGGAGAAGGATTTCAAGGTTCATGACTATGCGGTGGACTTAAAGGGCGGGAAAAAGGAACTGCGCCGCACGAAGGCGGATGCGGGACAAGTGAACCTTCTGAATCTGGCGGCAAGTACAGCGGAGGGGATGGGACTGGGAATTCTCTTCATGGCAGACTGAGAAAGAAATACAAATGAGAAAGAAATACAAATGTGACGGAGGAAAAAAGCCCCTGCCTGAAATGTCAGGCAAGGGCTTTTCTGATACAAAAAATTGCTCTTTGATTAAATTGCTTCGTGGAAAGTACGGGAAATAACGTCAGCCTGCTGTTCGGGAGTCAGCTTGATGAAGTTGACTGCGTAGCCGGACACGCGGATGGTCAGCTGAGGGTAGTTCTCAGGATGCTTCTGGGCATCCAGCAGCATATCCCTGTTCAGTACGTTTACGTTCAGATGATGGCCGCCCTTTGTAGCATAGCCGTCAAGTAAGTTAACAAGGTTGTCAACCTGTGCAGTATTTGTTGCCATAATGAATTTCCTCCTTATATTTATATATAATATGATTGTTTCCGGGAAGAATGCCGGAATCCGGCACTCTTTCCAGGGGTTGCTTTGATGAAGTTTGGATGGGCTCAATGGTAATCGTCCAGACCCTGTTCCAGGGTAGGTACACTGCAGGCCAACGGCGTCCTCGAACAATCCGTGCAGCCCATGGTCTGAACGTTCTTTGATTCGACTTCCTCCTGGTCGTACTCCACGTTCACATGGCCGACGCCGTCCGTCATGCCGGAGTCCAACATTGCCACAAGGTCATCAATCATTTTCTTCTCGTCCATAGTGCCTCCTTACATACTGTCAAACATAAATGGTTTCTTATTTCAGGTCTAATTCGATGTCAAACGATATCGTGAACTTTGCATGTTTTACTTTAAGTCAAGTTCGATATCAGTGACATCTCGGATTCCGCAAGTCTTATTTCAGATCCAATTCGATGTCACCGGAGAACACCTTGTCTTCCTTGCCCAGAGCGCCGGGAACGATGGTGAAGGTATTGGAGATACCGTCCTGTGCATCGTTGAAAGGAAGCTTGGATACGGAAGCCAGGGACGCTACAGCACCGTGGGTATCGCGGCCGTGCATCGGGTTGGCGCCGGGAGCGAAAGGCTGTCCCTTTCTGCGTCCATCGGGGGTATTACCGGTAGCCTTACCATAGGTAACGTTAGAGGTAATGGTCAGGATGGAGGTGGTAGGGATACCTTCACGGTAGGTGTGGTGTCTCCTGATGGCGGTCATGAAGGTGTGGACAACCAGCTGTGCGATTTCGTCTACACGGTCATCGTCATTGCCATACTTCGGGAAGTCGCCGGTGGTCTTGAAGTCGACGATGATGCCGTCCTCGTCGCGGACCACTTCTACCTTAGCGTACTTGATAGCGGACAGGGAGTCTGCCACGATGGACAGGCCGGCCACGCCGGTAGCGAAGTAACGCTTTACGTTCTTGTCATGGAGAGCCATCTCTGCTCTCTCATAGCAGTATTTGTCATGCATATAGTGGATGATGTTCAGGGTGTTCACATAGACGTCAGCCTGCCACTCCAGCATATCCACGAACTTGCTCCATACATCGTTGTACTCCAGCACATCGCCTTCCACAGGACGGTACTTGGGACCTACCTGCTTCTTGGTGACTTCGTCGATGCCGCCGTTCAGAGCGTACAGCAGGCACTTCGCCACGTTGGCGCGTGCGCCGAAGAACTGCATCTCCTTACCGATTACCATGGAGGATACGCAGCATGCGATGCCGTAGTCATCGCCGTGGTCCACTCTCATCAGGTCGTCGTTCTCATACTGGATGGAAGAGGTCTGGATGGACATCTTCGCGCAGTATTTTTTCCAGGCTGCCGGAAGCCTTGTGGACCAGAGCACGGTCAGGTTGGGCTCGGGAGATGGTCCAAGGTTCTGCAGGGTATGCAGATAACGGAAGCTCATTCTGGTGACCATGGGCCTGCCGTCCACGCCTACGCCGCCCAGGGACTCGGTAACCCACACGGGATCGCCGGCGAAGATCTGGTTGTACTCAGGCGTACGGGCGAACTTGACGCAGCGCAGCTTCATGATGAAGTGATCCACGAACTCCTGGATCTGCTCCTCGGTGAAGGTGCCGTTCTTTAAGTCTCTCTCCGCATAGATATCAAGGAAAGTGGAAGTACGTCCCAGGGACATGGCGGCGCCGTTCTGTTCCTTTACGGAGCAAAGGTAGCCGAAGTAGGTCCACTGAATTGCCTCCTGCACATTGGCAGCGGGCTTGGAGATATCGCAGCCATAGGAGGCAG
>ERZ808037.1969-NODE-1969-length-11580-cov-3.862645_pt1 | contig 11580 bp, 10 predicted proteins | sample MGYA00380190_ERZ808037 | MGnify/ENA primary metagenome ERZ808037 (study PRJEB31490, sample SAMN06133399) | mouse gut metagenome | isolation source: J9 | host: mice | place: China: Chengdu | collected 2015-05 ...
AAGAGCCCTCTGAATATAAGAGAATGCATAGCAGTCCACATCATCCGCAGAATTCAGCTTCCCTTCCAGATAGCTATCCTGATTACCTATCAAAGAACTCAGATTGCTTGAACTGAAATAGCAATCCACTTGATCATCGTACTTTGTTCTCTGCCGGTAGCTGTCATTTTTATTTTCCTCGTTTTTCTCAATCAGAATAGTCTGCTCCCTCATATCCTTCAAGGGGGAGAAAAACTGTTCTTTCCCGTAACGCCTACCCTCCCACAAAGGACTGCTGATGTATTGATGATATGTACTTACCATTTTCCTTCCCTCCTGAATCATTTCAATAAAAATAGCGTTATTCTCTGATAATTTCTATCCTTAAGAAAAAACGCCATCCTTGACTCAATATTCAATTCTATCTTGTATATCGGAGCAATTATCAAAAAATAAACAGGCAAACAATAATTAGACAATTTTCATCCACTGAGTATCATTCGAATCTTTCGCTATGCCGGGACGCGCCAGTCCCCTTTCCGCTGTGTCTTGGACGCAGCGTGGCAAGGGGGCGATCCCCAGCTTTTTCACTGCAAAGCAAAAACTTCCTGCCGTCTCTGACAGGAAGTCTCCCTTGCTGCAACGTTTTGCTTATTTTGTTCCTCTTTATTTCATGGCGAGCAGCTCCGGGATCGTGGCCTCGAAATCCACGCCGTACCAGGGTTTGTCCGGATTCTGCAGGGTCACTTCTATGGTGTGGGCGGTGTAATCCGCTGCGATGCGCATGGCGTCCCGCCAGTTTAGCCCTCTCAGGATCTGCCCCACGCAGGTGCTGGAGAAAAGGTCTCCCGTGCCGTGATAGGCAGCGTCGATCCTCCGGTTCTGGTAAATGTAATACTCCCCGGTCTCCCGCTCATAGCCCATCACCCCGGTCTTACCCTTCTCCAGGGAGACGCCGGTGAGGACGCTGATGCCTGCGCCCAGCTCATTGAGCCTGGCCAGGAGCTCCTTTACATAGGACTCATCGTATTCCTCCCTGTATTCCATGCCTGTCATCAAAGAGGCCTCGGTGATGTTGGGCACGATGATGTCCGCCTCCGCGCAGAGCTCGGCGTTCTTCTTCACATAGTCCATGTCAAAGGCCGGGTACAGCTTACCGTTGTCCGCCATCACGGGGTCTACGATTATAACCGTGTCTTCACCCCGGAAATTCCTGAACAGCTCCTTTATCTGGTCAACCTGCTCGGCGGTTCCCAGATATCCGGTATAGATGGCGTCGAAGGCCACGCCTTCGCTCTTCCAGTGGGCGGCGATCGGCTCGATCTGGTCCGAGAGGTCCTTGCAGGTGAAGTTCCGGAACATGGTGTGGGTCGACAGAACTGCCGTGGGCAGGATCACCGTCTCGGCGCCAAGAGCGGATATGACGGGCAGCGCTATGGTCAGGGAACATTTCCCCAGGCATGAGATGTCCTGTATGGTCAATACTCTTTTCATTCTTACACCCCCTTGCGCGCTCTGGCGCGCATACCAATCAAAATTTGAAAGTGCACTTATTTCAAACTAATCTCCATCTGCGCGTTGCGGCGCGCACTTCTGCAACGGAACGCATTCCGCCATCCGGGGCGGCGATGCACATTCTGTCGTTCTGGGCAGACAGGCCGGATACGCTTATTTTTTCGGCCCTGATTCAAACTGTCCAGCCACATCGTATCACTATCTGCATACCGCGTCAATAGGTTGGTTGATTTTCGCCCTACTTGCTGTATAATAGACTTTGGATAATAGAATCCTATCTTGGATTCTATTATAGAACTTGAAAAGAATCCTGTTTGGGATTCCATGATAGAACTTGGAGGTGTAAAGCATTTATCCGGTGTTTTGCACCTTTTTCATGCAGCACAGCAAAAAAATTGAAAAAAGCGTTACCTTTCTCCCATTCCAAACGTGTGAGAAATGAGGAGGTGAGATACATGGGCACCGAGAGGGACATACGGGAAACAGTCATAAAATACAGCGACATGCTCTACAGGATATGCATCGTCATCCTCTGCAACGAACAGGATGTCCAGGATGCCATCCAGGATACTTTCTGCCGTTATCTGGAGAAAGCCCCTGACTTCCATGACGAGGAGCATGAAAAGGCCTGGCTGATCCGGGTAGCCACCAATATCTGCCGGGATATGATCCGGTTCCGGCTCCGGCATCCGAAAGTCTGCATAGATGAGCTGGAGAACAGCCTCGCCGCGCCGGAACACAAAGAGACGCTGCGGGAGCTCCTGGAACTGCCCGTGAAGCAGAAGACCGTCATATATCTGCACTATGTGGAGGGATACCAGATAAAGGAAATCGCTGATATCCTGGGCATCACGGAGGGTGCGGTGAAGATGCGGCTGTGCCGGGCCAGGGAACAGATGCGGATGACATGGAAGGAGGGATATGGCAGATGAGCGGAATCAGGGTAAAAGAGACCATGGAACAGATTCACATGCCGGAGGAGATGCGGGAACAAATCATCCGGAATATTCAGGATACCATGGAAGAGGAGCATTCCATGGAAAAAGGGCATTCCATGGAAAAAGGATATTCCATGAAGAAAGATATAGGACATGGAAAGAACCGATTCTGGGGAGGGACGAAAAAGGTGGCGGTGGCAACGGCCATTGTGCTGGCAGTGGGAATCGTGAGCATTCCTGTTCAGGCAATCGTGCGCAGCTTCGTGATGGCGCGGATGGAAGACATCCCACAGGCAAGGGTGAAGGACATTGCACACATGATAGAGGAACAGAACGTGGAAGCGGACAGCTTCTCCAGAGACTTTTCGGACAGTGAGAAAGAGCGTATGAAAGAGCTGCGGTGGTCTTATACGGACGGCATGTTCCCGGAGGAGACGCTTCGCCTGGTAGAGCAGGGGGAGGAAATGCCGGAAGGGACTCTCTACTATGTCATCGGGCCAGGATATTTCAATCTGCCGGAGCGGGAAATGACAGATCAGGAGCTCTTGCAGATTATCGACTTCAACGAGGTCAGGAACTATGCCCTTTCCCAGACTCCGGCCGGACAGGAGGCGCGCGGGGAATACCTGGCCGAACAGGAGCAGCTGAGAGAACTGGTAGCTGCCCAGGGCGGAATCAGCCAGGAGGATGCCGTGGAGATAGCGGCGGAGCAGATGGAATCCCAGCTGGGCGCACCGGCAGCGGGAATGAAATACAGTTATGTATATTTAAAGGATATATCGAAGGAAGACTCCACACAGAAGACGGCGGTGGTATACGTGGTAGTATTGCGCAGTGCGGGAGGCGGTTCTCCCTATGTCTGCAAGATCGACGCCACAGACGGGAGCATCCTGGCGGCGGGAACGAATCTGCCCTACTCAAGATTCATCCTGGATGAGTGATGGCAGAAAGCTGAATCTGCTCACATGAAGTCCAGCTGAGTCAATAACTAATTTGAAATAGCCTCTGCCCATGTCCGGGTGCTGGGCGGGGCAGACGCGGAACTGGAATAGGAGGACAATAGCTATGGGACGAAAGAAAATGGCACTGGTATTGACAGCGATATTGACAGTGACGGTTTTGCTTACGTTTATCTGCGTAAGCTGGCGGTTCAGGCACTCTGCCGAAAGCGGGAAAGCTTCCGATTCCGGGCAGACGGCATCAGGGAATTCGGATTCTGCCCCAAAAGAGATCCTGAAATCTGTCCTCTTCGGAGATGCACCGTTTCAATATTGCTCTGACGGAAAAACCGCGTCTGCGGACATCACAGATATACCGGCGCTCTTTGACGCAGATGACCCTTTCATGAAAATCTGGGAATTCTCCGTGGCGGATTTGGACGGAGACGGGGAAGAGGAAGTGATTCTTTCTGTAACCGGTGCGGCAGGCGACATGGGAGGGAAAGTGATTCTCCACAGAATCGATGATAAGGTGTATGGCTACAGCACTGACAACAGAAACCTGGTGGATCTGAAAACGGACGGAACCTACTGCTATTCAGACCCGACAGGGCTGGCCGAGACAGGAATTGCCGCTGTTACCGGTTTTTCCAGCGCCGGATACACCGTGGAAAAACTTGCCTGCGCAACCGGAACATATGAGGGCTGGGATTCCTTTACCCTGGCTCAGCAACCGGTCGGCGAGGAGGAGTTCATGGATATGCTTTCCCTACAGGAGACTAAGCCAAATGTGGAAAGACATGATTTTACAGACGAAAACATCGATGCCATGTTCTAAAGCCGGGCGAATGATATCCCTGTTGAAAGAAATCATCATCAAAGAAGACTGCCATTAGAGAGAATGGCCCTCAGCGAATTACGCTGTTGGAAAAATCGCTATCGGAAAATTACGCTTTGGAGATGATTGCTATCAGCGAATTCTCCCATTTGGAGAAGATTTTTTTGCAAAAACTCTTAGTGAGAACATGGCAAAATAAATATTTGAAAAGACAGTCCTCCAGGAAATTCAGCATTTGAGATACTCAGCATTTGAGAAATTCAATATTCGAGAAACTAATCATAGAAGAAAGCAAACGAAAGGCAATAAGGTGTCTCATATGAAAAAACTGAGAAAAGCCCGGTTCCAGTTCCCTGATAAACATAACCGTTTCCCTTATTTTGTAAGCTGCCTGATAATATGCGCATGCCTGTTCCTGGCAGCCTGTCAGGGGAAAAGCAGCGACGGCGGCACCGGAAAACCGGAAGAGACCGGCATAGATACCAGCAGAACCAGTGCCGCGGCACCGGAAAAAGGCACCGGAAAAGAATGGGCCTATGTGCCCGAAATCATCTCCGTGGAAGATGACAGGGCCAGCTATGAGGACATGCAGCTGATTGGAGACACGGTCTGCTACATTTCCATGGTGGGCGAGACAGAGGGGGAGGATCAGAAAATCTGCAGGTATTCCTTATCCCAACGGGAACTGACGCAAGTATCCATCCACTGGCCCCTGAAAGAGAAGACTCTGGAAATCTGCTCCTTTGCATTCAACCCGGATTACAGCGTGTGGCTGATCGTCAATGCCTATTCCGCCGACTTCAGCCAATTGAAGCGCTACCTGTGCCGCTTCGACTCGTCAGGCCAAAATATGGTCACCCAGGAAATCACCCAGGAAATGGGCCGCGGCAGCTACGTAGGCCAAATGGCCCTGGACGGACAGGGTCGAATCTATGTGTTCACCAGCGAATTCGCCGAGCCCGGGGAGGCAGGGATGTGGTTGTATACAACCGATGGGCAATATCACGGCAGCCTGGACTACAACACTTCGGAGACCGTCCTGGTCAAGGGTACGGTAAACGGGGAGGACGGCAGATTCTATCTCTGTGTCAGCATGGAAGAGGAGCATTCCATGGAAGAAGGGCATTCCATGGAAGAAAGGCATTCCATGGAAGAAAGCCCGAATCATTGTACCATGCTGGAAGTGGATTTCGACGAAAAAAAGCTCATCGAGACCATCCCCGATTTTCCGAATATCAACGGATTATGCACAGGGGAACAATACGACCTCCTCCTATATGACGACAAACACGTCTACGGGTACGATTTCCCCTCCAATAAAAGCAGCTCCGGGCAGCCCCCGGAAGAACTGTTCACCTGGACGGACAGCGACATCAACGGGTATTTCGTGAAGCATCTGAACGTATTGGAAGACGGCAGATATTACACCGCCGTAGAGGATTGGATGAGCAAAGACAGATGTATAGTCCTGCTGCGCAGAACAAAGGCAGAGGACGCAGTCCCGCGCAAGGACATAACTCTGGCCGCCGTGAACGGGGACAGCGGCCTCACCGCACTGGCCGTGAAGTTCAACCGGAGCCAGGAACAGTACCATGTGGACATAAAAAACTACGATTCCCTGACGGATCTGTACAACGCCATCCTGACCAAAGAAGCCATGGACATCATCGATCTGTCCGGGGTCAATGTGGAGAGCCTTTCCAGGCAGGGCGTCTTCGAAGACCTGCGGCCTTACCTGGAGCAGTCCGAATCCTTTGCCCCATCCGACTTTGTGGACGGAATCCTGGACACATACACTATCGACGACGCACTGATCGGCATCCCGGAGAGCTTTGCGCTGCGGACCGTGGTGGGCGACCGGACGCTTTTGGGAGAAGATGACGCTCTGACATTAGAGGGGCTTTTCGAAATCGCGGAGCGCAATCCCGGGGCGCTGCCCATCGGGGAGGTCACGAAAGAGGAAATGCTCCAATATATCATGATGTTCAATCAGGATGCCTTTATCGACTGGGAGACGGGAAAGTGCCGGTTTGATTCCGAACAGTTCAAGGCCGTGCTGGAGTTCGTGATGCGTTTCCCGGATTCCCTGGATACCACGAAAGAGGAAGCGTCGCTGCCCGCAAAGATCGCCGATGGCCGCGTCCTGTTTGCCATAGCGGATTTTCACAGCCTCGGGAATTTTCAGCGCTATGAGGGAATGTTCGGGGAAACGGCAGCCTGTGTGGGGTTCCCCACTCCGGAGGGAAAGGGCGGGACGCTTCTTTCTCCGACGAATGCCTTCGGCATCACATCCATGTCACAATATAAGGATGGCGCATGGGAATTCATAGAAAGCGTCCTGGAACCGAAAGAGATAGAGAAAATGGAGCCCCGGAAGATCCTTGAAATGTACCAGATACCCAACACAAGATTCCCGTCTCTGAAAAGGATCCTGAATATCCTGATCGAATATGGGCTCGAAGAAGACCGGAAATGGGCGGAGAAAGGGCGAAATTTCGGATTCCTGACCTATCCTGACGGCTGGACCATTGAATTTCATGCCCTGACACGGGAGGAGATTGATACCATACTGGTTCTGGCGAAAGATGCAAAGCCTTACTTCTCCGCGGGAGAAGATGAAGTCATCAGAATCATCGGAGAGGAAGCCCCGGCCTGCTACAGCGGGCAGAAAAGTCCGGAGGATGTGGCGAAAATCATCCAGAACCGGGTGCAGCTGTATGTGGACGAGAACAGATAAGCGATAATACTTCTCCCTTACACTTTTCCGAAAAGTCCGCAACACTTCAAAAAAGGGAATGTCCATGCCGCAGCATGAAACATTCCCTTTGATGACTGTCTTCTGTCGGCGCTCAGCTTACCCTCTCCCTGACGAGAAAAGGCTCTATCTCTTCCAGAATGGCCGAATCGTCTGAATCGCATACCAGCCGCTGGGGCCGCGCCAGATCCAGGGCGAGCACGCCCAGAATCGATTTTGCATCCACGATACGGCTGCCGGAGCCCAATTCGAAATTTGCCTCTGTCATGCTGACTGCATTTACAAAGTCCCTCACCTGATCCACATCCTCGAACTTAACCAATACCTGCTGCATAAATATCACCTTTTCTCGCCTTTCTCCGGAGATTGCCCCGATTATTTTCATAGTCCTGTTCGAAGAAAAATAATATATCAGGTCAGCCTTTTTGTAAATTGTCGTTTTCCATAATTTTTCGCGATTCTTTTGTGGAATTTATTGAAACCGTTTTTGCCTTTTATGCAGACTGCCCAGCGAATAATTTCTATTGGAATTCCGTATATGTCACTATAAGAAAAAATAAAATCTACGGACAAAAGGATAAGAAAAAATAAAATATGCGGACGAAAATATAAGAAAAAATGAAATCCGCGGACGATAAAACAAGAAAAGCGAAATCTGCGGACGATGAAACAAGAAAACGAAATCTGCGGACGTTGAAACAAGAAAAACGAAATCTGCGAACAATGAAGCAAGAAAAGCGAAATCTGCGGACGAAAGACAGTGCGGGGGCGGAACCCCGACGGGAATCCAAATCCGATTCCCGAACGCGGATTCCGCCCCGTCTTCTCACATCAGCGTATCCTTATATACCCGCAACACATTCCCATAGAAAATCTTATCCAGCTCCCCCTCGGAGAACCCGGCATCATGGAGCGCGTCCCACAGCAGCCCCATGCTCTGTGCGCCGGGCAGCTCTCCGTGGGTGGAGATTCCGTCAAAGTCGCTGCCCAGCCCCAGCACGTCGATTCCGCCCACGTTCACGATGTGCTTCGCATGGCGCACCACCGCCGCAATGGTACCGGGGTTCTTCTCCCCCAAAGGCTTCTCCTCCAGGAAATCCGCGCAGAAGTTCAGTCCCATGACGCCTCCCCGTTCCGAAAGCTTCACAATCATGTCATCCGTCATGTTCCGCACGCTGGGGCACACTGCCCTGGCATCAGAATGGCTGGCCACGAAAGGCTTCTTCGTCACCGAAAGTACGTCTATGAACCCGGCATCCGACAGATGGGACACGTCCGGGATGATGCCCAGGCTCTCCATCTCTGCCACCAGCTCCTTTCCTTTCTCCGTCAGCCCGCCGGTCAGGTTCGGCGTATGCATGTAGGCATCGTAAGCGGCCTGGGCAGCCCGGCGCGTCTCCTCCCGCTCCGCCTGGCGCAGCTGCCCTTGCTGCGCCATGTGCTGCTGCCCTTGCTGCGCCACGCCCTCTTCACAGGCCCTCCAGGCTTCCATGGCTCCTTTCATCTTTCCTTTCAATCCATCATCGAAGTTGGGATGCCCAATCTCATTGTCGAAATTCCAGGTAAGCGTAATCATCCGGACGCCCATCTTATGCAGCTCCCGCAGCTTCTCCACCTCTCCCTTGCACACGCCGCCCTCCTCCACGGTAAGCAGCGAGGACAGCCTGCCCGCTGCCTCGTTCCTGGCGATGTCCTCATAGCGAAGCACCGGCGCCAGGATATCCTGATTCCGCTCCAGCTCCTCCTGGTAGATTTGGTACATGGCGCACATCCGCTCCCAGGGATCCTCCTCCGGGCGCAGCGGTACGAACATGGCAAAATTCTGCACCAGATAATGACTCCCCCTCATCCGCTCCAGATCCACATGGAAGTCATTATGCCGCAAAGATGCCGGATGTCCCGCTTCCTTCCGGCTAAGCAGCCCTCCCAAAGTATCACAATGCATATCTATGACTTTCATAGAAACCTACCTTTCCGGCTGAATGCCACAGCCTGTTCTCCTCTCTCATAAGTGCTGCCTATGCCTAAAGAGCCATCTCCTAAGGCAAATCTCCCTGACAGAAGAAGCGCAGCGTCTCAAAGCACTGCACCCCATTTCCTATGTACAGTCTCCGCTCCGCTGTGCTTGCCAGGTTTCAGTCTCTTCCTTGTTGTGTCCGGCCAGAAGTCCTTAACCCTTTCCTTGTCGCGCTCCGCCAGACCTCAATCCCAGCTCTTCTCAGGCAGACTTCCCTCTTATCTCCCCCTCACGGCAAAATCCACGCCTGTGCCGCTGGGAACATCGTCATCAAACTTATAATCCTTGCCGGGCAGAACCGCGTTCAGAATGATGCCCGTCAAAGCGCCCACAGCGATGCCGGAAAAGCTGATATGCAGCTCGCCAATGACGAATCCCACGGAACCGGCGGCGCTGTAATTGATGCCGATGGACAGCACCAGAATCAAAGCGGCGATGATGACGTTGCGGCTCTTGGCAAAGTCCACCTGGGTCTCCACGATATTCCGCACTCCCACAGCCGAAATCATGCCATACAGCACCAGGGACACGCCGCCGCAGGTGGCGGTGGGCATACAGCCGATGATTGCCGCGAACTTCGGCGAGAAAGAGAACAGAATGGCGAACGCCGCGGCCATCCGCACCACCAGCGGATCGTACACCTTGGTCAGGGCCAGCACCCCGGTATTCTCGCCGTATGTGGTGTTGGCCGGTGCGCCGAACAGCGCTGCCAGAATCGTGGCAAGGCCGTCACCCAGAAGCGTCCGGTGCAGACCGGGATCCTTGATATAATTTTTCCCCACAGTAGATGATATGGCGGAAATGTCTCCGATATGCTCCACAATCGTAGCCAGCGCAATGGGCATAATCGTAATCACGGAAGTGATCAGCAGAGAGACGTCCCCGTCCGTCAGCGCCCAGAACGCAGTCCTTTCCCAATGAATGGGAAGCCCCACCCAGCTGGCCTCCTTCACCGCGGTGAAATCCACCCGGCCCAGAATCGCCGCCAGCACATAAGAGCCGATGACGCCGATGATGATCGGCACGATCTTCACCATGCCCTTGCCCCAGATATTGCAGACGATCACCAGCGCGATGGCCACGATGGCGATGAACCAGTCCGCCGAGCAGTTGTCGATGGCCGACTGAGAAAGGGTCAGGCCGATGGCGATGATGATAGGTCCCGTGACGATAGGCGGGAAAAACCGCATCACCTTGCCGGTGCCGAACAGTTTGATCAGAAGGGAAAGCAACAGATACACCAGACCCGCACAGGCCACGCCGAAACAGGCGTAGGGCAGAAGCTTCGAATTGTCCACGGCATTCCCCGCCGCGTCCGTCATGGGCGCGATAGCGGCATAACCCCCCAGGAAAGCAAAGGAGGAGCCAAGGAACGCCGGCACCTTTCCTTTGGTCAGCAGATGGAACAACAATGTCCCCAGACCGGCGAACAACAATGTGGTGGACACATCCAGCCCCGTCAGCATGGGCACCAGAATCGTGGCGCCGAACATGGCGAACATGTGCTGCATCCCCAGCACCAGCACCTTGGGCGCTCCCAGACTTTTCGCATCATAGATACAGGCTTCGCCGATTCCCTTGCCGCCGGATTCTTTTCCGCCTTTGCCTCCGCTCTCCTGACCAGCGGAAACTGTTTTCTTTTTTTCGCTCATGAACTCTTCCTCCTCTATCCGTCAGATAGCTCCCCCCACCTGACTATTGTGATTGTCCCTGCCAGGGAAAGCGCCTGCCCTCCACATGGCAAGAGGCTGCAGCCCTAACGACAGCAACCTCTGACAACTATAATAATCGTTCCACAACCATCCGTCAAGAAAAATTATCATTCAATGTAGCAGGGATTCTTAAAATACCTGATTCAGAAACAGTTCTGTCTGGACGAATCATGGCTGCCATATGACATGGGTCTTCAAAAAGTCTTTCCAGATATCGATGTATTTCGCCTTCAGATGCACCCCATCAAAGGTATACTCCGGCACCATCCCCCCTGTCTCGTCGCAGACGTAAGGGTTCACGTCCAGATAGAAAATCTTCTGGTTGTCGGCCATCTGGGCAATCCGCTCATTCCTGGCCACAATGCCCTCGTTGTTGATGTAGTCTCCCTGATTGGACCGTTCTGTGGTCACCTTGATGATAGCCTGCAGATATAGAATCGCATCTGGCTGCAGCTCCCGCAGATGATTCACCACCTCCTGATATTTTTCGATAAAGGAGTCCACCGTGCCCGTGCCCATCTCATTGATGCCGATCATCAGATAGATTTTGGCGAATGAATTCTGCTGCAGCGCTTCCTCCACGGTAATCTTCTTCCTCTCGCCGGGCACATCCACAATCTCCGAGTCGAACAGCCTATAGACGGTGAGTCCTTTGGACGCGTAGAACGTTGCCGTCTCCTCCAGGCCGGCATACTCAAACATCCCCACTGTCCTGGAATCTCCGATGAACACGGCATCCGCAAAATAATCATCTTCCACCGTCACATATACCGGCTCCCCGGGCGCTCCGGCGGAATTGCCGCTTCCTCCTCCAGGCACCCCGGACGAATTGCCGCTCCCTCCTCCAGGCACCCCGGACGAATTGCCGCTCCCTCCTCCAGGCACTCC
>ERZ808037.1970-NODE-1970-length-11578-cov-7.477611_pt1 | contig 11578 bp, 10 predicted proteins | sample MGYA00380190_ERZ808037 | MGnify/ENA primary metagenome ERZ808037 (study PRJEB31490, sample SAMN06133399) | mouse gut metagenome | isolation source: J9 | host: mice | place: China: Chengdu | collected 2015-05 ...
GTGGAGGCCGGCCAGCTCATCGAGGGGAAGCTGGATCTGGTGCTGGGCAACGACATCACCACCCCGGTGGCCATCACCGAATTTGAAAAGGCGGGGCTGTCCAGCGTATTTGACCGGGACAAAATCGCCATCGTGCTGGATCACTCCACCCCCTGCAAGGACATCAAGTCCGCCCAGCTGTGCGCCGCCTGCCGCCAGTTCGCGAAAAAGCACGACATCACCCACTTCTATGACGTGGGTAGGATGGGGATTGAGCACGCCCTTCTGCCGGAGCAGGGGCTCACCGCCCCCGGCGAGGTGATCATCGGCGCAGACTCCCACACCTGTACTTACGGGGCCCTGGGGGCCTTCTCCACCGGCGTGGGCTCCACCGACATGGCGGCGGGCATGGCCACCGGGCTGGCCTGGTTCAAGGTGCCCTCTGCCATCCGGGTGAATCTGGTGGGGAAGCTGAGCCGATTTGTCAGCGGCAAGGACGTAATTTTGCACCTCATCGGCATGATCGGGGTGGACGGGGCGCTGTACCAGTCCCTGGAATTTACCGGGGAGGGGGTGGCCTCCCTGGAGATGGACGACCGGTTCACCATTTGCAACATGGCTATTGAGGCCGGGGCGAAAAACGGCATTTTCCCGATAGACGATAAGACGCTGGACTACTTAAAGGGCCGGGTTGACCGGGAATTTACCACCTTTGAGGCAGATCCCGACGCCCAGTATGCCCAGGAACTCACCATTGACCTGTCCGCCCTGCGGCCCACGGTGGCCTTCCCCCATCTGCCCTCCAACACCAGAACCGTGGACGAGGCGGCGGGAAAGCCCATCCAGCAGGTGGTGATCGGCTCCTGCACCAACGGGCGGCTGAAGGATCTGCGGGAGGCCGCCGACGTCCTGCGGGGCCGGAAGGTGGCCGACGGGGTGCGCTGCATCGTCATCCCCGCCACGCAGCAAATCTATCTGGACGCCATGGCCGAGGGTCTGGTGGCCGACTTCATTCAAGCGGGCGCGGTAGTGTCCACCCCCACCTGCGGGCCCTGTCTTGGGGGGCACATGGGAGTGCTAAGCGATGGAGAGTGGGCGGTGTCCACCACCAACCGGAACTTTGTGGGCCGCATGGGGCCCACCAGCTCCATGATCATCTTAGCCAGCCCCGCGGTGGCGGCTGCCAGCGCCGTCACCGGCGTCCTGACCGATCCGGCCAGCCTTTGAGAGGAGTGTAAAGTGATGAAGATTTACAAATATGGTGATAATGTGGACACCGATGTGATCATACCCGCCCGGTATCTCAACGCTCCGGACAAGAAGTCCCTGGCCTCCCACTGCATGGAGGACATCGACGCGGGGTTTGCCTCCTCGGTTGAGGCAGGTGATATCGTGGTGGGTGGCAGCAATTTTGGCTGCGGTTCCAGCCGGGAACACGCCCCTCTGGCCATCAAGGCCTGCGGGATAAAGTGCGTCATCGCCAAGAGCTTCGCCAGGATTTTCTACCGCAACGCCATCAACATTGGCTTCCCCATTCTGGAGTGCCCGGAGGCGGTGGACGGCATTTCCCCGGGGGATCAGGTGTCGGTGGACTTTAGCACTGGGGTGATCGTCAATGAGAGCACCGGGGCAAGGTTCCAGGCCGCGCCCTTCCCCGAGTTCGTCAATGGCATCATTGAGCATGGGGGGCTGTTGAAGTCACTGAAGGCCCGGGGGGTGGCGAAATGAAGTATAAAATCGCGCTGATCCGAGGAGACGGCATCGGCCCCGAGATCGTAAACGAGACGGTGAAGGTCATCGACAGGGTGGGGGAAAAGTTCGGTCACACCTTTGAATATGTGGACGTGCTACTGGGAGGCTGCGCCACCGACGCGGTGGGGGTGAGCTATCCCGAGGGGACGGCGGATCGGTGCAAATCCTGCGACGCGGTGCTCCTGGGGGCGGTGGGCGGCCCCAAGTGGGGCAGCGATAAGCCGGCGGAGCAGCGTCCGGAGACGGCTCTGTTGGCCATTCGTAAAGACTTAGGACTTTACGCTAATTTGCGCCCTGCTGCCCTGCGGCCGGCGCTGATGGACGCCTGCCCGCTGAAGCGGGAGACGGCGGAGCGGGGTATTGATCTGCTGATGGTGCGAGAGCTCACCGGGGGCATCTATTTTGGAAAGCGGGACAAGTACCAGACGGAGGATCGGGGCATGGAGGCCACCGATCTGATGGCCTATTCCGAGAAGGAGATCGAGCGCATCGGCCGCCGGGCCTTCGAGATGGCCCGCCTGCGTCGAAAAAAGGTGTCCAGCGTGGATAAGGCCAACGTATTGGAGACCAGCCGACTGTGGCGCTCGATGATGCACCGGCTGGCGAAAGAATACGCGGACGTGGCCTATGAGGATGTGCTGGTGGACAACTGTGCCATGCAGCTGGTACGGGATCCGGGCCAGTTCGACGTAGTAGTAACGGAGAATATGTTCGGGGATATTCTGTCCGACGAGGCGTCTATGATCACCGGATCCATTGGGTTGCTGCCCTCCGCGTCCATGGGGGATGGGGCCCCGGCGCTGTATGAGCCTATCCATGGCTCCGCCCCGGATATCGCGGGGCAGGATAAGGCAAACCCCATCGCCACCATTCTGTCTGCGGCCATGATGTTCCGGTACTCCTTCCAGCTGGCGGAGGAGGCGAATGCCGTCGAAGCCGCTGTGGACAAGGCGCTGGCGGAGGGCTGGCGCACCGCCGATATCGCCAAGCCTGGGGAGGCGATTATCGGCACAAGGCGGATGGGCGAGATCATTCGGGAGCATATCTGATGGAGGAAAGCCGGGGCAGATGCGTCCCGGCTTTCCCGCTCTGTCTTGCAATACGACGCAGGCCATGTTAAAATATCCTAATAGAATGACGGAAGGGGAGAGGGCATATGATCCTGGCGATTGACATCGGAAACCTGGGCACTACCATCGCGCTGTTCCAGGAGGACGGTACGCTGTCCTTCCAGTCCGAGCTGGGCACCGACCCCAAGATGACCGACGACCGCTGCGCCATCGATTTGATGGGGGTGTTTCACTTGTACCAGGCGGAGCCTTCAGATGTAAAGGGCTCTATCCTGTCAAGCGTTGTGCCGCCGATTACTGCATCCTATGCGCGTACCCTGCGGCGGCTTACAGGGCGCTCCCCGCTGCTGGTGGGGCCGGGACTGAAGACGGGACTGAACATCAAGGCGGAGATCCATGACCAGCTGGGCAGCGATATTGTGGCCTCCTCTGTGGCAGCTGCCACCCTCTATCCAACCCCCGCCATTGTGATCAACTCCCGGACTGCCGTCACCTTTTCCTATCTGAGCGACCACGCCTTTGAGGGATGCGCCATTATGCCCGGCATGGACATCGCCCTGGAGGCCCTGTCCCGGCACGGGGCCCAGCTCCCCCAGATCTCCGTGGCACAGGTGAACACCCCCCTGGGCCGGAACACAGTGGATTCCATGCGTGCGGGGGTGTTGTATGGCTACAGCGGCGCCTTTGACCGGGTGATCCAGGCCCTGGAGGAAGCGGCAGGGGCCTCCGCCGCCACGGTGGTGGCCACCGGGAGCCAGACACCGGAGCTCTATCACCACTGCCGCCGGGAGATCCGGTATGATCACGATCTGCTGGTGAAGGGGCTGTACCTGCTGTACCGGAAGAACACCCGGCGCTGAGCCCTGGCCCCGCCTGTGCCGTCAGGCGGGGCAGCTTTTCCCAGATAAATGCAGCTTTATCTTGCTGTGCCTGCAAAAATGCCCTTATTTCTCAGAATTTTTTTAACTTTTGCAGAGCAAGGCATATTATGCGGCGGAATAGTTTACTTGGAGGGATTATGTTGAAGGAACTTGCCCAAATTGCGTCTGCGGTACAGGTTTCCAGCACCATGGCCATTGACGCGCTGGCCAAGCAGATGAAGGCAGACGGCGTGGATGTGATCGGCTTTGGTGCAGGCGAGCCCGATTTCAATACACCGGCTCACATCAAGGCGGCGGCGGACAGGGCCATCGCCGACAATCTGACCCGATATACCCCGGCCTCCGGTACGCTGGCGCTAAAGGAGGCCGTCTGCCAAAGGATGCGCGAGGACTGCGGGGTGGCGTACGTGCCTTCCCAGGTGGTGGTATCCACTGGCGCTAAGCACTGTGTCTATCTGGCCTTGCGGGCGCTGGTCAACCCCGGCGACGAGGTCATCCTGCCCGCACCTTACTGGGTGAGCTACCTGGAGCTGATCAAGATGGTGGGCGGCCGGCCGGTGGTGGTCTCGGCAGGGGAGAAGGACGGATTCAAAATAACGGCGGAGCAGCTTGCCGCCGCCATCACTCCCAGAACCAAGGTCCTGATTCTCAACAATCCCGGCAACCCCACCGGCATGGTGTATCACCGGGAGGAGCTGGAGGCCATCGCCCGGGTGTGCGTGGAACACGACCTCTATATGATCTCCGACGAGGTCTATTATGGGCTGATGTATGACGGAGAACCGTTTGTGTCAGCGGCTGCCCTGGGGAACGGTGTGGAGGATCGGGTCATTTTGGTCAACGGCGTATCCAAATCCTATGCCATGACCGGCTGGCGGATTGGCTATCTGCTGTCCAGCGAGAGAATTGCCAAGGTGATGAGCAATTATGTGAGCCATTCCACCGGTTCCCCCTGCGCCATCTCCCAGGCGGCGGCAGTTGCCGCCCTCAGCGGCCCCCAGGACTGTGTGGAGGAGATGCGCAAGGCCTTTGAGCAGCGCCGGAACTATATTGTGGAGCGGATGAACCGGATGGACGGCGTAAGCTGCATCAGGCCGGAGGGGGCATTCTATGTGATGATGAACATGGAGCAGCTCATCGGAAAAACCATCCATGGGGAACCCATACACACCTCCGATCAGTTTTGCGCGGCGTTTTTGAGGCATGGGCTGGTGGCCACCGTGCCGGGGAGCGGCTTCGGCGCGCCCAATTTCGTGCGCTGGTCTTACTCTGCCTCCATGGAGAATATCAAAAAAGGCATGGATCGGCTGGAGGCTTTCTTGAAAAGCTGAATGGTTTGTTGTCCGAAATTTGTGGGAAACACTTGCAAACTGCCGCGGCTTTGGGTATACTATAGGTTGTTCGACAAAAACTGCAAGGAGGTTATCCTGAAATGGCCAAGATTACGAAGGATACCATCATCGGCGATATTCTGGACATCGCTCCCGACACCGCCCCCATTTTCCTGTCCATCGGGATGCACTGCCTGGGCTGCCCATCCTCCCGTGGGGAGACTGTGGAGCAGGCCTGCATGGTGCATGGCGTGGACGTGGAGGCGCTGCTGGAGAAGCTGAACGCCACCGTCGCCTGATTGACACCCTGAAAAGAGCGGATTTTCCGCTCTTTTCCTTTATTTTGAACGGAAGGGAGGGGGGCTCAATGGAGCTGGCACCCAGGCTGCAGGCCATCGCGGAGCAGGTGCCTCAGGGGGCCCACCTGGTGGACATTGGTACTGACCACGGATACCTCCCCGTGTGGCTGCTGCTGGCGGGACGCGTTGAGCACGCCATTGCCACCGATCTGCGGTCGGGGCCGCTGGAACGGGCCAGGCAGACAGCGAAGCGCTTTCAAGTGGAGGAGCAACTGGACTTTCGCCTGTGTGACGGTCTGTCCGCCGTCCACCCGGAGGAGGCGGACACAGTGGTCATCGCCGGGATGGGGGGGGAGACCATCGCCTCCATTTTAGAGGCCGCGCTCTGGACAAAGGAGGAGACGCTCCTGCTGCTCCAGCCCATGACCGGATTCGCGGAGCTGCGGAGTTGGCTGCAAGGGAATGGCTATCAAATTCAAAGTGAGCGCATAGCCTGTGAAGGGAAACGACTATACAGTATTTTGCAGGTGACAGGCGGAGAGATGCCCGTCCTCACCCCGGCCGAGCAGTGGGCGGGGCGGCAAAGCAGCGATCCCTTGCGGGCGGAGTACCTGAGGATGATCCGAAAAAAGGTTGAAAAATCCCTGTCAGGCCATCGAGCCGCCCGCACGCCGGATCAAGCCGCCATTGAGAAGCTAAAAATAGTGCTGTCCGGCCTGGAAGGGATGGAAAAGGAGCTGAACACCATGACAACTGTGGGCGAAGTGCTGGCATTTTTACAGGAAAAAGCGCCCTTTGAATTGCAGGAGGGCTTTGACAATGCCGGATTCCTGGTAGGGCGGGAGGGAGCGCGGGTGAGCAAGATCCTGGTATCCCTGGACATCACGGAGCAGGTGGTTGAGGAGGCCGCCGAGTTGGGGGCGCAGCTGATTGTGGCCCACCATCCGGTCATCTTTGGCGGGGTAAACTCTGTGACGGATCAGACGGTGACCGGGCGGATTTTGCTGGCCCTGGCGGAGCAGGGCATCGCCGCCATTTGTGCCCATACCAACCTGGACGCGGTGGAGGGGGGCGTGAACGACGCCCTGGCCCTGCGTCTGGGGCTTACCGGCCTTGAGTTGCTGAAGCAGAGCGGCGTGGACAAAGAGGGGAGACCCTATGGAATCGGCCGGGTGGGAACTGTGACGGAACAGCCCCTGTATGATTTCGCCATGGGCGTAAAGCGCCTGCTGGGGGCCAACGGCCTGCGGCTGGTGGATGGGGGCAGGCCCGTCCATAAGATTGCGGTGGGGGGCGGGGCCTGCGCCGGCATGATGGAAGATGCACTGGCCAAGGGCTGCGATACCTTTGTGACATCAGATGTAAAGTACAACCACTTTCTGGAGGCCAAGGCCCAAGGGCTGAACCTTATTGACGCCGGACACTTTCCTACAGAGGACGTGGTGTGCCCAGTGCTGCGGGACTGGCTGGCCCAGCGGTTCCCCCAGGTGTCGGTCGCCGTGTCCGCCCGTCATCATGAGGTGTTTTCTTACCTCTGATCCGGTATGAAGCATCCCCCGTCCTCATATGCTGGAGGGAAGGGGGACTGGCTTATGAAACGGGATCTGCTGCTGTTGTTTTTATGTCTCTGCGTGCTGGGAGGAGCTACCTGGATAGGGCGGGATCGGGTGGCGTCCGCGGTCTCCGCCCCGCCAGACACAGAGCGGGTGTTGATTCTGGATCCGGGGCACGGTGGGGAGGACGGCGGAGCCAGCGCTGCCAGCGGAACCACGGAGAGCGGTATCAATCTGGACATCGTGCTGAAAACGGAGGCGCTGATGGCCTTTTTAGGCATGAGGACGGAGCTGACCCGGAGCGAGGATCGTTCCATGCACAGCGAGGGGGCGCGCACCATCCGGGAGAAAAAGGTGTCGGATCTGAAGAACCGGGTGGCGTTTATCTCTGGATTTTCAAACGCCATGGTGATTAGTGTCCACCAAAATCACTTTACAGATACACGATACAGCGGGGCACAGGCCTTTTATAATGCTGGAGACGTGAGTCGTCAATGGGGAGAGGGCACCCAGGAGGTGTTGCGGGAGGTGCTGGACCGGAACAATGACCGCCGGGCAAAGCCCATGCCGGACGGGATCTATCTGTTCGAGCACATCAGCTGTCCCGCTATTCTGGTTGAGTGCGGCTTTCTCAGCAACGGGGAGGAGGCGTCCCTGCTGATGACCGACGCATACCAGCGAAAGATCGCTCTGGCGCTGGCCGGATCGTATGTGCGGGAATTACAAATGATACCCACCGTTTGGGGAGGAGAATGACCATGGCAAAGGCGAAAAGCCTGTTTTACTGCACGGAATGCGGAAATGAGTCGCTGAAATGGCAGGGGAGATGTCCCGCCTGCGGGGCCTGGAACACCATTGTTGAGCAGCCCGCGGCGGAGGCCAAAAAGAAAACCTCCGGGCCGTCGCCACGGGGCGGCGGCCTGCGCAGGCCACGGCCCATCGCCGAGGTAGAGGCAGTGGATGAGCTTCGCTTCAACACCGGCATGAGCGAGCTGGATCGGGTGCTGGGGGGCGGCGCGGTGAAGGGCTCTCTGGTGCTGGTGGGCGGCGCACCCGGCATCGGAAAATCCACACTGATGCTACAGATCTGTGACAATTTGTGCCGGTTTGCCAATGTTTTATATGTATCAGGGGAGGAATCAGAGCGCCAGATCAAGCTGCGGGCCCAGCGGTTGGGCATCCGGGATGAGGGGCTGTACCTCTATTCGGAAACCAACCTGGACGACATTGTGGCCGCGGTGCAGGAACAGAAGCCCGACGTGCTCATAGTGGACTCCATCCAGACGATCTACAATGGGGATTCCAATTCCTCGCCGGGGAGCGTGGCCCAGGTGAAGGAGTGCACCATGGCGCTGATGCACCTGGCTAAGGGGATGGGGGTCACCGTGTTCGTGGTGGGCCACATCAATAAGGAGGGCTCATTGGCAGGGCCCAAAGTGTTGGAGCATATGGTGGACTGCGTACTCCATTTTGAGGGAGAGGAGCACAACTCTTACCGGATTCTGCGGGCGGCGAAGAACCGCTTCGGGGCCACCAATGAGATCGGCGTTTTTGAGATGGTGGACAAGGGGCTGGTGGAGGTGCCCAACCCGTCGGAGGCTATGCTGTCTGGCAGGCCGGAGAATATGCCCGGCTCCTGCGTCACCTGCGTGATGGAGGGGGTGCGGCCCGTGCTGGCGGAGGTGCAGGCGCTGCTGTCACCCTCGGCCTACGGCAACTCCCGGCGCTCCAGCAACGGGTTCGACTATAACCGGGCCATGATGATGCTGGCAGTGCTGGAGAAGCGGGGCGGGCTGATGCTGTCCAACTGCGATTTTTACGTGAACGTCATCGGCGGCTTGACCCTGGACGAGCCTGCGGCGGATCTGGCTCTGATCGTGGCGCTGGCTTCCAGCTTTCGGGACAAGCCCGTGCCCTTTGACCTGGCGGCCATCGGGGAGGTGGGCCTTACTGGGGAGCTGCGCTCCGTGAACACTCTGAACCAGCGGCTCAGCGAGGTGCGACGGCTGGGCTTCACCAAATGCTTGGTGCCTGCCAGGAGCAGCGGCAAGCTGCTGCCGCCCGACGGCTTAGAGCTGATCCGGGTGGGCAATATCCGTGAAGCTATCGCCGTGCTGGTTTGATGGGCGCGGCGTGAAGTTCAGGCAGGCCTCATTAGGGACGGCTTGGCCGGCGGGCTGGGCCTGTGCCAGGGTGCACAGGCCCTCGTCCTGGTATTTGCAGTTCTGTGTGCATGGGATTAGGCTCACAGAAATCACCCCATATCCTTGAATATAGAAATACGAGCTTTGACAGGCTGAACTGAGAGGAGGTGTGGATCGACATACTCAACTCAACAAAATAAAAATTTTGTTGAGTTGAGGGGAGGGGAAACCATGGGAAACGCCCGGTTTTTCCGCTGGGCTCAAGATTCTGGCCGGAGCCTGCCAGCCGCTCTGGCCACCTGCCACTGTAGTCTGCCCAACTGTCCCCAAGTTATGAATGCCGATCCGAATCCATGATTGACTACCGCATTGAGGCGCCGCCTATCCTGCGGGATTTCCTGACCTACCATGAGACGATCCAGGGCCACTCCAAAAAAACTGTGGACGAATACTTCCTGGATCTGCGCACCTTTTTCCGCTACATTAAAATAGAAAAAGGCTGTGTTCCCCGGGCGACGCCCCTGGAACAGATCTCCATCAGCGATGTAGATCTGGCGCTGATTCGCTCGGTGACGCTGACGGATATCTACGCTTTTCTCAGCTTCCTGAGCCGTGATCGAGTTAAGAACGCCAACGATCCCAACTCCAGGTATGGGCTTGAGGTGTCCTCTCGGGCCAGAAAAGTCGCTACAATTCGATCTTTTTACAAGTATTTGGTGACAAAAGCCAAGCTTTTAGACGAAAGTCCCATCCAGGAGCTGGATTCGCCCAAGATCCGGCAAACCTTGCCCCGTTACCTGACACTGGAGGAGAGCATCCAGCTTTTGGAATCCATCGACGGAGACAATGCAGAGCGGGATTTCTGCATCATCACGCTGTTTTTGAACTGCGGTCTACGAATTTCGGAGCTGGTGGGGCTCAACCTGGCCGACGTGCGGGGCGACCGGCTGCGGGTGTTAGGTAAGGGCAACAAGGAGCGGATCGTCTACCTCAACGCCGCCTGCCAGGCCGCGATTGAGGACTGGATGGTGGTGCGTTCTCAGTCTGGAGCGGCGGATCCCTACGCCTTGTTTATCACCCGCAAGCACACCCGCATCACCAAGGCGGGCGTACATTATATGCTCAAACAGCGGTTTACCGCTGCGGGGCTGGACAGCAGCAAATACTCTGCCCACAAGCTCCGCCACACCGCCGCCACCCTGATGCTGCAAAACGGCGTGGATGTGCGAACGCTCCAGGAGGTGTTGGGCCATGAGCACCTGAATACTACCCAGATCTACACCCATGTGGACAGCGACGCCTTGAAGGACGCCGCCCAATCCAATCCCCTGGGACAGCTCAAAGCCAAGCCGCGCCGAGGCCGGCCTAAAAAGCAGGAGGAATAGACGTGGAACAGATTCAGCGCATTATCTGCGGAAACGTGAATTGTTATTTAATTTCCAATGGGAACTATGCGATTTTGGTGGATACTGGCCGTGAAAAGCACCGGCAGAAGGTATTGGATGCCTGCAGGCCGTATCAGGTGCGGTTGTTGGTGCTCACCCATGGCCATATGGATCATGCACAAAACGCGGCCTTTTTATCTCGGGAGCTGAACTGTCCGGTTGCTATGCACAGGGCTGACCTTGATCTGCTGAAGGACAACATGAGCCAGGCGTTATCTGCCGACACGATTTTAGGCCGGATCGTATTGTCTGCCTCAATCAAAAGCTTCCAATTGTCCAACGGCATCCCGGCCTTTACGCCTGCCGTCTTTCTGAGCGAGGGTGACAGCCTGGAACGTTATGGATTTCCCGTAAACGTGGTCGGCCTTCCCGGTCACACAAACGGCTCCATTGGGCTGGACATAAGCGAAACGGATCTCATCGTGGGTGACGCGCTGATGAATATGGTTTATCCCACGGTTTCCATGCTCTACCATGACAGTGGCACGATGCTGGAAAGTGCACGGAAAATTGAAGCGTTCGGTGACCGGAACATCCACTTTGGTCACGGGAAATCTGTCAAAAATCGAAAATGGGCATCATAAACGCACAGCGCGGAGGGTTCAACCCCCCGCGCTGTCATTCATCCGCTCCAGGCCGGAATTCGGCCCGTTGGTCACCTTGAGAATCCCGACGATGTGGAGGAACCGCCACTCCACCACGTTTTGATAGCTGTCCAGCGGCCGGTAGTCGGCGTCGTTGGAGTGGGCGGCAATCAGGATATTATCCGGCCTGGGCACTGCCCCCACGGAAACCACCACCGGCGTGTGGGCGAATACTTCCCCGCTGCTCTCAAACCGGAGTTGGATAAAATCACCCGGACGTAGGAAATTCATGTGCACCTGGATGCCCACCGGCCCGTCGCTAAGCTGTGGCCTGGTCATGAAGTCCCAGAAAAACTGCACCCCTGTCCAGGATGGAGAACGGTCGGTGGCGTCGATATAGTACCAACCGAAGTCCGGCGTGAAGTTCATAATCCCGCCGCCGGCGTACAGGCATTGGGACGCAAAGTTGGTGCAGTCCCCGCCGATCTCGCTGAAATCATAGAAGGCCGGGTTGCGGGTATAGGCCCATTTGTGGGCGTA
>ERZ808037.1972-NODE-1972-length-11563-cov-3.307940_pt1 | contig 11563 bp, 8 predicted proteins | sample MGYA00380190_ERZ808037 | MGnify/ENA primary metagenome ERZ808037 (study PRJEB31490, sample SAMN06133399) | mouse gut metagenome | isolation source: J9 | host: mice | place: China: Chengdu | collected 2015-05 ...
CAGCCTGTGCCGAAGCCGTCCGCGCATATCAGATACCAGCCCTTCTCCCCTTCCGCCGGGAAGGTCTGGCCCCCCAAATACCCGGCAATCTCCGGCCCGTCGGAATCCAGGTTCCAGACGTGGGCCGCACATGCCGGACGCAGGGCCAGGGCCAGTGCATGGGAGGGCTCGAACCTGTTCTTCTTCACCTCTCCCAGGTGCAGGCCGGGCCGCAGCACCTTCAGACCCCTGAAAGAGGGCATGTCCGCCGGAATCAGGTAGAGATTGTCCCCGAATCTCATGTACCTGACAGCGCCCGTGAACCCGGTGGCCCTTCCCAGCCCCAGCAGCACCTCTTCGGCTCCCGAATCCACTGCCGCCCTCGTCCCGGCTCCGGCTTTCCCCTTCGCCATCCTTTTTGCGGCGGTCGGCGGCTTCTCTCCGGCCGCTCTCCCCGGCTGCGGCGGTTGTGTCTTACTCTCCGGCGGCTGCGCCTTATTCTCCGGCGGCTGCGTCTTACTCTCCGGTGCCTGTCCTCCGGCGCTCAGGCCAGCCCTCTCCCCCGCCTCTGCCAAAGCCGATGCCGGGTCCTGATTCGAAGGGGACTCCGGCAGCCGCAGATTCTCGGCGCAGAAGCGCAGGAATTCCTCCGGCAGGCTTGTGTCCGCTCCTTTTGCAGTCCCTTTTGCCATACCCTCCGTTGTGCTTTTTGCAGTATAATTATATTCTGTATTGCGATAATTTTCACGGACGGCCCCATCTTTCTCCAGCACAGCCGCAAAATGCCCCTCTCCCCGTATCCGGTGGGGCCACAGACGCAGAGTGTCGTCTAAGCCGGGGACGGAATCCGCTCCCTCCAGGACATCCGGCATCCCGTCACAGCTTTCCAGCCCCAGCCGCTCCTTCTCCACAGGCAGTATCCGGAATTCCTCATGCCGCTGCAGGAACCTGGCCACGCTCCCCTCGTCCTCCTCTGGCGCAAAGGTACAGGTGGAATACACCAGCCGCCCGCCGGAGCGGAGCATCCCGGCGGCACAGTCCAGGATACCGTCCTGGCGTCCGGCGCAGAGCTTGACGTTCTCCGGGCTCCATTCCTCTCTGGCTGCCGGGCTCTTGCGGAACATCCCCTCCCCGGAGCAGGGCGCGTCCACCAGTACACGATCGAAATACCCCGGAAAGGCTTCCGCCAGGCGCTCCGGCGTCTCGTTCAGCACGCAGGCGTTCCCGATGCCCATCCGCTCTATGTTCTCCGACAGGATCTTCGCCCGGGCCGGGTGGATCTCGTTGCAGAACAACATACCGCTGCCGCCCAGCTTACCGGCTATCTGGACGCTCTTCCCGCCCGGGGCCGCGCACAGGTCCAGGATGCGCTCCCCGGGCCGCACATCCAGCAGTCCTGCGGGGGCCATGGCGCTGGGCTCCTGGATGTAGTATACCCCGGCCTCATGGAAGGGATGCTTCCCTGGCTGATCCGGCGCTTCATAATAATAGCCGTCCTCCGCCCAGGGAACCCGGGACAGACGGGCGAATCCGGCATCCCGGCATCCCGCCCCAGCGGCTGCTACCTCCGCGGCACACTGCCCGGCCGCTCCACTACATGCCACCTCCGCCGCACTGCGCCCATCCGGCCGAATGCCATACACCTCCGCCGCGCTGCGCCCGTCCGCCCTGATTTTCCCGGGATTCAGCCGCAGGCCCTGGACATGCTCCCTCCCATAGCTTTCCAGGAAAGCCGCATATCCCTCCCCCAGCATCTCCTGCATCCTCTCCAAAAAAGCCTCCGGCAGCATATCCCCTCCTCGTCCGTCATACCGGCATGTCCTCCGCAAAATCCGGTCATAGCATCGCGGCCCTCTCTCCGTATATGCCCGGAACCCTGAATCCCTCCTGTCTCCGGGCACATCGGCGCAGCCGCCCAAACCGTACAGATACCGTATCTTCACACCTTGAAACGATACCCCACCCCCCAGATTGTCTCGATATACTGGGGCTTCGCCGTATCCTTCTCAATCTTCTCCCGAATCTTCTTGATATGCACCGTAACGGTAGCGATGTCGCCGATGGAGTCCATGTCCCAAATCTCCCGGAACAGCTCCTCCTTCGTGTATACATGATTGGGATTCTCCGCCAGGAAAGTCAGCAGATCGAACTCCTTGGTTGTAAAAGTCCTCTCCTCACCGTTCACATACACACGGCGAGCCGTCTTGTCAATCCGGATGCCCCGGATCTCCACGATGTCGTTCTGGGGCTTCTGGTTCGTGCCCACCAGCCGCTCATACCGCGCCATATGGGCTTTGACCCTGGCCACCAGTTCGCTGGGGCTGAAAGGCTTGGTCATATAGTCGTCCGCCCCCAGGCCCAGCCCCCTGATTTTGTCGATGTCGTCCTTCTTGGCCGAGACCATCAGAATCGGAATGTTCTTCTCCTCCCGAATCTTCCGGCACACCTCAAAGCCGTCCATGCCCGGCAGCATCAAATCAAGGATTACAAGATTGTAATCTCCTTTCAGCGCCATGGTCAACCCCTCGTCTCCCGCGTTGCAGATGTCCACCTGGAAATCGCTCAATTCCAGATAGTCCTTCTCCAGATCCGCAATTGCCACCTCGTCCTCCACAATCAGTATCTTGCTCATGTTCCACCCGACCTTTCCTTTTCTTATACCATTCTCATACCAGTTTCTATCATATCGCTTTAACTGATGCCGATTTTTTGAAGACCCTTTTCAACAATGCTGCCTTTGGCATGCCCCTGCCGGCTTCGCTGCTTTCGCCGGGACAGCCAGTTTTATTTATCATCCTGAAGCTCAATATATTTCCTCAGGACAAAATGGATGCAGGTACCCTCGCCCTCCTTGCCCGTGGCCCAGATATAGCCGCCGTGATCCTCGATGATCTTCCGCACGATCGACAGGCCGATGCCGCTGCCGCCCTGGGCGGAGTTCCGGGAAGCGTCCGTGCGGTAGAACCGCTCGAAGATCTTCGGCAGATCCTTCTGGGCGATGCCCTTGCCGTTGTCCTCGATCTCGATACGGATGGAATCCATCTCGTCCAGAATCCGGATATCGATCACCCCATGGGGCTTATCCATATATTTTACGCTGTTGCTGATGATATTATTGATGACCTTCTTCATCTGCTCCGGATCGGCGATGACCATGGTATCCGGCTTAGCCAGATTGGAATAGTTCAGCTCGATATTGCGCTGCTCCAGATCCAGCCCCACCTCCTCCACACAGTCCCCGAAATAATCTGCTACGTTTATCCGATGAAAATTATACGGAATCCTGTTGTTGTCTATGCCCGAGTAGTAGGTAAGCTCATTGATCAGCCGTTCCATGTCGTTGGCCTTGTTGTAAATGGTCTTGATATACTTATCCATCTTCTCGGGAGTGTCCGCCACGCCGTCCATGATGCCCTCCACGTACCCCTTGATGGCTGTGATGGGGGTCTTCAGGTCATGGGAGATATTGCTCACCAGCTCCCGGTTCTGCTTTTCGCTCTCCCGGTTCTCCTCGGTGGTCTCCTTCAGCCGCAGCCGCATGTCCTCGTAATTGCGGTACAGATCGCCGATTTCCCCCCTGGCGTCCGTCTGCAGCACATACTCGAAGTTCCCTTCCTTGATCTTGCGCATGGCCACGTTCAGCTCATTGATGGGATTGAACACCCCCTTGTGGATCCACCGGGTCAGCACGATGCTGGTGAAAATCAGAATCAGGAAAATCGCCACCACCATATCCACCAGCAGCTTCCTGGAGATCAGCGTGTTCACCTTGGTGATCACGAAAGCGCTGCCCGGATGTCCGTCCGGAAAATAGAAGTCCAGCTGCTTCACGAATTTATCCAGCTCGTCATAGTAGATGCCGGAGTCATCCTCGCCCCGCTCCCCAAATCCGGGCAGCTCGGGGAAAATCGCCTCCCCCGCCTCCTCATTGCCGGCATAATAGAGGGAATCGTCCTTTCGAACCAGGATATAAGTGGTCCTGTGGGAGATTCGAGAGTTCACCATGTCCAGATATCCCCTGTCCGCCAGCCTGGAGGAGTCTTCTTCAATCTGATTTTTCAGCGTGAGGAACACATCGTCCGTGGCATGGGCTACCTCCCGCATGTTCTCCGTCATGGTGGTATAGTCCAGCCTCACAATGGGAAACCCCTGATGGGCGTTCATCAGGTACAGCCCGATTCCGAAGAAAGCCGCCGCCGTCAGAATCAACGGCAGAACTATGATAACGATAAAAGTGACCCGCAGCCGCGTCCTGAATCTCATATCCCTACTCCCATCTCCCTCCCCGCTTTCCGGGCAGCGTCAAAAATGCAATATATACCGACCATCACTACAACTTGCCATGAATGCTCTTCGCATCCGTCTCACCAGCGAAAGGCTCCGGGACTATTGCGCCAAACCTCATTGCCCGCGAGCATAATGTGCCATGCCAGCATTCCATGATCCTGCGCCCTGGCGCACATGGAATCCAATATTTAATCCGCCCGTCCGCCACATCCGCAAAACCTGCGCCCTGGCGCGCATGGAACCAAAAGCTGACACTATATTCTTCGTCTCAGCATTATACCATATTTCCCTATAACATGTGTAAAATAAGGAAAATAATATCATTAAAAAAATCTTAAATCTATCATGTTTTTGTCATTTTGGCAATCATCCATATTACGCAAAAAGCCACTGTTTATGCACCTTTCATCATATTGCATTTCTTTCCGTGATGCCGCCCTAATCTCTACTAGTGACACTACTAGTGATACTTTTCATCGCCATTCCGATTCTATCGCTTCCGTTTATCGAATATCTTTTGAATCCTCCCAAACGCTTTCATCATGGAATCGTTGTACATGGTCTCGTATTCCTTTTGGAGCCGCCTGTACTCCTTCATAAGCGTTTCATACTTCGACTTCCTCATATACCTGGGCCGAGGGATATACCACAAGTCCTGGATGGGGATGTCAGGATGGTCTACCTCCCAGTCAACGCACTGCAACTTCTTCACTACAAGCCAGTACATTTTCCTCCGCAGCAGGTCAAGGCCGCTCCTCTGCTGGATGCCGTAGTTCAGCTTCGCGCACTTCCGGCACTGGTACAGTGTGTACGGAAGAAACTTTGTTGTTTAAATTGATTGCCATAAATGTTAATCTCCTTGAAATAAAAATAGTTCTTGAAATAAGCAATTGCTTATGATAATATAGTAGCAAAAGATTATAGATTTGCAAGTCTTATTATAAACATTTGCTTTTATTTTTTTCTCTGATATGGTAAACTTATTACCGGGGTGATTACATGTCTATTGGGGAAAACATAAAAAAGTATAGGAATAAAATAGGGCTATCGCAAAAAGAACTTGGTGAAAGGTTAAGTGTATCACAAGCTATGGTTGCTCAATACGAAAATGGCAAAAGAGTTCCAAAAGTAGAAACCATACAAAAAATAGCCAACGCCTTAAACATAAATGCCTACGAACTTTATTCATCAAAAAGAGACGATGGTTCAATAGTTATAGATTTATCAGAAGATGCAGATAATTGGGAAGAACATCTATCTGCTATTTTCCCACGAAAAGCTCCAAATGAGCTTAAAACATTAGATGATTTAGAAGATTTTTTCTGCTATTTAGAAAGTTTGGGGTACGATTTATCAATTTCAGATTACAATGAAATGATTAAATATAAACTTTCTCCATATGATGAAAATGATTATTTGATTGGTATTAGCGACATGAAGCGTGATAATATAACTTTTTTTCACAGAAAAGAATTTATCAAATTTCAACAGGAAGTTGTGAAAACTATAGATTATGAGCTTTACAAACAATTCACAAAACCACCAGACCCGCCCCAGTCCTAGCCTCGGCCTTTCGGAATCCTGGCTTTCCGAACCGGAAAGACAGGAGCCGGGGAGACCTCCTGTTCCTCCCAGGAGCCGGAGGGAAGATTGCCTGGGGGATAGCGCTGAAATATCATCTGAACAGATATCCGAAACTTAAATTGAAAGGAACTGCCAATGGAAATAGTTGGTTACATCTCCCAATCTGTCATCGAGACATTGGGGCTGGAGCTTAAGCCCAACACTCCGGTATTCATAGGGGAATCCAACATAGAGCATATCAGAAGCCGACATCCATATGAGTATGACGTATATTATAAGGACATCGGCATGATAATAAATTCCCCTGATTATGTGGGGCTGAACCCAAAAGACGGCTCGATACTCTTTGTGAAGCTGTACAGAATAAACGAAGATTATATCCGTGTGGCTGTTAAAATTACAGCTGGAGGAAAATGCTTTGCAAAGACATTACATTCCTTAAGCACTTGCAATGCCGAAAGATACATCGAAAAGGGCACGTTAAAAAGACTTGACACAGATTAAATTTGTTGTATAATTGAGTTATCAAATGCATAAGCTTTATTGAATGGAATCTGAGGACGGAACAGGCGGCCGTCGCCCATAGCTAGGAGATGTGGATTGTCACCCACCTATTTCATTCAAGTTTGTGAGGCAGGTAACTCCGGTTATCTGCTTTTTAATTGCCCTATCCCACCGCCAGCACAACCAAATGGGTGCGTCAAATCAGCGGCAGGGGTACCCCGCATTTTGGGGGATGGAGCACTGAATCATTGCGGGGGCTTCGTTGGGAAGAGCGGGACTTCCCCTCTTGATTCCCGGATCCTCCCATATCACCCAGTATTATGAAAATCTTAAGGTTCCCGCTCTTTACTTTTCCCCTCTTTGGCTGTAGGATAGGTTGTGGAAGGAAAGGGGCTTTTGTGCCCGTTCCCCCAATATCCCTATGGTAAAGGAAGGTTTTTATGATGAACAAGATAAATGTAGGCGTTTTCTTCGGGGGCTGCTCCCCGGAATACAGCGTGTCCCTGTCCTCCGCTTCCGGCGTCATCCTGAACCTGGACAGCGAAAAGTACCGTCCCGTGCTCATCGGCATCTCCCAGAAAGGCCAGTGGTTCCACTACTCCGGTCCCGTGGAGAAGCTATTGAATGATACCTGGCAGAACCCCACGGACTGCGTCCCGGCTGTGCTGTCCCCCAACCGGGGCGAGAACAGCCTCTTGCTGCTGAAAGAGAGTGGCGTGGAGCGCATCCCTCTGGACGTGGCTTTTCCGGTGCTCCACGGCGGCAACGGTGAGGACGGCACCCTCCAGGGGCTTCTGGAGCTGTCCGGCATCCCCATCGCAGGCTGCGGCACTCTGGCCTCCGCCCTGGGCATGGACAAGGACCGGGCCCATCGTCTGGTGAGCCTGGAGGGCGTGCGGGTGCCTAAGCATCTGGTGGCGGATTCCGACACCTCCGCCCAGTGCATGGAGGACTTTGCGGAGGAGATTGGCTATCCCCTCTATGTGAAGCCGGTGAAAGCGGGGTCTTCCTACGGCGTCACGAAAGTGGCACGCAGGGAACAGCTGTCCGCCGCCGTGTCCCTGGCATTCCAGTATGACAGCCAGGTGCTTTTAGAGGAGAATATCCCGGGCTTCGAGGTGGGCTGCGCCGTGCTGGGGAACAGGGAGCCAATCACCGGAGAAGTGGACGAAATCGAGCTTTCCGGCGATTTCTTCGACTTTACGGAAAAATATACCCTGAAGACCTCCGCCATCCACGTCCCCGCCCGGATCGACCCTGCCAAGGCGGCGGAGATCAAAGAGACCGCCAAACGCATCTATAAGGCGCTGGGCTGCCGGTGCTTCGCCAGAGTGGACATGTTCCTGACCCCGGAGGGCCAGGTGGTGTTCAACGAAGTCAACACGATTCCCGGGTTCACGGAGCACAGCCGCTATCCGGGCATGATGAAAGCCGCCGGATACACTTTCCGCCAGGTGCTCTCCAGAATCCTGGATCTGGCTTTTGAGGCATAAGACTCTTTTTGGGCGGCAGAACTCCCCGCATAGCTCCCAGGCTCTGCATTCGGTTCCGAAAGCGACAGGGAGTTTCGATTGTGGTGAAGCATTGGGACTGCGCGGGAGTTTAGAAAATAAGGTTCCGGGGATTGGATTCCGCCATATTTGGCGGCAGAAATGGACTATTTAATGAGTAAAATTATATTAAAAAGCGAAGACATTCATAGGGGAGACCTGATTTTAGTGAACCCAGCGCATGGCCTGACAGACGATATGCAAGAGAGGCTGATTCCAATCCCGGAATCAGCCCCTTCCGTCTTGCTGCAGCAAGGTGCGATGCAGGCCCTGGAAAGGCTGATGGCTTCCATCGACGGCTGGAAAGGCATCGTGGCTGTCAGCGGCTGGCGCTCCCTCCAGGAACAGCAGGGCATCTGGGACAACACTGTTCGGGAAAGCGGCTTGAAATTCACGAAAAAGTATGTGGCCCTCCCGGGGCACAGCGAGCACCAGACCGGACTTGCCATCGACCTGGGCAGGCGCCAGGAGCACATAGATTTCATCTGCCCTGAGTTCCCTTATACCGGCATCTGCCAGACCTTTCGGGAAAAGGCGGCAGAGTACGGCTTCATCCTACGCTATCCCCCAGGGAAAGAATCGGTCACGGGAATCGGCCATGAGCCCTGGCACTTCCGCTATGTGGGCGTGCCCCATGCCGCTTATATGGCCCGGGAGGGCCTGACGCTGGAGGAATATATCCGGCAGCTAAGGCAGTTCCCCTACGGAGGCCCTCCCCTTTCGGTGCGGGACAGCGAAAAGGAGTACCATATCCATCATATCCAGGCCCCCGCAGGCATAACCTTAGAACGGTCGGAAAGCTGCCGGCATTCCGTCTCCGGCGACAACGTGGACGGCTTCATCCTCACAGAATGGAGGGAATCAGATGCGCAATAAACCAAATTACGGCGGACTGGACAGATTCCGGATTCTGGCCGCTTTGCTTGTAGTAGCAATCCATACATCTCCTCTCACCTCCATCAGCGAGGGAGCGGATTTTTTCCTGACCAGGATTCTGGCCAGAATCGCAGTCCCTTTCTTCTTCATGGTGACAGGACAGTTCGTGGCCGCCGGGCTGCTGAGCCCCTCCGGAAAGCACGGCAAGAGTCTTAGGTTCCTGCGCAAGACCGCTCTGCTCTATGCATTCTGCATCCTCCTGTATCTCCCCATCGGGATTTACGCGGGACATTACAAGGAGCTGACCTTTTTGTCCGCTCTGCGCATGGTGGTCTTCGACGGCACCTTCTACCATCTGTGGTATTTTCCGGCCTGTATCCTGGGGATGCTGGTGGTGTGGCTGATGAGCCGTGCCTTAAGCCTCCAGGGCATGACCATCGTGTCCGCTGTCCTCTATGTGATCGGGCTGTTCGGGGACAGCTATTTCGGGCTGGCGGAAAAAGTGCCCGCGCTGAAAGCGGCGTATGATTTCAGCTTCCAGATCTGCTCCTACACCCGTAACGGACTGTTCTTTGCGCCGCTGTTTCTGGTGCTGGGGATGTGGATGGCCGCGCTGGAGAAAAAGAAAAGGCGGCCTGACTCTCCCCTGCCTTTGTACATAGGATTGGCGGTCTCTTTCGGGCTGATGACGGCGGAGGGGTTTCTGCTGCGGCATTTCCAGCTGCAACGGCATGACAGCATGTATTTTGCTCTGGTTCCTACCATGTTCTTCCTGTACCAGTGCCTGCTGTACCCGCAGCTGAAATCCGCCAGGTATCTGCGCAGCGTGTCCATGTGGATTTACGTGCTGCATCCAGCCTTTATCGTGGTGGTGCGGGCTGTGGCAAAGCCGCTGAAGCTGACGGCGCTGCTGGTGGAGAACAGCCTTGTGCACTATCTCGCGGTGGCGCTGTTGTCCGCAGCGGCGGGGCTTTTCATGACCGTAGGACTGGCCAGGCTGCAGATTGCGCTTCCCGGGAGGGCCAAGGGAGAAGCGGCTCGGAAAGAACCGGTTCAAAAGAAAGCGGCTCGAAAGGAAGCCGCTCAAAAGGAAGCTGCCCGGAAAGCTTCCTCCTCCCGGGAAAAGGCCCGCCCTGTGTCCGGGGATGCGGAGGCTCCGGAATCATGGGAACAGGAACTGTGGGGGCCGGATGCCGATGGCGCTGCTTTCCGGGATGATTACAGCTTCGCGGATGAGGATTCCCCGGGGGCGGAGGACATTACGGACATGGACTTCCAGAGGGAGGACGGCCTGACAGATACGGACTTCCGCGGCGAGGACGAACTGACGGATTTGGATTTACCGGCGGAGGACGGCTTGACAGATACAGACTTCCACGGCGAGGACGAACTGACGGATTTGGATTTACCAGCGGAGGACGGCCTGACAGATACGGGCTTCCACGGGGAGGACGAACTGACGGATTTGGATTTACCAACGGAGGACGCCTGGCTGGACGCGGACTTCCAGGCGGAAGACGATTTTATGGACCTGGACTCTCAGACGGAAGACAGCTGGCAGAACGCGGACTTCCAGGCGAAAAGCGATGCCGCGGACTTGGATCCTCAGACCCAGGATGATTTGCGGAATGCAGGCTCCCGGGCAAAGACCCTTACCCGGGGCAAAGGAACTCCTACAGAAAACGACCGCCGGAGCCTCGATTCCCGGAAAGGAAGCGAACGGCAGCAAAAAGGCTGGCAGGACGCGGAATCCCAGGCTCAGGACGAAGCAACAGATCTGGACGACACAGGCTTCCAGGCAGAGGATAAAATAGCCGACTTAGACTTTCTGATGGAGGACGAGCTGCAGAATGCATCTCCTCCGGACAAGACCCGCTACCTGTCGGAATCCATCGGCTCAAAGCACCATCCGGCCAGAGAGATGATTTCCCAGAGAGAACAGAAAAACCCGCCAAAAAAGCAGAAAGAAGCTGAAAATATGCAAAACTTAAACAACCAGGAAAAGGAACCCATCATGACACCAAAAGATACCAGCCCGGAGCCTGAGTCCGCCAATGGCAGAACCGCCACTACCCGGGCCTGGATCGAACTGGACAGCGCCGCGCTGGAGCAGAACGTGAATTTTCTGCGCTCGCGTCTTCCCGAACACTGCCGCCTGATGCCTGCCGTCAAGGCGGAAGCCTATGGGCACGGCGCGCTGCTGGTATCCCGTCAGCTGAGCCGCCTGGGGGTGGACGCTTTCTGTGTGGCCTGCGCTTCGGAGGGGGTGGAGCTGCGGGAGGGCGGCATCCAGGGCGAAATCCTGATACTGGGCTACACCTCGCCGGAGGACTTCCCTCTGCTGTGCAGCTATCAGCTGACCCAGACCGTCGTAGATTACCCTTACGCCCAGGAGCTGAACCGCTTCGGCCAGCCGATCCATGTGCACATCGGCATCGACACCGGCATGCACCGCGTGGGCATACGCTGCGAAAGGATTGAGGAAATCGCTGATGTCTACCGAATGCAGAATCTGGTGGTGGACGGCATCTTCACCCATCTGTGCGCCAGCGATTCGCCCCATCCTGACCATCGGGACTTCACCAAGGGCCAGATTGACGCCTTTTACCAGGTGGTGGATATCCTGTTGGAACATGGATACCCATGTCATGGACAGCACATTCTGGCAAGCTACGGCATCCTGAACCTGCTGCCGGACAGAGCCGGGCATGAGGGACGTCCCGTGCCTCCCGTGGGCAATCGCGGCGGCTTTGACAGCGTCCGGCTGGCCGCGGACTATGTGC
>ERZ808037.1975-NODE-1975-length-11541-cov-7.388259_pt1 | contig 11541 bp, 9 predicted proteins | sample MGYA00380190_ERZ808037 | MGnify/ENA primary metagenome ERZ808037 (study PRJEB31490, sample SAMN06133399) | mouse gut metagenome | isolation source: J9 | host: mice | place: China: Chengdu | collected 2015-05 ...
GGTTTTGGCCCCGCCGGTGTCCCCGCCGCTGATCAGATGGATGACTTTCATATTTGACCTCCAAAAGGGCTTGCCATAGGGCAGGCCATGGGTTAATATTAAAGTGGACTCATTCATTATACATAGCTTTGACCCCCGGGTCAAGGCGGGGAGGGATAAGGATGCCGGAAATTATCCAACAGATGGACGAACAGATGCTGGTGTGGATTGCCCAAAATGTGCGCTGCACGCTGCTGGATCCGTTTATGAAGCTGTATACCCAGTTGGGAAACACCGGGATGCTGTTTATCGTGCTGGGCCTGGTGCTGCTGCTGTTCAAGCAGACGCGGAAGGCGGGATTGTCCGCGTTGTGCGCCATGCTGATCGGGCTGGTGGTGGTGAACTTCACCATCAAGCCGCTGGTGGCCCGGGCCCGACCCTGGCTGGTGATTGAGAACTTTGTCAACCTGGTGCCGGAGCACGACCCCAACTCCTTCCCCTCGGGTCACACCAACGCCGCCTTTGCCTTTGCCTTGGCGGTGTGCAGGTCTGCGCCGAAGAAGTGGATGAAGATCACGGCCATAGGTATGGCGGTGGTGATGGGCCTCTCCCGGCTGTACGTGGGGGTGCACTTCCCCAGCGACGTGCTGGTGGGGGCGGCGGTGGGCTCCCTGTGCGGGCTGGCCGGGGCGTGGGTAATCAGGAACGCGGCGGAGTACCTCAAGCGCCGCCGGCCAATTCAAGAATGACCGCTTGGGCCAGCAGCAGCCCCGCCGCTGCCGGCACCCACATGGCGCTGGCGGGGATAGACCGCCGGCCCGGAGGCGGGGCCTCGGCGCCGTCCTCGGCATTGTAGGCCAGCTCCGGGGAAAAGACCACCTTGTGATGGGGAATGCCCCGCTTCCGCAGCTCCTTGCGCACCACCCGGGCCAGGGGGCAGCCTTCGGTCTGGGAGAGGTCGGCGATGCGTAGGAGCTGGGCGTCCCGCTTGTTGCCGGTGCCCAGGGCGGAGATGGAGGGGATGCCCCGGGTATGGGCGGTCTCGATGAGATCCAGCTTGCAGCTCACCAGGTCGATGGCGTCCACCAGGTAGTCATACCGAGCCTGGAAAAAGTCCTCCCGGTGTGCTGCCTCATACCGGGCGGCGATGGGGTGGAGGACGCAGCCCGGGGCAATATCGGCCAGCCGCTGGGCGGTGGCTTGGGTCTTGTCCATGCCCACAGTAGAGTGGAGGGCGGCGGCCTGCCGGTTCAGGTTGCTGACGGAAACCGTATCCTGATCCACCAGGGTCAGCTCGCCCACGCCGGAGCGGCACAGGGCCTCGGCGCACCAGCTCCCCACGCCCCCCAGACCGAACACCGCCACATGGGCGGCTTGCAACCGCGCCATAGCGCCGTCGCCCAGCAGCATCCGGGTGCGGATAAACTGTTCGTCCATATCGATCACGCTCCTAAGAGAACGAGGGCCAGACAAAGCTGTCCGGCCCTCGTGTTTTTTTGATTCGTTCAGCGGCCCAGATAGTTGGCGCCGTCGGACAGGGAGGTCTCAAAGCCCTTGATCAGTTCCTCGCTCCAGGCATTCAGGTCTTGGGTGGTCAGGGCGCTTCGCACGTCCCGCGCCCACCTGGCCTCGTTGTCGCCCACCAGGTAGATGAAGTGGTAGCCGTAATAGCCGCTGGTAGCGCCCTCCGTGGCGGAGTGCTGCACTACGCCGGTGTCGCCGGGCTTGCGACCGTCCTCAAAGATCCAGTCCAGGAACTCGGGCACATAGCCGTCGGCAGGGTCGATCTTGGTGTACAGGCCACCGGTGGTGCCGTTGCCGTCGTCGGACTTCTCGTTGGCCAGGTTGGCGAAGGAGTCCTCGCTCTTGTCGCCGCCCTCATACTCGGCCACGATGGCGTCGATCTTCTCCTTGGCGGCGGCCCAGGCCTCGTCAGTGGGGGCCACCAGCTTGCCGTCGCTGTCGGTGGTGTGCTCGGCCAGAGCCAGGATGTGCCGCACATCCTGGGTGGGATCCTCCACCCGCTCCCGGCTGTGGAGAGTGATGACGTAGTAGCCGCTCTCGCCGTTCTCCACCAGCTTGAACTCGCCGCCCTTCAGCTTCAGCAGCTCCTCCTTGATGGCGGAGGGGATGGCGCTGGTGCCCACGGTGGTGGTGTGGTCGGCGATGCTGGCGTCCTCCAGCTCGTACTTCTTGGCCACGTCGGCCAGCTTACCGCCGTCCTTGAGGGCCTTCAGGGCGTCGTCCGCCTTGGTCTTGGCCTCAGCCAGAGCCAGCTCCTTCTCGGCGTTGACCTTGTCCTCGTCGATGTCGTTGCCGTCCTTGTCCTTGGTCTCCACCGCCTCGGGGGTAAAGTTGAGGTAGGAGTACTCGAAGGTGTCGTAGGTGTCGGCGTGGTCGTCCTCGCCGTAATAGGTCTCCAGATCCTCCGTGGTGTAGCCGTTGGACAGGGCCTCGCTCTTTTCGCTCTTGGCGATCTGGGCCAGCAAGGCCCGGGTGACGATCTGCTTGTAGATCCCAGCGCTCATATAGGGGCCAAAGCTGGCCTTGAGGAAGGCGGAGTAACCGTAGCCATAGGAGGCGCCCTGAGCCTTGACGGAGCTGATCTGGGCGTCCACGTCTTCCTTAATCTCGGCCTCGGTGTGGCCGTTCTTTAGGGCCTCCGCCGCCAGGGCTATATCCTGCTGGGCGGAGGAGAGAGCGGTCTCCAGGAAGTAGTCGCGGTAGGTCTGGTTCCCTTCCTCGTTGATGATCTGCTCGTCATCAGGCTTGGTGGAGTCGAAGGAACCGAGCCCGTAGGCGGAGAGCTGGGCGGTGGACTGCCGGGCGCTGTAGTAGTAATAGCTTAGCTCCGCGGTGGACAGGGTGGTATCCCCCACGGTGGCGGCGGCGGCCCGGCCCTGGAAGAAGCCGGAGTTCCAGATCAGCAGCGCGGCCACCAGGCCCGCAATCACCACGCCGATCACGGTGTAGGCGGTGGTTTTGCGCTTGCGGGCGGCCTGCTGCTGCTGGGCCTGAAGGGCCTTTTCAGAGGGGCCGGCGCTTTGCCGCTGCTTTTTCTCTCGAGATGCGCTCATGGTATGATCAATCCTCTCAGTAAATCATTGTGATAGGGTGCGGAACGGCGCAAAGGCACATCAACGATGTGCACAATGTACATATTATAGCATGGTAGAGCTGAGGTTGCAAGAAGAAAATTCTTGTTTATACTTTGTTTATACTTTTGCGCTTTCTATGCTGCATCACCTCGCTTTATGGATGTGTAGGAAAATAAAGGAAAATGCCGGACGCATCAGCATCCGGCATTGATTTCTCTTGCTTCAACCAAGTCAAAACGGGCCATTGAGTATTTTGGATAGACCATGCCTGGAATACGGTAGGATCTGTCCGCGCCCCACCCCATTTTCGCAGCAAGCAGTTGGCAAAACGCCCTGCTGCAGATCCGAAAGCTGGCGTGTTTTCTTGGCTGATCCTCATATATTGCTTTCGGCACGCGAAATGAGGTAAATTCTTTTTTGTGATATGGTTGCATGACCAGTTGCATCGTATTGGGATTGATCAGAAAGCGGACATAGGGTGGACGTCCCATTCTATGGAGAACGCTGCAAAATACATAAACGGTATCGCAGCCCAGATAGAATGAGAGATATGCGGGTTCAGCCATCGTCCCGCACCAGTTTCATGCCCTGCCAAAGCTCGGGGCGGTTGAAGTCAAACAGCAGCATCAGTTTTTTATCAAATTTGACCAGCTTCCCATTGGTGCGGTATTGATATGTATCGTCCCAGCCCCATTTCGTGAACAGCTGGCGGGTGAATAAAGAACACTCCATCTTGGTGGTTTTCGGCTTAGCCGGATCACGGATCCAGTTGATTGCGTCTGGTTCCTTGGAAGGCACGGGTTTGACCAGAATTTTCCGATGTTCAAGATTGACAAGCATTTGTACTGATTCACAGTTATTCAAAGCGCTATACGCGGGCACATTGAAAGAAATGGCGGTATTCCATACTTTTAGTGATGGCTCCAGCATCCGGCTGAAATAGAGACCGCGCACCACTTGAAAACCGTCCATACTGATATCGCCGATCACAAAATCTGCCTGACCCATATCATAGTACCTCCTATGCGTTGTCTGTGGTCACATAGCCGTCTGCGAGGTCGATTCTGTAGGCCTCCTCGTGTCGTTCCACGGGAATCCCAAAATAATCCCGCCAATCCTCCGGCAAATAGGAGCGCCTTTTTTTCGAGCCGGTAGTGACAAACAGTTCAAAATCTGATAAATTAAAAAGGAACAGTACTTCGCTTCCATAGACGGCGGGCTTCCCCAGCATTTTGTAGCGATACTGTTTGTCCCATAGCATCAGGTCAAACAGCTTTGCCGCAAAAATGTGGCAGCACATATCCCGGTTTCGGCGTTCTTTTTCGCCCCCGCCATTTGCCCAGCGCAGAGAATCCGGTGCGTCCGGGTCACAGGGGCGGATAATCAGTCTGCGCTGCTCCGGATGAATCAGCAGCTGGATGTGCGTGACGTTGGGGAACCGGCGCAGGCAAGCCATATTGAATTTGATGCGGTCCTCCCAGACGGTGATAGCCGGTTCCCTCGTGTGCGCAAACAACTCCGCCTTTGTAACCTGATATCCCGCAAGGTCGATGATCTCCTGCTCCTCGACCGCCTCATCTAATGGCTTGACCTCGTCGAATATCTCCTGCTTATCATTCTGCATTTACAGCACCCGCTCTCCGGCGTATCTTTTCGATGCTCATTTGCAGTTCCTCCTCAGAAACTGGGGATACCTTTGTACAGCTGGGAACCAGGCGGCTTTTTGCCTGCGCGTTCCAGCTGTCATGTGACCTGAGATAGTAAAACCCATTGTGAATGCTGTATGCATAGAATTCTTCACCGAAAATGCTGTCCCATTCCTCGGGAAGCAGATCAATCCGGCGCGGCCGCCTGAATCCGGTATCCAAGCTGTCCCGCTGAACAGTAACGATGGGTACTGCGTTTGTCACATCGAATATGATGATTTCGTCTTGCTCAGCAGCGGCATAGGTTCCCCTGACCCGGTATTGATATTCAGGATTCCAATCCATGATTTGAAACAACGCGGCAGAGAAATACTGGCAGCGCAGGATTTTTGAGGAAATTGGGCGCTGGGCATCGACACGCCAGCGGATGCTGTTTACATCACGCTCACCGCAAGGGCGGATGGCCAGCTTTCGCTGGGATGGGTGGATTAGGAGCTGGACATACCCTACATCTAAGAACTTGCGCTGACATTCATAGTTGAAACTGATTTTCTGATCTGTGATCGTGATGCAGGGGCATTCCGCACGGCGCATCATAAATTGGCCGCGCACCACTTGATAGCCGCCCAAATTAAAGGCGCTGAACTGGTTGCGTGAGAACCGAAGCTTTCTGCGCTCTGTTCCCACGCTGTTTGAGGCTTCAAAGTAAGTGTTTGGATCGTCATTGATCCAATGGTGGTCCACTGGGACAAATCCGCGGAATATGCCGTTATCAATGACGCGCAGAACCGGAAGCCCCCCGCGCAAGTGGTGCTTTTTATTTTCCAGCAGGACTTGTGCCGCCTCAAATTTTTCTGCCGGAATGATTGCTTCATGCTGGTTCGTATAGAGGTATTGGTCGCGATCCTGACGGTTTCGTTTCTTTTTGTGCTCAAAAACATCAGCTGTGAAGGTCTTCCATGTCAAAATACTGCCGCAATAACGTTCATTTCGTAAAATGTAGTTCAAAGATCCCTCGCTCCAGCCGCTCCGCCCTGTTTTGGTGGGGACGCCTGTTTCCGTCAGAATTTCCGCGATTGCGCGCAGCGGATAGCCCGCGAGAAAAGCGTCAAATATAAAGCGAACTACTTCCGCTTCCTCTGCTATCATTTGCAGCTTTGCGTTTTGAACATACCGGCCGTTGGCATCCCGCTGACGGGAGTAGCCATATGGCTCCGGAACCAGCAGCCGCTTTTCAGATTTGAATCGCTCATTGAGGGACCAAACCATGCTTTCGCTTTTCTTGATAGATTCCTCTTGGGCAAAGGTGGCCAAAAGGGATAGCTTCAATTCAGAGTCCTCTGACAGGGTGAAAAGATTATCGGTTTCAAAAAAGACGCCCACTGGAGGAGTATGGTTTTTTAGCCGCCGAACCAAGGATACGCAGTCTACCAGATTCCGGGCGAAGCGAGAAACGCTTTTTGTGAGAATCAGGTCATATTTTCCTGCCCAGCAAGCTTCCAGCATAGTGTTAAATTGATCCCGGTTCTTCAAGGATGTCCCGGAAATTCCCTCATCAGCATAGATTTTTCTTAAATCCCAATTTTTATGTTTCCCTGCGAGGTTTTGATAATGCTCCGTCTGGAGTTCGAATGAGGACAGCTGCATATCGCTGTCTGTAGAAACGCGGCAATAGGCACAGGCCTTGAATATCCGGCCTTCTGCGAAAGGATCCAATTTAGCTTTTGCGGGAATGAAGAGCCGTTCAGGGCTTCCATCTTTTTTATCTGCGTTGGAGGCCGGGTTCGTTTCAGAAATCATTGCCGATCATCGTCCTTATGAGATGTTGTCGCTATTAGTATAATACCGTTTTGGAATTTAGTCAATAATTATTTTTCCAAATTGGTATTTATTTTTGATGTTAGGGGTGGTTTTGTGAATTTGAAGCAGCTTCGAGCAACCAAGGGCGTTTCGCAAAAGGAGGTCAGTTTTTGCCTCGGTTGCTCTCCGGTGGTTTATTCACGCTATGAGACGGGGGAAAGGGAGCCTTCCCTTAAAATGCTGGGGAAGTTAGCCGATTATTTTGGTGTGTCCACTGATTGCATTCTTGAACGAGAAACGGTTGCGCGGGTCCCTATGAGTGAGTTTGAGGTTCAACTCATTGAGGCCGCGCGGTGTGCGGATACCCGCGCGAAAGAGGATGCGCTTGCTATGCTCAAGGCCCACTGTGTTGACACGAAAAAAGAGGGTCTCGCATGATCACACCCGATAATGTGGTTTATTTGATGAATGACCACAAATAACGGGTTGAATTTTTTCAAGATGAGGTGTTGGATTTTCTGGTGGTTCCTTTCATTTTTTGCACCAATTCAAAAGTCTCCCTATCGATGATTGCCTCATGAGCATTTCAGGATCAATGCATCCCTTGCTTTTCAGCCGGATGAGTACCAGATTTTGCCCTGAAATATTTGCTATTTCCTTGTCGATATCACTGAGTTTCTGATTGGAGCGCAATTCCCGCTCCCGCAGTTCTTGAAGTTGATCTAACAAAAGTTGGAGAACCAGCTTGTTGTGCAGCCGCAGGGTGGCTGTGGTGAGCGATATCTCGGGGATAGGCGGAGTGCCACACTGGGGTGGACACGGGGTTCACACGGTGGAGCCCACCGTTGCCAATGTCCACGACGTCACAGTGACGGCGAAGCTGCTGCGAGAGGATGATCAGGTTGTCTATGGGGACAGCGCCTATCTGGGAATGGAAAAGCGGGAGTTTTATCCTTCGATATGGGCCTGTGTTGGACTGTTCCCTTCAATTTTGGCTGCTTACACATTCTTTGAGCATTTTAATCAGTGGTTCCCTAATAATTGTAATGCTGGTATTCTCTATAAACCTATACTACCTCCTACGCCTCTTTATCCCCCTCATTCCTCCATATCCCTTTTGTGCCCCTTCCATCGTGCCATTATGAAAGGCTTTCCACAGTGCCATCTACCACCTGAAACCAGCTGTAAACTCAATCAGTATCTATAAAAATATCGGAGCATATCACCCTTAAAATTCGTGGTTTTAGGTGATATGCTCCGATTTTAGCTTATTTCAGCAGGCTTTTAAAACTTTTTACTTGTTTTCGGCCGCTCAGGGATTTTTTATAGCGGCCTGGGCGGCGCTCAACCGGGCGATGGGTACCCGGAAGGGGGAGCAAGACACATAGTCCAGCCCGATCTTGTGGAAGAACTCCACGGAGGAGGGGTCGCCGCCATGCTCGCCGCAGACGCCCACGTGGATGCCAGGATGGGTGGAACGGCCCCAGCGGGTGGCGTTGGCAATCAGGCGGCCTACACCATGCTGATCCAGCTTGGCAAAAGGATCCTGCTCATAAATCTTTTTATCATAGTAGGCACCCAGGAACTTGCCCGCGTCGTCCCGGCTGAAGCCGAACACCAGCTGGGTCAGGTCGTTGGAGCCGAAGGAGAAGAAGTCGGAGATGGGGGCAATGTCATCGGCGGTCATGGCGGCCCGGGGGGTCTCGATCATGTTGCCCACCTTGTAGGTCATGCTGGAGCCCGCGGCCTCCAGCAGTTCGTCAGCCACGCTGGTGACAATGTCCTTCACATAGGCGAATTCCTTCAGCTCACCCACCAAGGGGATCATGATCTCGGGGACAATCGTCCACTCCGGATGACGGGCCTGGACGGCCAGGGCGGCCTTAATGACAGCCTTGGTCTGCATCCTGGCAATCTCGGGGAAGGTAACGCTCAGGCGGCAGCCGCGGTGGCCCATCATGGGGTTGAACTCATGAAGGGCGGCGATGATGGCCTTGATCTCGGGCACTGTCTTGCCCATGTCCTCGGCCAGCTTCTCAATGTCGGCCTCCTCGGTGGGGACGAACTCGTGCAGCGGGGGATCCAGGAAGCGGATGGTGACAGGCAGGCCCTCCATGGCCTCGTAGATGCCCTCAAAGTCGGACTGCTGCATGGGCTCCAGCTTGGCCAGGGCCTTCTCCCGCTGCTCCACGGTGTCGGAGCAGATCATCTCCCGGATGGCGGGGATACGGTCTTCATCGAAGAACATATGCTCGGTACGGCACAGGCCGATGCCCTGGGCGCCAAATTTCTTGGCCTGAGCAGCGTCGTGGGGAGTGTCGGCGTTGGTGCGCACCTCCAGGCGGCGGTACTTGTCCGCCCAGGCCATCACCCGGCCGAACTCGCCGCCGATGGAGGCGGGAACAGTGGGGATAGCGCCGTCATAGATCTTGCCAGTGGAACCGTCCAGGGAGAGCCAGTCGCCCTCGTGGAAAGTCTTGCCCGCCAGCTCGAACTGCTTATTGGCCTCGTCCATCTTGATCTCGCCGCAGCCGGACACGCAGCACTTGCCCATGCCACGGGCCACCACAGCGGCGTGGGAGGTCATGCCGCCCCGCACTGTGAGGATGCCCTGGGCGGCCTTCATGCCCTCGATGTCCTCGGGAGAGGTCTCCAGCCGAACCAGCACCACCTTCTCACCTCGGGCAGCCCACTCCTTGGCCTCCTCGGCAGAGAAAACGATGCGGCCGGAGGCGGCGCCGGGGGAGGCGCCCAGGGCGCCGGCCAGCATGGGGGCTTCCTTCAGGGCGGCACCGTCAAACTGGGGGTGGAGCAGGGTGTCCAGAGAGCGGGGCTCGATCATAGCCACTGCCTTCTTCTCGTCGATCATGCCCTCGTCCACCAGGTCGCAGGCGATTTTCAGGGCGGCGGCGGGGGTGCGCTTGCCGTTGCGGGTCTGGAGCATATACAGCTTGCCGTGCTCCACGGTAAACTCCATGTCTTGCATATCACGGTAGTGATCCTCCAAGGTCTTGCACACCTGCTCAAACTGGGCAAAGGCCTCGGGGAACTTGTCCGCCATTTCACTGATGGGCATGGGGGTGCGCACGCCGGCCACCACGTCCTCGCCCTGGGCGTTGGTCAGGAACTCGCCGAACAGCTTCTTCTCGCCGGTGGCGGGGTTGCGGGTGAAGGCCACGCCGGTGCCGCAGTCATCGCCCATGTTGCCGAAGGCCATGGACTGGACGTTGACGGCGGTGCCCCAGGAGTAGGGAATGTCGTTGTCCCGGCGGTAGACATTGGCCCGGGGGTTGTCCCAGGAACGGAACACGGCCTGGATGGCGCCCATCAGCTGCTCCTTGGGGTCAGCGGGGAAGTCGGCGCCAATTTTATCCTTATATTCCGCCTTAAACTGGCCGGCCAGCTCCTTCAGATCGTCAGCGGTGAGCTCCACGTCCTGGGTGACGCCCTTCTTCTCCTTCATCTGGTCGATGAGCTGCTCGAAGTACTTCTTGCCCACCTCCATCACCACGTCGGAGTACATCTGGATGAACCGGCGGTAGCAGTCCCAGGCCCAGCGGGGGTTGCCGGACTTGGCGGACAGTACCGCCACCACGTCCTCATTCAGGCCCAGATTCAGGATGGTGTCCATCATACCGGGCATGGAGGCCCGGGCACCGGAGCGGACGGAGACAAGCAGGGGGTTCTCCTGATCGCCGAACTTCTTGCCGGTGATGGACTCCAGCTTGTCGATATACTCCATGATCTCGGCCTGGATGTCATCGCCGATTTTGCGCCCGTCGTCATAGTACCGGGTGCAGGCCTCGGTGGTGATGGTGAAGCCCTGGGGGACGGGCAGGCCGATGTTGGTCATCTCTGCCAGATTCGCCCCTTTGCCGCCCAGAAGCTCCCGCATATTGGCGTTGCCCTCTGAGAACAGGTAGACGTACTTGTGATCCATTGAGACATACCTCCAAAAATTGAACTTCAATGATGTGAAATGAAAGATTCTCTGCAAATTGCTCTACTATTGTAAACAGGGTATCCGGGATTGTCAAGTAGAAGGAGGCCGGAATTTTATTGTTTTTCACCAGGAAACAATGTTTTTTGCCCGGGATCCCAGTATTTGGGGACGTGCACCACCCTGTGGGGCAGACAAGCCCAAGTGTGAAATTTTACAAAAAGCAGGAATCCAAGGAGTCTAAACCTGATTTATGAGCTGAAATTTTGCATGAGCGCAGAAATTCGTTGACAAAAACGGCCTTTATGGTATACTGAACTCATATTTTGGGAGGCGGACGACGTTTCGGGGCCAATGGCTGGAGCGCCGCCTCCCGGTTTGGGGCAAGCGCCCCGCCGGGGCCGCCCGGGAAAGGGGAAAGGAACATGGGATATACCAAAGAGGACATCATCCGCATTGTGCGGGAGGAGGATGTAAAATTTATCCGGATGCAGTTTACGGATATCTTCGGCCAGCTGAAGAACGTGGCCATCACCGCCTCCCAGGTGGAACGGGCGGTGAACAACGAGATCATGCTGGACGGCTCCTCCATTGAGGGGTTTGTCCGCATCAATGAGTCCGATCAGTACCTGTACCCTGACCTGAACAGCTTTGTCATCTTCCCCTGGGAACCCCAAGAGGCCAAGGTGGCCCGGCTCATCTGCGACGTGCATAATCCGGACGGCTCCTCCTTTGTGGGAGATCCCCGAGGCGTGCTGGAACGGGTGCTGGAACGGGCCCGGGCCATGGGCTACGACACCTTTAACGTGGGTCCGGAGGCGGAGTTCTTCCTGTTCCAGACCGACGAGGAGGGCAAGCCCACCACCAAAACCAACGACGAAGCGGGTTATTTCGACTTGGGTCCTCTGGATCACGGCGAGCCCACCCGGCGGCGGATCTGCCTGGCCCTGGAGCAGATGGGCTATGAGATCGAGGCGTCCCATCATGAGGTGGCCCCGGGCCAGCACGAGATCGATTTCAAGTACGCCCCCGCCCTGGAGTGCGCCGACAAGATCATGACCTTCAAGCTGGCGGTGAA
>ERZ808037.1976-NODE-1976-length-11537-cov-3.820419_pt1 | contig 11537 bp, 13 predicted proteins | sample MGYA00380190_ERZ808037 | MGnify/ENA primary metagenome ERZ808037 (study PRJEB31490, sample SAMN06133399) | mouse gut metagenome | isolation source: J9 | host: mice | place: China: Chengdu | collected 2015-05 ...
CAAAAACTGCTACTTTTTTTAGAATTTAGGAGAAACTATTTTTAGAACTTGCCGCCGCGTAAGCGGCTTGGTACAATCAGTTAAAGGACAGCACATGCCGTGTATATCCTGATAATGTACAGTATAAATGGAAGATGAATGACGACAGCGAAAAAACCGTTATCCCAGATGCTTCCATCAATTGCCAGATTCGGAGCAGAAAGGGAAACAGCTTCCTGAATGCGCCGCAATTTGTCCTGGAGGTGCTTTCCCCATCTACAGCAAAATATGACAGAACAGAAAAAAAGGAAATTTATAGAGAAGAAGAGATACCAGAATACTGGGTTTTAGACTTGCAAAAGCGTACTATTGAAATTTATGACCTTGATTATGAGAATGGCGCACCTAAATACTTCTTAATCAATACCATTACAAACGAGAATAAAGAAGGGTTGCATCTGGTTCATTTTCCGCATATCAAGATTGACTTTGACAGAATATTTGATGGCATTGAATAAAACGCATTGAGGAACAGTCAGGTCTAAAATTTAATTAATTCTGGCTCCCTTCCGGCATACAATCAAGTAGGAGGTTGCTTTCATGAAAAAAGCAGAACGTTATTTTTATCCCGCTATCTTCATTTATGAACCCGGAAAAGAAATCGCCATTGATTTTCCGGACTTAAAATGCGCTACCAGCGGTACGAATGATGATGATGCCCTTTTATCAGCACGGGAGCTTCTCGGTTGTGTCCTTTACGGATTGGAGGAGGACGGTGAAGAGATTCCCAGCCCTACCCCTCTATCCGAAATCAAAACAAAGGAAAATGAACGAGTTGTCCTAATCGATGTCTATATGCCTTCAGTTCGTTTGGCAAATGTGAATCGTGCAGTCAATAGGACTGTCACCTTGCCAGCATGGCTCAACGCTGCCGCATTAGAACGAAACATCAATTTCTCACAGGTACTTCAGGAAGCTTTAAAATCACAACTCCATCTTGGATAAGGGGCATACTGCCCCTTTTTTCTAAGCAGACTGGTTCTATTTTCATTGATGATTTGAGGATTCCTTTTTCATGCATTCAATCTCCTGTCTGAGCTGCCGAACTTCCTCCTGGAGCTGCCTGACAGCCTCTTCTGTGATTTCATTGCTGTTTTTGACAGAAGCACTCTTTTTCAGGGAGCCCTCGCGGAATCCCTCTTCGCTATAATACTGGTTTTTGATGTTATGGGCAATCCCCCAGATTCGCTTTTTGCCGAGAACGTCTGTCGGATAGCCGTACTTATCAAGGATTTGGCGGGGGACTTCTCCTTTCTGGTATTCCTGCCAGAAGAGCTCTTTGAATTCTTTTGTGAAGTACAGGGTGGATGGCGTGACTGAATATGTATACGGATTGTTCCGCAGCATCTCCATTTCTTCTTCAGTGAACACTTTTTTACCCATAGTATTCCTCCTCGTATCCATAGAGCGCAACATTTACCTCAATGAGCAATTACAAGGGCTATCTTGCTTCTTCCATCTTCCATCTTCGATGATCTCCACAGCACAGCAAGTGGCTTTCCTACCTTGTTGCCGCTCTGAGCCTCTCCCAGTGTGCAAGGTGTATCACCAAGACCAGCTCCGTACCTTCTCCATGGCACAGCTCCGCAATCCTGTCCAACTATTCCTCCATCAGAGGGAGCATTTCTGACTCCCCATCCTCATGCCCTGCCTCAAACAGACAATAGCCCTCTATATTGCAGCGGTTCCGCAGCAAGGAATAGCCTTTCATCTCATAATGCCGTCCCATCTCCAGGCTGGTGAAATCGCTCTCGTTCAGCCCAGACCACCTAGTATGGAATGGGTGTTGGGAAAGGAGATCTGGACAGGGGTTGCTCCCCGTCATATTCACAGACCGCCTCCATGCCCCAGCTTACCCTCAAATCCGTTTTAAAAGCAAAAACACTGCTACAGAATACAGTACACAAGGCACGTTATTGTACCCTTTATATACAGACACAATGCTGTCTGCGGCCGCCGATAGCTTATAAGTGCCGAAAATGTGCAGCATAAGCTCGACCAGCCCCGTCCTATAAAGCACATACTGTGGCTCGCTTCCCTTTCTGAAAATATCACCCTGCCCGGCAGACAATCAAGGATTCCAGCATGAAGGCCAGATAGCGCCGTTAAATCGTTTTTACCCAATCAACCATCTTTGTCACACCCTCAAGAGCTGTGACCTTAGGCTCCCAACCAATCTTGTTCTTAATCTTAGATATATCGGCAACAAAAACTTTCTGGTCGCTTTGACGAGGAGGAAGCTGCGTATACTCCAGCTTAATTCCAAGAATATCCTCAAGCATTGTGAACAGTTCCAACAAAGAGAGGGATTGAGCCATTGTTCCGCCAATGTTATATGCCTGACCGCATATGTCCTCAATATTATCAAGCGCACAAAAATATAAGCGAATCATATCTTGGGCTTGAAGAAGGTCTCGCACTTGTTTACCATTGCCGGAAATCGTGAAAGGCCTGCAATTCGGATTCTGATATTTTTCTATAGCTTTCTCAACAAACCATCCGACCCAGCCCTGGTCATACGTTGCAAACTGACGGCTGCCATACATGGAGGAATGGCGAAATACTACTGATTTAATACCATAAATCCTTGCATAATCCAGCATATACTGATCTGCGCACCCTTTAGAACATCCATAGGGTGAACGAAAATCCAATGGAACAGATTCGTCAAAGCCGTCCGGGAACTCTTTGCAGATGTAGCGGGTCGGAGTCTCTTCATATGTATAATATTCAAGATCGCCATATACTTTATTTGTCGACGAGAAAACCACCGCTGTCTCAGGGCTGTATTTCCTTATGGAGTCCAGCACATTTACCGCGCCTACTGCATTCGTTTCAAAATCCTTATAGGGGTCTGTAATGGACTGCGTCATCGTTACCTGTCCAGCAAGATGGAAGACCGCATCGAATTGGCCTTTTTTGATAATATTCTCCACATCATTCTTATTTCGGGTATCTCCGTAAGTAAATGTGAAATCGCCAAGCGAGTTAAGCCACTCCCTGTTTCGATCAGAGCCTACTCTGGACATGTTGTCAAAAACAGTTACATCATACCCATGTTCAATCGCATAAGATGCAAGATTGCTGCCAAGGAACCCACAGCCGCCGTTGATTAAAAGTTTCACTTTCTCTCCTCCGTCTTCTCCCATCTCACCTCATGAAGATGGGCTATTTTAAATGTTTCCTAGCGTATTCAACCGTTCTCGATATTCCTTCCTCAAATGTGAATCCGGGCTGGAAGCCCGTGTCTTTTTTGAGGTCATAATTGTTTATGCACGAACTGAATGTCCGGTTTGATTGGGACGGGTTCTCGCCTATACCAAGCGGAAGCGATGGATTGATGACATCCCGGATACTACAGATATAATCCCGGAGCGCCCTATATTCACCAGAACCTATTCCATAGACTTTATCTGCTATCCCTCTCTCGCCGATTAGACGCAGCGCCCTCACAACATCCTTCACGTAAAGGAAGTCCCACATTTGAAGGAGATTTCCGTAAACAGGCTTCTCGCCTTTCAAAAGGGAATTGATAGTGTATGTGATGATATTGCCATCTGTCCTTCCCTCACCAAAGGTGCTAGGAATCACGCTCCATATGAACGGCTGGCCTAACTGCCGCGCTCTGACCTTGACAAAGTGATAGGCTGCTACCTTGGCCGCCCCATAAAAGTCATTAGGAGTCTGCCGGGCTGCCATATCCATGACATTATCGCAAAGGGCATATTCTGCCACTGTTCCAGCCGCCAGGAACAAGCTACAGCCGACTTCATGTGCAACCTCAAGAGCCTTCAATGACGCTCTCACATTTTCAATCTGAAGGTCAACCTGATTTTTCATCTCAGATGAGACGCCTGCCCATGCCAGATGAAAAAAGATATCCGCCGATGCCGCGAAATCGGGTGTCTTAATTTCTTGAAGCGTCTTCTCGACCACATCACATTTCTCATGAAATTCCGGCAAGAGCCTGGCCCTGTTTCTCACAACCACCGCGACCGAGTAGCCATTATCCAGAAGTTCCCGGACAAGCCAGCTGCCGATAAACCCTGTCGCCCCTGTAACAATGGCCCTCCTCATGCCGCCATGCCTTCTTTCAAGGTATGCCCAGGAAAGGAAATATTTATAGCGCTTTTACCCCCCCGGATTGCATTGTACGTATCATATCGGACAGGCCCTCTCTCCATGGCCTGGGATTCCATTCGCCTATTGATTTCAGGACTGCTGTATCGGCAACACAGTCCGGCTCGTCCTCCCGCATCGGAATAGCACCTTTACGGACCTCCGACCTTTTCCCTGTTTCTTCCCATATAAAATCTAAAATTTCTGAGATTGTCGGGGCATCGCCAGTGCCCACTGGAATCTCGTGATACCCTACGAGCCCGGATTCCATCACCATCATAATCGCCTTCACAATGTCCTCAGAACTGATAATGTCTCTGTGCTGTGTCCCTATCGTGCTTTCAACAGGCAGCCCGGAAATCATCTTGGAAACAATGGATGGCAGAAATCGGTTCCGGGGCTCATCGGCCCCATAGAACATTTCCAACAGCAGGCTGCTGAAGTTAACGTGATGCTTGCTGACATAAAAGCGACCGAATTCGCAGAACATTTTTTTAGAAAAGCTATACATGTTCAGTCCATCGGGAAGCCCAGTGCCGATAGTCAGATAGTTTTTCGTTCCAGATTCAACCACCGCATCCAGGACCTTAAGCGGAAACTCGATATTAGCATCGATAACATCGCCATAGAGGCCATTGCTGCGCCCATAATTACACGCCAGGTTGAGCACATGGTCAAAAGACATGTACTGCACAGCAGCTTCGACCCCATCTACAGAAGCTGGAATCCATCTTATCCTGTCCTTTATATCCTCAAGTCTTGACAGGTCTGAACTTGCCCTTTTTGTACAGACAACGGAATGCCCGGCACTGACCAATCCTCTTGTCACTTTGCTGCCGATATAGCCATTGCCTCCAAGAATCAATATGTTCACGCTTTCACCGCTTCCATGATGACCTTCGCCATATAATCAACCATCTCATCCGTCATCCCCGGATAAACGCCGATCCAGAAAGTATTTTCCATGATGAAATCTGTCGCCTCCAAGCTGCCCGAGACCCTATATCTATCCGTTCCCCTAATCTGGTCAAAGCACGGATGCTTAATCAGGTTCCCCGAGAAAAGGAGGCGCGTCTGGACATTGCAGCCTTCTATGTATCTAATGACACTGCTGCGGTCCAGGCCGCTTTCAGGCCTGATTGAGATAAGGAACCCGAACCACGAAGGCTCGCTGTCTTCAGCCGGCTCTGGGAGGATGAGCCTGTCAGCCATCGGTTCAAGCGCCGCCCTGAGCCTTGCCCAGTTATGCCTCCTTCTTTCGATAAAGCCCGGAAACTTCTTCAACTGCTCACAGCCAATTGCAGCCTGCATATCGGTGACCTTCAGGTTATAGCCGAAGTGCGAGTAGACATACTTGTGGTCATACCCTGCCGGAAGCTCCCCGTGCTGTCCATCAAAGCGATGGCCACAGAAGCCATCTCTGCCGCTCGGGCAGATGCAGTCGCGCCCCCAATCCCGGAACGAAAGAATCAGCTTGTGGAGCAATGAATCATCCGTATACACACAGCCCCCTTCGCCCATCGTCATATGGTGAGGCGGGTAAAAGCTGCTTGTACCGATGTCCCCCCAAGTGCCGGTGAACCTTGTCTCTCCATGAATCGTATACTTTGTGCCCAGCGCGTCACAGTTATCCTCCACCAGCCAGAGGTTATGTCTGTCACAGAAAGACTTCACGGCCTTAAGGTCAAAAGGGTTGCCCAATGTATGGGCTATCATGACCGCCTTGGTCTTTTCACTCAGCGCGCCTTCAAGCCTGGCAACATCTATATTGTATTGCGGTACTGTGACATCCACGAACACGGGCACTGCCCCATAATTGATTACAGGAGTGACGGTGGTCGGGAACCCACAGGCAACTGTGATGACCTCATCTCCAGGCTTGATCTGCCTCTCCCCCAACTCAGGGGCAGTCAGGACCATGAAAGCAATCAGATTCGCGGAAGAGCCAGAGTTGACTAAATGTGCATGCTTCACGCCGATCCAGGAAGCAAATTCTTTCTCAAACTGGTCAGCGAACCTTCCTGTAGTCAACCAAAAATCAAGCATTGCGTCTGTGAGCGCTTCCATCTCTTTTTCATCGAACACACGGGAGGCATAGCAGATCCTGTCTCCCGGTTCAAAGGCTTTCCGGTTCGCCTTAAAATCATAGTAGTATTGGGCCACCATTTCCTTTATCTGTTGTCTGGCTTCCGCCTCGCTAGTCCACCCCATATCACTCCACCTCCAGGAATTGCTTTATCTGCCTGTCCATGATGGGCCTCACGTCCTCTCCGGCAGCCCATCCTTTGCTCCATTCGACCACTTTCTCGATAGCCGTATCCATGTTCCAGCGCGGATGCCAGCCCAAGGCGGCCTTTAACCTTGAGCAGTCAAGCTTCAGGAAATTCGCCTCATGTGGGCCATCGTCATTTCTGTTGACCCATTTCAGCCCCTCTCCCCAATGCTGCACAAACAGATCCACCAATGCACCTGTCTGGAAGCAGTCCCGGTCATCGGGCCCCACATTGTACCATGACTGGAACTTCGGTTCTTCGTACTGCCTGGCCGCAATCATCAGGTATGCATATACAGGCTCCAGCACATGTTGATACGGACGGATAGAGAAAGGATTGCGGACGATGATGTCCTCCCCTTTTAAAGCCGCCCTGACACAGTCCGGTATGATGCGGTTCATCGCGAAGTCCCCGCCTCCTATGACATTTCCGGCACGGGCTGTGGAAACCGCGACCTTCCCGCCAAAAAAAGAGGATTTGTAGCTGTGGGTGATAAGTTCGGAGCACGACTTGGAATTGGAATATGGATCATATCCGTCCAATGGTTCGTTCTCCCTGTAGCCCCATTCCCACTCTTTGTTCTCATAGACCTTGTCTGTCGTGACATTGAGGAAGGACTTCACGCTCGCAGTCCGCCTTACCGCTTCACAGATGTTTACAGTTCCCATGACATTTGTGCTGTAAGTGTCAACAGGCTTTTCATAGCTTAACCGCACTAATGGCTGTGCGGCCATATGTATGACAATCTCCGGCTGGTAAGCATCGAACACATCAAGGAGATGGTCAAGGTCCCGGACATCCCCTTTTATATGGGTAATCTGATTCCTGATTCCACAGATATCGAAGAGCCTTGTGTCCGTTTTGCTGCAGCTCGAATAGCCGATGACTTCTGCCCCGGCATTGACAAGCACCACGGACATCCATGCCCCCTTAAAGCCCGTATGCCCGGTGAGCAGCACTTTTTTCCCTTCATAAAAGCTTAAATCCATCATTTCCATACCTTCCACGGCGCTTTTCCAGACGCCCACAGTTCTTCCAGCCTCTGTTTGTCCCTCAGCGTATCCATGCACTGCCAGAATCCATAATGCTTATAGTTGACAAGCTGGCCTTCATCGGCCAGGCGCTCTAACGGCTCCCGCTCAAACATGATGCTGTCATCCCTGATATAGTCGAGGACACCGGGTTCCAGGACCATGAAGCCTCCATTGATCCAGCCTGTGTCGTTTTTGCTCTTTTCCCGGAAAGAGCCGATGTAGTCCCCCTCCATATCCATCATTCCGAACCGCCCATCTGGTTGTACCGCGGTCAATGTCGCAAGCCTCCCGTGGGCCTTATGATGCTCTACAAGCTTGGGCACATCAACATCGCAGACACCGTCGCCATATGTCATGAGGAACGTCTCTTCCTCTATAAAGCGCCTTATCCTCTTGATTCTGCCTCCTGTCATCGTATTCAGTCCAGTGTCCACGACAGTGACCCTCCAGGGCTCGGCATGCTTTTTATGTACAATCACTTCATTGCCTTTTGTGAAGTCGAAAGTCAGATCTGATGTATGGAGGAAATAGTCTCCGAACCACTCCTTGATTACCTCCTGCTTGTACCCTGCGCAGATAATGAACTCGTGGAACCCATAATAGGAATAGAGTTTCATGATATGCCAGAGGATAGGCATCCCTCCGACCTCTATCATCGGTTTTGGTTTGAACTGTGATTCCTCCGATATCCTTGTGCCGAAGCCCCCGGCAAGAAGCACTACTTTCATTATGGATTCCTCCCCTTTATCGTTTTCACGATTTTCTTTCCCATTCGGCACCCAAAGCTTAGAACCACATATCCACCATTGACACACTCAATTACAGGCATTGGCGCTGTGGCAAAGAACTTAATCCTGCCCGGCTTGTCCGTCAGCTTTGCAATTATCCCACGCTTTTTAAGTTCGGCATATTTGTCTGCATCTAAATCGCCATACTTCCTGGCCTTATATCCATACGATATGGAATCAAGCTTCATCACATCCCATGTCTCCTTTGGAATCGAATCTTTATCCGCATAGGAATCTGGAATGCTGTCTATAATCTGGCAAAGGTCTTCTGCCCAACAGCCATAGAATCTCGTCACCCAGGACTGAACCTTGGCTTTTTTAAGGATGTTCTTCGTTTCAGCATTCACAAGAGCTGCTTTGTACTCTCCCATCGCATAGACATTATAGAAATATCCTAGCCAGGCAAACCCATAATTGTTCCCGAACCTTTTATCATACTGTTCCAGCAGGGAAGAATCGTTCCTGATTATGTCGAAGATTGCTGTCCTATAGATTGACATACCGATACATGTCGTCGCCACGAAGCATGTGTGAATCATTTTCCCTTTATCGTCAAAAACCATATCCGGCCTCGGATGATAATTGCCGATATCAATCACTGCGTAGTCTATGTCCTTGTTCTTGATCATCAGAAACAGCTTTTCATCAAGTTCGTCAAAATCCTGATATCTGGAATCTCCGCTGACCCAAATATAGGTTGATGTCGTATTGAGAATCGGAAGCATAGGCTTGTAGCCAATGATAGTCTTTTCGTCTACACGATGATACTGAACCTTCACATCCCTGTTTTCGTTAAAGGAATCTATCATTTTCTCTGTCCCGTCATCAGGACTGCTGTCATATACCGAAATCAGGATGTTGCGTCTGACAGCTGGCTCATAACAGTTATCAAGCCAAATCCTTACAAACTCAGGTCTTTTGTATGTGGCTACTGCAATTTCAAATTCTCCGGCTTCAAACTGAACCATTTCCCTGACCCCCCAATAATTTCTTTTTCAATTCAGCAATAAAGTCTATAAGCAGCTCATCCTTGCCAGCATAAGCAATACCTCCATAAAGCAAGGCGCTGCATCCTACGCTGGCTACCGTCCTGATCCACAATCCACTAATGCCTCTATAAATCAGACATATCAGCACAATGCCTGCACACCCGAATACAGGAGGCAGAAGCACTCTCCCAATCCTCTCGATGCGCACTTTCTTATCCACAGTGAACAACAGAAAGATGAGCATGGCCAATGCACAGAAAGCAGTGGTTCCGGCTGCGGCTATCGTGCCATATTCCGGTATGAAGATATAGTTCGTAATCACATTGATCACTGCGGTAATGCAGCAGACAATCATGAATGTCTTTTCTCTTTTCATAGGAAGAAGAATCGAATTTCCAATGAAACTTCCGCCAAACAGGGTAAACACGAACCCTATCATAAGGATCTGCAGCACGCTGCTCGCCTCCGAGAACTCATCCCCTGCTATTATCAAGATGATTTCTTTTGACAGCATGAATGTGCCTACTGCAAGCGGAAGCCCGACCAGCGCATTGAACCCCAGAACCTTCCTCAGAAGCTTATTCATCTGCTGGTAATCACCTTCAGCGAAATAATAGGACATCCTGGGCATTATCACCCAAAGGAGCGATGCGACCAACTGCGTTATCAGGTTCGATATCTTATGTGCGATTCCATATATGCCGACCTCATAGTCTCCATGCATCAGGCCAAGCATGGTGCTGTCCATGCTATTGAATATCGTCTGTGCCAATAGCATGACGAAAAGAGAAAGAATCGGCAGCATATGGCGCTTCCACTCTATTTCCTTTATAAACCTGACCCTGCAATATCTCCTCCGATACCATACATTGACTACATTTGCACCTGCACCTGATACCAGGCTGATGACTGCATACTTCAGATAATCATCTGGTCTATGGATGCATAGAAGCATCAGGACAAGTCCAATGAGCTGAAATACCACGGTCCTGACCGTTATATATTTGAAATCTTCCATCGCGGAGTTCAGCCAGTCCGCGCCAAATGTAGTCGCCACGATAATCAAACTCTGGATGATGATAAGATTCCGGTAATTGTCCAGTTCCCTGTATAGGAACAGCACCGCGCCCAAAGCCGCATAAGCAATAATCGTGGTGACAATATTTATAGAGAATATCTGGCTGGCGGTATCGCCCAGCTTTTCTTTATCATCCCTTACATTGGAGCATTCCCTGATGGCATAGGTCGTGATGCCAAGGGATGCTATGAGAGCAAAGTAGGAGATAATAGACTGCCCAAAATTGATTTTCCCGACATTTTCCGGTAGAAGAACCCTGTTTATATATGGAAATGTAATCAATGGGAAAATAATCGATGATAAAGTTTTGACTCCATTAAAAACCGTATTTTTCTTTATGCTATTCTGCTTCATTCACTATGCTTTCTCCAATATGCTTTCATCTCATACCCCTCTTCCCGCCATGTTCCATTTCGATAAATTCAAGGATGCTTTCTGCAATAAACTTCATCCCCTTGTCTCCTGGATGCTCGGCTACTCCCCCATGCTCAACTGCATGTCCTTGCCCATCGCCACCATAGACAGTCGCCCCAAGTCCGACCTTGTATTCTGCATGGTCCCATACAGGGGAAAGATCTACGAAATCGATGCCACAGCGCGATGCCACTGCATTCTTCATGCCGTCAGTCTCTGTATCTTCCCAAAATCCCCCTACAAGCATAATCCGCGCATCAGGGCATCTATCCTGTATAAACCGAATCAATTCCTCATAATCCTGTTCCAGAGTGCCTCTATCAGCGACATTCTCCCCTAGCTGCACTGTCACCAGATTTAGATTCTGTGACAGATATGGCTCCAGAACCATCAAGGTCTCCGCCCTGTCCGCCGATTGAATCTCCCATATATAGAAATTAAGCGCATACATCTCCACATCTGCTCCCAGTCTTTCGGTTATCAGATGAACATAGTCATTCTCTTCCCTGCTAGCCGCCATGCCGATTTCGTTCCACCAATAATCGCAGATAGGGTGCTTTGTGATACTGTTCCCTATCGCAAGATAGTTATAGCTATCCTCTGCAAAATCAGGAATATCAGGTCTTGACGCGCCGTATTCCTTTCTATACTGATCAATTTGTATCTGCAAATCAGCTATCTTTTCGTCTTGAAGGTTTTCATGTTCAATAAAGCTTTTTATCCCCAATATGCCACCGACAATTATGACAAAAAGCGCTACCCCCCTAGAGCTATTTTCAGGATGTATGACACACTTCTTTTTT
>ERZ808037.1978-NODE-1978-length-11527-cov-5.532926_pt1 | contig 11527 bp, 11 predicted proteins | sample MGYA00380190_ERZ808037 | MGnify/ENA primary metagenome ERZ808037 (study PRJEB31490, sample SAMN06133399) | mouse gut metagenome | isolation source: J9 | host: mice | place: China: Chengdu | collected 2015-05 ...
GAGCGTTCAGCGTGCGCAACGCACCGCGCGCGCTGAGCGTGACGCCAAGCACGAGCAGCAGGCACGCGCAGGCCACCACGGCACGGCGGATGCGGTAGATCCGTCTGCGGCGCGCGCGCACGTGGCGGCGCGGACTGCGGGTAGTGCTCACCGTGACCTCTCACTCCATGGACTTCTTGGGGTAGTACGGCGAGTATATCCGCTCCCCCTCGAAACAACAATCCCCGGCACGCATGCCGGGGATTGTCTGGACGATACGGCGTGCACGTGCACGCACGCAATCAGATGGCGAACAGCACGTTGAACAGCCAGCAGCCGAGCATGCCGCCGAAGATCGGGGCGACGACCGGGATCCACGCCTCGTTCCAACGCGACGACCCCTTGTGCGGGATCGGCAGGATCTGATGGAGCAGGCGAGGCATAAGGTCGCGCGCCGGGTTGAGGCCAGGGCCCGTGGGTCCGCCGAGCGAGCAGACAAGGCCCCAGACGATGAAGCCGACCACGATCGATGCGGCCGCGTAGTTCGTCCTGCCCCACTGCAGTTCGAGGCAGCACAGCGCGCCAAGGACGAGGAGCATCGTGCCGATGAACTCGTTGATGAAGTAGTTGCGCTTCGTCGCGTAGGCGTCGGTCGTGCAGAATGTGCCGAGGATCGCCTCCGCGCTCTCCGTCTCCTTGTAGTGCGGGTAGTAGCAGATGTAGACGATGAGCTGGCCGACCGCCGCGCCGAGGATCTGCGCGCAGATGTACGGCAGGACCTCACTCCACGGGAACATACCGTTGACGGCCTGCGCAAGCGTCATCGCCGGGTTGATGTGCGCGCCGGAGACACCGCCGAACATCAGCACGGGGAACATGACGCCGAAGCCGTAGCCCATGGCGATGTTGATCCAGCCGGCGTTATGCCCCTTCGTGTTCTTCAATTCGACATTGGCCACTGCGCCATTGCCGAAGATCATCAGTACGGCGGTGCCGACGAACTCCGCCGCCAACCGCGTAAACAACGAGTATTCCACTGCTCTTCAGCCTTTTCTATGCGTATGCAAGATGGTTTGAATAATCTTCTCTGATGGATGGATTGCATGGTTCACCCCGTATGGGAATGCGTGGGAACCGGTATGAGTGTAGCGCCCACCATGGGCAACGACGGGGATGCGATGGCATACGCGGCTTCATCGCATCCCCTTCTGTCATATCAGCTGTGTTTGCGCGTGGCAAGCGCGCACCCCAGCAAGGCCAGCATGGTCAGCGCCATGCCTGCGACCATGGCATAGTGGTGGCCTGTGCCGCCGGTGGACGGCAGGATTACACCGGGCTCGTTCTCGATATTTCCCAGATCCACTGTGAATGTGAACCCATTATTGGCGTTTGGGCCGATGGTGAATGTGTATTCAGTATCGCTCAGATAGTAGCCGTCAGGGGCCTTCGTCTCCACGAGCGTGTAGTCACCCCATGGCAGCTCCTCATAAGAGAATCGGCCTTCCACCGGATCACGCTGCGTTGACCATGCGGGTTGTTCGGGCAAAGCGGCTCCTGCGGCGTCCGTGCAGCTCGAGGCTCCATCAGTTAACTTGCAGATAACGGTGGCGGCCTTGGTGTCATAACTCGTGTAGGTCAGTTTCCATTCGGATCCAGACAACGCGCTGTTCTCACCTGTGGCTGTTTTCATCCAGCTGACGAAACCGGTTGTGCGTTCGTTGCCGATGGCATCGCCATTGTTGACGTGTATGATACCACCTTCCGGTGCATCTGGAGTGATTGTGAACTCGTAGATGCGGTCGCTGAGTTCATACCCATTGGGTGCAGTTTGCTCTTGGATACGGTAGTCGCCCACTGGCAGATGGGTGAGCGTGAAACGGCCGGCTGCCGGGTCGATGTCCCCGTACCGCACATCCGTACTGCACACGTCATCTGTGACACAGTCCGCGACAGTCGCGAGCGTTGTCCATGCGTCATCGTTTTTCTGCTGCAATGTCCATGTGGACCCAGCGAGCGGCTTGTTGTCGGTGTCATCAGTCTTGAGCCATGCCACCCGTGTCGGTTTGTCGGAAATCCAGCCCATCTCATGGCCGGCCTCTCCCACGATGCTCGGTGTATCACCCGTCCATTCCACAGTGCCGTCCGACTTCACCGTGAACGTATACACGGTCTTGTTGAGATAGTACCCGCTCGGCGCGGTCTTCTCTTGCAAGGTGTAATCTCCCGCCGGCAGGTGCAGCACCGTGAATTCGCCGATGTTCGAATTCGAATCAATGGGCGCCAGCGTGGCTTTGCCCGTGGCATGGCGCGCCGCTGCGAACCCTTCGAGATACGCGGTATCCGTTGGTTCGCTCACTGGCGCCTCACTGGACCTTGCATCCCTTGCTGCGGCATGGTGCTGCATGACCGAGCGTACCGTGGTGCAACCTGATGGGAGGCCTGCGGTAACCGGCTGATACCACCCATTGATGTAGTAGCTGGAAGCCGTGCCTGCAATCGGGATATCCGTCTGGTTCGCCCCCTCCACGGAGGCGACGTATCTGTCGTTGGTATTGCCATTGCCCGTGATAATCACTGTGAAAGGACCGGTGCGCGGTACTGTGAACCGGTACCAGCGTTCGCCATTGCACGTGATTTGGGTCATTGGCCCACCCGGCCAACCGTTGTCCTGTCCGCCGACGTACCAGTACATTCTGGCACTGTTTTTATCGGTCCACTTCACATAGACGTCAGTGGACGTGCGCTCTGGAGCCTGTGAGACCTTGATGAACGCCGTGCGGGTCGTATCCTGGCAGGTCGCCTCGATGAACACATCTCCAGCCTTGAGCGGTGTGACAAGACCATTGGCATCCACGGTGGCCACAGTGGGATCGGTGGATTTCCAAGTGATATGGTCAGCGAGTTCCTCGGGCTTGATTTCGGCGGAAAGCTGCACTGGCGTACCGACCGATGCAGGAATCGTACCGGGAATCGACGCGCCGTTGTAAAGGAGGTTGAACACGGTGACCTGCATCCTGCTGATGTGCAATATCACCTGCGCCGACAGCCGTTTGCCGTTGGCATCCGTGTCCACCGTCGTCGCCGTGACCGTCACCGCATCCCCTGAGTCGGGCATGCGCAGCACCACCACATGGCCATCACGTACAGACACGGACGGATCTGATGAGCGCCATACCACCTCCTGCACCGCTCCCTCGGGAAGGACCGTAGCCGTCAAATCGAGCGATTGGTATTCCTTCACCGGGATGGTGCCATTGCTGTAGTCGTTGCCGTTGTAACGAATCGTGATACCCGTAACGGCCTGCGTATTGTCCTCGATCACCCAACTTTGGTCAGGTGAGCCTTTTTTCGTCAGCGTCCATGAAGATCCCGGGAGCCCGGCATGCGAATCATCGCCCTCTGCATATTTGCCCCAACTCACCTTGGTTTTGCGCTTGTTGACAATCTTCCCATCCAGCAGCAGTTTGTCGGTGTCGATTTTGACTTCGACCGCCTGGCCGTTTTCCGCCTTGTACACGGCTGAGATCGACGTATACGGATTGCCTTCCGGGTTGTCCTGATCGCTGTCGCCTGCGGCTATCTGGTAAATGAGTGGATTCGTCTCGTACTCGTCATTGTTGGGGTTGATTTCGCGAATGTAGTAGTTGTTGTTCGGCGCGAGACGATCCACCTCAATGCGGCCGTCCGCTTTCCCGTCCGTATCGGATATATGGCCATCCGTCACATTGCGGATCCAGCCTCCCTCGATGGTCGTGGCTCCGGTGGCCGCAGCCGCGGCCGTGCGGTAGATGGCCCATGAAGTCCCCGGCAAAGCCTCGCCTGCGGCATTGACTTTGTCCCAGGCAATGGCGGAGCACGACGTGCTGTAGGATGCGGACCAACCGAAGTTATGGCGTTCAAGATCCATCGCCAGAATCGATGCCGTCGGCGTCTTCTCATTGTCGGTCACATGGTTCGGGATCCAATCCGTGGTACCGTCGCTGAGCTTGATCGGATATGGACTGTTAAGCAGGAGGTCTTTGCCGACCCATACACGCCCATTCGTCGTCACATGGTCGTTGAAACTGCCTTGCGGCACCATGATGCTGCCGATCATGGCGGCCGCGGGGTCGTCGGACGTGATGTAGCCGGACATGTTCGGCTCGCTGGATTTCTCGGTGATGACCGTTCCCTCTTCGAGCCATGTCGCCGCACCGGCTTTGATCATGCCGCCGCGAATCGTCACCGAATCTGCCTCATGGAAGTTCCACATGATCGCCGAAGCAGCATCGTCATAAGCCTTGCGGTCCGGACTCGAATTGGCGTATCCTCCGCCGATCTCCTTGCCGTTCCATCCGAAGGTCCAACCGTTGTGGAAATCAACGGTCTTGCCGCTCACATTGACCACGACGGATGCATAGATGTTGTGTTTCTCACCACTGTCATCCGTATAGGTGCCGATGACGGGGATATCGACGAACTCGAAGCCGATGCCCGTATAACCATTCGAATTGAGGTCCGCGGCGTCGATGTTGAACACCTGCATCGTGCTCGCGGGGTTGTTGTCACCCTTGAACGTGATGAGCTTTTCCATGTTGTTGTTCGAGTATGTGATCTTGACGCCAAGTTTGGTCGTCGAGTCATCGTAGTTGTACCGTTTGCGTTCGCGCGTGCCTGATGTCAGCGGCGAGCTGCTGTGGCTGCCGGTGGCGTCCATGGTCTTGAGCTGCTGCGACTGTGTGGCTATTGTCGCGCCGTAATCCTTGCCCGTGTTGCGGTAGTTCAGATAATCGGTTGTCGTCTTCTTGCCGTCGCGCGCGGTATAGGTAAGCGTCAGCGGTGTCTTCTTGAAATAGAAGCCGTATTGTTCCACCGCGGTGCCTTGGGGCCCGAATTCGTTTTGATTACGCATGATGGCCGGATTCCATCCGTATGACTTGTTGATCCAGAATGAGATGTTGCCAGCCAATGAAGCGGTGAAGTATGGCCCTGTTGGCTGCCCGTCAACGATTGCACTGCCGACCCATCCGCCGTGCGTCCATGCCGCGACGGTTTCGTTGGTTGACAGTCCGCCGTTTGGATTGATCCTCATCTGCGTGATCAATGAGTTCGTGCCGGCCACCGCCAAGGCTGCATTGCCATTAGCTGGACGGTAGTTGCCGCCAAAACCGACCGCTCCAAAACGGAAGCCCGGTGATTTCCCGCCATACTCCCAGCTGTTCTTGACCTGGTTCATCGCGAGCTTGCCTTTGACGAGTGTGAGGCCTTCGGCCTCCACCGCATACGAGCCTGCCGGTTTGAGCCCTTCAGTCATCGAACCAGTGAGTGCGACACGGTCATCGAGTCCTGCGGGCTTGTCGCCGATGTACATGTCGCGCCCAACCCATGTGGCTACGCCGGAATCCTCAGATGCATCTGGGTCGAGATCACCGATTGCACCGGTGCTTGGTCGGCACGTGGCGCCAGTGTCGGGGAGGGATGAATCTGCGTGCGCGACAGGCATCGCCCATGGTACGATGCATGCGAGCACCAGCGCCAATGCCGGCAGCAACGCCGTCACGGTCTTCGCCAACGGTATCGCGATCTGGCGTGTGCGCGGTGCGTTCATAGCGTTCCTCTCTCATTCCATTGCCATATAAGACATAAGTTCTGCGCACACCGGCATCCCAACATGTAGGGTTTGACGTTTTCACTTCCGCGCCGGTCTGCGAAAATAGACAGATTGTCGTATATGTGCAATTGCTATCTGACGATTCTGTTGCAAGCAAAGTTTATTGTAGCGGGGATACCCCCTCCTGCGATACAGTAGGATATGGAGAGAATGTGAAAGAGTCCGGTTATGCATTGTGAGCGCAGCAAAACCAGGCCAGCAAAGGGTTCAACATCTCACACTCAGCTGAGATGAACTGAGATGAACACGGTGCGCAATAGGCATCGGATAGGGGCATGCCATCCGCTCTACCCCCAACCTTTTTTGCGTACAAACGGGTTGGCGATGCCACCAGAGGATGCGCATGCCTTCACTTGGGCGCGGTCCCAGTGATCGTTGTATGTGCAGCGGATCAGACCGGATGCAAATTGATCGACAAGCATACGGTAATAATCACGCTCATACAGCAGTGTGTCGATCAGATACCCCGGTTGTGAAGGGAATTGCGATAATCCACGCACGTACAACGCACGGTCCTCATCTCGCACAATCAGGGGCATCGCGTCGATGCGCAGCAGCTCCTTGAACATCACCAGCCGGCCTACACGCCCATTGCCGTCCGAAAACGGGTGGGTCGTCTCGAACATCCAGTGTGCGCGGGCGATTGCAAACGGATCATCCTCCAACCGCGCGTACAGCGCGAATACATGCTCCATCGCGGCGGGAACCTCGGCAGGTGCCACGGTAGGCGTGTCGGACAGGCCTGCGCCAATCACGTTTGGCAGCATTTTGTATGCGCCCACGCGGTAGCGTGCATCGCCCTCCTGCCGGGTGCCACGTTTGAGCATCGCGTGCAGCGTGCATACCAGACACTCATCCACGGCGTCGTCCACATGGTCGAGCATCCAGTCGAATGCGCGGAAGTGGTTCATCGCCTCCACCACGTCATCCGCGCGTATGGGCTCGCCAGCATCGGCGAGCAATGTGCCCGTATCATACAATTGCGCGGTCTGTTCGGGCGTGAGCGTTGAACCTTCCATATGGTTCGAGTTGAAAGCGAACCGAATCTGCGTCACGTGGTAGAGGCCGCCGGACACGCGCGAGTCGCGCTCGTGCCGTAGCCAGTCCACAAGCCGTTCACGTGCCTTCCCTGCGGCCTCTCGATCCACCATCCGCGTCTCCCTGCATCTTCGGCTTGCTCGAAGCCAATCCAACCGTTTCAGTCTACCGCCCCGTCCCATGTGGGAGAGCACGGGAGCCAAGCAGGGTAATACAAAGAAGCCCCGGCCGTGATGGCCGAGGCTTTTTGCGGGTGCCCCCTCAGGGATTCGAACCCTGGACACGCTGATTAAGAGTCAGCTGCTCTAACCAACTGAGCTAAAGGGGCGTTGGTTTTGCGAACCGAGTGATAAATATACTCAGATTCTGTATCTTCGCAACCTTCGGCGTGTCGCAAATGGGAAATCGCTGCGATTCCAACGATTTTAGGCATTTTGCACCACTAGGCCACATGTGCCCTAAACGCGCCCAGCACAGACATGATCGCGCGGATAATCCACCACAACGGCCATTATCTTCACAAACGACACGCCGAAGCAAGCAATCCGGCCACCGCTCCAGACCCGGCCTAGGCATACAGAAGGCCCCTGCAGCGCGAACTGCAGGGGCCTTCCAAATGCTTAAGCTCAGACTGGTAATCGGTCTGATGGGAAGATCATACGGTCATACGATCTTCAACGCGGGGTCACTCAGCGACGACCTTCACGAAGAAGTTCGCGGAGATCTCCGGGTGGAGCGCCACGGTGGCGGGGAACTCGCCGAGGGTCTGGATCTTTTCGACGGTGATTGCGCGCGGATCCACGGCAACCTTGTCGGCGAGGGCCTTGGCGATCTGGTCGTTGGAAATGCCACCGAACAGCTTGCCGGACTCGGACACCTTGGCCGGGATCTCGACGGCGATGCCCTCGATGATGCCCTTGGCTTCGACGGCGCCTTCACGGGTCGCCACGGCCTTGGCCAGGCGAGCGCGCTTCATGGCTTCCGCCTGGGCGGCGGCACCCTTGGACCATGCGAATGCGAGGCCCTGCGGGATCAGGTAGTTGCGGGCGTAGCCGTTCTTGACCTCGACGATGTCGCCTGCGTGGCCCAGATCGGTGACGGACTTCTTGAGAATAACCTTGGTATTAGCCATTTCGTCTCCTCCTCAGAACTCAGCGGCCGGTGGTCGCGTACGGCAGCAGAGCCATCTCACGGGCGTTCTTGATCGCCTTGGCGATCTCGCGCTGCTCCTGCACGGTCACACCGGTGATGCGACGTGAGCGGATCTTGCCGCGATCGGAGATGAACTTGCGCAGCAGCGCGACGTCCTTGTAATCGATCTCGGTGACCTTGGCGGCCTTGAGCGGGTTCGGCTTCTTCTTAAACGGCTTGACCGGCGGCTGCGGCCTCTTGCGTGACATCTATTTGTCTCCTTAACGAATACTGTTCAATATGTTGTGGGGCGCGGCGTTACGCGCGCGATACGTCTTAGAATTCCGGCTCGTCGGATCCACTGCCGAATTCGGAGGTGCCGAAGGAGCCGAAGCTGGATCCGGAGGGTTCGGCGCTGTTCCATGGGTCGGAGACCGGTGCCTGTGCCTGCTGCTGCGGCGCGCCCTGTGCACCGAAGCCGTTGGCACCGCCGGCATAGCCTGCTCCGCCCTGGTAACCACCGTTGAACCCGCCCTGCTGCTGGTTGCCCACGAAACCGGAGCTCGACGACTGCCGATTCACCTGCGCCGTGGCGCGGCGCAGCGATGGGCCGATGTCGTCCACCCGCAGCTCTACGACGGTTCGCTGCGAACCGTCCTGTGCCTGGTAGGAACGCTGGGTGAGCCGGCCCTGTGCAATGACCGTCATGCCCTTGGACAGCGAGTTCGCGATGTTCGACGCCAGCGAGTTGCGGGCCGAATCCCACGCCGAGCAGTTGAGGAACAGCGTATCGCCGTCCTCCCACTGGTTCGTGTTGCGGTTGAACTGCCTGGACGATGACGCGATCGTGAAGTTGACGACCGTGGAGCCACTGCCCACGGTGCGCAGTTCCGGGTCGCGGGTCAGATTGCCCACGATGGTGATAATCGTTTCACCTGCCATAACGTTCCTTCCAACGTATGCGTGCTGATGCCGCAGTGGTCTTACTTGCGAAGAATCTTGGTGCGAACGATGGATTCGTTCAGGTTGAGCACACGGTCGAGTTCGTCGCTCGTGGCCGGCTCGCAGGAATACGTCACCACAACGTAGTTGCCTTCGGTCTTGCCGTCGATCTCGTACGCGAGCTTGCGGCGACCCCAGATATCGATGTTGTCGACGGAACCGCCTTCCTTGGTGACGATTTCCATGTGCTGATCGGTCAGCTTCTTGAGGCCGTTGTCATCCATCTCAGGATCGGCAATGAACATCAGTTCGTAGTTATGCGCAGACATCACCCACCTCCTTCGGACTGTTGGCCGCGGACTTTCCGCGACAGGAGTGTGTATGCGTTGTGCCCCTGCGCGCACGCGGACTGCGGGTGCGGACTGGTGTGCGCGGGCAACTGTGCCAGCATACCCGCCAGATTGGACACGCACGGACTGCACATACATGCACGTTGCTATAGTGAATATGCTCGATTCACGGGCATCCGAACGCAGTTTGAAAGGCGAATAATGTCTGCAGTTCTCGAAGGCACCCCCGATAAACGTCTTGCACTCGTCACGGGCCGTGCCTACCCCGAGCAGGCTGAGGAGACCGCCCATTATCTCGGAACGGAAGTACTGCCAACGACGGCGTACGACTTTGCCAACGGAGAGATGTATGTGCGGTTCACCGAGCCCGTGCGCGGCGCCGACGTGTTCATCATGCAGGCGCACACGACTCCGATCAACAAAGCGATCATGGAACAGCTCATCATGATCGACGCCGCCAAACGCGCGTCGGCCCGCTCGATCACCGTGGTGGCGCCGTTTCTGGGCTATTCTCGCCAGGACAAGAAGCATCTGGGCCGTGAGCCGATCACCGCAAAGCTCATGTTCACGCTGTTCGCGGCGGCCGGCGCGGACCGCATCATGACCGTCGACCTGCACGCCGCGCAGGAGCAGGGCTTCTTCAACGGCCCCGTCGATCATCTGACCGCACTGCCCGTGCTACTTGACTATATGCGCAGCCGCCTGCCGCTCGACAACACGACGATTGTCTCGCCGGACGCGGGCCGCATCAAGGTGTCTGAACAGTGGGCCGCTAAGCTGGGCGGTCTTCCGCTCGCGTTCATCCACAAGACGCGCGACACGACGCGCCCCAACCATGCTGTGGCGCACGGCATCATCGGCGATGTCAAAGGCCGCGACTGCGTGGTGATTGACGACATGATCGACACGGCGGGCACCATCACCGAAGCGGTGCGCACACTGCACGAGCACGGCGCCAAGTCAGTCACGCTCGTCGCCACGCACGGCCTGCTCTCCGGCCCGGCCGTTGAGCGTCTGCGTGACTGCGGCGCCAAGGAGATCGTGTTGATGGACACGGTGCCGATTCCCGAAGAGAAGCGCCTGCCGAACATGACGGTGCTGTCCGCGGCGCCGCTGCTCGCGGCGGGCATCCGTTCGGTGTTCGAGGCGCGCTCCGTGTCGAATCTGCTCAACGGCCTGCCCGAAGACATGCGCACGCGCAATATCTACGCGTAATACAGCGATTTCCCGCAACGCGCGGGCGCACATGTGAATATTGTGCGCCCGCGCGTTTCCATATCTATGGGCGGCGGCGCCGAACTGCTACCATGTTGTCTCAGTATGCAAACGTTGACTGTCCCGTCCCCGCTGGGGGTTTTGGGATGAGGGGTGCACAATGACTTCTTCCGATTCACACAGTACCGAACCGCACGCCGAGGCGGACGCTGTGGGGGCCGATGCCGCACAGACCGCCCAGGAGGCGCACCACAGCGCCGGCAGGACGATTCTGGAGTATCTGCCTTGGATTGTCGTGCCGATTGTGGTCGTTGTGCTGCTGCGCATGTTCGTGTTCACGATGTACGAGATCCCGTCGAGCAGCATGGAGAACACGCTCAGGATCGGTGACCGCGTGATGGTGGTCAAGCCGACGATTGCTAAACCCGGACGCGGTGACATCATCACGTTCAAGGACCCGGGTGGCTGGCTCCCCTTGAATGAGAAGAAGCACTCCGACATCCTCATCAAGCGTCTGATCGGCATGCCCGGCGACACGGTGGAGTGTGAAGGCGGTGGCGCGCCGATTGTGGTCAATGGCGAGCCGCTTGATGAATCCGCGTATCTGCAGGAAGGCATGGCACCGAGCGAGATCCCGTTTTCCGTCACGGTGCCGGAGGGGCATGTGTTCGTGCTCGGCGACAACCGCACCAATTCCGCTGATTCTCGCTACCACTTCCACGATATTGGCACTGACGGCACCGGAACCGTGCCGATGGAGAACATCACCGGCGTGAGCAAGCTGATCTACTGGCCGTTCTCACACTGGTCCGTCACCCGCTGAACAGGATCTGCCCCTATATATTCGGGACATATATGAAGGGCGCTGTCTGTAGCATATATCTACAGGCAACGCCCTTTTGGTCCTCTGATTCTCTGGTTCTCTGACAAAGGTCATGCATAACACCGCTTGGCATGACAAACCTCTATACTCGTCCTGCCGGAAGTCATGCATGACGCCGTCTGGCATGACAACCCTCGGTACCATCCTGACGAAAGTCATGCATAACGCCTTCGAGCATGACAAACCTCTGTTGGTGCGTCAATGATTCGGGGAGGTGTTTCTGTGGTGTGGGGATACCTTATATGTGGTGTGTATATGCGAAGGACCCCGGTTGGTTGTTTGCCTTCCGGGGTCCTCAAGTGTAATGCGGCGGTGTGCTACTCTCCCACACCCTGTCGG
>ERZ808037.1979-NODE-1979-length-11522-cov-2.514985_pt1 | contig 11522 bp, 8 predicted proteins | sample MGYA00380190_ERZ808037 | MGnify/ENA primary metagenome ERZ808037 (study PRJEB31490, sample SAMN06133399) | mouse gut metagenome | isolation source: J9 | host: mice | place: China: Chengdu | collected 2015-05 ...
TATGGAATATACCATACGTAAAAAAATGTACAACAGTGAACGTTATTTGCTGGAAATCAGGTATGCATTTCAAAGGAATATGAAAACGTATGGAGAGCGGAAACCAATTGGCTTGATGTCATATAAAGAAAAAGGTGAAATAAATGAAAAAAATTAGTATAGGGGTTTGCTGTTTTAATGAGATAAAAAATGTTAAAAGCATGTATCTGGCAATAAAAAAGGAAATGGAAAAGCTGAAAGATTATGACTATGAAATTGTATTTGCAGATAATGCATCTACAGATGGTACAAGAGATATTTTACGGGATATTGCCAAAAAAGATAATAAAGTGAAAGTAATATTAAATCAAACCAATGTTGGGATACAGAGATCTGGGGCTAATATGATGTCACGTTTATCGGGCGATGCATATATAGGAATACCCTGCGATTTTCAGGAGCCGCCTGAGATGATACCAGAATTTATTCAACTTTGGGAGCAGGGATATCATATTGTGTGGGGACAAAAAACGGCAAGTAAAGAAAGCAAAATAAAATACTTTTTACGGACAATATATTATAAAATAATCAAGCTATTATCAAGTACACCACAATATGAACATGTGACAGGGTTTGGAATACAGGATATGGAGATAATAAAAGAATGGTTGGAATTAGGGGATCCAACGATATCGCTAAGGAATGTTATAGGGGAGTGGGGATATATAGTTAAACTGATACCATATACACAAAACCGGAGGCAAGCAGGAAAATCTAGTTTTACGGTTGGAAAATTATTGACATTTGCAATTAATTCTTTGGTCAATACATCACTGGCACCATTAAGGCTGGTAACTTTATTGGGTTTTTTTTCTTCCTTCGTAAGTCTATTGGCTGGAGTGGTTTATTTGGTTTATAAGATTAGCCATTGGACCGATTTATCAATAGGAATTGCACCGATATTAATAGGGGTATTTTTTCTTGGATCAATACAATTGTTTTGCATTGGAATAATTGGGGAGTATATAGGGGTTATGTTGCGCAGGATTTCAAAGCATGTTAAAGTTATAGAAGAAGAGTTGATTAATTTTGACGAAGAACCATAACAAATTGTATAATAATTAAATTTTATATATAGGCAAGAGGAGTGACAAAAGATATGAAATTTGCAAACATTATTTATAATAAAAGGAACCAAAGGCTTACTATTGGAGATGATGTTCAATTGTTAAGTGTGGAAAATCTGTACCATTATATGGGGGTTGACTATAGTGAGGTTGTTAGAATATCATTAGATGAATGCTGGGATTATGATGGGGAGGACGTAGTATTGCCCATTTCTTTTCCTTTGCTTTCTTATCATGGTACAGATATTACTTGTTTTTCGCCTAAAATACATCCTGTTTTTTTAGGAATATGTGTTTTAGCAACTGAATTGAGTGAAAATGATGTGGAATATTTGAAAAAATATGAACCAATTGGGTGTAGGGACTACCACACTTATGAAACAATGACAAAACACGGTATTACAGCATATATAGGTGGATGCTTAACCTTAGGTTTTCCTTCCCGTTGGGAAAAAGGGGACAAGAAAAAAGTATATTGTATTGATGTTACAGATGAATTTAAACAGCATATTCCACCTAGTATCATAAAAGATTGCGTATTTGTTAGCCATACATATTATGTAGATGATTTGGAGTTAATCCCAGAAGAAAAAATGAGAATGGTTTATGAGGAATATATTAATAATGCACGTATGATAATTACATCTAGGATGCATGGGGCTTTACCATGTATTGCAGCTGGCATTCCGGTAATTTTTGCAAAGGATGTATATTCCTATAGATTTGCTGGTATTGATGATATAGCTCAGATATATACAGAAGAAACATATGATAAGATTGATTGGGATCCACAGCCTATCGAATATGAAGAGAAAAAGAGGAAGATTATGGACTTTGATGGGAAAAGGGTATGGGATGTTTATAATGGTGAAAATATGATTGACTATGAAGTCAGTCATCTTTTAACGCCCCATAGAACGGAAAACTGCTATATAGAATTTTATGATAATACCATAGAGTTTATAAAACAAAATTGGGGGGGGTATTTGGATGAAGTTGAATATATCTTGTGGGGAACAACGCAATTAGCAAAAATGTTATATATATATATACGGGATAATTATCCTGGTGCTAAGTTGGTAAATGTAATTGACAGAGTGAAAAGGGATGAATTCTGTGGTGTATGTGCGGTAACCAAAGAAGAAGTTGCTGATTTTGAGGGCAAATATGTATTCGTATGTACAGGTGCTGCTATTCAGGAGTCAAATAAGTTTTTAGCAAATAAATGTGATTATTACCAATGTTGTGGGGACAATGTCGTTCATAAATCTGATTATCATAAGTAAGATTTATTAGGTATAAAATACTCTGATCCATAAAGAAGACGGCTGGAACAATTGGATATGTGACACATAATGATATTTTTGCATATGAAATTGGTTCGGGTAGCATGTATGTGTTTATTTTCTTTCTTTTGGTTTTAGTCACATAACCTCAGATATTCAGATCTCCTTTATACATTAAAGCACAAATTTATTTATAGAATAGATTTACAGAGGAGATTAAATATAGGATATGGACAGAATATTAAATTTGATGGAAAACGGTGTATATTATGGGGAATATGACAATACGATACCTTATAGTGTTGCATATGAGACAGCGCAGTTAAGGGAAAATATGCTGAACTGGTTTCCTTTTGAAGGGAAAAAAAGAATGGCTTATATATGTGATGGGTATGGTGCCATTGTTCCTTTTTTATGCAGGACATTTCGGGAAGTGTTTGTGTTTATAAATAATAAAGAAAAAGCGGAGTATATAAAAGAACGCTCTAGTATGTATGATAATTTAGTAATTATACAGGACGATATATTTTTATCCAAAGAAATAAAGAATTTAGATTATATATTAGTGGATGATTATTTTTATACAGTGTGTAATGAAATAAAAATGAAGCAGCCGGAAGTATGTTTTTTGAAGCATCTGAAAAGCATGTTGAATGATAATGGTGAGATATTACTTGCAATAGATAATAGATTGGCGTTGGCGGCTTTTGGTGGGGCGTTTAATAATAATACTGAAGACGCGTTATTTCAACAATTAGATGGAACAGGGAGCAAAAGATTATTCAGTAAAATCGAATTAGTTGAGATGATGGAAGAAAGCGGGATGACGGAATATAAATTTTATTATTGTTTTCCCGGTTTTGCATGGCCCCGCAGTATATATACCGATGAATCTATAGCATTTATGCGCTATGGGCATCATTATAATAATATAGGAAAAGACAGATATGTACTGTTTGACGAATTTAAATTAAACTATGAACTACAGGAAAATGGATGCGTTGATGTATTTGCAAATTCATTTTTTATTCGCATGTCTAAAAATAAGTTAAAGGATATAAAATTAATATATGCTAAGAACCAGTATTTTATTGATAAAAAGCATAAAATATGTACTTCCATTTTTCAGGATGCGGAAAAGAGATGGGTTGAAAAAAGGGGATTAACTGATGAAGCTGAGAAATATTTGGAGGAATTTTATAATGACACATTAAAATTATTAAAATATCAGCAGAACTGTTTTAAATATGTTCCCTATGAAAGGATGGATAATGGAGTATTAGTAATGCCTTATGTAGAAGGGGAAAGTATTTCGGCTGTTTTAGAAAAAAAACTGGAAGTAGTATTGGCTGATTTATCTGTAGAGAAGAGCAGCAGGGATGATCTATATAATGAGTTTAAGACAATATATTTGGCAATGAAGGCAAGCGCTTGTTTAGTATCAAGGGAAGAACTGTATAGCGAGGAATTTGTCGGATATTATGGAGAGGCAAAATTAAAAGAAGAGCAGCTTTGCCTTAAACCGGTTGCTTTGGATTTACATGTAGACCATATGTATAAAAAAGGGGATATTTATGAAATAATTGATATTGATCCCATAGGTTTTTTTTGGGTGCCGATTGAATATCTGATTTATAGTTTGGTTGAATCCTGGTATTATACTTATATTTATAGGTTTAAAAAGGCGGAAGCTCTTATAAGCATAGAAGATATATGTGAATATCTTGGTATAGACTGGTCTAATGTAAGTGTATATAAGTTATGGAAAAATAAGGTATTCAGCAACAAGAAAGCGATTTCTCAGATAGAGCCGTTTTATTCAAAAGTTTATAAACCAGATTTTATACATTATGAAGATATAAATAGATATGGTAAAGAAAGATATTCGGGAGGCCGGTTTCAAAGGGCGAGAGAAGAGTCAGAAGAAAATAATAAGTATAAAATTGAGAAGACGGATCGGTTTATTTTATATGGGGCAGCAGCATTAGGAAAAGTTTGTTTAGATATTTTGCGCGGGGCAGGCTATTCGGTCATGGGCTTTATGGACAAAAGGTGTGATGAAATAAGCGAGGCACATGGTTTACCTGTGTGGAGTATGAAGAATGCAGAGAAGGCACAAGATATTATTATTCTTATTTCAATTAAAAATGTATTTGAACATCAAGGAATTGCGGACAATCTTTTTGAACAAGGGTACAAAAAAATAATTTTTCTTCCTCAGAAATGTATAAAAGGGGAGGGAACGAATTTACAAAGTATATATGATACATATAACTATATTTTAAGCTATAAAGGAAAATCATCAGAGAGTTTAAACCTAGAGAAAGAACTTCCACTATTGCAGCAAAAACCGCAATTACAGTTGAGCAATACAGGTATTATAGACAGGAAGGATAACTATGTAGTAGTTAATATGCCGATTGTAAATCTTTTTACGGCGCAAAGGAGGGAAAACTTTGTTTATCCTTGGGCGGAACAAAGTATAATATCTCTCATTCCTCACACAGCATTGTATAATTACTTGTGGGGGGGGGCAAAACCGGATAAAACACAATATTATATTGATTTTTGTAGTTATGGAGCGGTGGGAAGCGGTGTGGAAATGACAGAAGGATGGAAGAAAAATTTAATTTCCAACCGTTTAGTGGTTTTGGATGAGATGAAAAAGTCTTTGGAAACTGATTATGATTTTTTCAACAGAAATGCACCTAAGGCTGTATGGAATCAAGAAAAACGGTATTTTAATTTAAATGAGGGAAGACATAGAGCTGCATTATTTGTATACGAAGAACGTTATACCATGCCGGTAGCGATAAAAGTTGAGGAATATGAAGAATTTTATAATAGTGCAGAGGTATTGTGTGCGCAAAAATATTTCAACTCCTTAGGCGCAGGGGCATCACTGCCTGTTCCGATAAGCCATCCGGCATTTGCAGATTTAAAGTGTGATCGTCCGCAATATTATCCTTTCATAATGAAGACAATAATGGAGTTCTTGTCAGAGTATTTATTGTGTAAAAATGGGGTGGTTAATTTTAGGGGGTTATCAGCAGGGCTACTTTTGAATGACTGCGGAGAACTGAAAAGATTGCTTTCAAAAGTGGGTTGCAAAGTATGGAATTTAAGGGAATTGACAACGAAGGAAGAAGTGATTGATCAGGTATTTAAATTTAAAAGTGATAGAGTATTTGCAAAAGATGCAGATGTTCTGGTTTTAGATACTGTATCGTTGGAAAATGAAAAAGAGGTGGTTTTGGAGGATATTATTGAAAGCAACAAAAAAGCACAATTTATCTTTTATATAATGGAATTGGAAAAGAAACAGAAAACACAAGAAATATATGAAAAACAAGGATATAGGCATAAGAAATTAAAAAGCTGTTTTTATGGGGGGAAGCATGCCATTTTTGAAGTGTTTTATAGGGAGCAGAGTGAAAAATATGTTATGGCTATATAACCATCTATATTTAGGAATACCGATACAATATATTCTTAGGAGTTAGGAGTGCTATAATGAGAGATGATTTGAAGAGAATATATCAACTAATTGAAAGGAATATAGATATAATAGAAGATAGATTAAATGCCATAGCTCTATTTGGAGCCGTGGGGGGGAGTTGGTCATTCAATCTGGCAAATGAAAGCAGTGACATAGATTTCTGCTTAGTTGTGGAGTGGAAGAATAAAAAAGGAGAAATGATTCAAACGGAAATAATAGAAGGAGAATTAATTGATTTTGTTTGTGTGTCATTATCGGATATTATGGATGTATGGGAGGAATATCATAATCATATACATAATTATCCAACTCGTTTTTACAGAAGCAAAGAAGAAATGGAAAAGATGATACAGCAGAAAGATTCAGAACGCATAGACTTTTTGCGGGAAATATTGATAAAAATATTTCTTACAGAAAAGGTTATTGAATTTCAAAAAGGGATTTTGGAGGCAAATCAAGATAACATACAAAAAAATTTGTGCTTAATAGATGTATGGGATTATGAATTTAATCGTGCATATGGGAATTACTATGAAAAGATTTATAACAAGGAAAAGGTACCCGTAAGAAAATACTTGTATACTATACATCAGATGGTTACTTGTTATGAATTAATGCGAGGGGGAAAATTAGTTATGGATTTTGAGCAAATCCTTGATTCAGGATCGAATTATGATTCGTGGCTTAAGGATATTTGCCTTAAACTATTTAATAGGAATAAATTGTGTGGTGTAGACAAGGCGGAAAATTATGTGCAGGCTGATATAAGGTTGAATGACTGGATCAAAAAAGGATTGGAAGAAATTTTAGGAGAAATGCAACAAAAAGAAAAATATTTGAGAAATCATTATATAAATATTTTATAATACAAATTTTTCAAGTTTGAAGCATTTATATTATTAATAAATGTTGTAAAAAAGTAATTTTAGTGTATACTAAAATCAACCTTCATCGAATAAGGAAGGTAAAGTTTAGAATGCATTAAGTGATAATTAAAAAGGAGATAAACGGCAAAATATTAAATTAGATGTTGAAAGTATTAAGGATGAATGGAGCGGTGGAAGGAGTAAAATAATGAAATTAGACATAGGAAATAGCAATGAACTACAAGAGTATCTTTCAAATCAATTAGAACATTTTTTTCCTGATAAGTACAAATTTAAGGGAAATGATATTGATATGGCGATGGATTTGGGTTTGGAAAGATTGGAAAATTGCTTTAAATATATAAGTTTTCCGGCATATTCTGATAATAAAGGGCAGACATTTTTTTCCTATTTACATTCTGACCAATATGCCCAGTTTTTGTACTATCTGTCTAATAGTTTATGGAAAATCTCACAAAACAAACCGATATGCGATAAATTGATTTACCTGAATAAGGCTTTGAATGGATTTTTCTTTTCATATAAAGGGAGTTTACCGGATATTTTTTTCCTAGGGCATCCGGTTGGAACTGTGTTAGGAAACGCTCATTACAGTGATTTTTTGGTGGTGTTTCAAAATGTTACTGTAAATACGGCGATTGATGGGCAAGGGAATACAGCGCCTGTCTTGGGGAAAGGTTTATTTTTGGCAACAGGGGCAAAAGTTATCGGAAATAAAGAAATAGGGGATTGTGTTTCTATTGGAGTTGATGCGGTTGTATATGATCAGGAAATAGAGCCAAATAAAGTAGTTGTTAGGGATCCAAGCGGGGAGATCGTGATAAGGAACAGAGTGGCAGAACAGTGTATGGCTCAGCAATATTTTAATGTTCCTATTAAATAGAAATTATAGGATTCGGTAAAAAATTATACTGGCCGGAAGTCCGGCCATTTTGCTTTCATTAAAGAGATAAATGCTTTTAAGGAAGAACTGGAGGAGAATATGCAAAAGTATATTGAAAAGTATAAAGAGAATAGAAGTATTATGTGGGCTATGGTAATAATTTTATGCTGCTTATATTTCTTAAGGGTACTTAATCTGGAACAAGATTTGCCGCCGTGGGAAATTGGATACTACCAACCGGCAGACGAAGGGGCATATTGTTTTTTGGCAATTAATTATGAGAAGTTTGGGGCAATTGCCCCGACTTATGATAATGAGGTTGTGGCAGATAATTTTGTGGAAAAATCATTTTTTTTAAGAAATAATTTTATTGGAAATTTAGCTTCAATTTTAGGATTTGAATTATTCGGAAATAACTACTGGGGGATGAGGGTTCCGTACTTAATTATCGGGGCACTTAATTTTTTTGTATTAGCACTTATATTATTGAAAATCCGAAAATTATATATAGAACAGACTGCAAAGCCAGCTTGGGAGATTTTAGCTATATTTATAATGCTGTGTTTTGATTTTATGATGTTCATAATGACAAGGACTGTTGAAACAAGCGCAATCAGGATGACATTTGTGTTATTGGTATATTATGTATATTTACTTTGCCAAGAGAAGAAGCAGATTGGTTTCTTTATAATGGGGGGATTAGCAACGGCATCGGTTTTCTTGGTTTATGTGACAAATGCATTTCTGCACTTAGCTTGCGGGATATTGTTGCTGTTTATATGGAAAAAAGAAGGGTTCAAAAAATTTCTACGTAATTGCATTTGGTTTGTTTGTGGCTGCCTGGCCGTTTTTGCCCTTTGTGAAGTATATTACATTTTAATATGGGATACGGAGGCATTGTTGAATGCTTTAAAATCAGTCCGAGAGTTCAGTACACAATCAGGATATGAAATAGCTGGGAGCCGGATTGGATTTATAAAATCCATTTTTCAAAATGTTATAAGCTTTTTTTCATCTAATGTTTTTTTATATAACTTACCGATAGCAGCGGGGTTCGTATTAACATTTCCTTTTGTATTATATAAAACTATAAAGGACAACGATGATAAAGCGTTATTTCTTATTTTTATTATATTAAGTTTTATGATGCAGACATTAGCAGTAAATGACTATATTTGGAGAAAATTTATTATTATTTATCCAATAGTTATTGTTTATTTTTTGATGATATATTACAAAAAGGATGAATATAAGAATTTTATTTCTAAAGTGTTTGCGACCAAAAAAGGGAAAATAATAGGGAGTTTGTATTCACTGCTAGTGGCTCTATATGTAATATATATTGTTTGGCATAGGCTATACCATACCATTAATAATGGAGCAACAGATTGTACACCCCGATTTAAATTTTTTATTTGCGTATTAGGGCTGGTGCCAGCACTTGTTGTGATAGCTTGTTTTACATATAGGTTTTGGACAATGAAGCTAGATTTTTCTAAGGATATTCTATTTGCTTTCACAAGTGTAGTTTTTGTGAACGTTGTTCTATTGCTTAAATTTGTAGTATTGAATCCAACGTATAGTGAAAGGGATGCAATGATAGAGTTGGCGCAAGTGGTTGATGGCAAGTATGTAATTGGCTCATATCAAGTAGGATATGGATTATACAATGATATGCTTCCTGTTGTTACATCTCCGAATGAAATAGTACAAATGATGGAAGGGGATAATGAGATACTTCTGCTGGATTATGAGGACAGGGATACTGGAATGAGAAATTATTTGGATAATTATATATTTTCAAATAGCGAATATACAGCTTACCCTATATGGCATATACAGAGAAAATTCCAAACATTTGGACAAAAAAGAAATATGTGCATTTATAAAATAAAGAAAAAAAATGAAGTGATTAAGGAGTATCAGGATATAAAAATAGTAGATAATAATCAAAGTATACTTTATAACAATATAATAGGTGATTATTATGACAATATAAATGATGATATTTATGTGGATATATTAGGCAGTATTTATGGAGACATCCGTGGAGATATTTATGGAGATATCAGAGGGGATATATATGGGAACATATATGGTGACATATATGGTGACATTTATGGAAACATATGGGGTGAAAGATATGGAGATATACATGGACAAATTAAATCCCCAGACGATGGAACAGAAGAAAGCTTGTCATATGAAGGGGCAGAAGGAGCAATTAAGAAATATTACAGAAAAGCGTTTTCTGAAGAGATAGAAAGGGAACTGCTGCAAGAGTATAGAGAGCTGATTAGGGAAGGGGAGATGACTCTTCAGGAGGTATTATATGATATATTGAATACAAATGAATTTATAGAAAGATATGAATCAAGTGAATCATATATCTCTCAGCTCTATAGGGAAGTACTTGGCAGAAGTATGAATAAATCTGAATTTAATGATTGGATCCGTGTACTTCAACGTGGAACGACGAGAGAAGATATTCTGGAACAATTTGTATTTTCCGAGGAATTTAAAGAACAATGTAAACAAATTGAGGGTAAGAGGAAAGAGGAAAAGAAATTTTAAAAATTGGTTTTAATGAAGGTGTATTTAAATTTATAACGTTAATTATAATAAAAAGGGTCTTTTATGATATAGGGAAATCATAAGAGACCTTTTATTTTGAAAAATAAAAAATGTAAAAGTAAAATAATTAAATAAAAAAATAAATATCTAATAAAATAATATTTGCATTATATTTGTTATATGATAAAATTAAATTAATATAAAAGAAATGACAGATGCGGAAGCTGTTTTAGGTAGAGCATCTGCCATTTAGGATTCAAAGTTTGTAGTATCATTATTTTTTTGTTTTTAATCATTCTTTTTCCATGTTTTTGTGTTGGTAACCAGTTAAATAGGATAAAAAACGTAAGATTTCTGTTCGTCCTTCCGGGTTTAATTTTTGAAGATTGAAAACCACATCTTTTAAGGTAACATCTTGAAAAAAAGTTGCATTTAAATCATAAGAACCAGCACAATCCGGTTCTATGCCAAAAAGATAGTCTGTGCTTACATGATAAAGCTTTGCCAAACTTACGATATGTCTGGAAGGGAGTTCGTGTTTATTTAATTCATAGTAAGAATAAGCTTGCTGGGATATTCCAAGGTATTCCGCGACTTCCTTTTGTTTGTAGTTGCTTTCATTTCTCAGACCTTTGATTTTAGCATGAATATTTGTCAATTTTACCACTCCTTATTTTGATATGTTGTTTTTTCTGTATAAATAATATCATATATACAACAATTTTGTATAGTAGAACATATAAAAAATGTAAAAAGCTTTTTATAATATTATATTTTATGCATTATTGAATATAATGAAATTTATAAGAGAAGTCTCAAGATAGATAGCTTTTCCGCCTGCCCTAATCCGAAATAAGAGATAAATTTTCTTTTTTTCTCTGTAATTTAGCTGAAAAAATAAATAGGGTATTATAAATAAATAAATATTGTTAAAAATAAACTTTACTTAATTTATATTATATGGTAAAATCTTCCTAGTGTAAAAGGGTATATATAGAAGGAATGACAGATGTAGGGGCGGTTTGAGCTGAAGCATCTGTCATTTTGGTATATAAACGAATTGAAGCAAAACAGAATCTCTGAAAAAATGAAAAGGAGCAGACAAAGAATACGGAAAAATAACATCGAAAATCGGCTACAGGAAACAAAAGGAAATAAGCTGTAATGCGTCTTGCTGAGTATAAAAGGAATAGCAAGGCAGATAAACTGCAATACTTAGATAGAAACTGGACGAAAATAGAAAAAAGAATGACATTGCGTTTTATACTTGATAGAATGAAATAAGTT
>ERZ808037.1980-NODE-1980-length-11510-cov-4.013557_pt1 | contig 11510 bp, 8 predicted proteins | sample MGYA00380190_ERZ808037 | MGnify/ENA primary metagenome ERZ808037 (study PRJEB31490, sample SAMN06133399) | mouse gut metagenome | isolation source: J9 | host: mice | place: China: Chengdu | collected 2015-05 ...
TCCGATGAAATCATCCATTTCCTGTTTCAAATACTGATTCGATAGCAGATATTCTTTGACTGCCTCCTCTTCATCCATGCCCAATGCCATCATAATTAAAAAACCGGCAACTCCTGTCCTGTCTTTCCCCGCCGTACAATGGAAATCAAATACCCCGCTGCAAGCAGCAGGGTATTTGACCCTCGCGGCAGTCGCCAAATGTCTGCAAGCAGCCACTTGGCTCGTTGCTCGCGGGAATAAAATTCAATTTGCTTTTAGCGGACAGATCCGGGAACAGGTATTATATGCCATTTTTATGAAAAACATCGAAACTCACATAAAGTAAGATCTAATCTTCCAGTTTCTCAAACGTTTTCCCGAAGCTTATCCACGTCCAGCATCTTAAGCTCTCCCGCCAGTTCTGTCAGCTCCGCCTCTAAGCAGAACAGATCCACTGCGGTGGCAAAAAAATCCAGTATCACATTAATTGCCACGGCAACCGCAATAGCCTGTGCCGGAATTTCAAGCTGTAACAGCAAGATCGTATAACAGGCAAGCGCGCCCCCTGGGATGGGAGGCGTGGCCGCAGCCAGCACCACCGCAAGAGCCAGCGCTGTAACCAGCCATATCGGAGAAATCTCCACACCGTAAATCTCCGCCATGCAGATTCCCATCACAAAATATAAAACGGAAAATCCCGGCATGAACACCACCTGTCCAAGGGGAACCCCGATATCTACAATTTTTTTATCAATGCCCAGCTTTTCCTCACATACTTTCCTGTTCTCTAAAAACGCGGCAGCGGAAGAAGCCGTTGTCAGCCCAATCAGAAAAACCGGCGCAAGCTTTCTGAAGAAAACTGTAGGGGAAACTTTTTTACGGATACAGACACTCCCTGCATAAACTGCCATCAGAAAAACATCCCCAAGCAGCATGACAGGCAGCACTTTATACGCTTTCAGCAGCACGGAAAAATGATTGCCAAGAATCATATTGAAAAGGCTGCCAAAGATAAAGACAGGAACAAAGGCACTGATGCCCTCCATGAGCAGTAATACAATGGCATTTGCCTGGTCTAAAAATACTGCAACAGTTCCAGTTCTTTCTCCCAGAATCAACATTGCCATCCCTACAGGGACTGCAAGAAAAATAATCTGCAAAGGATTTCCCTCTGTAAAAGGCGTAAAAAAATTGTCTGGTACAATTCCCAGAACCATCTCCAGAAGTTCTGAAAGCCGGAATGCGCTGCCGCCCCTATGGGCAAAGGGAAAGAAAGGCAAGATGACCATCCCGAATACTGCCGTCAACGCCAGCGTCATCCACAAGAATCTTCCTGTCATCCGCTTTCCGATTTTTCCCAGCGTCGCAATGTCCCCAATATTGTAAATGCCCCCTGCAACCGACAAAAATATCATCGGCCCGGCAAGGGCAGTCAGCAATCCCATAAAAGTATCAAAGACAGGTGAAATAATCTCCTTTGAAAGAAAAGCTGCGTTTTCTTCCGGCAGAAGGCTGCCTATCATGCCGCAGAAAAGAGCCAGCGCCACTGACACTGCCAGAGAAACCGCCGGAGATGCCTTTTTCTTTTCTACAGGAAAAGTAATGTGGTTTATTCCGTTTTTATACTGCCATACCGGAATATTCCCCATGCCGGAAAGGATTCTTTTAAGAACAAGACTTTCCTCCCCTTTGTCCCTGTGAATCACATCCCTCCGTTCTCCCGGAACAGAAAATTTGACATAGATACGCCCCATCCGCTTCCTGCACTCATACTGAAAGGTTCCCGCAGTGCCAAAGGCTTCCTGATAGCCCAACAGAGCTTCCTCCACTGCAAGACAGGTGCGGAGAACGTTCCTCTTTTCCCCATGAAAGCGCTCAAAGAAAATCCCCATTTCATGACATGTCATGGCTATATTGTGATTTGTAAGAGTATATTCCGTCATTTCAGACTCCTAAAAGATAAACCCATCAGCTTCTGTTCCCCTCTCTGCGCTTTCCTGCATCCAGCATGTCAAGACCAGCAGCCAATTCCACCAGCTCTGCCTGCAGACAGAACAGATTCCCTGCAGTGGTGGCAAATTCCAGTATCACATTGAGGGCAATCGTAACCGCCGTGACCTCCATTGGTATTTTAAGCTGGGCAAACAAAATGGTATAGCTGGTCAGTGCGCCGCCGGGAATGGGAGGCGCCGCCACTGCCAGCACAATGGAAATGAGAAAGACCATAGTCAGGGCGCTCAAAAAGGAACTGATCGCCTCCATGATAAGCTGTATTTTTCCATAATTATCCTTTTTATATACTGATGGTCAAATGGTTACATCCTTCTGCGAATACATGTTCTATTTCTCTGGACATCCCTTTTATCATCCTGCCGGACAAATCTTCTTTCGTGCTAAAGGGATGAAAATCGGAGCCTCCGTAGGAGAAACGCATCTGTGCCAGATTCTCCCGCTCACTGTATTCCACATCCAAGGAAATATCCATACCGCCCGCTTCCCTGGCTGCAGGCAGGAGTTTTTGCATCAGCACTTCCTCTGCCGTAAGCTGCATGGCGTAAATCTGTCTCTGGGAAAGCTGCTGCCTGCGTCCGAACTCCTCAAGCTGTGTCATAAAAGCCGGGAAGTCAAAATCGCGTGAAATCTTTTCCACATGGAGTACCTTAAGCTGTCGGATAAATATCCGGGTCCTCTCCCTTTTTGGGTGTTCAAAGATCTGCTCCGGCGTTCCGTCCTCATAAATCTCTCCCTGATCCATATAAAAGATCCTCGTGGACACATCCCGGGCAAACTTCATTTCATGAGTCACGATCATCATGGTCATTCCCTGCCCTGCCAGCCTGCGGATAACGGAAAGCACTTCGCCCACCATAGTCGGGTCTAAAGCCGAGGTGGGCTCGTCAAAGAGAATGATCTCCGGTTCCATAGCCACCGTCCGGGCAATCGCCGCGCGCTGCTTCTGGCCCCCGGAGAGTTCATCCGGGTAGGCAAGGGCTTTGTCCCCAAGTCCTATGGTGCGCAAAAGTTCCATTCCCCTGTCATAAGCTTCCTGCCGGCTCCTGCCAAGGAGATCCACCTGACCCATCATGATATTTTCAATAATGGTTTTGTGGGCAAACAGGTTAAAGGACTGGAATACCATACCCATCTTCCGCCGCACCAGATTTACCTTGCATTTCTTATCCGTAGTCATCACGCCGTCCACCACAATTTCGCCTCCTGTGGGCGTCTCCAGAAGGTTGATACAGCGCAGCAGGGTTGATTTTCCGGTGCCCGATGGGCCGATAATGGAAATCACTTCTCCCTTTTTAATCTCCACGCTCACATCCTGTAAAGGAGTTACATTGGGATATTCCTTGCGCAGATGCCTGATGGAAATAATGCTCCTGTCTTCCTGTTTCTCTGTCATCACATGGACACCCCCTTTACGCTCCGTTTATTACGTTTCGGCAAAACTTCCCTTTCTGCAAAGGAAAGGAATGTCGTCATCACATTGGCAACGGCAAAATAGATTACTGCCGTTACGATCAACGGAAAAAACGCCTCCATAGTACGTGAACGGATAATATCAGACACCTTGGTCAGATCCTGTACGGCGATATACCCTGCCACGGAAGTCATTTTTACCATGGAAATAAATTCGCCTTTCAGCACAGGAATAAAATTTCCGGCTGCCTGGGGAAACACAACCTTAAAAAATGTCTGCCTTCTGGTATAGCCCATAGCAAGGGCTGCCTCATACTGTCCCTTATCTACGGTTTCTATGCCTGTACGCATCATCTCCGATGAGTAGGCCGCGAAGTTAATGGAAAATCCAATGACTGCAACCAGAATCTCGGAAATATCCACCGAACCGAAAATCCCATAATACAGAATCATAAGAAGGACCACAACAGGCATTCCCTGCACCACACGGACAAAAATCCCTCCAAGATACTGTACGGGCCTGCAATTCATCCGCCGCAGCATACATATCCCAAACCCAAGACTAAGACCGAAAATTCCTGAACAGACAGAAATCAGTATGGTAATCCCCAGCCCCTGTAAAATCAGCCGCCACCGTCCCTCTACCACAAAAGTACTCTTAAAGCTATCCTCCAGACCTGCCAGAAAACCTTTCTTCTGCACTGCGCCGCCTGCATCACGCACCAAAAGCACCATGGCTGAATCATAGTGGGTATCCGCAAAGTCCACCTTTTTCGCCCTCTCTTCCGTAATGGACATGCTTCCGCTGACCACATCTGCCTTTCCGCTTTCCAGAGAGGCGATCAGGGAGACAAATTCACAGTCTGTCATTTCCACCTTCCAATCCAGTTCCCGTGCAGCTAAAAGCATCAGATCTATTTCAAGCCCCAGCGGTTCTCCGCCGCTTCCAAGATAAGTCATAGGCTCATGGGTGCTGTCATGATAATACCGGATCGTTCCGTTCTCTCCCGGCCAGTCCTGCTTCGTCAGTATTTTTATGCTTTCATCCGCCCCAAGCCATTTTTCCTTTAGAGCCTCAATGGTTCCGTCCTCTTTAAATTTTGCAAGAACGCCGTTAAACTGCTCCCTAAGGGGGCTTCCCTTGGGAAAAGCATATCCGTACTGATCCAGAACCACTGGCTCCTCAAATATTTTCAGTCCTTCATTCTTCGCCACTGCAAGCTGCGCCAGCGGTTCGTCCAGCGCCCCCGCATCCACACGGCCTGCCTTTAAGGCTGCAACAATATCCGGTACAGAATTGTAGTAGGAAAAATCATCCGCGTCTTCAATCACTTCCTGCAAGAGCTTATCGTAAACCCCTCCGCTCAGGGCTGCAAACCTTGCCCCTTCAAAATCGGAAAGCGTCTCGTATTTTTCCCCTGACTGCGCGCCGCCGTCCTGTGACGCCCTTACCATAACGGCTGTCACCGATGGATAAACGCAGTCGGAAAACTCAATATGCTTCCGCCTCTCTTCGGTGGCGTTTAAATTCGCCATAATGCAGTCAATGTCCCCTGCCTGTGCCGCCGCAATGATTCCGTCATAATCATAAACCTTAATCTCCACTTCCGCATTTAACCATGCCCCAAAGCGGTAAATCAGCTCCACATCGTATCCTGTTAGAGTCGTTCCCTCATAGTAGCTGAAGGGCTGGACCATTCCTGTGGTCCCCACCCTAAGCTTACAGTCTGGTGTCTGGGGCATGGCTATTTCCGGCATGGTTCCTTCCGCCCGGCTGACCCACCGGTCATACATCTCATCCAGTGTTCCCTCTGCCTTTGCCTGGGCAAGAAACTGGTTCACCTTATCCTTTAAGTTTTCAATCTGGCTTTTGGGTGAAATTCCCACAGCCACATCCATGCTCTCCCCCAGATTTTCGTCTAAGATCTTCACATCCTCAAGCCCGCTTGCTATGGCAAACTCCATCATCACCCGGTCGTAAACAAATCCGTCCAGCTTTCCCTGGGAAATGGCAAGATACCCTGAAGCATTGCCGGAAAATGTTTTGTACTCCGCCTCCGGCAGATACTTTTCCGCCATATACATACCTGCCCCGCCTTCCGGCACACCAATGGTATACGCGGGATCGTTAAGCTGCTCTATGGAGGTGATTGTTTCATTTTTCTTATCTTTACACCCACAAAGGCAAAGCGCTCCCAAAAGGATAACGATAAAAAAGGCTGTTCGTTTTTGTAATGGGCAGGGTCTTTTCTTGTCACAATTTGTCATAATGATCCTCCATGCTGTCAGCATCTGCAAATTTGCATACAGGCACAAATTTACGGTTTGCTATATATTTTTCCTTCCCGGTATTCATAAGAAGATTGCCGGCCGGCCATGCTAACCGAGAAGGTCAGGGCTGAATCCTGAACCGCTGTACTTCAAATTTTCCATCTGACGTTTCAGTTCTTCATACCTCGGAGATTCCAGGACTTCCCGGATTTTCTCTTCGTCCACTTTTGTAGCGTACTGGGGCTCCTGCCGGGAATCCTCATCCACAATGAAGCGTCTGTCCAACTCTAGCCTGGTCATTCCTTCAAACGCCGCATCCACTCCGCCTGCTGCGCCTTCCAGCTCTGCATCATTTAACGCCAACGCTTCTCCTTTCAGCAAACTTTCCTTCATTTCCACTTTCTCTACTGCTTTTTTCTTCATTTTTCCTCCATTCCTGTTTTGTGTCCGTCCTTTCGGACACATCACATCCGTTTTTTTGTTTCTATCTATTGATACAAAGAAGTTCATGGAAGGGCCTTGCCATCCAGTCTCTGCCTTGCGATCAATCCCGCAAAGTATCCGTTCTTTTCCATGAGTTCCTCATAATTACCATCCTCTATGATCTTCCCTTTCTCCAGCACAATGATCCGGTCACACTGACGGATCGTGGATAGTCTGTGGGCAATCACAATGCGTGTGCAATTAAGTCCGTCCAGGGACTGTGACACCTTTTTCTGGGTCAAATTGTCCAGGGCGCTGGTGGCTTCGTCCAGCAGGAGGATCTTTGGTCTGGGCGCTATGGCTCTTGCAATCAGCAAACGCTGTCTCTGTCCCCCTGAGATTCCACCCTGCCCTTCAGAGATCACGGTATGCATTCCCATAGGCATACGCCGGATATCCTCCGCAATACCGGCAAGTTCCGCCGCTTCCCAGGCTTCCTCCATGGTAAGATTGGGAGCGCAGATAGTGATATTGGAAAAAATATCCCCGGAAAACAGTCTGCCGCCCTGCATCACCACACCGATCCTGCTCCGCAGGGACTTTAGATCCATACCGGCAATGTCCCTGCCGTCATAGTAAATGGCGCCCTTCCCAGGCGTCTCAAACCCAAGCAGAAGCCTGAGCAGAGTAGACTTCCCACACCCACTGGCCCCAACCAATGCCACATACTGACCCGGCCTTATTTTCAGGGAAAGGTCATCCACCACAAGTGGCATGCTCTCCTGATAACGGAAGGATACATTGCTAAACTCTATGCCGCCCGAAAGGCGCGTCACCATCTGCTTGCCCTCTGCCACCTCCGGCGACGTTTCCAGAATGGGTTTCGCCATCTTAAGGATGGGACGAAGCTGTGCCACAGACAACACGATCCCTGCCAGAGAAGAAAAGGCACCGGAAACCATCCCATAAGCGGTACTGAAAGCATAATAATCCGCCACGGAAATCCCGCTTTTTACCGCAGTATAATACATGATGACCGTTCCACATAAAGAAATCGCCGTCAACAGTACGCTGTTTATCTTTAAGAACACCGGTGGACTGTAAGCAAGCCTTGCTCCTTCTGCATAAATCCTGCCCCACCGGGCAAATGCGCGCTTCTCCGCGCCGGAAAGCTTGATTTTCTGGATGCCGCTGATCAGGGAATAGGTCATACCGCTTTCCTTCCCGACAATTTCCATCTGCCTTTCGCTGACCCGTATCTGCATCAGCGCAGAAACCACCGAAAACACCGCCGTCACCAGTATGATCACCAAAGCCGGAACCACCAGCGCCGGGGCATAGGTAAAAATCTGGGTAATGTATACCAGGGAGAATACCGCCGTAAGACCTGTGGAAAATACCAGAGATACCAGCATGGAACAAAGGGTATGGATGTTCCCCGCCCTGCCTGCCAGTTCTCCCGGGCTGTATTTCCGAAAAAAATCCGTGGGAAGGGATAAAATGCGCATCATCACTGCCGCCTGCACCTGAACCCCCATCTTGGTCCCGATGCGCTGCATCAGCATAGACCTGACCGCCTCCGCCAGCAGGGCGCTGACCCTTAAGCATACCAGAAAAAAGGTGATGGATAGAAACAGGCGCATATTGCCGCTTTCTGTCACCCGTGAAAAGATGATATGGTTCAGCTTTGGTGAAACCATTCCCAGTAACGTAAGCCCCAGCGCCGCCGCCAGAAACATCCCCACGTCAAAGGCCGACAATGTCCCGGCGATATAGCCCATCAGCTCCGGTATCCCTATGGGCTTCACAGGAAGCGGCTTATAAAAGCACAGAGCCTCTTCCTCTATCTCTCTCTTTGTATTCCTGTCAAGCTTTACCCGCCTGCCGGAGGTCTCATCCAGATAGCGGTAGCCGCCTGTCCTGTCCGGGATCAGGGCAATTACCCTGCCGTCCTCTTTCCTTGTTCCCAGCATTGCCCCAAAGGCATCCCGGTACCACTCCCCCTCCAGTTTCACCCTGCGCCGCATAATGCCGCAGGGGCGCAGCAGATATTCCAACTGGTCATTGATGCCCTTTACATCCTCCGGTATCTCCGAAGTCTTCACATGATAGAATTTCAGTATTTCATCTATGGCGTTTTTTGTCCGTATCCTGTCGTCCTTCATGGCGGTCAGAATCCGTGTTCCCAGCACAGCCCCCGCTATGCCCACCAGGGAGTCCTCCAGCATCTCGTCATCGCTGTACATCCGCTGCCGGATCTGTTCGTCAAACCATCCCATATCCATCTTCTCCTGTGTGAGAGCATGTTAAATCGCTTTTCTCAAGAAATCTTTTCAATCAGTTTTCAGTCATTGGAAACCAGTTCGGTATAAGCGCCGCCTTTTGCATACAGTTCTTCATGGGTTCCCCGTTCCACCACTTTTCCGTGATCCATTACGATGATCTCATCGCAGTCCCGGATGGTGGACAGACGATGGGCAACCACGATGCAGGTAATCCCCCTGTCCTTAATGGATCTGACTACCTCATACTCTGTCCTTGCGTCCAGCGCCGAGGTGGCTTCATCCATAATAATAATAGTTGGATCCTGGGCAAGCACTCTGGCAATTTCCATTCTCTGGCGCTGTCCCCCGGAAAAATCCCTGCCGTCCTGACTGATGCGATAGGAATAACCGCCCTCCCTCTGCATAATGTCCTCATGAAGCCTTGCGTCCCGGGCAGCCATGATGACCTCGAAATCCTCAATGGATTTGTCCCACATTCTGATATTACCGGCTATGGTATCTTCAAACAGAATAATATCCTGGTCAACCACTGCCAGCGAACCCGTAAACACATTTCTGTCAATCTCGCTCACCGGCTTCCCGTCAAAAAGGATTTCCCCCTTCCATGGCTGATACAGGCCGGAAAGCAGTTTGGAAATGGTGGATTTTCCGCAGCCGGAAGCTCCCACAAGAGCCACACGGCTTCCCGGTTTTAAAGTCAGGTTAAAATCTTCTATCAGTGGTTCCGAAAGCCTGGAATAACCGAACGTAACATTTTTCATCTCCACACTGCCGGAGAGCTTCCTGTATTCCCCGGCTCCTTCCTTTTCCTTTGCCTGCACATACTCCCTGTGCCCATAGCAGACATCGGAAGGATACTCCATCACATCTTCGATCCGCTCCATCTGGGTACGCATCTCCTGAATACTCTGACCAGCCGTAATTAATTTTGCGGCCGGAGACATAAAGGAAGAAAGGAACCCCTGAAATGCCATGATCATGCCCACTGTAAAACTTCCCTGCATGGTCAGATATACCCCCAGCATCAGCACTGCCACCCCCGTAAGGGAAGACACAAGGGAGGGAAGAAGTCCCAGATACTGGTTCAGTCTGGCATACTTTACCTGCTGGGTATTGACACTTGCCTGGTACCCTGCCCATTTTTCAAAATAGCCGTTTTCCGCGCCGTTGGCTTTGATCGTCTCTATCATTTCAATACCGGATACCGTTGCACCTGACAGCTTACCACTATCCCGCATCTGTACCCTTGTAATGTTAATGCGTTTTCTGGATATCAACTGGGACAGCCCAAGATTGCACAGGATAGACAGCACGCCCACAAAGGTAAGCAGGGGGCTGTAGCGCAGCATGACTGCCAGATAAAACACCATCATTGCGGTATCGATCAAAAGAGGGGCAAACAGGTTCACAAGACTGCCTGATGCCGAGGCGTTCATCCCCTGCCGCTGCTGGATATCCCCTGCCATGCGCTGGGAAAAAAACTCCATAGGCAGGTGAAGTACTTTCCACAGGTAGGAAGAGGAACCTGTAACTGCAAATCTTCCGTATATTTTCAGGGAATAAATTGTTAACATAAAAGAAACCAAAAGCCGCACTGCCGCGTACCCCATAAATATGCCCACAAAAGGCAGGAGCCAGTCAGGATTCTTCCCCGTCAGCAGTCTGTCCATAAAAATCCTTGGAAAAACCGAAGCCACAATTCCAAGAAGGGAACTGATAACCGTTGCAAGGATCACACAGGCCACCGCCTCCCCTGCCCCTGCCATCCGCTTTTTCACAAATCCTGCAACACTTTTGGGACTGCCGCCTGGAATGAATTCCTCCCCCGGCTCAAACAACAGACAAACCCCCGTAAAGGACTTGTCGAAAGTTTCCATGGAAACCGTATAATTCCCTCTTGCAGGATCATTTAAACAAGCCTTATTCCCTTTAAAGCCGTTCAGTACCACAAAATGATTAAAATTCCAGTGGATAATACAGGGAAAAATCCCACTCCGCCTTAAAACGTCCGGCTCAAATCGAAAACCTTTTGCCGTCAGTCCATAGCTGCGGGCTGCCAGTAACAGATTTTTGGCATTGGAACCGTCTCTCGACACCCCGCAGTCCGCCCTTACCTGCTCTAAAGGAATCCATTTGCCATAATACGCCAGTATCATGGCAAGGGACGCCGCGCCGCACTCCAAGGCTTCCATCTGCATGATTACCGGCACCTTTGCATACCCTCTGCTCACCGGACATTTCTGTGCATTTTTATGTAAAATCATTTGCCTTCTCCCCTGTGTTCATGCCCTGTGTTCATGCACACAGGGGCATAAAAATCATTTGATCAGTTGAATAGAAAAGAGGCCGGCGCAATACGTTCCACAACCACTTCTGTCTCATAAACGCCGTCCGCAAGTTCCGTATCAGCCACAGCCGCATAAACCCATTCCCCCTCTGCAAAGCCGCCTATATGCATGGCGTAAGGCGTAAGCAGACCGGAAGCTTCCATAGACTCATCGGAAACCGATAAAATGGGATACCCTTTTCCCTTTATCTCCACCTCCATTCCGGCGGCAATCTGCTCCCTGTCAGCTTCCCTTATATAGCAGAAAATGGTTCCGTCCTTTACCACAGCAGGGGCTTTTATTACCGTGTCCAGCCGACCGAAAATCCCCCAGACACACACACCTGCCAGCAAAAGAACCACTGCCCCCATCACCATCCACATGCCCGGGCTTGTGACTCTGATATAATCATCTAACTGCTCGGGGGAAGACACCCGTTCCATGCTCGTCTCCCTGAAAATCTTTTCTTCCATCTTTATCCTTTCTGAGCTGCCTTTTGCAAAGTGAAAGATTTGACAACTCTATCTGATAAATTATCATACCATATAACACGCCTGTTTTTTTGTCTGGGAACACTTCGCATTTTTTTTAGTACCATTTACATCTTTTAAGTCTCTTGTATGTATTTACGACAAATGCAATTTATCCATTCGTCCGATATAGGGGCGGATGCCATATCATGCTCATAAAAACCGGCAAGGTAACTGCAATGTCATTTAGTTAGTGCCTTGATTCAGCCGTGAGGAACATAAAATGCTCAAGGAACCCGTTAAAAAGCGTCGGCACTTAACGAGGTTCCTCA
>ERZ808037.1981-NODE-1981-length-11508-cov-24.673957_pt1 | contig 11508 bp, 9 predicted proteins | sample MGYA00380190_ERZ808037 | MGnify/ENA primary metagenome ERZ808037 (study PRJEB31490, sample SAMN06133399) | mouse gut metagenome | isolation source: J9 | host: mice | place: China: Chengdu | collected 2015-05 ...
CTCAGCCCCCTCGGCGCGCGGCCTTCCCCTGAGGGAGAGTGAGGAGAATGCCGTTGCACTTCTTATTGGAATCTTTCCAGCCGCTGATTTATCTAAGTCTGAATAAAATATATCGGATATTGCTGAAGAATGTGTAAATTTGTGGGTTGAAATCCGGGTTTGTTACTTCGAAATAGAAGCGTCGGCCCAGGATGAAATAAATGATACTGAAATGATTAAGCTTTCTATACCTCATTTGGCAGGAAATGAGCAGAAGTATGTGGCTCAGGCCATTGAGTCCACTTGGATAGTACCGCTCGGCCCGTGGGTCGATGAATTCGAGCGTCGTCTTGACTCCTATCTCGGGCATGGTAACACAGTAGCCCTTTCGGCCGGAACGGCCGCAATCCATCTTGGGCTTGTGATGGCCGGAGTAAAAGCCGGAGATGAAGTGATCTGTCAGGATCTCACCTTCGCGGCTTCGTGCAACCCTATCGTCTATCTCGGCGCCAAGCCTGTGCTGGTAGATTCTGAACCTACCACATGGAATATCTCACCCGATTTCCTTGAGAAAGCTATCCTTGACCGTAAGAACGTCACAGGTCGCTATCCAAAAGCCATCGTGGCCGTTCATCTTTATGGCATGCCTGCCCGCATGGATGAAGTCCTCGAAGTGGCCAACCGGTACGGGATACCCGTGGTGGAGGATGCAGCAGAAGCGCTTGGCTCGGAATACAAAGGGAAAAAATGCGGCACTCTGGGTCTTTACGGTGCTCTGAGTTTCAACGGCAACAAGATAATTACCACTTCGGGAGGCGGCGCATTGATTTGTCCCACTGAAGAGGCTGCCAAACGGGTAAAATTCCTCTCCACTCAGGCCCGTGAAAACCGTCCGTATTACTATCATGAGGTAATCGGTTACAACTATCGTCTTAGCAATGTCTCGGCCGCCATCGGATGCGCTCAGATTGAAGAACTGCCGGAACGTGTGGCACGACGTCGCAGAAACTGTAGCATTTATAGCTATGGATTCTCCGGCGTTAAAGGTATCACAGTCCATCTGAATCCGTCATCAGATTTTGATTCCAACTACTGGCTTTCCACTATTTCTCTTGATCCTGAAGAAATCGCGATTAATCCCGACGAACTTCGCCAGCGCCTTCTGGAGCATGATATTGAGACCCGCCTGATTTGGCGCCCGATGCATATGCAGCCTGTATACGCCGATGCTCCGTTCTATGGTGATGGTACCGGAGAACGCATCTTTGCTCAGGGTCTTTGCCTCCCGTCGGGCTCTACTATGACCGATGCGGATGTTCAGACTGTGGTCGAAGCAATACGTGACATTATCGGGAAGTAATTGCCATGGTTGTGGTTTTCGACCTTGACGACACGCTATATTGGGAAAAGGATTTCGTGAGGGAAGGCATTAAAGCTGTCATTGAAGAAATTGCTCATAAAGCCCTGTTGAAAAGGCGTGAAGCTGAGCATATCTTAGAATCTTCATCGTCGGTGTCTGAAGGTTTTGATGCCTTGGAGCGAACAATCGCTAATACAAATCTTTGCGATTGTGCAAGCGGCGCAACGCCTTACACCGTCGCCGACATGCTTATGGCCTATCGTTTTTGTCAACCTAAGCTTTCATTGCGCCCTGAGGCGCTGCTTCTGCTGGAAGCGTTGAGTACTCACCATATCCCCATGGCTCTCATTACCGACGGTCGAGGTCTTACCCAACGGAATAAAATCAAAGCTCTTCATCTCGACCGTTTTATCCCTGAGCCATTTTGGTTGATTTCGGATGAAATCGGCTATGATAAACTTTCTAAACAACCTTTCAAGCGGTTGATGAGCCTTTTCCCAATGGAAGCTGATTTTGTTTATGTCGGAGACAATCCGCGTAAAGATTTCATATGGCCGAACCGCTTGGGATGGACCACCTTTATGATTCTGAATCCGGAAGGAAGCAGCGTGCACTCCCAGAAAATTGAGCTTGCAGAAGAGTATTCAGCTCAACACTGTGTCACATTTCCTGAATTGCAAGCCGCATTATTGGCCAAAAAGCAGTAAATTTGCACCCTATGCCGATACATCATATGACAAATCTGACGCTCAAACATATATCTCTTCCCAAATGGTTTGACAGCAGGCTGCTTCAGTTGGTGGTTCTTGCCGTTTTGACTGTTTGTGGAAGCACTGTGGAACTCTTTGCAAAGAAGAAAACTGTTCTTGAACCTTCCTATTCCTGGGGAGTGGAGGCGCCTCTGGGTGCCCGGCAGCCGGAACCGATTGATACTCTGTTTCATAACTATTCGTTAGAGTTTATCCCTCAGCTTGTTACGCCGGCGTATGCCGCCACAGGCAACTATTGCGGACCTGGAAGGAACATGTTGTTTATGAACAATGAGCCGATGAGCGATTTTTATTTTCGCGATGCATTGCTCCCCTGGATTCCTACCATAGACAAGGCGCGGTTTTTCAACACCCGCATCCCTATGACCCTGCTGAGCTATAACTTCGGCGGTGGTAAAGAGATTGGTCAGGACCGATTCTCCACTATCTTCTCGGCAAATGCCAATTCGAGAACCCAGATTGGCGCCATGATCGATTATATCTATTCGAAAGGCTCTTACGCCAACCAGCAGGCTAAGGATCTCAACTGGGGCTTCTCAGGATCCTATACCGGTGAGCATTTCGAGTTTCAGGGGTATATCACTCACTTCAACCTTCTGACAAAGGAGAACGGCGGAATCACCGATCCGCTGTATATCACTGATCCGGCTGTGGTGCAAGGTGGCAACACCTCTGTGAATACCAAGCAGATACCCACCAATCTTACTTCGGCCTTTAATCGCGTAAAAGGCACCGACCTCTTCCTGAACTCGCGCTACAAACTGGGATTCTGGAAAGAAGAGCAGGTGAACGATACTACGGTCAAGCGTACGCTGGTGCCTGTTACGAGCTTCATCTGGACTCTCCGATACCGCGAAAACAAGCATAAATTCTTCGACAAGGATGTCACCGAAAATCTGGCGTTCTGGGATCATACATATCTGAATCCACACCTTACAGAAGATTTCCAGACCTATTCGTCGGTGCAAAATACTCTCGGAGTTGCCCTTCTTGAAGGTTTCAATAAGTATGCCAAAGCCGGGCTTTCTGTATTCGTAACCCACGAATTTCGTAAATATCACATTGAAAGCACTGCGGGCAATCCCACCGGAGCGCAGGAGGAAGCCATGTCGCCTGTCCCTTATCCCGGTATGATAATGGACCAGAAGGAAAATCTTCTGTGGGTAGGTGCCAATATTGCCAAACGTCAGGGACGTCTGCTCAATTATGACGTAACAGGCGAAATCGGGCTTTTAGGTCCGGCTGCTGGAGAAATCAAAGTGAACGGCACGATTACCACTCGTATACCGCTTTTCGGCGACACTGTGCCGGTACGGGCCTATGGACATTTCACAAATCTGACTGCGCCATGGCTCATGCAGCGGTTCAAGTCGAATCATTTCATCTGGGAAAACTCCTTCAATAAAACCCGCTCGCTTCGTATCGGCGGTGAAATTTCAATCCCCTGGACTAACACAACGTTCTCGGCCACCATCGAGAACATTCAGAATCAGATTTATTTTGACGAGAATGCCCTCCCGGCTCAATATGGCGGAAGCGCTCAGGTGTTCAGCGCAACATTGCGGCAGAATTTCCATTTCCGTGCTTTCCATTGGGAAAACTATCTCACCTATCAGCAGTCGACTGAGGAGGCCGTCATTCCGCTCCCGAAATTGGTTTTCAATACCAATATGTACGTTCAATTTAAGGTCGCTACTCTTTTCGTTCAGTTTGGCGTCAACTGCGATTATTTTACGAAGTACAAAGGTGTCGGTTACCAGCCCGCTACCATGGCGTTCTACAATCAGCGTAGCGTAGACATAGGCAACTATCCTTTCATGAATGCATATCTGAACTTCAAGCTGTCGAAAACCCGCTTCTATGTGATGATGTCGCATGTAAATCAGGGGATGACGGGCACTAACTATTTCTCTATGCCAGGCTACCCGATGAATCCCCGCCGACTGCAAATGGGTCTTTCCATTGATTTTGCCAACTAATCTCTTTCTGATCAGTGTTTACCCCTTACAAGCCGAAGACCGGTGGCCTCGTCACCTATGCGTTCCTGCTCCTTTGCGTAGTGGGTCTGATGGTGTCGCTGCGTCAGTGCTCGTCGCGGTCAATCGGCAAACGAGATTTGCGTATAGGATCAGGAGATACCATCAACGTTGCGATCGAGCTATCGCCAATGGGGGTTGTATATCATGGCGACTCGCTCGGAGGAGTTTACTACGACATCCTTCGGAAAGTGGCCGACGGGTGGCGCCCGCTGAAGTTCCACGGGTTTTCGCGGATTGAGGATGCCTACGCCGGACTGAATCGCGGAGATTATCAGCTTGTGGTCAGTGACAGCCCTATCACAGCTTCTCTACGCGAAGAGTATTACTTTGTCACTCCTGGGAATGTCGACCGACAGGTGCTTGTTCAGCTCAAAGATTCTCTTGGCAAGACTCCGCTGGCGAATCAGTTTGATTTAGGCGGGCAGAAGATATATGTTGCCGCCAACTCTCCGTTTGTGGGAAGGCTTCGCAACCTTAGTCATGAAATCGGCGATACGATTTATCTTGTTACTGACCCCTCTTATTCTTCCGAACAGCTTATCATGCTGACGGCTATCGGCGAGATTCCGAATGTCGTGGCCAATGAGGCGATGGCTCAAATGATGCTTAAATATTATCCGCAGCTTGATGCCTCACTGAAGATCTCTTTCCGTCAGTTTCAGGGATGGGCCACGAAAGACACATTGCTTCGGTATGAGCTTCAGTCACGCATCGACTCACTTTCCGCGCTTAGCCCTCGTGGAGCGGAGGAATGCGGTAAGAAATAACGCTCCGGCAAGGAAGAGCGATACCGAGAAACTAAGCGTAATCCCATAGTTGCCAAGTCCTAAAGGGAATGCAAGCAGCCATGACGATGGCAACCCGACAATGATATAGCTTACAAATGCTATCCATAGCATTGGCATCACATTCGATGTGCCGCGAAGAGCATTCGCGAAAGTTACCTGCGTGGCATCGCCAAGTTGATAAAGTGCCAGAGGTATAATCAGAGCTGCAGCAGCTTCTATCACCACGGGGTCATCAGAAATGATACCCATAATCGGCCGGGCAAAAAAGAGGAATACGAAAATAGCAAGCCCGGTAAGCATAAGCATGATGGCATACCCGTCGAATGCCACTTGACGGCATTTATTCATCGCGCCGCGTCCCATCTCATTGGAAACAAGGATGGTGATGGCTGTTCCGACACTGTAATAGATGCAGAATCCAAGTGTACCGATAGTCACTATGATCTGGAATGACGCAAGGGCAATCGTTCCCAACCATCCGGCCATGATAGCGCATGCTGAGAAGGCCGAGGTCTCGAATGTCATCTGCAGTGCGACAGGCCACGAGGTCTTTGTCACTTTCTTCATGAGCGATCCGAGTGAATCTGTAGCGGCGGCGAATCCTTCACGATAAGATTTGTAACGGCTTGCGAAGAAGAACATGCAGACAATAGCCACTGCTGAAAGTATGCGAACAATCAGAGTGGAGATGCCGGCTCCGGTCAGCCCAAGCTCCGGTGCTCCAAATTTGCCATAGATGAGAATGTAGTTTCCGATGATATTCAGCAGATTGCATCCGAGAAGGATCCACATAGGCGTTGCTGTGTTGCGGATCGCATAGCTCCACTGCGCCAATGCATTGAATAAAGCGATTGGCAATAAGCTGGTCAACATTATCAGAAAATACGGGCGAATCAAAGGCAGGAGCTCCTCGGGTTGCCCCATCTTCGGGATATAGATATAGAATACTCCCAGTCCGACCGATACAGCTATAGCTACCAGCAGGTTTGCCCAAAGTCCGGCTTTGAGCGTCCTGCCTGCCTCGTTGCTTTTGTTCTGGGCATAAAGCATCCCGATCAGAGGGGTAAGACCATAGGAAAACCCCATCATCCCCATCAGGATCACATTAAAGGTATTGACCACGAACGACGATGCAGCGAGGGCCTGAGTGGAATAATGCCCTACCATGATATTGTCGGCGAATATCACAATAATCAGACTCACCTGCGATATCATCACAGGGAGAGCCAGCTTCAGCATTGTCCAGCACCGTCTAAGCATAGGCAATCATTTTGTATCCGGTTTGGCCACTACTCCCATCCCCTTTTTCCCGTCGATACCAATCAGCAACGGATCTTTCAGGTCAAATACTTTTACGTGTTCGGTCTGTTCCGTTGGTGTTTGTGCTGAAAACCATTCTGTATCAATATGATCTTCTCTGCCATAGGGATTCACAGTGAAATAGCCGACTCCAAACGACGTCAGATTCTGGAAGAAATGTGTGCCTTGGCTTGGTTCGATACGATAGTTGGCCAGCGACGTTTCCACGATAAGACGCGCTGCCGCTATGTCTGCCCAACGTACAGGTATTCCCAAAGAGGTATCACTTGTGCCCCAACGGCCAGGGCCGATAAGGATATACCCCTCACCTCTTTCCACAAATCCGCGGTTGATCTCAGCTATTTCTGCTGCTATATCACGCGTCTTAAGCGAAGAAAATTTGTCTGGGTCGACATATACTATCTTTGTTACATTATCAGTGGTGCCGTGGCCGAGTGCTGTATTCGACCTTAGAATCAGATCGTTGTCGGGCAGGGAAAGCAATTCGGGGTCCACATCGTCTTTCCTGTCGATTATCGGTCGGATTTGCAGCCAGTATACTCTGCCTCGGAGCCCATCCGGGTCGGAAGGGTTTGGTGTGTCAATATTGCCGGCAAATTCTATTTCTACGGGACGCTGCATGGCCTGCTGACCGTTTTTAAGCATGAAATTTACAGCTTCAGCCAGCGGGAATGCGCCATCGCGAAGTATATTGGCAAATGTAATCACTTTACGGCCCGGTCCCATCGCGTTGTCACGCAGAAGCATATCGTTGGCATTATAGGTCGAAGCCATGAGGTTCAGCGCACCGGTGTCTTTTAATTCCTGCACGGGCGCCACGGTCAGATTAAATGAATCGTCAACTTTGAAATCGGGGGTCACCTGATTCAGATCCAGATAATACATGTTTCTCTGTGTATCTCTAAGAGCCAGATCAAGCGTTGATGTCTGGAGCACCTTGGATGGATGTGCAGGCGAAAAGCGCAGCGAGCGTCCACCGTCGACGATGTATTTACCCAGCCCGACTGCCACTTCGGCCACTCCTTCCTCAGTCTTCTCATCATTGATGGGATAATAGTTGAGCGAGCGCCCTACCCCGGCAAACGACGGGAAATAGCGCCCGTCGTAGCTTTTACCGATTACTTCCTGAATGATTACAGCCATCTTCTCCTGATCGATTACATTCGATGTGGCTGTCATATAAGCCTTGCTCTCTGAAAAGAATACGGAGGCATAGACTCCTTTGATGGCGTCGCGAAGCAGGGAAAGCATGTGCTCGGAGTCGTCGACATGCGGAATCATGTATGTGGAATATACCCCGGCAAAAGGCTGATAATGGCTGTCCTCCAGAATACTTGACGATCGGATGGCCAGCGGGCGGTCGACCACTTCGATAAGCGCTCTCAGATCGTCAATTACGCGCATGGGCAGTTGTGCTGCGATAAACGCCTTGAGTATCTCCTCGTCGAGAGCGTCGCTAAGTGCGAGCGGATACAGGTCGTTGTCGGCCATGAACTCGTCGAAGATGTCTGTGCAGACCACCACTGTGCGCGGAATCGAAATTGAGACCCCGTGGAAATTGTCACACTCCGGATGCTTCTTGATAATGGAGTCGATGAAAGCCAGACCGCGGCCTTTGCCTCCAAGCGAGCCTTGTCCGATGCGGGCAAAGTTGGAGTAATAATCGAACCGGTCTTTGCGGAATTCAGCCACCACGCCGCGGTTTTTCATGCGGCGGTATTTTACAATCAGGTCGAAAAAAAGCCTTTTCACCGCCGGAGCTTCCTCAATCGAGGTGAACCGGTGATTCTTTATCACATCGGCTATGGGGAACATCGCTCTGGAGTATAGCCATCGCGATATATCGTTGCGAAGGGCATGATAGAGCAGCGAATCAGAGGGGATGTCGAAGATATGGCGCTGCAGCTCGTTGACCGACGAGATACGCATGATCTCATGCCCGGTATTGGGGTCTTTCCATGAGAAATCTCCGAAACCGAAACTTTCCTTGACTGTTTTCCCCAGGTCAACAGGGAGTTTCTTGGAGGTTTTGTCAAGAAACATGCCGCCGAACTCTCCGACCAGTTGCTCGTTGTCAGAGTCGGTTGATTCAACGATTATTGGCAGATACGGGTCGCATGAGCGTACGTAGCGTGCAAAACGCAGCCCGGCTTTGGGATCTTTTTCCCCTTCGCGCATAAACGAAACGTCGGTGATGAGACCGAGCATTTTGTCAGAAAACTTCTCGTACAGCAGCATGGCTTCTTCATAGTTGCGCGCGAGCATCACTTTGGGACGTCCGCGCATGCGAAGCATCTTTTCGTGCTCATTAAGCGCCTCGGTTGAGAATTCCTTGCTCTGTGTGAGCAGGAATCGGTAGAGATGCGGAAGTATGGAGGAGTAAAACCTTACCGAATCCTCGACCATGAGAATCATCTGCACCCCGACATTGAGCACATCGTTGTCGGCATTCATCTTATCCTCAAGCAATTTGATGATTGCCAGAAGAATATCCACATTGCCAAGCCATGAGAACACATAGTCGATAGCCGAAGTATCCTCCTTGGCGAGTGTGCGCGACACTTCTTTCGAAAAAGGCGTCAGTACGACAATCGGGACCATCGGATGATGCTGCTTGATGGTTTTGGCGGTGGTGAAGGTTTCGCTTATATCCATGCCCGGCATTGCTATCACCAGGTCGAACGGTTTGCTGTTCATCATTTCCAACGCACCCGTAATGTTCTCGACGCGGGTGATACGCGGAGGCGATGAAAGATTGAGCGACACATATTCGTTGTAGAGTTGCTCCTCCACTCGTCCGTCCTCTTCCATCATAAATGCATCGTAGGGCGACGCCACGAGGAGCACATTGAATACACGTCGCTGCATCAGGTTACCAAATGCCGTATCCTTAAGATACAGCTGGCTGAGTGATTCTTCGTTCATATCAGAGTTGCTTAAGCAGTCGGATAGCCCGGTGAGGGTCGTCGGCATGGAACACATAGCTGCCGGCCACGAGCACATCGGCTCCGGCTTTTACCAGTTCGGCTCCTGTACGTTCGTTCACACCGCCGTCGATTTCTATCAGAGCGTGCGCTCCGCGACGCTCTATCATGCGGCGAAGCCGAATTATCTTGTCAAGGGTGTTCGTAATAAATTTCTGTCCGCCGAAGCCGGGGTTTACCGACATCAGTAGCACCATGTCAACTTCGTTGATTACATCTTCCAGCATCTCTACCGGAGTGGACGGATTAAGCGTCACGGCAGCTCTCATCCCCGCATCTTTTATGGCGGAGATGGTGCGGTCGAGATGAATGCAAGCCTCCTGATGAACATTCATTATCGATGCCCCGCAGTCGCGGAGCACAGAGATGTAATTTTGAGGATTCTCAATCATCAGATGTACATCCAGCGGTTTGCGTGCGATTTTGCTTACCTGCTTAATCACCGGGAATCCGAATGAGATATTGGGGACAAATACTCCGTCCATTACGTCGCAATGGATCATATCGGCTTCGCTATTATTGAGCATTTCAATATCTCGGCCAAGATTGAGGAAATCTGCTGCAAGAATCGAAGGCGAAACCAAGGGGTGACTGCCCTGCTTGTTCAGGACATCATAATTGCTAATATCAGAACATTGTGTCGACATAATATTTCCGGGGATAAATGGTTTCTAAGAATCGTATATGCGGCTTATTTCTTTTTCATCGCGTTGTAAATGATATACAGCAGACAGATTACTAATAGGATAAAGCCGCCGATAGTGAAATAATGGTTGTATTTTTCCACATTCTCATAGAGCGTATCGAGCGGGACATTCTTTCCGAGCCAGTAACCGAGGCCTGCAAGAATACAGTTCCACACCAACGCTCCGAGTGCTGTAAATACTACAAAAACGCCGAGACTCATGCGCGATAAACCGGCGGGAATAGATATAAGTTGGCGTACGGCGGGTATCAAACGGCCTATGAATGTGGAGATTGCGCCATGTTCATCGAAATATTTTTCAGCTTTCTGCACCTTTGCTTCGTCAATCAGGCATGCATGACCCAGCCGGCTGTTGGCGAAAGCATACACTATCGGTCGACCCAGCCACACGGATAGCGCATAATTGATTAGCGCACCGCATATGGCGCCGAGTGTGGCTACAACCACAATCAGGAATATGTTCATATCTCCTTTGGTGACAGCAAGATAGGCTGCCGGTGGAACTACCACTTCGGATGGGAACGGGAGAAATGAGCTCTCAATCACCATGAATAGGAACACTAGACCGTAGCCTGCATTTTCAACAAACAGATTCAGAAGATATTGCGCGCTGGCGTAGTCGCTTATTGCGAGATCGATCATCGGGATTATTGTTAGTTATTTCGGTTGCATTTAGTGTCTGCAAAGGTACGAAAAATGATGGTAATCTCAATCCTTTTTCCCTCTGCCTTCCGCTTCACGCTTTGCAATGCTCCCTTCTCTGGTCTGTTCGCTTCGTTCCCCTTCGAAGGGCATACCGAAAAGTCGGGCATAGTATGCTGCCTTTTTAGCCAATGCCAGAGGGTATGCCCTTGAAGTAGAGGGCATTCTCCAGATTTTCAAGTGCCTGTTCAATGGCTCACATTCTCCATATGTCCACTCCCCGACCTTAGGTACTTCGCTATTTATCAGCGATGCAAGCACTTGCGCCGCCTTCTCGCCGGTAGTGACCAATGTATCACATTCCGGCATCATCTTCAGCAGTTCGGCGAGATTTACCGGTTCGACTACCTCAAGGAATTTGTCTGAGGCGTTCCCTTTCAGGCGCCGGATGCGCTGGCATGTATCGTGCAGAGCTATCCCCTCGCGGTTAAGGAGCACCTTTATCTCCTCAAGATCATAGGTGCGTTGCTCCGGATTATAAAGTGCTGTTGGGTCGCCGTAAAACACGAGTCCCATCATTTTCCAGAAATCGTTGGTTGGGTTGGGATAATAGAAATTCATACACCAGCGGTGGGGCGCTGGCGGAAATGTCCCCATGATGAGCATCCGAGCATTGGCAGGTATGTATGGAGCCCAGGGGTGGCGTTCAATAGGCAGAGTATCCGGCATATCTTATATTTAAATGGTTCGATATTACAAAATTGCAAAATGAGGTACGTTCTGACATGAAGTCACGAGCTACTTCGAAAAAGCTACAGATTAAAGTCGTTTATCATACGAATACACTACTGTCCACTAAAAAATCATAAGAGCTCTTTGAAATTGTTGAAATTCAATTTGTTATAAGCGATTTGGGAGCG